>Ga0209793_1000635_pt1 | contig 34715 bp, 36 predicted proteins | sample EBPBio122009_DNA_FD_185863 | JGI IMG/M metagenome (GOLD analysis project Ga0209793, IMG submission 185863) | Wastewater treatment Type I Accumulibacter community from EBPR Bioreactor in Madison, WI, USA - Reactor 1_2/2/2009_ DNA (SPAdes) (version 2) | ecosystem: Engineered > Bioreactor > EBPR >... | reverse complement strand
GGCGGCAAGCAACCCTTTTCCCCAAAAACGCGGCAAGGCCGTGGCAACAGTCGTCCCTAGCAGCAGGGCGGAGGCCAAAGCAGGTCGCCAGAGTTCCGAAGCCGGATAGCGCCCGAAGATGATCAAGGTGGCCTTTTCCGCGATGACCGGCCAGCACGCGCCGACGCCATCGCAAGCATCGGCCGGCTTCGCGCCCCAGACCGCATCGAGGACCGCCCAACGGAACAGGGGAAAGAGGACGACCGCAAGGACCGCGATCACCGCTACGCTGATCAGGCGACTACGCCAGGAAGTTTGCTGTTTCAGAGCCATCATCGACCTCATCGTGTCCGTAGCGCCATCTTTTTGTTGTAGACATTCATCGCGGCGGAGATCGCTAGGCTCATCGAGAGATACACCGCCATCATGATAGCGACGCACTCGATGGCGCGGCCAGTGATGTTGAGCGTGGTGTTGCCGATCGAGACCAGATCCGGATAGCCAATCGCCACGCCGAGCGAGCTGTTCTTGACAAGGTTGAGGTACTGGCTTGTCAGCGGAGGGATGATTACGCGCGAAGCCTGGGGGATGACGATGTAGCGCATCGTCTGTCCGGGCGAGAGACCGAGGGCCTGCGCCGCCTCCTTCTGCCCTTTCTTGACGGCAAGAATACCCGTGCGCACGATCTCGGCGATGAAGCTGCCGGAGTAAATCGAAAGTCCCACGAGGAGCGCCGAGAACTCCGGCGAGAACTTGATGCCACCATTGAAGCGGAACTTCTGCCAGACCGGAAGCTCGAAGGACGCACCGCCTGCCACGACCAGCGCTATCGTGCCGGCCAGCAGGGCGGCAGCAAGAATTGCAAGGAAAGCAACAACACCCGCCCGTCTGTCGAAGATGAAGCGCCAGACCGCAAAGCCGACCGCTATCGCCGCCGCCAAGCCCGCGACGGTCGAAAGCGCCGTCGGCTGGAGGTGCAGCATCGGCAGGAATACGCCGACGCGGCTGATCTGGACGCCGAAGGCACCCCATGCTTCCGCCGACGTTGGCAGGAGCCCGGTTGCGATCGAGTACCAAAGATAGAGTTGCAGAAGAAGCGGCACGTTACGAAAAAGCGCGACGTAGGTCAGGCAGACGCGCCGTAGCGCCTGGTTCGTCGAGAGCGAGCCGATACCGACAGCGAACCCGATCACCGTAGCAAGAACAAGAGCATGGGCTGACACGACGATCGTATTGACCAGCCCCGTGAGAAAGGCGCGGGCGAAGCTCGACTGGGAGCTATATTCGATGAAGGTTTCGCCGATACCAAACCCTGCCTCGCGCGACAGGAAGTCGAGACCGAAGCTCAGTTTCTGCCGGCCGATATTGAGGGATGCGTTGTAGGCGAAGAACGAGACCACCGCGCCAACCAACAAGATCAGGAGAGCTTGCGGAATCCATGCGCGAAACCGGCGGTTCCACCATAGGCTCCCAGTCTCGGAAATCGCCACAACGGGCGGGTTTTGCATTTCGTGCATAGCCATGGAATTCAGCCCTTACCTGACATTGGGTGCGACATGCATGGCCGTCGGTGCTCTCGCACCCGGTCGGATCCATGTCTTCGATCTTGCGCCCGTCGATGTTCGGTCGGTGGCGAGGGACCAATGTTCCAGCACGGCCCCTCGCCTCGACAAATCAGATAAGCGGATTGGCGTACAGCAGGCCGCCCTTCTTCCACTGCTCGTTGATGCCGCGCTCCTGTTTCAGGGGCGAGGACGTGCCGACATTGCGATCATAGATTTCGCCATAGTTGCCGACGGCCTTGATGGCGTTGTACATCCAGTCGTTGGGAAGACCGAGAAGCGAGCCGAGGTCGCCGCTCGTGCCGAGGAGACGCTGGATCGCCGGATCCTGCGACTGCTTCATATCGTCGACGTTGGCCTGTGTGACGCCGAGTTCCTCCGCCGCGACCAGCCCCTCGCGAACCCAAGCGACGATCATGTACCAGCGGGAATCGTCAGCACGGACAGCTGGGCTCAGCGGCTCCTTGGAAAGAACTTCGGGCAGAATGACGAAGTCATCCGGATTGGCCTGCTCCGAGCGAACGGAAGCAAGTGCGGTCGAATCATCTGTGAAGGCAACACAGCGATCATTGAGGAACGCCTCGACGACCTGCTGCTGTTGCTCGATGACGACCGGTTCGAGCTTGATCTTGTTGGCGCGGGCGAAGTCCGCGATGTTCTGTTCGGTAACGGTACCCGGTTTGACGCAGACGGACGCACCGTCAAGTTCCCTGGCGCTCGCAACCCCCAGCGACTTCTTCACGATGAAGGCCTGGCCATCGTAGAAGATCGGCTTTGCGAACAGCAGGCCGACCGACGCTTCGCGGGTCAGGGTTGCCGTCACCGTATGCGTGAGAAGCTGGATTTCGCCAGATTGGATTGCCGGGAAGCGCTGCTGGGATGTCATCGGGACGAGTTCAGCCTTGCTGGCATCGCCGAAGATCGCAGCTGCGACCGCGCGGCAAAAATCGACATCCATGCCGGCCCACTTGCCGGCCGAGTCGACGGTGCTGAATCCGGCGAGCTGGCCGTTGGCGCCGCACTTCAGCACGCCGGCCTTCTTCGCGGCTTCGAGGGTCTGGGAGTTTTCGGCATAGGCGGGTGCAGACGCGGCGACTGCAACACCAACTGCAAGCGCGGCGACAATGGATTTCAAGCTGTTCATTGCTGTTCCCTTTCGGTTGATAACGGTCGGCGCCCTTTGCGCCGATACTGACATCACTGCTGCGGGTTGCTTTCATCCGGCCATGGGCCGGCTATGCACCTTCTTCTTGGTGTCCTCGTCGAGGAGTATCTGCCTCAGCCCATGCGCTCGCTGGCGTAGGAGCCTGGCGATGCCGGGAAGACGACGGTCTTATTGCCGTTGATGAAGACGCGCCCGTGCATATGCGCGTGGATGGCACGCGAGAGGACCTGTGCCTCGACATCGCGACCGAGGCTCACATAGTCTTCTGCGCTCTGAGCATGGGTGACCCGAACGATATCCTGCTCGATAATAGGACCCTCATCTAGATCAGCCGTGACGTAGTGCGACGTTGCACCAATCAGCTTCACGCCTCGTTCGAAAGCCTGCTTGTAGGGGTTTGCCCCTTTGAACGACGGCAGGAACGAATGGTGGATGTTGATGATGCGGCCCGAATATTCCCGGCACATCTCATCGGAAAGAACCTGCATGTAGCGCGCAAGAACGATCAGGTCCGCCCCGGCATCCTCGACGATGCGCATCTGCTCGGCCTCGGCAGCCCGCTTGTTCTCCTTCGTCACCTTGACGTAGTGGAAAGGAATATCGTGGTTGACGACGAGCTTCTGGTAATCGAGGTGATTGGAGATCACACCGACGATTTCCACGGGCAGCGCGCCGATCCGCCAGCGGTAGAGAAGATCATTGAGGCAGTGGCCGAAGCGCGAGACCATGATCATAAGCTTGCGCTTGGAAGCCTCATCGAAGAACGTCGCCTCCATTTCGAACTTCTCCGCAATCGGCGCAAAGCCGGACCGCAGATTCTCGAGCGTTCGCTCCTCTTCAGAGCGGAAGCTGGTGCGCATGAAAAAGCGCCCCGTATGGGCATCGTCGAATTGCGCGCTGTCGGTGATGTTGCAACCCTGATCGGCGAGGAAGCCGGAGACAGCCGCGACCACCCCCCGGGTGGTTGGCGTGCAGGCGACACGGAGTGCGAAATTAGACATCAGGATACCTTCTTCATGGATTTAAGGAGCGGCGCTCGCGCGCGGCGGAACGCCTCCAGCGTGTTTTCGAGCAGGCAACCGATCGTCATCGGACCGACACCTCCGGGAACCGGCGTTATGGCCTTCGCGTGGCCTGCCTGGGCAAAATCGACGTCACCGACGAGACGTGTCTTGCCATGCCGGCTGATCCGGTTGATGCCGACATCAATGACCGTGGCCCCTGGCTTGATCCAATCGCCCTTCACCATTTCCGGACGCCCGACCGCAACGACGAGAATGTCAGCGAGCCGCGTGATCGACGCGAGATCGCGCGAATGGCGGTGCGCGATGGTGACGGTGCAGTCCTCCTGAAGGAGGAGTTGAGCCATCGGCTTGCCGACTATGTTGGAGCGGCCAACCACTACCGCGTGCAAGCCAGAGAGGTTACCGAGGCGATCCTTCAGCAACATGACACATCCCAGTGGCGTGCAAGGCACGAGCGCCTGTTGGCCGACGGCCAGGCGGCCGGCATTCGCGACGTGAAAGCCATCTACATCCTTGGCGGGATCGATGGCATCGATCACCGCGTCGGAATTGAGCTGACCGGGAAGCGGGAGCTGAACGAGAATGCCATGCACGGCAGGATCCGCGTTGAGCCGATGGATCAAGGCCAAAAGCTCTGCCTGTGTAGTCTCCTCGGAAAGGCGATGCTCGAAGGAGTTCATCCCGGCTGCGAGCGTCTCGCGGCGCTTCGAGGCGACATAGACGGCACTGGCGGGGTCTTCTCCGACAAGCACCACCGCAAGCCCCGGGACCTCGCCAGTCGTTGCGCGCAGGTCCGCGACATCCTGCTTAATCCGCTGCAGCAGATTGGCTGCGAAGGCCTTGCCGTCGATTACATCCGCGCCGAAATCCGGGGCCGCGCGGCCTGTCGTCGATTGAATTGAACTATTCGTTTCCGACATCATCGCCACTCCCGATCTAAAGCGCCGCGGCCTGTTTCAAGAACGCGTCGAACTGCTCCTGCGGCACGAACGAGCCCCCCGTGGTCCAGGCGATGTGCGTGGCTTGGGTGAGATAACTCTGAATGCCCTGGTTTTCGCAGAATGCGCGGCCCTGCGGATGCTTCACCAGGAATTGCGGACCAGCCAGGCTCGCGGTAGCCGAGGGCTCAAGGCGAATGTCCTGCGTTTCGTGTGCGAGCAGCAGCCAACGGAGAAGGTCCTCATCAGCAACCGTGAAGACGCCGGCGAGCATGTTGCGCATGACGGTGGCGACGAAGGCAGACATGCGCGCGACCGCCATGCCGTCTGCCTCTGTCTTGTTTGTGAGGCCGACGTCGTACACAGATACCAGCTCCTGCGAGCCGCTCATCAGGTGGACGAGTGCGCATGGCGATTGCACTGGCTCCACGAAGAAGCAGTGGACGTGGTTGCCGAATACCTTCTTGGCGCCGTATGTGGCGCCACCCGGCGCACCTCCGATGCCACAGGGCAGATAGAGAAAGAGCGGATGGTCCGCATCGACGACAATGCCGCGCGCCTTGAGTTGCTCGGCCAGCTCATAGGCGGCGACCGAATAGCCGAGGAACAAATGCTGGGATTGTTCGTCATCTACGAAGTAAATCGTCGGATCGCGTTCAGCGACGATGCGCGCGTTTTCGACGGCAATCGTATAGTCAGCTTCGTGCTGGACGACTTCGACGCCAAGTTTCGTCAGGCGTTCCACCTTCCAGGCTTTCGCATCCGACGACATATGGACGGTCGCCTTGAAGCCTAGCGCTCGAGCAGCAATACCGACGCTAAGACCGAGATTGCCGGTGCTACCAACGGCGATCGTGTAGCGAGAAAAAAAGGCTTTTGCGTCCGCTTCAGCGAGGCGGCGGATATCATCGCCAGGATTCAGGAGGCCTTCTTTCCTGGCAAGCTGCTCGGCGAAAAGGAAAACCTCATAGACACCACCCCGCGCCTTGATGGAGCCTGCTACGGGCAGCGCGCTGTCGGCCTTGATGAAGACCCTGCCGAACTCCGGCGCGGCATAACCAAGCACCTCACGCAGCGCTTGCAGTTCCACGAGATCGGAGCGGATTGCCCCTCCTGTGGCCTCCAATTCGGGAAAGCAGGTTTCCAGAAGCGGCGCGAGCCGTTTCCAGTTCGCCTGGGCCTCGTCTACCATTTCAGGTCGGATCGGTAGCGTCTCGTCCTCGATTGCACCGGGACGATAAGCGGAGTTGACCCAAAGGGTCGGATGAGCGGCGAGGACGTCGCTGCGGGCGGGGTCGTCGGGAAGATGAATCGTCATGTCCGTATCCAGTCCGATGGCCGGAGCCTGAGGCCCCCGCCTTGTGAAAATTCAGGGATAGACAGGGAACGCGTTGCAGAGTTCGGCTACGGCCGCGCGAACCCGTTTATGTTCCGTGGCGCGATCTTCCGCCGTCAGATTCTCGGCATCGAAAACATCGGCGATGAGGTTGGCGATCTTTTCGAATTCGGCTGCGCCGAAGCCGCGTGTCGTACCGGCGGAAGAGCCGAGGCGAATGCCCTTCCATTCAGACGGCTTGGCGCTGTCGAACGGGATGGGGTTCTTATTCGACGTGATGTCAACGGAATAGAGCAGGTCCTGCGCCTGCTGACCGAGGAGACCCTTCGACGAGACATCGACGAGCACGAGATGGGTATCCGTACCGCCGCTGACGATGCCAACGCCGCGTTCCATCAGAACCTCGGCAAGAAGCTTGGCATTCGCCTTGACGTTTGCACCGTAGGTTTTGAATTCGTCGGTCAGAGCCTCACCGAGGCAAACGGCCTTGCCGGCAATGGTCGCAAGATGTGCGCTGCCCTGCACACCGGGGAAGACCGCCGATTGGAACTTCTTTACAAAGTCCTCCCGGTTGGTGAGGACCAGGCCACCGCGAGCACCACGCAAAGTCTTCGTCGTCGTGCAGGTGACAATGTCGGCGTAGGGAACCGGGTTTGTGTGAACGCCGGCGGCAACAAGACCGGCGAAGTGCGCCATATCGACGAGGTAGACGGCGCCGACGGCATCGGCGATCTTACGCATTCGGGCGAAATCGTACTCGCGCGGGTAGGAGGAGCCGCCGGAGATGATCAGCTTTGGTTTGTGGTCCAGCGCAAGCTTTTCGACGATATCGTAGTCGATCAGGCCGGTTTCCCGGTCGACACCGTAAGAAACGACCGAAAACCAGCGACCCGACTGGTTCGGCTTGGCACCATGACTGAGGTGGCCGCCGGCAGCGAGGTCGAGGCTGAGAACCAGATCACCAGGCTGCAACAGAGCAAAGAAGACGGCTTGGTTAGCCTGCGTGCCCGAGTGCGGTTGCACGTTGGCATAGGAGACACCGAACAGTTCCTTGGCGCGGTCGATTGCGGCCTGTTCGACGATATCGGCGTAGTCAGCGCCGCCATGGAAACGATTGCCCGGATAACCTTCGACCGTCTTGTTGGTGATAACCGAGCCGAGGGCATCGAGGGTCGCGGCACTGACCGAGTTTTCGGAGGCGATCAGTTCGATCTGACCCTGCTGGCGCTTCCGCTCGCCTTCCAGAGCGTTGAAGATCAGTGGGTCACGCTCGGCGAGCCGGGTGTTGAAGTATTCATGTGCCTGAGTGGTCATTTAGCGTCCCTCTTTTCAGTCGTCGGTTTGGTAGTGTCGGAATCCGGCAGTCTACATTTTTCGGCCGGACAGGGCCGGCGGTTGTGCGTACAGCACCAGATGCTTGCCCTGATGTCCCGCTGTTGAGACGACGGTAGCGAAAAGATTCAGTCAAAAAAAGTTAATTGTGTTTTTTATATTCGTAAGATATTCTAATGTTTTTGATGGAGATAACTCGATGGACCTGGGACGGCTACGCGCCCTTCGCGAACTTTCGATCCGCAAGACTATGGCTGCCGTCTCCGACGCGCTGCTTGTCTCTCCGTCGGCAATTTCGCAGCAGATGACCTTGCTGGAGCAGGAGGTCGGCGCGACTTTGATCGAGAAGCGGGGCCGCGGCGTGGCGCTCACAGTTGCAGGTCAGATTTTGGTCGATCGGGCAGAGCGCATCTTCGCAGAACTGGAAGCCGCAAAAGCTGATATCGCTGAACTGGAAAACCTAGTGGCCGGTGATCTTCGGATTGCGGCCTTTCCTTCGGTGGCCGCGGTACTCATTCCGCCGACGATCCAGCAACTAGCTGAGGATCACCCACTGCTTGCGATCCAATTCGATGAGATGGAGCCGGAGGAAAGCGTGGCCGCTTTGCGGACATGGCAAACGGATGTCGCGATTATCGATGACCTCAACATTCTGCCTGGCGCCCTTGATTCGAACATGGAAACGATCCCGCTTATTGAGGACGTTTTCCACGTAATGATGGGAAAGGGCCATCGCCTCGCCGGCCGCGATCACGTCACGCTCCCCGATTTGACCGGTGAAAGATGGATCATCGACACGGCATCATCGAACTATACGCGAATGCTCACTGAAGCGTGCCAAGGCGCAGGTTTCGATCCCCAAATCACGGCACGATGCAAAGGGTTTGAAGTCAGCATTGCCTTGATCAGAAGCCATGCCGGGATATCGATCCTCCCGGGGCTGCGCGCGAGCCATGACCTTCAAGACGTGCAAGTTCGACCATTACAGCCGGAAATTCGCCGAAAAATTTCCCTTGCCTATCGCAAAGGTCAGGGCCGCAGCCCAGCACTTAGGGCATTCATAGCGGCTTGTCGACAAAAAGCCAGCGACCTCAACCGACATCCCGGCTGAGGTCGTTGGAGGCCAGCGACTATCGGTTGATGTAATGGAACCCATCAAACGTTCGGCGGAATGCCGCCGTCCGCGGCGCGACCGTCTCCGGATCGTGGGCACGCAAGCCCTCGACAATGAGCGCCGCGAGTTCCGGCGCGTCAGCCGGGGTGACACCGCGTCGGACAAGTTCGGGTGTTCCGAAACGCAGACCGTTCTTGTCGCCGTCGACTTCCGCGATAGGCAACCCGATCCCGCATGTCAGAAACCCAGCTTTACGAAGCTTCTTCGCGGCGGCCTGCCCACCCCCGAACTCGGCGGCCTCCAAAGCAAATTGATGGCTCTCCGTGATCCCCTTACCGGTCGCGAATACCGGCAGTCCTTCTGCTCGCATGGCGATCGCGAGGGCCTTAGCGAGTTCCACCATAGCCTTGGAGTAGGCGACACCGTAATCGCGCCAATCGAGCAAAGTGATCGCCAGAGCGGCGGCCTTCGCAGCGTCGAAGTTTGCCGTCATTCCCGGGAAAGCCACACGGTCGAGCTTTTCGGCAAGCGCCGCATCATTCGTCACGATCAGCCCCCCGGCGGGCCCGCCCAGGCTCTTGTATGTGCTCATGGTGATCAAATGCGCGCCCTGTTCCAACGGATTGGCCCAGGACTTACCGGCGATGATCCCACACTGATGTGCTGCATCGAAAAGCACATAGGCACCGACAGCATCGGCAATCCCGCGAATATCAGCAACAGGGTGCGGAAACAGGTTAAGGCTGCCGCCGATTGTAATGATCTTCGGTCTTACTGTTTCTGCCAAGGCGGCGAGAGCGGCGATATCAACGGTGTAGCCCTCGGGATCGACCGGCATCGCATGGATCGACAAACCGTACATGCCGGCGCAACCGGGAGCGTGGTGCGTGACATGTCCGCCGATGGTTGCCGGCGGCGCAATGATGGCGTCGCCTGGTTTCGCCATGGCCATGAAAGCGTAGAGGTTCGCCATCGCGCCCGACGCCACGCGGATTTCGGCATACCTTGCGTTGAAAATCTCTGCCGCGAGCTCTGCCGCTATGACCTCGATTTCCTCGACGGCCTCCAGGCCCATTTCATACTTGTCGCCCGGATAGCCGAGCGACGGGCGGTTGCCGAGCCCGCGGCTCAAAACGGCTTCGGCAGCAGGGTTGAGAACGTTTGTCGCCGGGTTCAGGTTGAAGCATTCGGCGTCGTGGATCTCGAGGTTCCTTACAACCAAAGCATCGATACGGGCAGCGACGTCGTGAGCCTCGGCCGATACGTTCGCCGCGAGACGCTGGATATGCGTTTCGCAGTCCTCCGGCACCCACGGCCTATGATCCAAATGCGGCATATCCTCTCCTTTATCGCTAAGATCGAGTCCCGACGACGGGACATCGATGTTGGATAGCGGGAGAGTACCGCCAGCATTGCATCAGAAAAAGTTAATAATAATTTTCTCCTACTTCAGAATCTTTAATGAATTTAGGGCGGCTGCCACGTAAAAACGCTGCGCCGGGACTACCAGCGCAGCGTCAAGATTACACGTTTGCGTCAGGTCCGCCTACTTGCTTTCACCCGCCTTCGGCAATGCGTCCCAATCCTTCAGGAAGCCTTCGCGTGCATCGGCCGCTGCGAGTTCGTCAATCGGGATCGTCTTAATGGTATCGAGCTCCGGCATCTTCACATAGTCGGAAACCTTGATGTCAGACCGGCTCGGCCGGCGAAATCCAACCTTGAGCAGCTCGGTCTGCGCTTCCTTGGAAAGGATGACATCGACGGCCTCCTTCGCCTTTACTCCCGTGGGAGCATTCTTGACGAGACCGACATAATCGACGCTGAGGAATGTCCCTTCCTCAGGATAGACGACCTTCAGTTCCTCCTGGCCACCGGCGATGTAGTTGTAAGCGTTCCATTCAAAGCCGACGCCGATGGCATACTCCCCCATCGCGACGCCCTTCTGAACGCCTGACGACGACTCGGTCATGACCAGGTTCGAAACGATGGCCTTGTAAGTCTTTTCGTCCAGCGCCTTCGAAAGGCCCCACGAGACGGTAAAGCCCATCGAACTGTTGTTGGGGTTGGCGGCGAGGATCTTCCCGTTCCATTTCGGATCGGCAAGGTCCGCCCATTTCTTCGGTATCTCGGCGCCATCAAGTAGATTGGTGTTGACCATCAACGTGACGACATGGACGTTCGCTGGTTGGAACAGGTTGCCGGGATAACGGAACTTCTCCGGGATGGCCGCAAGCTCAGGGGAGTCGTAGGGCTCGAAGAGTTCCTTGTAAGCGCCGAGCGTGCCCGCAGAGGCCGACCAGAAAAGATCCCCCTGCGGCGCACTCTTCTCCGCTTCCAGACGGCGCATCAGAACGCCCCCTCCACCCGTGATCACGCCGAGCGCCGTGCCGATCTTTTTCTGCGCCTCGGCATTGACCGCTTCGACCGTCTGCACAGGGTTTGAAGTATAGAGGACAGGTTCTTTTGCCAGCGTAAACTGGGTGGTTGCAAGAATGCCGGCGATAGCGGCTATGACGGATTTCATTTTCATTATTGCTCTCCTCTGGTTTGTCATGAGCTGACCTGCTCAGAACGTCGGTTAAGACAGGACTTCGATGCGGAAGACCTTTGTTGCGATGATGATCGGGATCAGGATGACGGCGATGAGGACGACCCCGTAGGCGGAGGCGTATGCCATCAACCCGGAGTCGATCAGCCGGTAGACTTGGATCGGTAGCGTTTCGCGACCGCCCGAATAGACAAGAATAGATGCGGAAAGCTCGGCGACTGACGTTGTCCAGGTAAGGATTGCTGCTGAGGCGACCGCCGGCATCATGACGGGCAGAACGACCTTAAAGAAAGTCGCGACAGGGGGAACACCAAGGCTGATCGATGCTTCTTCGAACGAGTTGGGGATATTGTGGAGGGTTGCCTGGCTGTTGCGCATACCGAACGGCATGCGTCGAATAATGTAGGCAAGGACGATGATCGTTGACGTTCCCGTCAGCGATAGCCATCCGCCATTGAAGGATGCCAAAAGCCCGACGCCGAGGACGGTTCCGGAGAGCGCCAGCGGGATCGCTGAGATGTAGTCAACCCACGGCGTCAGGATATTTGGCTTTTTCACGACGAGGTAACTGACCAGCGCGCTAAAGCAGATCGAGATGAGTGTGGCGATGCCGGCATATAGTAGCGAGTTTACGAGCGGCCCAGGTGCAGTGATGAAGACGCGCGACAAGTTGTCGGTGGTCCATTGCCCCCAATGCATGACCGGGCCGACCGACTGCGTGAATGCACCGAGGACGATCGTGACCAGGGGCAGCAATGAGATCACAACGGCCAAGCCTGCGGAGATTGCGACCAACGCGCCGCTCATTCCAACGAGCGGCTGCGGTGGCGCTCCCCTGCCCTGGACGATTTCGAAACGACCGCGCGAGACGACCCACCGGTTCAAGAAAAGGACGGCCATAACGATCAGCACGGACACAGAAGCAAGCGTGCTCTGCATGGTAATGTTCGTCGAACCCTCTGCGACTGCCGCCTGATAGGTCGCGACAGACAGCAGCGGCAACCGCTGCGCCAAAATTGAGGATATGGCAAAATTGCCGACGACCATCGTGAAAACCAGCAGGGCTGATGCAAGGATCGTTGGCATGATGACCGGGACCATCACCTGGATGCGGGATTTGGAGGGTGCGGTCCCAAGACTCTGTGCGGCTTCTTCAAGCTGCACGTCGAATTTACGGATGGCGGCAACCGTGCCGATGTAGACATAGGTGTAGTAGATAAAGCTCATCGACGTTATGAGACCGAACCACCCGTAGAAGCTGGGAAGCCGAATTCCAAACTCGCGCAGGAACTTGGTGATGAGGCCATTGTTTCCCAGCATCATCAGCCAGGTCTGCGCCGCGATAACCTCGGGAATGACGAGGGTGATCAACGGAAGAAGCGCGATGAGCGCCTTGCCCCTGAATGCGTAGCGTGCCGTGACATAGGCCAAGGGTACACCGATGAGCGTGCATATCACGGTGACGACGGAAGCCAGGAGTAATGTGTTGACGAGCGCGTCGCGGTATTTTGCCGTTGTGAAAAATCTCTCCCACCCTGACGGCCCGTCCCCGAGGAAGCTCGCAGTCAGGATGTTGACCAGCGGGTAAAGAACGAACAATGCGAGAAGTGAGAGAGCTGCGGCAGAAAGCCAGAACCAGGGAGAGCGAATCGATCTGCTCATGCCGAAATCACCCGAGCAATGGCGGGATCGATCCCGAGGCTGACACGATCACCCGCGGCGAAACCATCGTGACCGGGCCCGTGAAGCTCGGCGATCACTTCGACATTGTTACCGAGCGAAAGGCGGTAGCTGGTCTTGGAACCCAGATACTGACGTCGGCGGACTTCCGCCGGCAACGATTGCATGTCGCTCCTTGGCGCGGCGGAAATTTTGAGGTCCTCCGGCCGCAGGATCAGCACCCCACGCTGTGCGGCCTGCGCCAAAGTGCCCGTCGCCAGAATCGTCGCCGGTCCGAGATTGGCGCGGAGAAGCGAACCATCGGTGTGTTCGAGGGTGACATCCAGTCGGTTCGCCGACCCGACAAAGTCAGCGACATAACTGGTACGCGGCCTTCCGTAGATGTCCTGCGGCGTGCCGAGCTGCTCTACAGCGCCCTTATTCATCACACCGATGAGGTCGGACATCGATAGCGCTTCCTCCTGATCGTGAGTCACGAACACCGTGGTGATGTTCGCTTCACGCTGGAGTTCAGAGATCGTTTCACGGATCTGGATGCGCAGCTTCGCATCGAGATTGGAAAGCGGTTCATCCATCAGGAGGACAGCCGGTTTGATGACCAATGCGCGGGCAAGTGCAACACGCTGGCGCTGGCCGCCCGAAAGGGCCGCCGGATGGCGTTTGCCGAGGTGGCCAAGACCTACACGATCAAGGGCCTCAGCAACCTTGCGGTCGGCCGCCGGACCCTTTTCGTACCGTGCACGCAGGCCGTAGGCGACATTCTGCGCAACTGTTTTGTCCGGAAACAGTGCGTAGTCCTGAAACACCATACCGATGTTCCGCTTGTGCGGTGGAAGCCGCGTCACATCCGTCGCATCAAAGTTCAAGCTGCCTCCGCTAGCTTGAACAAAGCCGGCGATCGTACGCAGCAGTGTCGTTTTTCCACAACCGGATGGGCCAAGGAGCGTGAAGAAACATCCCTGCGGAATTGTCAGTGAGAGGTCAGAGATTACCTTCTCCGCACCGTAGGTCACGGTGAGGTTACGTATGTCGATGCCCATGGATTCTCCTTCCTTGGGTATTTTTTCTTGATTAACGTCCCGAAAGCACCGCCAATGCCTGCTGATGGACAAGTGGATCGCCAGCCGCGAGAATATTGCCGTCGCTCGAAAGACTGAGCGGCACTCCAAGCCAATCAGTGATCTTACCGCCGGCGCCTTCGATGATCGGGCGATATGGTGCGAAGTCGTACAGGCTCTGCCCGGCATCAAGGACTATGTCGGCGCGGCCTTCGGCGACCCGTCCATAGCTCAAGCACGCGCCCCCATAGACGCGGGCCCCGGTCGCGCCGCGCAGGTTATCGAGAGGCACAATTTGCTCGGGCGCGTATCTGTCGCGATTGCCCGCGAGCAGAAGGGCAGAAGAAAGTTCGTTACAGCCACGGGTGCGGACAGCCTCGCCGTTGCAGACGGTGTTTCTTCCCGTCACGCCGAGCCAGCGTAAATCGAGAACCGGTGCGTCGATGACGCCGAGATGAGGCACCCCATCCACCGCGAGTGCGATCAGCGTTCCGAAGACAGGAATTCCGGCGACGAAGGAAGCGGTTCCGTCGATCGGATCGAGTACCCAGACATGCGACCGGCCTAGATCCGCATTTTCATATTCCTCACCGATGATGCCATGCTCTGGAAAGCGTGATTCAATCAACTCACGGAGCCGTTTCTCGACCATGACATCGAGGCGAGTCACGAGTGTCTTGTCTTCTTTAACCGACGTCCCCAGACCGTCCCGAGTATGCTCAGCCAAGACCTGTCTGGCAGCTTCTGCAAGCTCGTTTGCGAAGGAAATATGCTCATCAACAATGCGAATACTTGTGTTCATCTCTCATTCCATTCCGGTTTTTGTACGCGCAAGAGCCGCCTCCTCGCTTGTGCAAGTTGCCGCCGAATGTTCGGCGACATGACGCAATTGTGACAGTTCTGTGACAATACCCGAAGGAAAGAGTTATAAATAGTAAATAACTTTTCAGTTATCATTTAGATTTTCTGACGCATTCGGCGCCGCGTTATACCGTTCTGAAATCAGGGTGTCGCAATTAAGAATTTGCGCTTGGCGTTCACGTAAGCCGGGCTTAATCACGCTGTCTGCATGCCGTTCCACGTCTGGATCATGCGAAAAGGAAAGGTGGCTGCGGCTGGCGGGCAAAGACCGATGCGCGAGCCTGTCGTCGGGATTGTTCCGCGGGAGCGTCGGCGCGGTGAGATGATTACCGTGTCGGTTGCGTTTGCGCTGCTGAGCTTCACCCTTGGAGCGGTGCTGGCGCATATGGTGCCGATGCTGGGAGCGCCGTCGTGGTCATTGGTTCGCTGTTCGGCCCGGCTCAGGTCCTCCGCCGTCTGATCAACATGATCTTCGGCTCACGGCTCGCAACGCCGGGCCTTGCGGTGCTCTCCGCGATCTTCAAGGTGTTGAGCGTCGTTATTCTGGCGCTGTCCGGCAACTGGCGTCCCGGCGCGGTTGCCTTCTCGATTTGCCTCGGCCTTGAATCAGACATCAACAGCATCGCGCAGGGCAGCTTGCCGCTCTATCTCTTCGGCTCGGATCGATATGGCGTGCTCACTGGCAAGATGGCGGCGGCGAGACTAGCTTCCGGCGCTGCGACCCCCTTCGCTTTCGCGGCGACGATGGAACAGTTCGGTATAGGCGCAACCCTCGTTCTAAGCGCGGCCCTCGGCTCAATCGGTATCATGGCGTTTATCGCGGTGGCGATGGCGACGAAGCGGAACCTCGACGCCATCACCTAACACCGCTCACCGCTACTCTCCATGTCTAGGCGCTTCACGGCTTTTGCGCAGACCTCCTTCTGTCGAGTTCAGATGCCTGCTTCTGGGTCAGTCCGATATCATCAAGCTGGTGTTCGTCGAGCATCGAAAGTGATTGGAATTAGTGCCGAGTATCCAGCTTTGCGTTGACCCATAGGAAGCTCGTCGGCATCTCGCCGCAGCACCAACATAGCCACGCCGACAGTCAAAGCGGCTCCCACCGATTGCACCGGGGCAAGGCGCTCGCTTAGGAAAATGAACGGCCCTACCACCCCGAAAACTGGAATGAGATTGAAGAAACTGCCTGCAACGCTTGCACGCATCGACCGAAGCGCGCGCAGATAATCGTCGCCACGAAGGTCAGGTCGCTGTCGAACACTCGAATATCAGATGGTGCTCCGACGGCTTCGAGATCGGCAGCGACAACAAGGAGAAGATCAGCGTCGCCTTGGCCCTCGACAGCTGTGATCGTGAGGCCATCGCCCATGTCGCCACCACCGAGGGCATCAAGGGCCAGGACGTGCAGGATCTCGTGATCGCCGCTGTCGAGAACAGTATCGGCCTCATCAACGTGCTGTCCGAGTCGATGGCTCACCGACAACGGCTCTGCTTCATCGCCAGGGACACCGCCTCCTTGCTTCGCTACATCGGTAGGTACCGTGCACGACGCCCTTGTAACGCCCGCAATCGAACGGCATGGCCGAGACTTTCCTCAAAACCTTCAAGCGCTATTACGTCGCGGTCAACCCCACCCCGGATGCCGAAACCATCATGGCCCGCCTGCCGGTTATGGTTCGAAGACTACAATAATCCTCATCCGCACTGCGCCTTAGGTTATCAATCCCCGCACGAGTTCATCAACTCGCGATTTCAAACCTAGCATGCCCGGTCTTTTGGGAGCAACTCCACGCAAGGCATCCGCGCGGTCTCGGCTTCTCGCTCGTTCACATTCGAACACTGCTCGATCTTTCAGACACAAGAGCCGGCCGTGCGGAGCGGTCGATGCGATCGCCAAGGAACATCTGCTGGAGGTCGAGCGGAAGATCGCCGATCTGAACGCATTGCGGAGCGAGCTCGATCGGATGCTGTCTCAATGCTCGAGCGGCACGGTGGGCGACTGCCGCATCATCGAATCATTGTCCCCATCCCACGAGAACATGACATGACGCTTTCAAAGCGGAAGCGCGGTGACGCCGTCGCCATCATTTCGAACAACAAGAGTTGAGTTTGCGATCATCCTCGCCCGGGCTAGGCTTGGATGGAGGTGAAACATGGCCAAGGCGATCAGGTCGTCCGCTCTCTTTCTTGGTCTTGCACTGCTCGGCATTTTGGGTGTCAAGCTGGCAATGCTCTTCGTTTGCTGGGCGACTGCTCACACGACTCTCGAAGGCCTGTTCGGCGTTGTTGCGCCTCTCGTCATCGGTCCTCTCATCGGAGCCGAAGGCTTCTTCTGGTTCCGAATACTCCATGGCGATTGAACTCTTATAACAGACTTTGGAAAAACGACATGTTGACGATTGGTGATCTTTCGAAGACCTCCGGCGTGAAAATCCCGACAATCCGCTACTATGAGCAAATGGGTCTTCTTCCCCACGCGGAGCGCTCCGAAGGCAATCAGCGCCGCTATACCAAGGAGGAGATGGATCGCCTGACCTTCATAAAGCACTCCCGTGATCTGGGCCTTTCGATAGATGCCATACGATCCCTTATCGAACTCAGCCATCACCCTGACAACCCCTGCGCGGATGCCGACCGCATTGCCCTTGAGCAACTTGCCTCCGTTCGCGACAAGATCGCCAAGCTCCGGAAGCTTGAAATCGAACTAGAGCGCATAACCTCTCACCAGCACAACAATCATGTGCGGGATTGTTATGTGATCCGGGCGCTCGCTTCACACGACCTATGCTGCTCGGATCACGATTGATCCGCGTCATCAGGGGCAGACCAGCAGACGACAGAAAGCCGCAGGCGTCCGGGGTCGATTGACCCTAAAGCTGCTAGAGGGTGTAGAGCGGGGTCGCGGGCCAAGGTCCGGATCGCGCTCCTTACTCAGAGGCTGACATGAAACGTCTTTTCACCCCTGTTCTTATGTTCACGCTTTCCCTCGCAGCAGGGCCGGCCGCATTTGCGCATGATTATAGCGCTGGTGATCTGCAGATCGATCATCCCTGGTCGCGTGCAACGCCGATGGTCGCTCCCGTTGCCGGCGGCTATCTGAAGATCACGAATACCGGCGCCGAATCTGACACATTCCTTGGCGGCAGCTCTCCGATCGCAAAGGCGGTTGAAGTGCACGAGTCGACTCTTCAAGATGGCGTCGCCCGCATGCGACCACTGACCGCAGGGGTGACGATCAAACCGGGTGAAACGGTCGAGCTTGCGCCAGGCGCTACCCACCTCATGTTCATCAAGCCCACGAAGGTTTTCAAGGAAGGCGAAAAGGTCGAGGCGACGCTCCGTTTCGAAAAGGCCGGCGAGATCAAGGTTGAATTCGCGGTTCAGGGCATGGGCGCGAAACAGCCGGCTGAAAACGAAGACCATCAGGGCCATGGCGCAACCCCATGACGTCGATTTACAGCCGACGTGCGCTCTTCAGATCCGCAATCGCCGCCCTGTTGGTTGGCGGCCTCGTCTCCGGAGCTCTGGTTCTTGCGAATATGGCCGAAACCGAGCCCACCGGCGGGATCGGCGGCCCGTTTGAACTGACGTCCCATCGCGGCGAGGCCGTGTCGGATAGAAGCCTACGCGGCAGGCCCTACCTCGCATTCTTCGGCTTTACGCACTGCCCGGACATCTGCCCGACCACGCTGTTCGAACTGACGGATCTCATGAAGGAACTCGGTCCGCAGGCCGATGCGTTCAACGCGCTTCTCATATCCGTCGATCCGGAACGTGACACGCAGAACCTGCTTTCGCTGTACATGGAAGCATTCGATCCGAGGATCATCGCGGTGCGCGGCACGCGGAAGCAAACGGATCAGGCGCTGTCAGCGTTCCGGGCAACAGCCAAAAGGGTCGATACCGAGGGCGGCAGCTATACAATGGACCACACAGCGGGCATCTTTCTCATGGATGCGGATGGTCGGTTCCAAGGTATGCTGGACATGCACGAGCCGCGAGAAACCCGTCTGAAGAAACTGCGCAATCTCGCGGAAGTGGGCGGGGCGTGACCTTCAAACTTTCTCGGCCAAGGCAGTTGCTCACCCTATCGACCTCCAAGCATTGGTGAGGGACATCGAACCTACCACCAGCCGTGAAGCGCCCTACAGGCGGACAAGCCGCGATTTCTTGCAAGAGCGCTGTCAACTCGTCTTGTCGACTTCGCCTTTCACCAGATCGATCAAGCCCTGCGGGCTGAAATTGACCAGCAGCTTGCCGTTGACGAAGAACGTAGGCGTCTGCTCGACATTGTTCGCCTTGACGTCCGCTAGATCGGTCTGAAGCACCTGATCAACTTCCGGCTTCACGCTGTCGAGACGGGCGCCCATGAGTTCCAGACCCGCCTCACCGGCAATGTTCCAGGCCCGCTTCATGTCAGGCTCCCCGTGAGTAGCCCACTCGGGCTGCTTGTCCACAAGCGCCGCAAGGACCGGCTCGAACTTGTCCTGTTTGCGTGCCGCCTCGAGGATGCGCACGGCTTCGTCGGAGCCCTTGTGGAATGTGGTATAGCGGATCACCACACGCACATCATCCGGATAGGTCGCCAGGATATTCTTCACAAGCGGAAAGAAGGCGCGGCAGGCCTCGCATGAGGGGTCGAAGAACTCCACGATCGTGACGGGTGCGTCTTCCTTACCCAGAATCGGCGAATGCGCGCGCACGAGCGTATCCGCCGACGCTGTGACAGAAGCCGCATGTTCTTTCTGCTGCGCAGTGTAGTAGTAGGCACCTCCTCCAAAAACAGCGAGCGCGGCAAGCGCGGTGAGAGTGATGACGAGCGCTCGGTTCATCGGGCATGCTCCCTTCGGTCGATGAGGAGGAGGAATGAAATCGCGGCGAATGCCAGAAGTGACAGCACCGGCAGCGGGATCACCTCGAAAATGGTCATCTTCGCATCAGTACAGGAGGGCCCCTTCCCACAAGGAACGACTGCCTCCGGAATGAAGCCGTAATATAGCAGGACGTGGTATGTCGCGATCAACAGACCTGCTCCACTCAGCGGCAACGCATAGCGCCATACGCCACGGTCCATGCGAAAGGCGGAAACCGCCAGGACTAGCGCCAGCGGAAACATGAACGCGCGCTGATACCAACATAAGATGCACGGCGTCTGGCCCATGACTTCGCCGATGAAGAGAGCCCCGAGCGAAGCGATAAGCGCAACCATCCATGCGAGGAACAGCGTCAGCCACCCATCGTCTTCCGATCTCTTGTCCCGAACGCTCATGCAATGTCCGATATCGCCTTGATTCCCGAATTATGGACCCTCAAGCAGCTAGAGGGTCAAGCAGCGTGACTCCGATCAGTGCGCGCCACTCTCGTCATACAGCAGGGACTTCGGGCAAAATTGTCGTGGGATCGGATCTGCGAAAGCGAACTTCAATGCCACGAACGCTCCATCGTTGGATGAAGCGCCGCGCCCCCTGCCGTAGGCACATCACGGTCAGCAAGCGCGGCCGGGCGGCCCCGCCTTGTCGAGGTAAGCCTTAAAGACGGCAAGCGTCTCGTCGCTGACATGGTGCTCGATGCCTTCGGCGTCGATGCGCGCGGCCTCTTCTCCGACCCCGACGGCGCGCAGGAACCCTTCGACGATCCGATGTCGCTCTCGGCTCCTGGCCGCCAGTGCCTTGCCGGCTTCGGTCAGGAAGATGCCGCGATAGCGCTTCTGCTGGATGAAGCCGTCGCTGGCGAGACGCTTGAGCATTTTTGCGACGGTCGGCTGCGCAACGCCCAGCCTCTGTACGATATCGACCTGCCGCGCCTCTCCGCCATGGAGGATGAGGTCATCGATCAGTTCGACATAATCCTCGATGAGTTCGTTGCGCCGGTTGGAGCGCGTCTGGCGGAAGCTTTCGACATGGGTATCGGCGTCAACGAGCGAGTGTTTGTTTGCCGATTTCCTGCGACTTGCTGTCATCATGCCCTTCCCGAGATTTTATCCAGTTTATTGCGAATTCATAGCCTGCGCTATGATTTTTCCGCGATTGTCATCTTTTCCGGAGGAGACCGAAGCATCAGCAGTTCCGAACATAGCTATTGCTATAACTAAGAGCATGTGCTGTTATTGCTATTAAGAACCATTATCAAAAGGACGGGACAATGCGAAACTGGCTGCCATTCGACCTCGGACGCCGAAAGCTGCTCGGCGCGGGCCTGGCAGCGGCCGGCGGCGCAGCCCTCGCCGCCCGTTCAGCGCTGAGCCAGGATGCCGCCGCCCAGCACCAGGGCCACCAGATGTCCGCGACGACTGACGGCAAAGCCGGCACAAGCGATGCCGCGCCGCCGCATATGCAGGCACATGGAGCGATGATCACCGTCGGTGACGTCGATAACGAGCGCAACGGCTTCGATCCGACGTCGATGCTGACCGACTGGGATCTCGGGACCGTCTCCACCCTCCCCGACGGCCGTCGGCAGCGTACGTTCGAAGTCGAGGTCGAGGACAAGGAGATCGAGATCGCGCCCGGCGTCATGTTCCCCGCCTGGACCTTCAACGGTCGCGTGCCCGGGCCGTCGCTCCGCGCGATGGAAGGAGAGCGGCTGCGCATCATTCTGCGCAACTACGGTTCTCATCCGCACTCCATGCATTTCCACGGCATTCATGCCGCGCGCATGGACGGGATTCCTGGCGCGGGCGTCATCAACCCAGGCGAGGAGTTCGTCTACGAGTTCGACGCCCGCCCCTTCGGCTGCCACCTCTACCACTGCCATGCCCTGCCGCTCGCGCGGCATATCCACAAGGGCATGTACGGTCTCTTCGTCATCGATCCCGATCCGGAACTGCGACCAGAATTCCGCGACGTGGCGCTCAGCCGGCTGCACGGCTCGCCCGAGAATGCGAGATGGCAGGAACTCGCCATGGTGATGAATGCCTTCGACACCAATTTCGACGGCGAGAACGAGTTCTATGCTTGCAACACCATCGCCCACTGCTACGCCAAGAAGCCGATCCGCATCGAGAAGAGCCGTCCGGTGCGCATCTACCTCGCGAACCTCACCGAGTTCGATCCAATCAACTCCTTCCACATCCACGGCAACTTCTTCGACTATTTCGACCAGGGCACCACCCTGACGCCGACTCTCAAAACCGTCGACCTCATCATGCAGTGCCAGGCGCAGCGCGGCATTCTGGAGTTCACCTTCGGCGAACATGCGGACCATGAACCGGGCCTCTACATGTTCCACGCGCACCAGTCGGAGTTCACGGAGCTCGGCTGGATGGGAATGTTCGAAGTCGTGGAGGAAGTGGCATGACCGACGAAACCGCTTCGAGCCAGGCCGCATCACCTAGCCGGCGCGCCGCTCTCCTCTGGACCGTCATCCCTTTCCTGGTTTTGGCGGCGGCCATTGCCTGGCTCTTCGGTACCAATCCGCTCCGAAGCTTCGAAAACGGCGCGCCGCCCGTCGAGAACCTCACCTATGAGCGCACAACGCTCGACGGCGGCGGGGTACGGCTTCTTGTACGCGCCGGCGGCTCGGAGCCGCTGAAGATCGCACAGGTCCAGGTCGATGCTGCCTATTGGCAATTCACGCTCGACCCGCCCGGCCCGCTTCCCCGCGGGCAGTCGGCCTGGATTTCCATTCCCTTCCCCTGGGTTCTCGGCGAGGCGCACCGTGTCACCGTCGTCACCAGCACCGGCGCAACGTTCGAGCACGAGATCCCGGTCGCGGTTCCCACGCCGGAGGTGACCTCGAACGGTCTCCGGTCGCAAGCCATCCTCGGCGCCTTCGTCGGCATTCTGCCCGTCGCCATCGGCCTGATGTTCTATCCTGCGCTACGCGGCGCGGGACTGAGCGCCATGCGGTTCCTGCTCGCGGTGACAGTCGGCCTCCTCGCGTTCCTCTTAGTGGACGCCGTAGCGGAGGCCTTCGAGCTTGCCGGCGCATCCGCACCCGTCTTCCAGCGTGGCGCAATGGTGGTCTTTGCCGCCGCCGCGTCCTTCCTGTTACTAATGGCCGTCTCGCGGCGGGGCGGACGGCCGAGCGGCGTGGCGCTCGCCACCTACATCGCAATCGGCATAGGCCTGCACAACATGGGCGAGGGCCTTGCCATCGGAGGCGCCTTCGCGGCCGGCTCCGCAGGTCTCGGCACCTTCCTCGTCATGGGCTTCACGCTGCACAACATCACCGAAGGCATCGGCATCGCCGCACCGCTCCTCAAGATCAGACCCACCTTCCGCCAGTTCGTACTGTTGACGCTGATCGCCGGCGGCCCGGCCGTGCTCGGCATGTGGATCGGCAGCCTCGCCTACGCCCCCCATTGGTCGGCACTTGCGCTCGCGATCGGTGCCGGCGCCATTCTCCAGGTCATCATCGAGGTGACGCTGTTCATGCTCCGCAACGACGAGGACCGTACGGACATCCTGTTCTCGAAGGAGGTCCTGGGCGGCTTCGCCCTCGGCATCGCACTCATGTACGTGACCGCGATGCTGGTGAAGATCTGATTGGTCTATGCGCTCGCAGTGAGGAACAGGTCCCGGCGCGCTTTCTCGGCAACACTATCTGGCCGATAAACGCCCGGTGCAACGCTGGCTGTAGGCGCGGCGCAATCACGAATGTGACGCCGTGCCCACAATTGCAATATCCTATCCAGGGGGATAGGTTATGCATATGAGCAAGCACAGGCACAAGACCCATCCCGAGATCGTCAAGCGGCTGAAGCGGGCCGAGGGACATCTGAAGAGCATCATCGCGATGATCGAGGGCGGACGCCCCTGCCTCGATCTCGCACAACAGCTTCATGCCGTCGAAAAGGCGGTCACCAATGCCAAGCGCGCGCTGATCCAGGACCATCTCGACCATTGCCTCGAGGATGCGGTCGGCCCCCTGCCCGCCGACCAGCGAAGCGCCATGGCCGAGTTCAAGGCGATCACCAAGTATCTCTGACCGATCGGAAACAGCATGCTCGGCGTCCTCCAGAACCGAACCTATCGCCACCTCTTTCTGGCGCAGGTCGTCGCGCTGGTCGGGACAGGTCTGGCGACGGTCGCCCTCGGCCTGCTCGCCTACGAGATCGCCGGACCTGACGCCGGCGCGGTGCTGGGTACGGCACTCGCCATCAAGATGATCGCCTATGTCGGCATCGCACCGATCGCGGGCGCCTTCGCGGAAGTGCTTCCACGGCGGCCGCTGCTGGTCGCACTCGACCTCGTACGCGCCGCCGTCGCCCTCTGCCTGCCCTTCGTCACCGAGGTCTGGCAGGTCTACGTCCTGATCTTCGTCCTGCAATCGGCCTCGGCCGCCTTCACCCCGGCCTTCCAGGCGACGATCCCCGAGGTGCTGCCGGACGAAAAGGACTATACGCGAGCGCTATCGCTCTCCCGGCTCGCCTATGACCTCGAAAGCCTCATCAGCCCCGCCTTGGCTGCAGCGCTCCTGACGATCATCTCTTTCCATTCGCTGTTCGGCGGCACGGTCATCGGCTTTCTCGTATCCTCGGCGCTCGTCGTCTCCGTCGTGCTTCCCGCGCCTTCGAAGACCGAGCGTCGCAGTGTCTACGAACGGACCACGCGGGGCCTTCGTCTCTATCTGGCAACGCCGCGGCTCACCCGCACCTCGCCGAAGGAGTGCGGCGCGGCGGGCATAGCCATGCCCATGCCGTTGTCATTGATCGGCTGCATCCCGAGTGGCCCTCAAGGCCGTAAGCTGTCGAACCGGTGGCTCCGGCCGCCTCGCTTTCATGATGATTGGCTCGTTGCAGTGTCTCTGTGGAAAGAAGCAACAACGATCATGAGGCCCGCACCAGCCACGATGGCCACATCGGCAAGGTTGAACGATGGCCAATGCCACTGTCCCGCATAGAAATCCAGATAGTCGGTGACCTGGCCGTCGGCATACCGGTCGACGAGATTGCCCATCGCTCCTCCCGCGACCATGCACAGTGCCAGCCGCTCAACCATCCGGCGCGAAAGAGCGGCCCACGACAGGAGCCCGGCAACGATGCATGCTTTCAGAACGGCAAAAAGCTGTGGCGCCGCCGATATCCATTCGGCGAACATTCCGAAGCTGACGCCGGGATTGTAGACGAGCACGAGATTGAAGAACGGTGTGACGGGAATGATCCGCGGCGGGTTCATCACCGCCGTGACCATGAAGTGCTTGAGAGCGATGTCCACGAGGAAGATTGCGGCGCCGAACTCAAACAAGGCGGCGAGCTCGCCTTTTCTTTCAACTACCAACCGCATGATCTACGTGCGTACGACAATGCGTGCCTTGGAAGGCACGCGGGTGTAGAGGTCGATGACATCCTGATTGACCAACCGCACGCAGCCGGAGGACACGGATTTTCCGATAGAGTTCCACTCACGTGTTCCGTGTAGACGGTAAAGCGTGTCCTCGCCATTCTGGAAGATGTAGAGCGCGCGGGCGCCGAGCGCATTGTTCGGCCCTGGCTCCTGTCCACCGTTCTCGACAGAGAATTTCGCAAGCTCGGGTTGGCGCGCGATCATTTCCGCCGGCGGCTTCCAGCGCGGCCACTTCTGGCGCCACTGGATAACCCCCTCGCCTTCCCAGGCAAATCCCGCGCGGCCAAGCCCAACCCCGTAGCGCATCGCGGTGCCGCCGGGCTCCGCGACATAGAGAAACTTCGAACCGGTATCGACCACCACAGTGCCGGCTGGCTCGCCCGTCGTATTGAAAACACGCTGGCGGTAGAATTTTGGATCAATTTGCCGGAAGGGAACGGCCGGCAGCTGATGACCGCCATCCTCCATCGCGGCATAGCGAGCGGCCAGTTCCTCCTCGCTCGGCACGCCCATCGGACGTCGTGCGACGCTGGGCACGGCGGAGGGGGATGTCGTGGAACAGGCCGCCAGCGCCATGGAAAGCGTCCCGAGAAGAAATCCGCGGCGCGCGACGGTGTTGGTGTCTTCAAGCATGTTGGTCCCTTTTCTCGACGCCGACTATTTACCGGTTTCAGCAGCAGCTGCCGACGGTGTCGACGTCTTCATTTCGCTGCGAATGTGAAAAGCGCTGTAGGCAATGACAGAGACTACGAAGCCCAGCAGAACAAAAAGCATGACGCGGTTCTTCCGCCGGATCATGCGCGCACGCTGTCGAACGTCACTTGGATCAGTCATCCGACGCCCCGCTGACAGCAGACGTGCCCGAATAGGGATCGGCAAGCGCAGCCTCCGGCCGACTGACCGGATATTTTATGATCGAGATATCCTCTGCCAGCTTTGAGGCCCCCTGTTTCTTCAAAAGAGCCCGGAAGCTTGGATGCATGCCGCCGTCCACATAAGCGAGCGCCGCGGTCGACTTTTCGGCGGCAAGCGCCGCGTCCACCTTGCCACGCTCCGTCGCCACCATTGACAGGAGGTCGGCCGAAGCCCCGCTGGACGATACCGGACAGGCGGCGAGCGGATTGCGCGGATCGCCCCCCTCGAACTCCCTGTTGAACACATAGCGCCGTTCGCAGGCCGCGACCTTCGGCTGGCGCTTCGAAAAAGCGAATTGGTCGTAGCCCTCCTTGAGGGTGAGCCAGAACGGCATGTTCGAATCCCCTCGATGCTTGGCGAGGTTCTCCGCGGTCATGCGAAACGGATAGGCTTGGACCTGAAAGCTGTCCTGACCGCTTTGCAGCGCCTTCTGAGCGATGGCATAGATCTCACCGACGCCCTGATCGGTCATGGCGTAGCAACCCGACGACGAGCAGGCGCCATGGACCATCAGCGCCTCACCGGTGTAGCCGAGCGCAGCGTCAAGACGGTTGGGATAACCGAGATTGAACGAGACATAGTACTGCGACTGCGGATTCAGCATCCCGGCCGAGACATGATAGAAGCCTTCCGGCGCCTGGCGATCGCCTTCTTTCGTCTTGGGGCCGAGTTTGCCGGACCAGCGGCACATCGGATAGGTCTTGAAGAGCTTGTAACGGCCTGATGCATCCGCCTTCCACACCTCCAGCTCACTCTCCTGCTTGAATATCCGCACAAGGACAGGATCTTCAGGCCGCATACCCTTCTTCGCCATCGCGGCCACGACGGCGGCGGAAAGCTTCGGCGGCTCGCTGGAGAGTTCGGCGAGCTCCATGGCAACGCATCCCGATAGCATGATCGCGATGAGAGAGACGGCGAGGAATTTTGGCAGCAGAGAATGGAGCGACCGCATGAGATGCCGGGACACGAGAATAATCAGAACAAGGGAACGGGAGTGCACGAAAGAAACGATAGAGTTGCGCTATTCCCCGCCCTCGGCACCATGCTCGTGTCCGTCATCCGATCCCTCAGGCATCGCAACATCGGGCACGAGCTTCTCTATCCGCGCGGCCGCCTTGAGGTCAGCGACGATCTTGCTCACCGCCTGGGCTTCCATGCCACGGCGCAACTCCGTCGACACAACCTCGAATGCCGGTGGTTCACGCTTGCGCCGCTCTTCAAGTTTTACGACATGAAAGCCGAAGGGCGTCTCCACGGGCTTTGCGGCAATCTCACCGGTCTTCATCGTTACGATCGCCTCTCCCAGCTCCGGCGGGAGTTGTTCCATGGTCAGAAAGCCAAGATCACCGCCGCTCTTCTTCGACGTCTCATCCAGCGAAACGCTCCCGGCCACCTCTTCAAAGGACTTGCCCGCGGCTATATCCCTCATCGCCGCCTCAGCGCCAGCCCTGTCCTTCAGCAGGATGTGCCGGACGCGAACCTCTTCAACCGACGGCATGGCGGCGACCCGTTCGTTATAGACCTTGCGCAGTGCGTCCTCGGTTACAGCGGCGGCGGCAGCCTTGGCGAGATAGGCCTGCCGAAGCGCCTGTTGCCTCAGGAACACCATCTGCCGCTTGAACGTCTCGTCGTTCTCCAGCCCGTCCTTGATCGCGGCGTCAGAGACCACCTTGAGGTCGATCAGCGCATCGACGACCGCGGACTTGCGTGCCTCGGGTGTTGCCTTGGGATTAGGATCGCCGAGGAACGAGGTTGCGAACGATACGTCGGATTCCAGAATCTCGGAATCTCCGACGCGAGCTGCTACCTGATCCGCCCGTTCCTCGGCGAAGGCTGGAACAGCGACCAGAAAGAGCGCGGAAAGAAAGACGTTCCTGATTTTCAGCAGCATCACTTCTTTGCTCCCGCGACAATCGGTTCGATGACAGTGCGCAATTGCTCGATCGGCATGACACCGGTGTACTTTTCGCCGTTGATGAAGAAGGTCGGCGTCGAATTGACGCCGAGCTCCTGGCCTCTCGCGGCGACCGCATTGATCTTGTCGAGCAGCGCCTGGTCGCTAAGGCAAGCCTCAAGATCGGCTTCCTTGAGACCGGTCATCGACAGGACCGAGAGGAACCCTTCCTTGCCGTCCTGAGCACGCGCCCAGCGCGGCTGGTTACGGAAAAGGAGATCGACCGTCGGATACCATTTATCATCACCCATGCAGCGGGCGAGCATGAAAGCGGCGGTCGCGCGCGGGTCGAACGGGAACTCGCGCAGGATGAAGCGGACCTTGCCTGTATCGACGAACTCTGCCTTGAAGGCTGGCCAAACATTCAGATGAAAGTTGGCACAATGCCCGCAGGTCATCGAGGCATATTCGACAACCGTAACAGGCGCATCGTCGCGCCCCAAGATCCGCTCGGGAAGCGGGCCGGGCTGCATAAGGTCTGTTGCCGAGCCGACAGCGGCGGCCTGTGCGAAGGCAAGGTTTGCGAGAAACACGGCGAAACCTGCCGCGGTCGATCCCAGTAGTTGCCGCCTGTACATATCATCTCCAAATCAAAGGAGCCGGATCATAGAACCTCTAGTTGCTTGAGGTGCAAGTGCGGCAAAACGCGCACTTCAAAAAATTCACGAACGATTGAGCGCTGCGGCAAATGCGCTGACCAGACATCTTTGATAACCGATTGTTAAATATAATGCCGCGAGACTTACCCGCAGACCATACCGTTCCGGGCGTTACGCGCATGCACCGCGCAGTCATGAAGTTGATCCTTGTTTTTCTGGTGTCGTTGATTGTCGGAACGGGCACGGCGACTGCGGCAACCCGCAGCCACGCATCGCTCGAACCGTCACACACCATCACCAGCGCTTACGAGTCGGACAACGATGGTGATGCTGAGCCGGGAAGCCCGGCGCGCGCCGGCACCTGTCACGAAGCGTGTCATTGGCTGGTCATTTGGTATTGGCCGACGACGGAGCGGAGCCATCGGCCTCGCCCCGATCTGACACCAGATACACAACTGCCAAGCGTGATGCGCATTGTTCTACCGCCTCCCCGCGCGGCTTGAGCCGATCGGAAGCGAAAGCATCGCTGCTCGATCGCCCTCCGCTTAAGGCCAGAATTTCAACCATTTCCACTCCCGTGCCGCATCGCAGCTCACCGCGTGATGAGCCATGCCTGCATCAAGGAACACCTCCATGAAACATCTCTCAGAACCCGCCAGTCTCGACCGCTCTGTAGAACCGTTGGTCCCACCGCTGTTGAATCGGCGTACCTTCAGCTTCGCCGCCGCCGCTCTGCTTGCTTCTCCGTCGCTCGCTCTTACCCGGAACAAAGAACCATTGCTGGATATCGACGAACGATTCCTGCCGCAGGTGGTGACGGCTCCGTTTGAGGAAGAAGTCGGCACCATACTGATCATGCCAAAGGACCGCTTTCTCTATCTGATAGTGGAGGACGGTTTTGCGCGCCGTTATGGTGTGGGCGTAGGTCGAGCAGGCTTGGCATTTTCTGGCTCGGCCACCATCGGTCGTAAGGCCAAGTGGCCAAGCTGGCGGCCGACGGACAACATGATCAAGCGCAATCCCAAAAAATATGCCCGCTATGCCGAAGGCGTACCTGGCGGACCAAAGAACCCGCTTGGTTCTCGCGCTCTCTATCTGTTTCGGGAAGGGAGAGACACCCTCTATCGGATTCACGGCACGACCGAACCCTGGACGATCGGCAAAGCCGTATCCAATGGATGTATTCGTATGGTGAACGACCATGTCGAAGATCTCTATGAGCGTGTGCCGGTGGGCGCGAGAGTGACGGTGATCTCATGACAACATCACCGGTCCTGGTCATCGGTGCGGGACAGGCCGGCCTTGCGGCTGGCTATTATCTGCGTGAGGCAGGCCTGCAATTCGTCATCGTCGATGCCCACCGGCGGGTCGGCGATAGCTGGCGTCGTCGATATGCCTCGCTGACCCTCTTCACCCCCCGTCAGTTCAGTGCACTTCCCGGTCTGCCGCTTCCCGGCAACCGGGAGCAGTATCCAGGCCGCGACGAGTTTGCGGCCTATCTCGAAACCTATGCTGCGCACTTCAGCCTGCCGATAAGATCGGGAATACGGATCGCACGGTTGACGCAGACAGCCGATGGTTTCCTTGCGCAAACGGAAGCAGGCGAGAGGATTGAAGCGAGCGCTGTCATTGTCGCGACGGGCGGCTTCGAGACACCAGTGGTGCCATCGCTTTCCGCCGGTTTCGCGCCCGACGTGCTGCAACTGACGCCACAATCCTATCACCGGCCAGAGGATTTGCCCGAGGGGCCGGTCCTCGTGGTCGGTGACGGCGCGAGCGGCCGCGACATCGCGCTCGAATGCCGGCCCATGCGACCGGTCATGCTTGCCTGCGGCAAGCCCCGAAAGCTCTTCCCTGAGCAGCTCTTCGGAAAGTCGATCTGGTGGTGGCTTCGGCTGCTGGGCATTCTGAAGGCCTCACCGACGTCCTGGATCGGCCGCAAGGTGCGCGCCGCCGACGCCTTTCCTGATCGTGGGCAGGCAGACCGGGACCTGCTCTCGGCGGGCGTGCAACTGGTGAAGCGCCTTGTTGCGTGCTCAGGTGCCACCGCCACGTTTTCCGACGGTGGTTCAGGAAGCGTTCGGACAATCGTCTGGGCGACCGGCTATCGCGATGAGACCGACTGGCTCAATATTCGCTCGCAAAAGGACGGGATGGCACGTTCTCGCACGCCAGCGGGGTTTCGCCTGTATCCGGTCTCTATTTCGTCGGTCGGCCGTGGCAGCGGAACCGTGCGTCTGCCCTTGTCATGGGTGCGGGGCCAGATGCCGAACGTATCGTCAATGCGGTTCTTCTTCGGCAAAATCGTCAAGGACAAGAACAATGAGGCGTTCTCATCAACGGCTTCTTAAGCATTTGTTGACCATAATTCCCATCAGTAATTTGCGGCGCAGCATCACTGACGCCGACCGTGATGTATCTCGTTTGAAACGGAGCCGTCGTGTCTGAGTATTCAGTATCTGCGCCCCTGGCGCGCTTGCTCCATGTTACTTGCAAGAAACTTGAAAGCTCTATCGGCTTCTTCGCGAAGATTGGGGGCGTGGCGGCAATCACCACCTCGGCCATTCTGTTGGCCACTGCACCGGCCGCTGCGGAAAGCCGATCGCTGAAACTGTTCTTCACCCATACCGGGGAGCGGGCGACGATCACCTTCAAACGCGACGGCAAGTTCGATCCGAAAGGCCTCGCGCAAATCAACCGGTTCCTGCGCGACTGGAGGCGGAACGAGCCGGCCAGGATGGATCCGCGTCTGCTCGATCTCGTTTGGGAGGTCTACCAGCGCAGCGGCGCCAGAGATTACATCAACATCGTTTCTGCCTACCGCTCTCCGGCAACCAACAACATGCTGCGCGGTCGTTCCCGCAGCACCGGTGTCGCCAAAAACAGCCAGCACATGCTCGGCAAGGCGATGGACTTTTACATTCCTGGCGTGAAACTTGCAAAGCTCAGGGCTATTGCCATGCAGATGCAGATCGGCGGCGTCGGCTTTTATCCGACGTCGGGCTCGCCCTTCGTTCATCTCGACGTCGGCCGCGTGCGCGCCTGGCCGCGCATGTCGCGTCAAGAACTGGTGCGCATCTTCCCGAACGGAAAGACCCTGCATGTCCCTGCCGATGGCAAGCCCTTGCCCGGCTACAATGTGGCCATGGCGGACTACAAGCGGCGCATCGGCTCGAACTCGATCGTGGCCGCAAGTACCGCTGGCGCCGCACTGTCCGAAGATGACACTTCAACAAGCAGTCTCGTAACCGCATTGCTGCCGACACGGAAAAGTCGCGCGGAAAAAGCGCTCGAAATGCATACCACGCGGCAGATGATCACCGAGCAACCGGCGTTCTTTGACCTTGCGACCATCAACGCTCCGCTTCCGACATTCCGGGCGGCGGAAATCAACCTCGCCGCGAGGGTGAGCACCTCGGCGTTCAACCCATCCTCATCATTCAATGCCATGCGCGGCCTCATCGTGACAGGGAAAGTCCTGCGCCAGCCCACCGCAATCGAATCCAGCCTCGTCGACGTTGGCCAGACGGACGGACCGATCGCCTGGACGGTCTCCGACAGGAAACTCTTTACCTGGGCGCTCGCGCCCACGACGGCGCTCGAGCAACTTGCCCTTCCGACCGCGCTCCAACGCACCGTCGCAAGCAATGGCGGCATGCATGAAAGCATGACGAGTAAGATGGAGATCGACCAGCCAGCCGCGTTTAACGCTGACCGTTTCGGAGCAGACGGCTGACGACACAGACTCAGTTTCCACTATTCGCTGCCAACGGAACGTCCCACGACCGACCACCGCTGGCCTGGAGTTCGTTCCTGATTCTCCTGACAAGGCAACTGCCGGTTCCGGGACAGCGGAACCGGCAGTGGGGCCATGGTCAGGACGGGGATTAGGGGGGTGACCCAGCTTTCTCTTGTCCGGTGAGGCAGCCGGGCAATCCAGTCATGCATCGTCGGTATCTGCGCCGGAGATCCCTACTTGACGCTACCAACGGCGTCAGCACGGCCGTCCTGAAGCTTGATCCACTTGCCGGCATCAGTCGAGGACTGACGTTTCAGATACCGGTATTCGGTTTCGGACCAGAGCATGATCTTGTTGCGCATGTTGTCGAGCACGAAGTCGCCGCGATCCGTACGAAGGGTGAGCACCGCGTGGCCCTGGCCGCTCGGTTGAACAACGACGGTGATCAGCAGGTTCGAAGGCGAGATGCCAGCCTCCATGAGCTTCTTGCGCTTGATCAAGACGTAGTCTTCACAGTCGGCCGCGGACTGCGGATAGGTCCAGTATTCTTCAACGCCGTAGATTTCCATATCCGTCAGTGGCGGATAATCCACATTCGCGTTGTAGTTCACGTTCACAATGGTCTTCCAGTTTTCCTGGTTCAGCGTCAGCGGGCCCTGGTCCTCGCCATTGGACTGGCATTCGTCACTGTATTTCTTGCAGAATTCGTAGTGGCCGATCGGCTGGCTGGTCTTACCGGCAAGCTCCATCGTCGCGGGAAGGGCCATGGCGGCCTGTGCGCCGATCAAGGAGAAGAGAAATGAGAATGTACTGGCCTTGATTATTTTTTCATCGTTCTGTCCCTGTTCGATAATGGGACAGTGACAGGTAATATTTGATCTCGCGCGAATCTCAGCAGTATCAATTAGCGAAAATCAAAACATAATAAATATTAAATACGACTATAACTTGAATCTAACTTGATTCTTATTTGAATTACTTTTGATTCAAATTTTAGACAAATCTGTCCTATGGCAGACCATTAGCTCTCTTTTATCATATTGAATTTAAACGAATTATCAAACAGTGTCCGCACTTTTCCCGCAGCAAACAGCGTCCACGTTCCCCGAAAATGCGAACCTTCAGCAAACACATGGACGCCGCGCGCTAGGTAGATTTTGTTTGATCGTCTGGAACGTCGTGCTCTGCAGCCGGATATTGAGCACGGAATTTTTTCAAAAAATTATCTGGCCGTGTGCGCCACTTTGAAACGGAATATGCGCGTCGCGAGATGATCGCCAAGTTGGTCTTAGGCCGACCTGAACTCTTATCGATCGCGTGTTACCCCCTCAGAAGTGCCCATATGCCGCATTCGCGACCAAAGAATCCGTCATTCTTCTGACACCGATTTTGATATGACAGCGTCAAGCGAAGCTTCGGAGAGACCAAGATGGGAATGATCTTCAGGTTTGCACGTTTGTCTACGGTTGCTATGCTGGCGTTTGCCTCCAGCGCTTCTTCCGCATCGACCGCGCACGATAATCCCCCGCGCGCTTTGATCGTGGAGCATGCTGAACTGCTTGTCGCCGATGGACCCAAAGGCATGGCCAAGGCCTTTCTCACGATTTGGAACGGAACCGACAGTGAAGTACGCCTATCCTCGATCTCGAGCGCAACGTTCCGATCGGTATTGACGGTTTCGTCACAGTTCGATGCTGACGTTTCTAGGCAGCGTCGCTTAGAAGACTTTGTGCCTATTCCATCTCATGCCGAGCTGAGGATGCAGCCGAATGGGGTCCGGCTTGTTCTCAGCGAACCAACCTCCGAAATCAAGGGAGGCCAAAGCGAGCCCCTGACGCTGACCTTCGATGACGGGACAAAGTTGGAAGTCGTCGCCAAAGTCGTCAGTTCCCGCAACGAGCTCGTTGCGCATCATCATGGCCAGGCCGAAACCGATCCAAGATAGACTTTCTATCTGAGAAAACAGCGGAACAGGAGTATTCTTTGAACCAACAAGGATGCTTCATTGTCGGCGCCGGTCCCGCCGGTGTCATGCTGGGGCTCCTACTTGCACGTGCCGGCGTCATCGTGACAGTGATCGAAAAGCACGATGCCTTCCTTCGCGATTTTCATGGTGACACCATACATCCGCCGACGCTCGAGGTTGTTTTCGAACTCGGTCTGCTCGACGAATTCCTGCCTTGCCTCATCAACGAGCTCCTGCCCTCTACGCCAATATCGACGGTCGAACTGCGAAGATCGCAGACTTCTGCCGTCTTTCGACGCGCTTCAAGTTCATTACCTTCATGCCACAGTGGAACTCTCTCGAATTCCTTGCCCGAAAGGCCGCAGCACATCCCGGCTTTCGCTTTCGTCATTGCTGTGAGGTAATTGGTCTTTTAGAAAATAATTGGGTGCGGGGTGTCCGGGTCGTCGAAAACGGAGACGAAACGACAATCGAAGCATTGCTGACCATTGGCGCAGACGGTCGTTAGTCCATTGTCAGAAACGAAGCGGGCCTTGAGATCAAGGATCTTGGCTCGAATGTTTACGTCCGTTGGATGCACCTTTCCCGTCGGCCCCTCCACCGGGCGAGCATCACAGCCATAACCGGTCCCAGCAGCTGCGGTAAAACGATGTTGGGC
>Ga0209793_1000634_pt1:2500-34731 | contig 34731 bp, 37 predicted proteins | sample EBPBio122009_DNA_FD_185863 | JGI IMG/M metagenome (GOLD analysis project Ga0209793, IMG submission 185863) | Wastewater treatment Type I Accumulibacter community from EBPR Bioreactor in Madison, WI, USA - Reactor 1_2/2/2009_ DNA (SPAdes) (version 2) | ecosystem: Engineered >... | reverse complement strand
CGAATGGCTATGGACCTACAACAACGAACGCCCGAATATGGGCATCGGCGGCGTTACACCCGCCATGAAGCTGAAAATGGCCGCGTGAGTTCTACGGTCGCGCCCCGTTAAAACGGGGAGGATTACCTCTTGTCAGACGCGATATCGTGCCCATCCTTGGCCCCACTGTAGCAGTGCGCTGTAGCAGGAACGCTTCGGCCTAGACTGTCTCTTGAAAATAACGTTGGCGCTCAGTGTCCTAAGGGCCAAGTGGCGGAGAGGGTGTGAGCCAATCGCCCAAACGGCATTCAGTCAAGCATCTGATAAATAACGATATTACTATTTTCCGGCAGCAGTTTGTGCAGCAAAATGTGCTGCGAATCCATGTGCCCTTTCGGGCTCTTTCCCCTATGCTTCCACCAGAAAAGGAAAGCCCCCGCCGCTGGGAACGGCGAGGGCCGGAAGCCTGCACCCTAACCCCCTACAGGTATCGAAATGCAACGTAATACTATATCAACTAGCGACAATCTGCAAGTCGCGCTGACCCATGCCGCCGCCGGTCTTCCGGTCTTCCCTGTCAATCAGGACAAGCGCCCGCTGGTGAAGTGGAAGGCCGCCGCGACAACCGATCTGGGCCAGATTCGGCGCTGGTTTGCCAAGTGGCCGGATGCCATGCCAGCCATTCCGACGGGGGAAGCCTCTGGCCTTGCCGTCTTGGACCTTGACCGCAAAGACGGCAAAGACGGCTTCGCCACCATGGCGGCCCTTGGCTTCGATCCTGAAGGCTTGTCGCCTGTCATGGTAGCAACGCCGAAGGGCGGCGGGCATCTGATCTTCCGCCATGTCCCCGGCCTTCGGTCTTCGGCGGGTCAGATTGGCCCCGGGGTGGACGTGCGGGCGGAAGGGGGCTTTGTGGTGGCCGCCGGAGCCGTCAACGGCAAGGGCGTGTATCGCCTTCTGTCGGGGTCTTTGGCCGATGATCTGCCCCCGTGGCCTGAAGCCCTCATGCCGCCAGCTAGGCCGCCTCTGGACGCGGGGCAGGGTGAACCCACGGGCCTGCCCTTCCATGTGCTCAATGCGGCCCTCATGGCCCTTCCCAATGACGGCGACGCCTTCGCCAGCCGGGACGAATGGCTTCGCATCGGCATGGCCCTTCACGCCGAGTCCGGCGGTTCGGAAGAGGGGCAAGAGGCTTGGCACGATTGGTCGCGCCAGTGGCCGGGCTATGACGACACGGCGACGGACTTGGCTTGGGAGTCCTTCCATGCGGGCCGGGGCGTCACCGGCTGGACGATCATCCATGAGGCTGAAACCCGGGGTTGGTCGGACCCGGCCTTGACCGAGTTGCGCCGGATCGAAGCCTTGGAAGAGGCCCGCGCAGACTTTGATGACCTCATGACGGCAGAGGAAGAGGCCACCATTGAAGCTCTGATCTGGGGGCCGCCGCAAGGCCCCACGGAGTCTCTCTTCAGCCCCGCTTCCGCCTTTGCCGGGCAGCCCGTGAAGCCCCGTCGCTGGCTTGTCCCTGACCTGATACCTGCGGGTGACATCACCATGCTGGGCGGCGACGGGGGGACGGGCAAGAGCCTCTTGGCGCTGCAACTGGCCGTGGCCGTGGCGACGGAAGGCGAGTGGATAGACCAGACCATCGGCACGCCGGGCAAAGTCATGTTCCTGTCCGCCGAAGATGACATGGACGAACTGCACCGCCGCCTTGCTTCCATCTGCCATGCGGGCGGCCTTGGGCTTGGGCTTTTGGACAACCTCTTGCTTCTGTCCCGGGCGGGCGGCGAGTCCCTCTTGGCCGTCCCTGACAAAAAGACGGGCAGCATGGTGGCCAGTGCGCTCTATGGGCGAATTGACAAAGCGATGGCTGCCCATGGCCCGGCGCTCTTGGTCTTGGATACGCTGGCCGACCTGCACTCTGGAAACGAGAATGACAGGGCACACGTCCGCCCCTTCGTCCAGATGCTGAGGGGGCTGGCAATCCGGCACGGGGCCGCCGTCCTGCTCTTGGCGCACCCTTCGTTGACCGGGATTGCGAACGGCTCTGGCCTGTCCGGCAACACGGCTTGGAACAACTCTGTCAGGTCGCGCCTCTACCTGAAGCGGGACAAGGACGAAGGGGGCTTTGAAGCGAACCCTGACACGCGAGTCCTTGAAAGCATGAAAGCCAACTATGCCGGGACGGGCAGCACCATCCGCCTTCGCTGGCGCAAGGGGGTCTTCACCACGGACCTGAGCGACTTCCCCGACGAGGCCGAAAACTCGACTGGGGCACGGGCCGAACGGGTCTTCCTGTCCCTTCTGGACGCTTTCAAAGAGCAAGGCCGGTATGTGTCCGCCAACTCTGGGCAGACCTTCGCGCCCGCCCTCTTTGCCAAGCACCCGGATTGCGAGGGCTGCACCAAGCGGGCTTTCGGGGCCGCGATGGAGTCTTTGTTCACCAAAGGGCAGATCAGGACGGCCCAACACGGCTCTGGGGCCAAGGCGCGAAGCCACATTGAGAGGGTAAGCCATGGCAGACAGTAACGCCGGGCAGGAACGGTTTCCCGGGCAGCGAGGGTGTAACGCGGGTGCAACGCCAAAATGGGGGGTGCAACGCCCGTTCAACGCCACTTTTTTGAGGGTGCAACGCCCGGGCAACGAGGGTGCAACGGGGTGCAACGCAGGGTGCAACACACCCCCTTATACCCCCATGCGTTGCACCCGCCCTCTGGGGGCGTCGGGTGCAGCCGCATTGCCAGTGGGAAGACTACCAGCCGTTCCCGCCCGGGTCCTTCCGGGGGGTGGCCCGTCGGGGGGACGCTGAGCCCCGATCTTTCACGCCCCCAACTGGAATCGGAAATCGGGAATCCGCTTTCGGGAAGCTCTGGGAACTTTCCCGCCTGACGTTACCGCCTGAAGGATGAAGCCTATGGAAGACCTGAGCCCCGACGAATTGGCAGAAATTGAAGCCTTGATCCACGGCCCGGCCTCGACGGCCTCTGGCGACGTGGTGACGGCGGCTGGGCTTGCCGAATGGCTGGGCCTCAATCCACCCCGGATTAGCGCCTTGGCGAGAGAGGGCCGCATCCCCCGCCGGGCCGATGGCCGCTACGATCTGAAGGCCGCCGTTCGGGGATATGTTGAGAGTCTGCGGCTGAAGAGTGGGTCATCGGCCTTGGCCGCCAATCCCGAACTTAACCGAGAGAAGGTCAGGCTGGCTGCCGCCAATGCCCGCAAGGTGGAGCTTCAGAACCTGAAGACCCAAGGGGAACTTCTGGGGGCTGCCGATGTGGAGAGGACTTGGGCGGGCATCCTGCGGGACGTTCGCGCAGGGGTCTTGGCAGCGCCGTCCCGCATCGGGTCACGCCTGCCGCATCTGTCGCCCCATGACGTGACCGAGATTGCCCGCGAGCTTGCCGCCGTCCTTTCAGAACTGGCCGAAGGGGAACCCCATGCAGCCGATTGAGCTTGTCCGCCGCAATGCCATGGCCGCCCTGAAGCCGCCGCCGGTCCTGCCGCTGGCAGATTGGATCGAAGCCACCGTGCGCTTCCCGGCCACCGTGTCCGCCACGCCCGGCCCCGTTCGCCTCTGGGCCTATCAGCGGGGAATTTGCGATGCCATTGATGATCCGGCCATTGACCGCGTGACCGTGATCAAGAGCGCCCGCATCGGCTACACGTCCCTCTTGACCGGGGTCATAGCCTCTTTCGTGGCAAACCAGCCGTGCCCGGTCTTGGCCGTGCTGCCCACGCAAGACGACTGCCGCGACTATTCGGTGGGCGACATCGAAGGCACCTTTGACGCCAGCCCGGCCCTGCGCGGCCTTCTGGACGCCGATGCCGACGAGTCGGGCCGGTCCACGCTTCTGTCGCGGCGCTTTCCCGGGGGCAGCCTGAAGCTGGTGGCCGCCAAGAGCCCGCGCAACCTTCGTCGCCATAACGTCCGAGTCCTGCTACTCGACGAAATCGACGGCTTCGAAATCGGCCAAGAGGGCGACCCGATCAAGCTGGCCGAAATGCGGACGCTGGCCTTCCGGGATAGGAAGATCATCGCAGGCAGCACCCCGGTTTTCGACCACGGCCCCGTGTCGCGCCTCTATGCCGAGTCGGATCAGCGGGTTTTCGAAGTGCCGTGCCCGTCCTGCGGCGACTTCGCGGAAGTGAAATGGGCGCAGATCGAATGGCCCGACGGCAAGCCCGAGGAAGCCGCTTGGCGCTGCCCCTCTTGCGCCGGGCTGGTGACAGAGCGGCACAAGGCAGAGATGGTCCAGAAGGGCCGCTGGCGGGCCCTAGCGGCCCATGTGCAGGGTCACGCAGGCTTTCGGGTCAATGCGCTTGTGAGCCCCCATGCAAACGCCGCTTGGGGCAAGCTGGCCGCCGAATTCATCCGGGCCAAAGACAACCCGGCCACGCTTCAGGCGTTCGTCAACCTTGTGCTGGGCGAGCCGTGGCGCGACGCGCAAGACAATCTGGACGAGCACGAGCTTGCCGCCCGGCGCGAACCCTTCGGCCTGCCCGACCGGCTGCCCCCTGAAGTGCTGATTGTGACGGCTGGTGTTGATTGCCAAGACGACCGACTCGAGCTGGTCTTCCTTGGCCATGGCAAGGGCGACTCCGTCTTCGTGCTTGGCCATTCGGTCATCTGGGGGGCGATAGACGCCGATACCACTTGGCTAGAGCTAGACGACGCCCTGAAGACCATCTGGCCGCACCCGGGCGGCGGCTTCCTGCGCTGCGACGCCGCCGTGATCGACTCCGGCGACGGGGGCCACGCCGATCTTGTGCATAGCTTCACGCGGCCCCGCTTTGGCCGCCGGATCGTGTCGGGCAAAGGGGCACCCGGCTTCGCCCGGCCCTTTATCCAGCGGTCTGGCATGAAGGGGAAACCGCTCTTCATTGTCGGGGTGGATGCGATCAAGGCCCAACTCTTCAACCGGCTGGCGCGGGGCAGCGGGGTCCGCTTCGCGGCGGACCTGTCCGCCACCTTCTTTGAGCAACTGACCTCTGAGCGCCGAGTCGTGCGCTATTTCAAAGGCCAGCCTATCCGCCGCTTTGAGCGGATTTCAGGCAAACGGGCCGAGTGCCTGGACTCGGTTGTCTATGCCTTGGCGGCCCGCCAGCTTGTCGGGGCGGACCTCGACCGGCGCGAAGCCGAAGTGCAGGCCGTGACCATGGCCAAGCCCGCCCCGGTTGTGGTTAGATCGAAGTGGCTGAATCGGTAGGGGGCAAGGATGGCCGACCGTCCTAAGATCGAAATTGACGATTGGATTCGCGTTGATGGCCGCGACTGCGTGGTGGCAAAGGTGCGAGAAGCAGGCAACTCGCATGGGGACTGCGAAGTGGTTTTGACACCCTCAAAACCGGCGAACCGAGATGTGCGCTGGACCGGACAAGATTGGGAATTTGTCGCCACTGCCGACTATGGTGGATATGCAGAGAAGAACGAACGTCTGAAGAGCGCGGTTGCCACCTTGAAGCGTGGACGATAGCCAAGCCCGCCCCGGTTGTGGTTAGATCGAAGTGGCTGAATCAGTAGGGGCAGGGCATGACGACCGCAGACTGGGCATTAGTCATCAGCATCTGTTCGGCTGTGGTTTCCCTTGCCGGATTTGTCTGGAATGTCTGGGCAAAATTCATTTACCCAAAGCCGAAGGTCCAAGTGAGCTTCGCCAAGATGTTTCTGATTGGCGAAGGCTGGGAAGATGGGCCGGAAACCGTCTGCATTACTGTGGGCAATCATGGCCCATCTGAAGTGACGATTAGATGCGCGACGGCAAGAAAACGCCGGAGATGGCTCTTTCGAAAGCCGAAAGAAATCGGGATGCTCAATCCTTACAAGAACTATCCCTATGATCTGGATTCTGACGGGCCCTATAGTGGCGGGCTTCCCAAAAAGCTGGCAGTTGGCGAAGAGTTTTCGCTCTATTTTCCTGTTGTCCGCGATTGGTTTGCGAAGGAAGAACTAGTCGATTTTGGGGTAAACGACACTTTCAATCGCTTGCATTGGGCACCGCGCCGAGACGTGCGAAAGACGCGGGCAAGTGTCATGTCCGACGCTTAGCCGCCGGTCGCGGACTCCCAGTTGCGGATCATAGAGTCCGACGCCTTCCCCTGACTGACCCATGCCAGCATATCCTTGGGGGCCGGGATGCCTTTGTTCCGCAGCATGATCTGCACGGCAAGGTGAGACAGGGCCAGCGGGAAGCGCCGGGCCACACCTTCAGCGAATAGCTGTTCTGCCTCTTGGCGGGCGGCTTCGACATCGCTCAAGACATTCAACATAGCAAGACTCCTGTAGGGGATTGAACGGGGCGGCGGGCCATCACCCCCGCCGCCCCTTGGCTTGGACCTGTCACCCCCCCGGTGAAGCAGGCCCCCGGTGAGGAGCCACCGGGCGGACGAGGACGACCGCAGGGCCGGGCATACCAACACTATTGACTCTAGGCAAGGCCTAAAGCATGGTGCGGACAACCTTGATAGGAGCCCCGCCCATGACCGACGAATCAATCCCCCCGCTGTTCACCCACGACGAGCCGGGAGTCGGCTTCACTGTCGGCACAGCCGCCCGGCGTATCGCCGAGCCGGGCGAAGAGGAATTTCCCGTGGCAACACAGCTTCGCGGCTTCGTCCAGCGTCAGCTTGTCCACGTTCGGGGCGTGAAGGGCTCTGGCCGCACGGCGCACAACCTCTTTGCGTGGTCTGACCTTGCAGCCGCCGCCGTGCTGCGGACGCTCACGCATTTGGGCATCGCGGACAACGAGGTTTTGCAGGCCTCTTCTCTCGCCTGCTACGCTTGGAACCTTGAAGACCAGACGCCGGTTCCGGGCGCTGGGCACCCGATCAGGGCGGCCCTGCATGGGCATGCCAAAGGCGAGTGGTGGCAGTTTCGCCTTGACGTGCTGGTGAACGCGCAAACCGGCAAGCGCACGATCAAGGCCCGGGTCTGCAACGCCGAGGACTCTTCCGTCTTCCCGATGCCCGAGAGCCCGGAAGACGTGCCTATGGCAAGCGTGCTTCTGCCCGTGTCGCGCTTTGCAGACCGAATCCTTCAGGGCTTCACGGTAGGCTGATCATGGCCTTCCCTTTCGCCCGACTCTTCCGCCGCACCGAGGCCGCACCGCTGGCCACCCGCCGCTTTGATGGCGCGGCGGGTGGCCGTCGGGCGTTTGGTCTTGGCACCATGGGGCGGCTGGGCACCGAGACGGCCTTGGCAGGCCCGACGCTTCGCGCCCGGGCAAGCTACCTTGCCGCGAACAACCCGTTCATAGCGAACGCCGTGGGCAACATCGTCGGGGCCATGGTGGGGGCTGGCATCGTTCCGACGCCCCAGCACCCGGACCCGGAAACGCGCAAGGTCCTGTCCGCCGTCTGGGGCGAGTGGATTGACGGGGCTGATGCCGAGGGTCGGACGGATGGCTACGGTCTTCAGGCCGCCGGGGGCCAAGACCTTGTGGTGAAGGGTGAAGCCTTCTTTCGGGTCATCGACACCGACGGGCTGCGCCTGCACTTGCTTCCGCCGGAACTGGTGGACGAGTCGCTGACACGCGATCTGGGCGGCGGGCGGTTCATCGTGTCGGGCGTGGAATTCAACGCCGATGGCACCCGGGCCGCCTATCACGTCCTGCCAGCGCGCCCCACTGACGTATTCGCCACCACGGGGACTCCGGTTCGCATCCCCGCCGAAGAGATGATCCACGTCTTCAAGCCGCTTGGCCCGGGACAGGTAAGGGGCGTTTCGTGGCTGGCCCCCGTCATCCTGTCCGCCGCCGAACTGGACAAGCTCGCCGATGCCCTGACCATGGGCGCGCAAGTGGCCGCCATGTTCGCGGGCTTCCTGACCAATACCAACGAAGTCGGGGGCGAAGACCCGTTCGGCGGCGACACGCAACCGAGTCTTGAGCCCGGCACGCTGCAACGCCTGTCTGGCGGCTGGGACATCAAGTTTGCGACCCCGGCCCAAGTGTCGCAAGTCGCCCCTATCCTGCGCCACAACCTGCGCCAGCTTGCCGCCGGGCTTGGCCTGCCGTCGCATCTTGTGGACGGCGATCTGAGCGACGCCAACTATTCCAGCTTGCGGGCTGGCCTGCTGCCCTTCCGTCAGCGGATGGAACAGGTCCAGTATCACGTCCTTGTCCCCCAGATGCTCAACCCGATCTGGCGGCGCGTGGTGGGCCATGCTGTCACGTCGGGTCAGATCGAAGCCCCCGACTATGAGTCCAATCCCCGGGCCTATCGGGCCGAATGGCTGCCCCCCGCCTTCATGCAGGTTGATCCGGCAAAGCAGGTCCAAGCCGACGTGGAAGAACTGGCCGCCGGGCTCACGTCGCGGCGCAAGCTGGTCGCGGCCCGGGGCTGGGCGCTGGACGATCTGGACGCCGAACTGGCCGCCGAAGGTTGGCAGAAGCCCGCCAAGACCGAAGGGGGCAAGCCCGATGCCTCTGAGCCCTGAAGAACGCCGCCACCGGGCCGCTGAATATGCCCGCCGGAAACGCCGCGAGGCAGCGGGCCACATTGAACCCCAAGGCCCACGCCTGACCGCCAACCCGTCCCGCGCATCGCACGTCCGCGACTACCAAACAGGCCGCACGTTCGGCCCCCAGACCGAGGTTTTCAGGAAATGCCTGAGACTGTTCACGCCCCGCTCTTGATCCGGCAGGCCAACTTCCGGGCCAACTCCTATGACCCGGAAACCCGGACATTTACCGCTGTCGTCGCCACGGAAACCCCGGTGGCGCGCCAAGACGTGCAAGGGCTGATCCTAGAAGTCCTTCCGGCCGATGCCTTCGATCTGGCGGCACAAAGCCTGCCCCTCCTGGACTCGCACAACACGGCCACCGTGCGGGCAACCCTTGGGCGTTCCCTGTCCATTCGGCGCGACGGAAATCAGATCGTCGCGCAGCTTCAGCTTTCTGCCGCCGATGACGTTGCCCCGATTGGGCAGCGCATTGCCGACGGCACCCTGTCCGGCGTGTCCATCGGATACCGGGTCGCAGGGTGGATTACCCGCCGCGAAGGTGGCCAGCGCATCAAGGCAGCAACCCGGGTCTTCCTTCGGGAAATCACCCTCACCAGCAACCCCGCCGATCCCAACTCGGGCGTGCGGCATGTCGAAAAGGAGGCCGTTGTGCCCAAGGACGTTCAAACCGAAGAGGGCCGTGCGCTGATCCGGCAAGTGGCCGCAGCCCACAATCTGCCGGAAGCGTGGATCACGCGCATGGAATCGGCGGGCGAGGAAGTCAGCGATGACGAGATTCGCCAGTCGGGCCGCGACGAAGCCGCCGCAATCCGGGCCGCCAAGCCCGCGCCGGTCCAGATCAGGACCGCCGCGCCTGCCGCCGAAGACCCTGCCGTGATCCTGTCGCATCAGGCTGAAGCTCTGGCCTGCCGCATGGCTGGCACGGCCCCCAGTGAAGCCGCCCGGCCCTTCATGGGCTATGGGCTGGTGGATCACGCCCGCGAGGCTCTGGCACGTTCTGGCGGGGCTGTCCGCACCATGGGCACCGAGGAACTGTTGCAGCGCGCCATGCACGGCACCAGCGACTTCCCCGAGCTTCTCTTGGGCGCGGGCAACCGCGTGCTGGCCAGCGCCTATCAACTGGCCCAATCGCCCCTGAAGAGCCTTGCCCGCCAGCGGACAGCCAACGATTTCCGCGCCCTGTCGATCTTGTCTGTCGGGGAATTTTCCGGCCTTCAGGAAGTGACTGAGCACGGCGAAATCAAGGCCATGACCACGGGCGAAGCGAAGGAAGGCTACGCGCTGAAGACCTTCGGCGGCACCTTCGCCTTGTCCCGGAAGGCCCTGATCAACGACGATCTGGGGGCCTTCGGTCGCTGGGGCGAGATGATGGGCCGGACGGCGGCAGAGACCGAGGCCGGGCAACTCATGGGCCTGTTGACCGCGAACGCGGGCGGCGGGGTCAAGCTGAGCGATGGGCAGAACCTCTTCCACGCCACGCACGGCAACCTTGCCGGGTCTGGTGGCGCGCTCATGGTGGCGACGCTGGACGCGGCCCGCAAGGCCATGCGGACCCAGAAGGGACTGGACGGCAAGACCCCGGTCAATGTGGTGCCCAAGTATCTGCTGGTAGGCCCGGCGCTGGAAACCGAAGCCGAGCAAGTCTTGGCGTCGCTCTATGCGGCTGACTCGGCCAGCGTGAACCCCTTCGCGGGCAAGCTGACTCTGCTGGTGGAACCCCGGATCACGGGTGCGGCGTGGTATGTCTTCGCGGACCCCGCCAGCGCCCCCGTGCTGGAATTTGCCTATTTGAGCAGCGCGCCGGGGCCGCAACTGTCCAGCCGCGACGGCTGGGAAGTCTTGGGCCGCGAATTCCGTGTCGTTTTGGACATCGGAGTCGGGGCCGTTGACCATCGCGGCGCGTATCGCAATCCGGGGGCCTGACCATGGCCTTGACCCTGAGCGAGCTTCAGGCCGCCCGTGACGAGCTCTTGCGCGCCCGCGCGCAGGGGGTCCGGCGGTTCAAAGACCAAAACGGGGAAGAGGTTGAATACCGCAGCGACGCGGAAATGGCCCGCGCCCTTGCCGCCCTTGATGCAGAGATCGTCGCCCATGCCGGGCGACGCCCTTCCCAAATCCGCTTCCAGACCAGCAAAGGAGTCTGACGTGAAGAACTATGTTCAACCGGGTGGCACGATCACCCTGACCGCCCCCGATGACATCACGTCGGGCCAGATCGTCGCCGTGGGCAGCCTTGTCGGGGTGGCCGCAGGGGACGCTGCCACGGGCGAAGACCTCGACCTTGTAACGGAAGGCGTCTTCACGCTGCCCAAGCCCTCGACCGAAGTCGTCGCCGTGGGAGACGTGCTCTACCTCGACGCGGGCGCGGGCGTCGCCACGCTTGACGATGACACCGGGGCCAATCCCCGTATCGGCATCGCCGTGACCGCCGCCGCGAACCCGTCCGCGACTGTCAACGTAAAGCTGGGCTGATAAGACCATGAAACCGGCCACCACCACCGAACTTGAGCGCCTTCGCCGCGCCCATGCCAAGGTTGCGAAACTGGTGGTGGCCGACTCCGTCTATGCACCGATCTTCGCCCGGCTTGAGGCGGAAATCGCCGATGCTGAAGCCATGCTGTCTGGCGACATCATCGCCCGCGCCCGCGCTATCGCCCGTCAGAGCGCCAGCGCCTGAATCGCTTGGGCCAGATGCTCAAGGCTTGCCCCGTGCCCGTAGCGTTCCCGCGTCAGCGTATGGCCGAACAGGTCGCGCCTGATCCGGTCATCTATGCCCGCCGCCAGCATCCGGTCTTCAAACGAATGACGAAGTGAGTAAAGAACGTGATCCGGCGACTCCATCAGACCATTGGACCGCATGAACTTGTTGACCGTGGCCGAGAGGCTGGGGTTGTCGGCATAGCGCGGGAAACCCTTGGGGCACTCCCTGAAGGCTTCAAGGCTGACGCCTGCCAAGGGGATGACCCGGCGGGCATAGGCGCTCTTCAACTGCCGCCCCACGGGCTCAATCGAAATGTGGGGCACCTTCTGGTCAAGCCTGATCTGGTCCGCCGTAAGGGCCGCCCCTTCGCTGGGGCGATAGCCCGTGTTGACCATACCCAAGACGATGCACCGGGCTTCTGTATTGAGCCCGGCCAGCGCGCCCGGGGCCAAGAGCTTGTCCTTAATCCACTTCACCGAGAACGGCGGCCTTGTGCGCTTCTCACCTTCCTTGAAGCTCAAATCCGTGAGCGGCAGCACCAGCCCGAGGCGCTTCATCTTGTTGATGGTCTTCATCACGTCGCCAAGGTGGATCAAGTCCTTGTTGGCGGAATTGGGGGTCAGGTCATCCGACTCCATCTTCTCAAGCCACCACTGGCGGAAATCCAGCATGTCTTCGCCGGAAATATCCGCCAGCGCCTTGTCGCCCACGACGGCGACGAAGTTTGCCACGGCCTTCTTTCGCGGGTTCTTCCAACGCCGCATCTGGTCTTCGCTCTTCCCCCGCGCCCGATCTGCGGCAAGGGTCCAGTAAAGCTCAAGCGCGCGGCTCACCGTGATCTTCGGTTCCGAAGCCCCGCCAAGGATGGCCGCCGCTTCGCGCTTGTCGGGCGCATCGTTGCGGACAGGAACGGCTTCGATCCGGGCCAGAAGCTCTTCGCGTGGCAGGGAAGCGACTTGCGGCGCGGGCAGGTAGCGATAGCCCCGGGCCGCCGCCAACTCACGGGCCGCTTCGAACCGCTTTTCCGCGTCGCCGGTATCCCCGGCCAGCTTGGCTTCCCAAGCCTCAATCATGTGCTGCCACGCCACAGGGGCCTTCTGATTGGCCACGGACGCGGAGTCGGTATGCAGGCTTATCCAGACTGTGACTCGCGGCTCTACGCGCCGGTATCGGAGCGGAACCCGCTTGCGCAGGTGGAACGTGGACGCCCGCCGGACGATGCTCATGGGAAGCCCTCGAAACTGACCAAGTGCAGCGAATTGTGCAGCAACATGTGCAGCAAAGCAATAGTCCCGGGGCACGGCGGCGTCATCGAAATGGGCGAAAATACAATGAAATCAACGCGATATGTGCCGAAGATTTCTTTGGATAGTGGCGGAGAGGGTGGGATTCGAACCCACGGTGGGCGCAAACCCACAACGGTTTTCGAGACCGCCCCGATCGACCACTCCGGCACCTCTCCGCGCTTTGGGGGTCGTCTCTGGCGGCGTTTAGCTGGGTGTTCGGTGAAGCGCAACCCCCCTTCGGTGGCGGCCTGCCGCCAAAGGTGACGCAAGCGTGACGGTCCTGCGGGTCAGGACGCATGTCCCGGCCTTGGCAATCGCAGGGCAAGGGCCTAGCTTTGGGCCAGCAGCGCCGAAACGCCCCGTTCCTTGCAGGTAGATCATGGCCCATCCCCTTGCCCGACCGTCGATTCTCGCGGCCCTCATGTCGGTTCCGCTGGCCGTCGCCCCGCCGCTGGGTGTCCTGCGGGCCGAAACGACGGCACCCACGGTTGAAACTGTCGAAACGGTGGCCCCGGAACGCCTGGCGGCGCTGTCGCATCTCATGATGATGCCCGAGGTCTTTGCGGTCATGGCCGAAGAGGGCAGGGTCTATGGTGCCTCGATCGAGGACCAGATGTTCCCCGACCGCGGCGGGCCGGCCTGGGCGATGCGGGTCGAAACCATCTATGCGCCCGACACCCTGCTGCCGATGTTCGAGACCGCCTTTGCCGCTGCCCTGGCGCAGGATCCCGATACGGTTGCGGCGGCCGAAGCTTTCTTCGGCACTCCGGCCGGGCAAGAGATCCTCAAGCTCGAGATCGAGGCCCGGCGGGCGCTGCTGGACACGGCGGTCGAAGAAGCCGCCCAGGTCGAGGCCGAGCGGATGAAGACCGAACGCGACCCCAGGCTGCGGCTGGTGCGCGACCTGATCGAGGCGGGCGATCTGATCGAAAGCAATGTCGCAGGCGCACTTTCGGCAAATCTGGCGTTTTTCGAAGGCATGGCAGCGGCCAATGTGCCCGGCATGATGACGGACCACGAAAGCATGATGGCCGAAGTCTGGAGCCAGGAAGACAGCATCCGCGCCGAAATGGCCAACTGGCTGGTGCCCTTTCTCTGCCTGGCCTATCAGCCGGTCAGCGAGACCGATCTGAAGGCCTATATCGCGTTCTCAGCCTCTTCCGAGGGCAAGCGGCTGAACGCGGCGCTGTTTGCCGGCTTCAACGAAACCTCGCGCAGGATCTCGCTTCAACTGGGCCGTGCCGCGGCCGAGGCGATGGCCGGCAACGACATCTGACAGGCCCGTCGCCGCCTTTCCCTTCTGCAAATATCCTCTGGGGGGGCAACCATTGGTGCGCCGCTGGTTCAAGACCAATGGCAGCGGGGGCGAAGCGCCCCGGTGGCCGCAAAGGCACCCGCCGTTCCGCTTGACAACCCGGCCCCGCCAGATCATAAGCCCGCATCCGGCTCAGGGTGCGAATCCTGGGCAGGTTTCGTTTTGACAGCGCAGTCCGCAGGCGGGGCAGGGGTCCCACGAACACCGCATGGCCGATCCGGCCTCGGGGCCGCAGGACGCGGAACAAGGAAGGAAAGACCCATGTTTGCGGTCCTCAAGACCGGCGGCAAGCAGTACAAGGTGCAGGCGGGCGACGTTCTGCGCGTGGAAAAGCTTGATGCCGCCGCTGGCGACAAGATCCAGTTCAATGACATTCTGGTGGTCGGTGCGACCATCGGTGCCCCCCTGGTGGCCGGTGCGGCCGTTCAGGCCGAGGTGATCGACCAGATCAAGGGCGAAAAGACCATCTCCTACCACAAACGCCGCCGGAAACATTCGTCGCAGCGCACCCGTGGCCATCGCCAGCACCTGACGCTGGTGCGGATCACCGATGTGCTGGAGAAGGGCGCCGAGAAATCGGGCATCAAGGCTGCGACCGGCACCGCTGCCGCCCGCGTGGTCGCGCATGAGGCCCCCGGTGCCGCCAAGCCCGAAGCCGCCAAGGCTGCGAAACCGGCCAAGGCCGCCAAGGCCGAAGCTGCCCCCGCCGCCGAGGAAGCCGCCGAAAAACCGAAGCGCGCCCGCAAGGCCGCCGAAGCGAAGGAGTAACCCCTCATGGCACACAAGAAAGCAGGCGGTTCGTCCCGCAACGGCCGCGACAGCGCCGGTCGCCGTCTGGGCGTCAAGCTCTATGGTGGCCAGGCCGCGATTCCGGGCAACATCATCGTGCGTCAGCGCGGCACCACCTTCTTCCCCGGCAATGGCGTCGGCATGGGCACGGACCATACGATCTTTGCCACCGTCGAGGGCAAGGTGACGTTCAAGAAGGGCCTCAAGGGGCGCACCTTCATTTCGGTCCTCCCGACTGCCGAGGCTGCCGAGTAAGCCGGAAAACCGTTACAGATCACATGTATCGGGGGGATCGGCTGAAAAAGCCGGTCCCCTTCCTCATTTCCGCCCCGGTTTTGCCGGGGCCGGGATGAAAAACCGGGGCCGCGCCCCCACATGAGCTTCGAGGAGGAAGCCATGGTACTGGACATGACACCGGCCGCAGACGGCCAGATTGCTGCCGGACGGTTCGTTCTGCGCCCCCTGCGCCTGTCGGACACCGGGCTGATCGCGCATCACGCTGCGGACCGCCGGGTTGCCGAGGCAACGCAGAACATCCCGCATCCGTTCCCGCCGGGTGCCGCCGAAGCCTATGTCGCCCGTGCGATGAAACATGAGCGGCCCGGTTCGGTTTGGGTGATGGATGGCGCGCTGACCGGCCTGAGCGAACTTCTGGGCGTCATCTCGCTGAAACCGATGGAGATGAAGCCGGGCTGCAAGCGCGAAGGCCAGTCCGAAGTGGCCTATTGGGTTGCGCCCGCCTTCTGGAACACCGGTATCGCGTCCGAGGCGGTGCGGGCCCTGATTGCGGCCAACCCCCTGGCCGACCGCACCTATTTCGCCGAGGTGTTCCAGGACAATCCGGGGTCGGCCCGCGTGCTGAGCAATGCCGGGTTCCAGTATCTCGGCGATGCCGAAGCCTTCTCGGTGGCCCGCAATGCCCGCGTGCCAACCTGGACCTATATCCGCAAGCTGGACTGACGCCATGGATCATCTCCTCCGCGCGGTCCTCGGGACGGCGCGGCTGGAGCTGCGCCCCCTGAGGCCCGATGACGCCGCCGCCGTGATCGATGGCGTTGGTCGCCTGACCGTCAGCCGCTGGCTGTCGGTGGTGCCACATCCCTATGTGCCCGCCGATTTTGATGCCTTCCTGTCCATCGCCACGCCGGGCCGGTTCTGGGCCATCGACGATGCCACAGGGCTGGCGGGCGTCATCTCGCTTGCGCCCGGTCTTGGGTTCTGGATCGCGCCCGACCGGCAGGGGCTGGGTTATGCCAGCGAAGCCGCCGGAGCCGTTCTGGCGGCCCATTTCGCCGACCCCGCCGCAGGCCCGGTTTCTTCGGGCTATTTCCGTGACAACCGGGCCTCGGCCGCCGTTCATCGCAGACTGGGATTTCGCACCGTTGCGGTGGAACAGGTGATGTGCCGCGCGTTGGGCCAGCCGCGGCCGCTGTTGCGCCAGCGGCTGATCCGCGCCGACTGGTTGTGGCAGCCAGCCGCCGCTTGAGCCCGGCGTCCCGATCCTGTATCGCCCTTGCATCCCTCGTGAAAGCGCCACCATGAAATTCCTCGACCTTGCCAAAGTCTATATCCGCTCGGGTGGCGGCGGGGCGGGCTGCGTTTCGTTCCGGCGCGAGAAATTCATCGAATTCGGCGGGCCGGATGGCGGCGACGGCGGGCATGGCGGCAGCGTCTGGGCCGAGGCGGTCGAAGGGCTGAACACGCTGATCGACTATCGCTATCAGCAGCATTTCTTCGCCAAGTCCGGCCAGCCCGGCATGGGCAGCCAGAAGACCGGCAAGACCGGCGATGACATCGTGCTGAAGGTGCCTCTGGGGACCGAAATCCTGGATGAGGACGAGGTGACGGTGTTGGCCGACCTGACCGAGCCGGGCCAGAAGGTCTGTCTGGCCGAGGGCGGCAATGGCGGCTGGGGCAACCTGCGGTTCAAGTCGTCCACCAACCGCGCGCCGGCGCGGGCCAATCCGGGGCAGGAAGGGGTCGAGCGTACGATCTGGCTGCGGCTGAAGCTGATTGCCGATGCCGGGCTGGTGGGGCTGCCCAATGCCGGAAAGTCGACCTTTCTGGCGGCGGTGTCGAACGCCCGGCCGAAGATCGCCGATTATCCCTTTACCACGCTGGTGCCGAACCTTGGCGTCGTCGGCATCGACGGGCATGAATTCGTCATGGCCGATATTCCGGGGCTGATCGAGGGCGCGTCCGAAGGCCGGGGCCTTGGCACGCAGTTCCTGGCCCATGTCGAACGCTGCAAGGTGCTGCTGCATCTGGTGGATGGCACGTCGTCGACGATCACCAGGGATTATCGCACCATCGTGACCGAATTGGAGGCCTATTCCGACATTCTGGGCGACAAGCCCCGCATCCTGGCGCTGAACAAGGTGGATGCCATGGATGCCAAGCAGATTTCCGACCGCCGCCGCGCGCTGGAGAAGGCCAGCGGCGGGCCGGTGCATGTGATCTCGGGCGTGGCGGGCAGGGGTATCCCTGATGTGCTGCGCGAGATCCACGCCACCATCAAGGGGCAGGAGCCGGAAGAGGAGCGCGGCGCATGGCAGCCCTAGAAACCTCGTCCGCGGCGCTGGCCCCCGACATAAGGGCGGCGAAACGGCTGGTGATCAAGATCGGCTCGGCGCTTCTGGTGGATCGCAAGGCCGGGCTGAAGCAGGGCTGGCTGTCCGCTCTGGCGCTGGATGTGGCCGAGGCCAAGCTGCGCGGGGCGGATGTGGTGCTGGTCTCCTCCGGCTCCATCGCGCTGGGGCGCAAGGTGCTGGGGCTGGGCGATGGCGTGCTGACGCTGGAACAAAGCCAGGCTGCCGCGGCGGTGGGGCAGATCCGGCTGGCTCGCGCCTATGAAGAGGTGCTGGCCCCGCATGGCATCACCACCGCGCAGATTCTGGTGACACTGGAGGATACCGAGGACCGCCGCCGCTACCTGAACTCCCGCGCCACGATGCAGACACTGCTTGGCTTGGGCGTTGTGCCGATCGTGAACGAGAATGACACCGTGGCGACGGATGAGATTCGCTTTGGCGACAACGACCGGCTGGCGGCGCAGATCGCGGTGACGGCGGGGGCGGATCAGCTGCTGCTGCTGTCGGATGTAGATGGATTCTACAATTCCAATCCGAAAGAAAACCCTGAGGCCCTCAGGTTTGATGTTATCGAACATATCACCCCTGAAATAGAATCCATGGCCGGCGATCCGGTTTCCGGGCTGTCGAAGGGCGGGATGAAGACCAAGCTTCTGGCCGCCAAGACCGCCGTGGCGGGGGGCTGCGCCATGGCGATCATGGAAGGGTCCACCCTGCGGCCGCTGAAGGCGCTGGCCGAGGGCGCGGCGCGGACATGGTTCGTGCCGGCCGCCGATCCGCAACTGGCCCGGAAACGCTGGATCAATGCAATGAAGCCGAAGGGCGAGTTGATGCTGGACGCCGGGGCCGTGACGGCGCTGCGGGCGGGCAAGAGCCTGCTTCCGGCGGGTGTCACCCGAGTGACCGGCACATTCGGGCGCGGCGAGCCGGTGGCGATCCTGTCGCCGGACGGCGTGGTTCTGGGCAAGGGCCTTTGCCGCTATACCAGTGCCGAGACGAAGAAGATTGCCGGGCACCGTTCGGGCGAAATCGAGGCGATTCTGGGCTATCACGGCCGCGCGGCGCTGGTTCACAGGGATGATATGGTGGTCTGAGGGGATGCCGCCGGGGGCGGCCTGTCCCGGCCGCCCGAGGATATTTGACGAAGGGAAAGACCATGGACGGGCAGTTCTCCGATCTGATGGCCGATATCGGGGCCAAGGCCCGCGCAGCAGCGGCGGAGCTGGCCTTCGCCTCGTCCGAGCGCAAGGCCGCGGCGCTGCAGGCGGCGGCGGTGGCGCTTTGGGATCGCCGCGATGCGATTCTGGATGCCAATGTGCTGGATCTGGCCGAGGCCGAGGCCAAGGGTCTGTCAAAGCCGCAGATCGACCGTCTGATGCTGAACCCGACCCGGCTGCGCGGCATTGCGGACGGGTTGCGCGCGATTGCCGAGCAGAAGGACCCGGTCGGCCGGGTTCTGGCCGAATGGGACCGGCCGAACGGGCTGCATATCCAGCGCGTTGCCACGCCGCTGGGCGTGGTGGGGGTGATCTACGAATCCCGGCCCAATGTCACCGCCGATGCGGGGGCGTTGTGCCTGAAGTCGGGCAATGCGGTGATTCTGCGCGGCGGATCGGACAGCCGCAACACGTCCGAGGCGATCCATCTGTGCATGGTCGAAGGCTTGCGCGCCGCCAACCTGCCTGAGTCTGCGATCCAGCTGATCCCGGTGCCCGACCGCGACATGGTGACGGCGATGCTGCGCGCCACCGACTTCATTGATGTGATCGTGCCGCGCGGCGGCAAGGGGCTGGTCGGGCTGGTGCAGGCCGAGGCGCGGGTGCCGGTCTTTGCGCATCTGGAAGGCATCTGTCATGTCTATGCCGACCGCGATGCCGATCTGGAAAAGGCCCGCGCCGTGGTTCTGAACGCCAAGACCCGCCGCACTGGCATCTGCGGGGCCGCCGAATGCCTGCTGATCGACTGGCAGTTCTATACCAGACACGGGGCGGTGTTGATCGAGGATCTGCTGGCCGCCGGGGTCGAGGTGCGGACCGAGGGCGAGCTTCTGAAGGTCAAGGGCACGGTCCGGGCCCAGCCGGAGGATTTCGGGCGCGAGTTTCTGGATATGGTCATCGCGGCGAAACTGGTCGACGGGGTGGATGCGGCCATCGCCCATATCCGCAAATATGGCAGCCAGCACACCGAGGCGATCCTGACCGAGAATGACGCCACCGCCGCGCGGTTTTTCGAACGGCTGGATTCGGCGATCCTGATGCGCAATGCCTCGACCCAGTTTGCCGATGGCGGCGAATTCGGCATGGGCGGCGAGATCGGCATCGCCACCGGCAAAATGCATGCGCGCGGCCCCGTCGGGGCCGAGCAGCTGTGCAGCTTCAAGTATCTGGTGACGGGAAACGGCACGATCCGGGGCTGAACGGCCGGGCAGGGGCGTGATTTTTCGTTGAAAAATCGTGCCCCTGCCGGTCACTTCACCCGGAAGTCGAAGTGCTTGCGCACATTCTCCTCGATCTTCCATGTGCCCTTGAAGGTGGGTTCCACCACAAAGGCATCGCCGGCCTTTACCGTCACGGGCGTGCCGCCGTCAGGGGTGATGGTGATCCGGCCCGCGATCAGCACGACATATTCATATGCGGTATAGGTGGCGTGATAGCTGCCCACCGTGCATTCCCAGATGCCCGAAACCATGTCTCCGGCTGCCGAGGTATGCAGGACCCAGGTCTTCATCTTCGGGTTGCCTTCGGTGACGACCCAGCCATCCAGATCGGCGGTCGACGGGTCATGCCCGTCGGTGGACGGCAGTTTGACGATGGTTTGCATGGGTTCCTCCTGGTCTTTGCCGGGGGCAAGTCTCCAACGGCCGGGGCGGGCCGTCGCCGCCATACGCGACATGATGTGGCGCGTCCCGCCTGCCGGGGGTACGATTTTTCGACGAAAAATCGGATCTCAGAAACTCAGCCGGATCGCGTTTTCCTTCAGTTCCGCCACCAGTCGTCTGCCCTGGGCGCGCAATTCCTCGGGGACCAGGGCGAAATGCACCTGACCTGCCCCGATCTCGGCCGGGGGATGGCGTTCGGTCAGGACTTCCCACAGCGCCGGGTCGATCTTCAGACGGGGCGCTTCGGCCTGCATGACCCAGCCGCCGTCGCCGCGTTCGATGCGCAGCTTGCCGCCATAGGCCATTGCGGTTTCAAGGCATTGCAGCATCAGGAAGACCAGCTTCACCTCGCGCCGCGCCAAGTCCTGCGGGCTGAGCCATTCCACCTGAAGCCGCCCGCCCCGTGTCATGTCGGCAAGGATTCCGGCCACCTCGCCGCGCGAGATGCGCTGGTCGGCTCCTGCTGCGCCATAGCAGACCCGGAAGAACCGGATGCGGGCATTGGCATTGGCCACGCTTTCGGCAATCAGCGCCAGTTCCGGTGTCCGCGCTGCGCCGTCCATCATCATCAGTTCGACCCCGTTGCCGATAGCGCCGATCGGGCTGATAAGGTCATGGCAGATCCGCGATCCGATAAGGGCGGCGAGATCGGGCTTGTCTTGCATTCTCAGGGCCTCGTGCCGAAGGGGGTAGGGTGATTTCGCTTCTGGAACCGGGCATGATGGTGCGCCATCCCCAGCAACCCGACTGGGGGCTGGGCCAGGTGCAATCCGTCATCGGCGGACGTGCCACGGTCAATTTCGAACATGCCGGCAAAGTTGTCATTGATTTGCGTCATGTAAGTCTTTTGCCCGATTTCGAAGCCTGACACGCATTGTGGGTAATCCGTATCTCTTTGCAACCCAAGATGGTTGCGCGGTTGCAACGGCTTATCCCGGTCCGACGGGCTGGTTGCATTGCGCGGGGGGCATGGCTAAGTCAGACATGCGATCAAGGAAAAGGGGCGGAATGCGCGCGGAAGATGCGATCTATACGCTGCGGTTGGCATCCGGTGCCGATGATCTGCGGGCGGCACAGCGGCTGCGTTATCGCGTTTTCGTGCAGGAACTTGGCGCATCCGGTCCGATGGTCGACCATGATCAGGGCATCGAATCCGATCAATTCGATGCAGTTTCCGATCATCTGCTGCTGATCGACAACCGTATCGATCCGGTCATGGGCAATCATGTCGTCGGCGCCTATCGCCTGCTGCCGGGCGACCGGCTGGCCCCCGGCGCGCCGTTCTATTCCGAGACCGAATATGATCTGGGACCGCTGCGCCGGTCGGGGCGGCGCCTGCTGGAACTGGGCCGGTCCTGCGTGCATCCCGATCACCGCGGCGGCACCGGCATGTTCCACCTGTGGAACGGCCTGGCCGAATATGTGCTGGAGCGCGGAATCGAGGTGATGTTCGGCACGGCCTCGTTCCACGGCACCGATGTGCCGGCGCTGGCGATGCCGCTGTCCTGGCTTGGGCATCACCATATGGCACCACCGGAGATGCGGGTGCGGGCGCTGCCGCCGAACCGGGTGGATCTGGCCGTTGTCCCGGCGGCGGATCTTGACCGCGCGGCGGCCATGGCGGCGATGCCCGCGCTGATCAAGGCCTATCTCAGGCTGGGCGGATGCGTCGGCGACGGGGCCTGGATCGACCGGGATTTCAACACGACCGACGTCTGCCTGGTGATGGACACCGGGCGGATGTCGGCCCGTCACCGCGATTTCTATATCCGCAAGAAGGGCCAGCCGTGACGCAGTGGCAAGACGCGCCGGGGCCGCCGTTCCGTGCCGGGCGTCTTGGCTGGCTGCGCGTGGCCTTGCGCGGGCCTGCGATGGCGATGGTGACTTATGGTGCCCTTATGATCCTGCTGCTGGTCCGGCTGATCGAATGGCCGCTGTTCGGGTCCGAACGGCCCGTGACCCCCTGGATCACGCAGCTGGTCTGCCGCGTCAATTGCGCCATTCTGGGCCTGAGACTGCACGTCATCGGCCGTCCGATGGCGCAGAAGGGGGCTGTCGTTGCCAATCATTCGTCATGGCTGGACATCTTCACCCTGAACGCCTGCACCCGGATCTATTTCGTTGCTAAATCCGAAGTGTCGGGCTGGCCGGGCATCGGCTGGCTGGCGCGGGCGACGGGAACGGTCTTCATCCGCCGCAAGGGTATGGATGCGAAGCTTCAGCAGGATATGTTCGAGACCCGGCTTCGTCAGGGCCATCGGCTACTGTTCTTCCCCGAAGGCACCAGCACCGATGCCATCCGGGTTTTGCCTTTCAAATCATCGCTGTTTCAGGCGTTCTTCAGCCATGGTCTTGACCGGGTCCTGTTCATCCAGCCGGTCACGGTGGTCTATCACGCCCCGCCCGGACAGGATGCCCGTTTCTATGGCTGGTGGGGCGAGATGGATTTTGCCGGCCATCTGTGGAAGATGCTGGCCGCGCCGCGGCATGGCCATGTCGTGATCACCTTTCACCCCGAAGTGCCCGTGGACGGGTTCGAGGACCGCAAAGCCCTGGCCCAGCATTGCGAACGGGTGATCCGCACCTCGCATCTGCTGGCGGTTGAATAGCTGCTCCTCGTCGCGTGACCGCGCTCGTCGCCCGTGACGACAAGCGGCACCGCAGGAGGAGCCGTGCCTTAGCCCAGCGGCGCCACCAGCGTCTTCAGCGCCGATGCGGGGTCATCCGTGCGCCAGATCTCTGCCCCGATGCCGAAGAAATCCGTCACCGGCAGCAGCTCTTCGACAAGCGCCAGCGTCAGCCCGCCTTCCGCGATCACCGGCACTTCGATCATCTCGGACCACCACTGGAACAGCGCCCGCCCGGCCAGGGCGCCATCGCCCAGCGGCGTTGCACCGACCGGGCCGAAGGCGACATAATCCGCGCCCGCCTCTCCGGCGGAAATTCCTTCGTGCCGGGTCGCGCCGCAATAGGCGCCGACTATGGCATCGGCCCCCAGATCCTTGCGGGCCTTGCGCACCGACCGCGCCCCGTCGGCCAGATGCACCCCGTCCAGGCCCAGCCGCTCCACCAGCCCCAGATGGGTTTCGATCACCACCGCGACATCGCGGGCATGGGCGACCAGCCGCGCCGCATCGGCCATGCGCGACAGCTCCAGTTCGTCGGATCCGGCCAGAGGCAGCCGCAAACAGGCGACCTCAGCCGCGTCCAGCACCCGCGCCAGCGTGTCCGGAAAGACCTCCCAGTCAAAGGCGGGAGGGGTGATCAGGGTGATCTGCGGGCGGTCTTGGTCGGCCATGGCATCCTCGGTCGGCGTGATGGCCCCGCCTATCAGCCTTTGCGGCACTTGGCTAGTTTGGCCGAAGCGGGGCCGCCCGGCCACCGGTTTCCCCCGGTTGCCCGCTGCGGCGCCCTGTCGTATCAGGCCGCAGTCCGATCCGACAAAGGCCGACCGTGATCCAGCCCGCCTTCATCCTTGTCCGCCCGCAGATGGGCGAGAATATCGGCGCCGCCGCGCGGGCCATGCTGAACTTTGGCCTCGACCGGATGCGCATCGTCGATCCGCGCGACGGCTGGCCCAATCCGCGCGCGGTGGCCATGGCCTCGGGGGCCGGGCGGGTGCTGGATCATGCCGGGCTGTTTCCCGATGTCGCCACTTCGGTCGCAGATTGCGATTTTGTCTTTGCCACCACGGCGCGCGGGCGCGAATTGGTGAAAGAGGTGGTCACTCCCGAACGCGCCATGGCGATGACGCGGGGCATGGCGGGGCAGGGCAAGAAGGTGGGTATCCTGTTCGGGCCGGAACGGGCCGGGCTTGAGAATGACGACATCACCCATGCCAATGCCATCATCACCGTGCCGGTGAACCCGGAGTTCTATTCGCTGAACCTTGGCCAGGCGGTGCTGCTTCTGTCCTATGAATGGGGCAGGCAGGGATCCGATGTGCCGCCTTCGGTGATGGAGCTGGCGGGCAAGGACATGGCGGTGCGCGGCGAAGTGCAGGCGCTGGCCGATCATTACGAAGAGCGTCTGGCGGCGGCAGGGTTCTTCCACCCGCCCGAGAAGGCCCCGGCGATGAAGCTGAACCTGCGCAATATGTGGGGGCGGCTGGCGCTGACGCGCGCCGAGGTGCAGACCTTCCACGGCATGCTGCGGCAGATCGCCTGGAAACTGCGGGCGCAGGGCCATGGCGATGCGTCCGAAGCTGCGCCAGCAGCGAAACCGGGAAGCGAAGCTGCAAAGGACTGATTTGCCTTGCGCGGATTTCCCGCATCCTGACCGGGCAGCCCCTTTGCGGCCCCGCCCCGATCGGATAGCCTGCGGCCAACCAGAACACGCAGGCAGGCCCCCATGATCACCCGTCGCAGCCTTTCCCTTCTGTCGCTTGCCGCCCTGACTTCGGCCTGCGTTCCCTCCGGTGGCAGCGGCGGGGCGCGCGGTCCGGGTGGCGAAACGCCGCCGCCGCGCCCTGTGCCGAATGCCGGATGGGATGCCTGGGTTGCCGCCTACAAGGATCGGGCCGCCAGCCGGGGCATCGCGCGCGGGGTGATCGACACCGCCTTCCGTGGCGCGGGCTTTCTGCCGGATGTGATCGACAAGGACCGCAACCAGACCGAATTCAAACGCACGACCGAGGATTATCTGAACATCGCCGCATCGGACGAGCGGGTTTCTCTGGGACGGCAGAAATATGCGGCCTATGGCGGGGTGCTGAACGCGCTGCAAAGCCGCTATGGTGTTGATGCCCAGATCATCGCCGCCGTCTGGGGGCTGGAAAGCTTCTTCGGCACGCGGCGCGGCAATATCCCGGTGATCTCGGCCCTGTCCACTCTGGCCTATGAAGGGCGGCGGGGCGAGTTCTTTGAGGGCCAGCTGACCGCCGCACTGCGCATCCTGCAACGCGGTGACACCACACCCGGCCAGATGGTCGGCAGCTGGGCCGGGGCGATGGGGCATACCCAGTTCATCCCGACCAGCTATCTGGAATTCGCGGTGGATTACACCGGCGACGGGCGTGCCGACATCTGGGCCGAAGACCCCAGCGATGCGCTGGCCTCGACGGCGGCCTATCTCAGCCGATCAGGCTGGACGCGCGGCCTGCCCTGGGGGATGGAGGTTCAGCTTCCGTCCGGGTTCGCGCCGGGGCTCTTGGGGCGCGGCAAGGGCAAGGCGGCGGCGGACTGGCAGGCGCTGGGCGTGCGCTCGGCCTCGGGCCGGGCTTTGGCGGGCGGGTCGATCATCGCGCCGGGCGGGATCGGTGGGCCGGCCTTTCTGCTGACCGGCAACTTCAACGTGATCCTGCGCTACAACAATGCCGAGAATTACGCGCTGGGGGTGGGGCATCTCAGCGACCGTCTGGCCGGTGGCGGACCTTTGAGCGCGGCCTTCGGACCGGATGCCAACGGGCTGACCAAGGCCGACCGGCAGGAGTTGCAGCGCCTGCTGACCGCCAGGGGGTTTGACACCGGCGGCACCGACGGAGTGATCGGGGCAAAGTCGAAGGCGGCGATCGAAGGCTATCAGGCCAGCCGTGGCCTGCCTGTCACCGGGGTGCCAAGCGCCGATCTGCTGCGGATGTTGCGTGGCTGACCGGGCGCCGGGGGCCAGCCCCCGGACCCCCGTGGTATTTGGACAAAGATGAAAGACCGGGCCGGGTCTTGAAGGGGGCTGGACGGCAGCCTAGTGTCCCGGCGAAGCAACGGGGCAGGGCAGATGGCCGGCAAACGCAGCATTTTCGAGGATGTCGGGGAAAAGGGGGCCGCGGCTCCTCGGCCCGCGACAGGCGGGATAGACGCGGGGCCGAAGGGCGCGCGAGGGGCGATCCGGCTGTGGCTGGTGCTGCTGTTCCTGATGGTCGCCGCTATGATCCTGATCGGCGGGCTGACGCGGCTGACCGATTCCGGCCTGTCGATCACCGAATGGAATCTGGTGACGGGGGCAGTGCCGCCGCTGAGCGAGGCTGCCTGGCTGGCAGAGTTCGAAAAATACAAGAACTTCCCGGAGTTTCAGCTGCAGAACCAGCAGATGACATTGGAAGAGTTCAAGCCGATCTATTGGTGGGAATGGGGCCACCGGGCGCTGGGGCGGCTGGTCGGGCTGATCTGGGCCGCCGGATTCGTCTGGTTCCTGATCCGCAGCCAGATTCCACCAGGCTGGGAACTGCGGCTGCTGGGCCTTGGTGCGCTGGGGGCGTTGCAGGGGGCCGTCGGCTGGTGGATGGTGCATTCCGGTTTGCAGGGCGTGCGGGTCGATGTGGTCTCATGGCGGCTGGCGACGCATCTGGGACTGGCCTTCGCGATTCTGGGGCTGATCGCCTGGTATGCGATGGCGCTGTCGCGCAGCGAGGCGCAGCTGATGCAGGCCCGGCGGGGACGCGAGGCAAGGCTGTTCGGGCTGTCCACCGGATTGCTGCATTTCGCCTTTCTGCAGATCCTGCTGGGTGCCCTGGTGGCCGGGATCGACGCCGGACGTGCCTTCCCGACCTGGCCGCTGATGGGTGAGAGCTTCTTCCCGGCCGATGCTTTCTATGTGCCCGACGGGCAGGGCGGCAGCCTGGCCTGGCCTTGGGCCTTTCTTGAAAATCCGGGTCTGGTGCAATTCGTTCACCGGATGGCGGGCTATCTGCTGCTTGCCTTTGGCATCGTGGTCTGGCTGCGCGGGCGGCGGTCCTCGCATCGCGCGACCCGCTTTGCCTTTCATATGGTGATGCTGATGCTTGCGGCGCAGGTGGCGCTGGGCATCGTGACCGTGCTGACCGCTGCGCATCTGCATGTGGCGATCACCCATCAACTGGGCGCGATCCTGCTTTGGGTGCTGATCCTGCGCGCCCGCCACCTGTCGCAATACCCCATGGCCGGGTCGATCCGGGAAGGAACCGCGTGATGAAGAACGATGCTTTTGCCGAAGTGATGGCCCATGCCCGCCAGACCGTTGCGCTGGAACAGGTGATGGGGCGGCTGGGCTGGGATCAGGAAACCATGATGCCGCGCGGGGCGGCCGAACAGCGCGGAGAAGAGATGGCGGCACTGGAGGGCATCCTGCATGCCCGCCGGTCCGATCCGCGGCTGGCCGGATTGCTGGACGCCGCCGAGGCCCCCGATCCGGCAGCGGCGGCGCAGCTGCGCGAAGTTGCGCGTGGCCATTCCCGTGCGGTCAAGGTGCCGGGCACGCTGGCGCAGGAAATTGCGCGTGTGACTTCGGTGGCCCAGGGCATCTGGGCGCAGGCCCGTGCGGCCGAGGATGTGGCCGCCTTCCTGCCGACCCTGGCCGAGGTGGTGCGCCTGAAACGCGAGGAAGGTGCGGCACTGGCGCAGGGCGGCGATGCCTATGACGCGCTGGTCGACGATTACGAGCCGGGCATGACGGGGGCCGACATCGCGGCGATGTTCGGCGCGATGCGGCCGCGTCTGGTGGCGCTGCGTGAACGGATCCTGGGGTCGGGCCGCCAGCCGAAGCCGCTGGATGGATCGTTCAGCGCCGACAGCCAGATGCGTCTGGCCCGCGATCTGGCCGGGGCCTTCGGCTATGACTGGTCGCGCGGGCGGCTGGACATGGCGGTGCATCCGTTCTCGTCCGGGTCGGGTCATGACGTGCGGATCACCACGCGCGTGTCCGAGGCCGATCCGTTCAACTGCTTTTACTCCACCATCCACGAGGTCGGCCATGCCGCCTATGAACAGGGTGTCGACCCGGATTACCTGCTGACCCCGATCGGCAAGGGCGTGTCGATGGGCGTGCATGAAAGCCAGAGCCGGATCTATGAAAACCAGCTGGGCCGCAGCCGCGCCTTTACCGGCTGGCTGCATGGCCAGATGCGCGAGCGGTTCGGCGAATTCGGCATCGCCTCGGCCGATGATTTCTTTGCCACGGTCAACCGGGTGCAGCCCGGCTTCATCCGCACGGAATCGGACGAGGTGCATTACAACCTGCACATCATGATGCGGTTCGACCTGGAACGCGCGCTGATGCGTGGAGACTTGCAGGTCGCTGATCTGCAAGCCGCCTGGAACGACCGGTTCAAGGCCGATTTCGGCGTGGCTGTCGACAGGCCCAGCCATGGCATGTTGCAGGATGTGCATTGGTCGGTGGGGCTGTTCGGCTATTTCCCCACCTATTCGCTGGGCAATGTCTATGCCGGCTGCCTGCACAAGGCACTGCGGGCCGATCAGCCGGGGCTGGATGCCGATCTGGCGCGCGGTGATCTGTCGGCGGCGACCGGCTGGCTGCGCGAAAAGGTGCAGCGCCATGGCGCGCTGTATGAGCCGCGCCAGGTGATTGCCCAGGCCATCGGCACGCAGCCGTCGGAAGTGCCGCTGCTGGAGTATCTGGAGACGAAGTTCGGGCAGATATACGGTCTCTGAGCGCTGCGACGGGCGCAAGCCGGGCCGGTCAGGCCCAGTCGGGCTTGCGCTTTTCGAGAAAGGCGCAGATGCCCTCATCGGTATCGCGCCACAGCATGTTTTCCACCATCGTCGCGCCACACAGGGCATAGGCCTGATCGGCCGGCAGCCCGGCCTGGGCATAGAAGGCGGACTTTCCGATCTTCACCGCGGCGCCCAGCTTTCCGGCCAGCGTGCCGGCCAGAGCCTGCGTCGTCTCGTCCAGTGCCTCGGGCGCTGCGATGCGGTTCACCAGCCCGACCTCGCGGGCGCGGGGGGCGGACAGGAATTCGCCCGTCGTCAGCATCTCGAAGGCGACGGCGGGCGGCACCTTGCGGCTGAGTGCCACCATGGGAGTGGAACAGAACAGGCCGATGTTCACGCCGTTGACGCCGAAGCGGGCATCCTCGGCCGCCGTCACCAGATCGCAGGAGGCGGCCAGCTGGCACCCGGCGGCCGCGGCCAGACCGTGAACCTGCGCGATCACCGGCTGCGGCAGGGCCGGGATGGCCAGCATGACGCGGGTGCAGAGATCGAAGAGATCCCTGAACCAGGCGGCCCCGCCATCGGCAGAGGCCCGAGCCGCCTGCATTTCCTTCAGATCATGTCCGGCCGAGAACACCCGGCCCGCGCCCTTCAGCACCACGACGCGGATGCTGCGGTCTTCGGCAAGGTCGTGCAAGGCCTGCTCCATCGCCTGCAACATCCGCATCGACAGCGCGTTCAGGCTGTGGGGTGCGTTCAGCGTCAGGGTTGCGGTGGCGTCGCGGTCCTGCCGCAGGATCAGGGCATCGGTCATTGCGGCCTCCTTCTTTGCGGGGCAGGGTAGGGTGCGGCACATGAAAGGGAAAGCCTGTGGAACTGGCAATGGATGCAGGGGCGTTGGGCGACTTTCTGGCGCGCGACTTCGGACAGGTGGCGGCGGATTTCCGGGTGGAGCGGGCCGATCCGGCCGGTGTCCAGTTGCGGCTGCGGGTGGCCGAGCGGCACCTGCGGCCCGGCGGCACGGTCAGCGGGCCGTCGATCTTTGCCCTGGCGGATGTGGCGATCTATCTGGCGATCCTGTCGCGCATCGGTCCGGTGGCGCTGGCGGTCACGACCAATGCCGCGCTGGATTTCCTGCGCAAACCCGAGGCGGGCGGTGACCTGCTGGCCGAAGCCAGGCTGCTGAAACTGGGCCGAAGGCTGGCGGTCGGCGATGTGCTGGTCTTCTCGGAAGGAATGACAGACCCGGTAGCACGGGCCGGAATGACCTATTCCATCCCGCCGCGCGGCTGATCCCGGCTGCTGGGCGGAGCGGCTGCCGCCGCAAGCCTTTCGTCTCGTCGTCGGCTTGGCGCCTCCTCCTCGGGGGATGAGGGGCCTTGCCCCTCAAACTCCCCAGGATATTTGCAGAAGGGAAAGCAGAACCGTCCCGCCTTTCCCTTCTGCAAATATCCCCGCCGGAGGTGCGAGCGGGCTGCGCCATCGGTTCGAGCGGACCGCGAGCGGCCCGAGCCGGTTGCGCCGCAAGGCGCAGAGGCAAGAGACAGGCTTGCGCCTGAAAGGCGCGCCTTGTGATGACGGCGGGGGCGGGAGGTTCAGGCGGATTTCGAGAACCGGCCCTCGATCTGGGCACCGCTTTCGATGACCAGCGTGGCATAGGTCACGTCGGCGGCGACCTCTGCCGTGGCGCGCATGGTGAAGCTGCCGGAGTCGATCTTGCCGTCGACATGGCCTTTCACCTCGACCGATGCGGCGCGGACGGCACCGGAGATGCGGCCCTCCTGCCCGACGGTCAGGCTGTCGGCCGTCAGGTTGCCGTCGACCGTGCCAAAGACCTCGACCGCGCCTGAGGTGGTGATCTCACCGGTGATCCTGAGGTCGCTGCCCAGCACGGAGCGGGCGGCATTGCCGCTGCCGGCGGGGCGCGAAGTCGGGGCGGAAGTCGGGTCGGCGGTCTTCGAGAACATCTGGTCCATCCTGGCTGGCTTGCAGTGATAAGGTGCAAACGGCCCCCTGCGGTCAAGGGGGCGTGGGGCTTCCCGCGGGCGGCAGGCGGAATTCCCGCGCCGCCATGTCGGAAAAGGGCCTGACACGGGGCGGTGTGGATGCTTGGATGGCCGCTGACTCGGCCCCCGCGCGGGATAAAGGGAGCATGGAATGGGCGATGCGTTCTTCACACCTGTCTCGGGACTGGATCTGCCGCGATTCGCCGGGGTCCCCACCTTCATGCGTCTGCCGCATGTGCCGCCGGGGCATGCGCGCTTTGCCGAGGTGGACGTGGGGCTGATCGGTGCGCCTTGGGATGGCGGCACCACCAACCGTCCCGGTCCGCGCCATGGCCCGCGCCAGTTGCGCGACCTGTCCACCATGATCCGTGCCGTGAATGGTGAAACCTGGGTCGCGCCCTTCGATCTGGTCAACTGCGCCGATCTGGGGGATGTGTCGCCCAATCCGGGCGACCTGATGGACAGTCTGGCCAGGATGGAGACATTTTACGACGGCGTCGTTGCGGCGGGTATCCGGCCGCTGACCGGTGGGGGCGATCATCTTTGCACCCTGCCGATCCTGCGGGCGGTGGCGAAGAAACGCCCCGTGGGTCTGATCCAGTTCGACAGCCACACCGATCTGAACGACGTCTATTTCGGCAATGCCCGCTACACGCATGGCACCCCGTTCCGCCGCGCGATGGAAGAGGGGCTGATCGACCCCAGGCGCTATGTGCTGATCGGCATCCGCGGCACGGCCTATGGCCGCGAAGATTGGGATTTCGCCGAAGCGAACGGCATCCGAATCATCCCGGTGGGCGAGTTCCACCGCCGCGGGGCCGCCGATGTCATGGCGGAAGCGCGAGAGATCGCGGGAACGGGGCCGACTTATGTGACCTATGACATCGACTTTGTCGATCCGACCTTTGCCCCCGGCACCGGGACGCCCGAAGTGGGCGGCCCGTCAAGCTGGCAGGCGCTTGAAGTGGCGCGCGGCCTGCGCGGGCTGGACATCGTGGGGGCCGATCTGGTCGAGGTCTCGCCCCCCTTCGATGCGGCAGGGGGCACGGCCTGGCTGGGGGTCAGCCTGATGTTCGAGATGCTTTGCTCAATGGCCGAGGCGGTGGTGCGTAGCCGGTGACGGTTGTTTCAGGGCACGGCACCGGTGGTTTCCAGCCCCGGACACCCGGATGATATTTGAGGACAGATGAAATGACGGCAGAGTTGATCGTGACCAATGCGCGGATCCTGACGATGGACCCGGAGCGTCCGCGGGCCGAGGCGTTGGCTGTGGCCGGGGGGCGCATCCTGGCGGTGGGCTCGGGGGCCGATGTGGCGCCTCTTGCCGGGCCGGGCTGCCGGGTGATCGACGCGGGGGGGCGGACCTTGTTGCCGGGCTTTGTCGAAAGCCATCTTCATCTGGTGCTGGGCGGAAATGAGTTGACCCAGTTGCAACTGGGCGGCGTCGAGGGGTTCGAGGCACTGCGCGCGGCGGTGCTGGCCTATGCCGCCGCCAATCCCGGCCTGCCGCTGGTGATGGCGCAGGGCGCGGCCTATGAGATTCTTGACGCCCCGGTCACGCGCGGCGATCTGGACCGGATCCTGCCGGACCGGCCCTTTGCGATGATGTCGCCCGATCACCATACCGTCTGGGCCAATACGGCGGCCTTGCAGGCGGCGGGGCTGCTGCACGGGGCCGAGATGCCTGCGGGGCATGTCGTGGTGATGGCCGGTGACGGAACGGCGACCGGAGAGCTGCGCGAGTTCGAGGCATTTTCGTCGGTGCTGGCGCTGTCGGGCGATCTGCATCTGCAACTGGGCATCGCCACGGGCGGGGAGCCGGATCCCTGGCCGGATGCGGCGCAGCGCGCGAAGGACAA
>Ga0209793_1000630_pt1 | contig 34788 bp, 29 predicted proteins | sample EBPBio122009_DNA_FD_185863 | JGI IMG/M metagenome (GOLD analysis project Ga0209793, IMG submission 185863) | Wastewater treatment Type I Accumulibacter community from EBPR Bioreactor in Madison, WI, USA - Reactor 1_2/2/2009_ DNA (SPAdes) (version 2) | ecosystem: Engineered > Bioreactor > EBPR >... | reverse complement strand
GATGGCCTCGTCGACACCCATGCCGAGTTCTTCCTGCACCTCGAAGAAGTCGCGACCGGCATATTCGGGATGCGGGTCCGACCAGGCGATCATCACCTGCTCGCCCTCGTCGCCGCTGAAGGTCTTTCGGTTCAGCATGGAGGAGCCGGCCGGGTAGGGGTAGGCGTCAAGGCCGATCGACTGGCGCATGCGGCGATTGTGGATGACGCCGAGCGTCTCGCGCGAGCGGCCATGATTGGCGATGCCGATCAGCTTGTGATGGGAGATGACGGTATGGGCCTCGAGCTGGCGGCCGATCTCGAACGCTTCCTCGAGCGCCGGCAGGATCCAGTCCGCCTCGTTGCGGATATGGGCGCAGTAGACGGCGTCCCGCCCCCGCATCGGTCTGCCGACGGCCGCGACCTCCTGCGCAGTCGCGGCATTGGCGTTGGGGTAGAAGACGCCGGTCGAGAAGCCGACGGCGCCGGCGTCGAGACCTTCCTCCAGGTGCTTGCGCATGGTTGCCGTCTCATCCGACGTCGCTGCCCGGTCGAGGCGCGCCATGGCATTGATGCGCAGGGTCGTGTGTCCCACCAGCGGGATGGCGTTGACGGAAGCGGGATTGCGGTCGAGTTCCGCGAGATAGGCGTGGAAGGTCGGGTAGCGGAAGATCTCCTGCTTGCCGAGGAGGTTGATCGGCGGCTGGATCGGACGGTCGAGCGGCGCAAGGCTCATACCGCAGTTGCCGATGATGACGCTGGTCACGCCCTGGCTGACCTTCGGCGTCATGTCCGGGTGGGTGAGCAGGAAGCCGTCGTCATGGGTGTGGTTGTCGATGAAGCCGGGCGCTACCGCGAGCCCCTTTGCATCGACGATCCGCCCCGCCTGCTGAGCCGAGAGATCGCCGACGGCCACGATGCGTTCGCCGTCAATGGCGACGTCTGCCGTAAATCCCGGATCGCCGGAACCGTCGATGACGGTGCCGCCCTTGATGATAATGTCGAATGCCATGGTTTGTCCGATGCTTCCTGCGACGAGCTTCCGGTGACGGGCCGGTACCATGTTGACACGGTGCCGGTTTTGGCATCACCTTGCGGCTCGGTAAAACGTTTAACCTAACTTTTGGATCGGGTCACCCCTTGATCGCATCCTTTCCGCACTGGAAGACCTGCAAAATGCCGTCAGCGCGCCGACCAGCCGCCATCGACCGGCAGGATGGCTCCGTTGATGTAGCCCGCGGCGGGCGTCGCCAGGAACAGCGCGACGGCAGCGATCTCTTCTGCCGCGCCGACGCGGCCCATCGGCACGGCCGATGTCATCGCCGTGTTGAAATCGGCTTCCGTCAGAAGAGAGGAGATCATGGGCGTTTCGACCGGGCCGGGGCAGATGCAGTTCACGCGGATGTTTCTTGCGCCCCAGTCGGCCGCCAGGACACGGGTGAGCGACACGATGCCGCCCTTGGAGGCGGTATAGGCGTCCGCGCCGTGTACACCGGCAATCGCATTGATCGATGCGTTGTTGATGATCGCGCCGCCGCCGCGCTCCAGCATCTTCGGGATCGCATGCTTGCAGCCCATCGCCACGCCCTTGAGATTGATGTCGAGAATGGCGTCCCAGGCCTCTTCGGGCGTTTCGGTGATGCTGGCCATCTTGTAGCGCGGCGAGGCGCTGAAGCCGACGCCGGCATTGTTGAACAGGATATCGATGCCACCGAAGGTTTCGCAGGCGAAGTCCACCATGGCCTTGACGTCGGCTTCCGTTGCGACGTCGGTGCGGATCGCCGCTCCGCCGACCGCCGTTGCGACCGCCAGGGCCGCATCGAGATTGATATCGGCGACGATGACCTTGGCGCCTTGAGCGGCGAAGAGTTCGGCGGCCACCTTGCCCTGTCCCGATCCGCCGCCGGTGATGATCGCCACCTTGTTGGAAAGGGTGAAAAGTTCGAGAGTTCTTTTGCTCACCGCCGGTTTCTTCCTTTTGCTGTGCCGCGGATCCGCGCCGGGGATTTTACAGGAGTCGATGAATGAAAATCACTGAGAACCTTCATCTGGTCGCAAGCGGCGGAACGGGCTTCGGCCTCACGCATGCGCTTGATTGCAATGTCTTCCTGTTCACCGACGGTGACGCACATCACATTTTCGACGCCGGTGCGGGGCTCGATATCGATGCGATCTTCGCGGCGATGCGTTTCGGTGGCCTCGATCCGGCCGGTCTTCGCACCCTGTTCCTGACGCATGGGCATGCCGACCATTCCGGCGGCGCCGCCGGCCTCAAGGCTCGCATCCCCGCATTGAGCGTGGTTGCCGGCACGCGCACGGCGGAGATTTGCGCAAGGAAGGACGAGCGGCTGATCAGCCTCGACCGGGCGCGCGGCAATTTCTATCCGCTGGATTATGTCTGGCGCGCGCCGGAGGTCGATCGGGTGCTTGCGGATGGTGAAAGCCTTGTCGTCGGCCCCTTCCGGGTGACGATCCACGATACGCCCGGCCATAGCGGCGACCATTGCTGCTATACGGTCGCCCATGACGGTATCGTCAGCCTCGTTGCTGGCGACGCGCTCTTCTTCGGCGGCACGGTAATCCTGCAGGATATCGAGGATTGCAGCGTTTCGAAGACGATCGCCTCGATCCGCAAGCTGGAAACGCTCGATTTCGAGGTCTTCCTGCCCGGCCATGGCGCTTTCTCGCTCAAGAACGGCAAGCGCCATGTGCGCACCGCCATGACCCATGCCGGCGCCGGTGCGCCGCCGCCCCAGTTCTGACAGCCCTGCTGCGGCCGGCATCACTTGCCGGCCCCGGAGGTGATGCCCTCGACGAAGTAGCGGCCGGCGAAGGCGAAGATGACGATGACCGGCACCGCCGCCATGACGGCGGCTGCCGAAAGCAGGCCCCAGTCGATGCTATACTGGGAGACCAGCGCCTCAAGCCCCACCGGCAGCGTCTTCAACCGGTCATCGATGATGAAGACCGAGGCGAACATGAATTCCGTCCAGCTCAGAACGAAGGTGTAGGTCGCGGTGACGACGATGCCGGGAGCCGTCAGCGGCACGATGATCTTGCGCAGGATCTGCATGTCCGTCGCCCCGTCGATCGCTGCCGCCTCCTCGATCCCGTTCGGGATCGAGGTGAAGAAGCCGCGCATCAGCCACACGCTGAAGGGTACCGCGAAGGTGACGTTCATGATGACGAGGCTGGCCCAGGAGTTGAGAAGTCCGACCGCCGCAAAGAGGCCGAAGAGCGGGGCAAGCAGCAGAACGCCCGGAAAGATATAGACGATGAGCAGCAGGTTGTAGATGAGCGTGCGGCCGCGGTAACGAGTGCGGAAGACGCTGTAGGCGGCAAGCAGCGCCAGCGGAATGGCGATCGCCGTACTGATCAGCGCCACGAGCAGGCTGTTGCGGGCGAGAAGCAGGTATTGCGTGGCGGACGGCAGCTTCACGTAGTTGGCGAAGGTCGCCACCGCGGGAGAGAAGACGTTGCCCGGCCGGATCAACGTTGCGTTCGGCTGAAGCGACGACAGCACCATCCACACGAACGGAGCGCCGATCACCAGCAGCAGCAACAGGATCAGGAGGGCGCGGATCACCGGTTTCAGAGCGGCGGCGGCCATCAGTCGATCTCCTGTTCGGTGGCGCCTTTCGGCGCGAAGCGGATGTAGACGACGGCGAACAGCAGAAGGAAAAGCGCAAGCGAGACCGACATGGCACTCGCCTCACCGAGCTTGAACTGTTGGAAGGCGCGGATATAGATCGAGACCGGCAGGGTCGTCGTCGTCTCCAGCGGTCCGCCTTTTGTGGTGAGCCAGATGATGTCGAAGACATTGACCGACCAGAGCGTGCCGAGCAGTCCCACGACATAGAGAACGGGCTGGATGAAGGGCAATGTCACCTTCGTGAAGATCTGCCAGGTCGTGGCGCCCTCGACTTTCGCGGCCTCGTAGTATTCGGGCGAGATGCGGGTCAGGGCTGCGAGGATCAGCAGGGTCAGAAACGGGAACCAGCGCCAGGCATTGATCCAGACGACCGTCGCGAAAGCATAGGTCGGCGAGCCGAGGAAGTCGATCGGCCTTTCCAGCAGCCCGGTGCCGAGCAGCAGCCGGTTGACGATGCCATAGTCGGCATTGAGCATCCAGCGCCATAGGAAGGTGGTCACGATGGTCGGAACGACCCAGGATGCCATGATCCAGGTACGGGCAATATGCTGACCGATGAAGCGCTGGTGAAGCAGAAGGGCCGCACCGGCGGCAAGGGCCGTCTGCAGCAGCGCGCCCCCGACCGCCCAGGCGAGCGTGCGCAGGAAGGCGGGGCCGAAGGTGCCGTCGCCGAAAATGGCGGCGTAATTCGCGAACCCGACGAATTTCGGCGTTCCGCCCATCGTGTTTGCGTTGGTCAGGCTGATCCAGATGCAGTAGGCGAGCGGCAGGACGATGGTCAGCGCCAGCCAGATCATCAGCGGCGCCACGAACAGGCGGCCGAGCGCCGCGCGGACCGGCGGCTCGGGAAGGCGGGCGGGGGGATGCGGCTCAGCCGCATCCCTGTCATCGGGGGTTACAATGATCGTCGTCATTGGCCGACAGCAGCGTTCATCTGTTCCTGACCCCAGGTGACGGCCGCCTGCGGCTCCTCACCGCCGACGACGACCTTCTGCACCACCTGCGACAGCAGGTTCTGCGCCATGATCGGGCCGATCGCCTTTTGCACGGTGCCGGTGTTGAAGCCGGGCAGCACGCCGGTCTTGGACATCTCGATCATCAGGTCGACGCAGCTCTTGTACTTGGAAAGGATCGGCGAATCCTTCCAGGCCGGGCTGGCGCCATCTTCCGTCAGCGGCAGGAAGAGACCGGGCTCTGCAAGCAGGAACTCGGCATAGTTTTCCGGTTCGAGGATAAAGGAGAGGAAGGCGGCCGCACCCTTGCGCTTGTCCGGATCCGCCGTCAGGACCATGGCGGCGTTCGAATAGTAGATGCTGTGCGCTTCGCCGCCCTCATTGACCGGGATCGGCGCACAGCCGAGCTGGTCGGCCGCCTGACCGGAGGTCTGCTCGAACGGCGTCAGGTATTGCCCCTTCTCGATCGCCATGGCGACGGTGCCGGCATTCAGCGCATCCTGCGGTTCCGGCCAGGTCCAGGAGGCGGCGCCGCTCGGCGAAAGCTCGGAGAGCTGCTTGTAGAAGCCGATCGTCTCGACATTCTTCGGCGTATCGAAGGTCACGGCGCCGGACGCGTCGAACAGTTCTGTGCCGCCGTTGACGCTCATCAGAGAGTAGAGGACCTGATCGGTGGCGAGGCTCTTGGATGCCGGTACGCCGACGCCGTATTTCCCGTCCTTGGTCAGCGCCTTGGCCGCGCTGATGAATTCGGCCCAGGTCTTCGGCGGGTTTTCCGGGTCGAGCCCGGCGGCGGTGAACAGATCCTTGCGGTACCAGAGAACCTGCACCATCCCATAGACCGGAACCGCCCAGATCTTGCCTTCGTCCTTGTAGGGCGTGAGCGCCTGCTCGATGAATTTATGCTTCTTGCCGATCTCCGCGACAATATCGTCGACGGGCTGGACGGCGCCGGTCTCGCGGATGGTCACGGTGAAGTCGGGAATGGTGAAGTCGATATCGGGCTGGATGCCCGCCTGGATCGCCGGCGGCAGCTTCTGGTAGATATTGCCCCAGCTCTGGACCTGTTGCACGACCTGATAGTCGGCCTGTGATGCGTTGAAGGCGTCGATCACCTTCTGGAACTGGTCGACTCGGGCCTGGACCTGCTCCTGGTGCCAGATGGTGATCTGCAGCGGCTCGGCCGAGGCAGTCCCGGCCGCAAGCGCGACGGCGCCAGCCGCCAGCCGCGCGATGAAACGATGGTGAATTCTACGGCCCCTTGCACTGTTCATGCTGTTCTCCTTGTTCGGCCGGAGATCCCGGCTCTCTGTCGTGTGAAGACGCGCCGGGCGGCTTGGCCGTGGCGCGGGCGCGGTGCATGAATTATGCATGAAACCCCGCCATTTTCGCATAGTAAAACGTTTGACTTTGCCTGACAAGGCTATAAATTGCTGTCGAAACCGTTGGCCGCCTGTTTCATTGTGAAATGGTTCCGGCCGTTCCTTCCGCCATCGTCCAGTGAGGTTTTGCAGCCCGTGTCCAAGCTCACCCTGCGCAATGTCGTCAAAAGCTATGGTAGCCAGTTCCAGGTCGTGCACGGTATCGACCTCGATGTCGCGGACGAGGAATTCGTCGTTCTCGTGGGGCCTTCCGGCTGCGGCAAGTCGACGACGCTGCGCATGATCGCGGGGCTGGAAAGCGTGACCGGAGGCGAGATCCGGATCGGCGAGGAGGTTGTCAACGATCTGCCCGCTCGCCAACGCGATATCGCCATGGTGTTCCAGAACTATGCGCTTTATCCGCACCTGACCGTTTTCGAGAACATGGCCTTCGGCCTGCGTCTGCGAAACCGGCCGGAAGGCGAGATCAGGGCAAGTGTCGCCGAGGCCGCGCGTATCCTCGGCCTCGAAGCCCTCCTCGAGCGCCACCCGCGCGCGCTGTCGGGTGGCCAGCGCCAGCGCGTCGCCATGGGGCGCGCCATCGTCCGCCAGCCGCGCCTCTTCCTTTTCGACGAGCCGCTTTCCAATCTCGACGCGAAGCTGCGTATGCAGATGCGGGGCGAGATCAAGCGCGTTCATCAGGCGATCCGAACCACGACGATCTATGTGACCCACGACCAGGTCGAGGCAATGACGCTCGCCGACCGCGTTGTGGTGATGAATGCCGGCCGCATCGAGCAGATCGCGCCGCCGCAGGAGCTTTACGCCGCGCCCGCAAGCCGCTTCGTTGCCACCTTTATCGGCAGCCCCGGCATGAACATCCTGCCCGCGAAACTGGTCGAGGCGGGCGGCAACCTGATTACGGAGCTGGAAAACGGTTCGCGCGTCACGCTGGCGCCCGATGCGTCCGCCCGCTATCGGGACCATGTCGGCAAGGCGGTTCTTTTCGGTATCCGCCCGGAACATCTCGGCGAGGATGCGACCGGCGGCCGTCCCTTCGAACTCGCGGTGGATGTCAGCTTCGTCGAACCGCTTGGCATGGAGACGCTCGTGCACGGACGCGTGGGAGCGGCGGATGTCATCGCGCGCTGCGGTCCGGCTGTGCGCGCGGTTCCGGGCCAACGGCTGCCGCTTTCCGTCGTCGCGGACAACGTGGCGCTCTTCGACGTCAATACTGAACGCGCACTTTAGGGAGACGGACCGATGACAACGGTACGAGGTGGTCTGGCCGGTACGAAACTTGTCTGTTTCTTCTGTTCCGAGGCGAGAGCCCCCGATCTGGAGACGGGATGCCACGCCTGCGGGGGCTCGCTGGTCGCGACCGTCGATGCGTCCGCCGAATTTCCCGCCGCCGCCGCGCGGTTTTGGGATTTCGCTCCGGTCCTGCCTGTCGGGGATGCGCGCGTCAGCCTCGGTGAGGGAGCGACGCCCCTCCTCAAGCTCGAGCGGCTGTTTCCCGGCGACGAGATCTATGTGAAGGCTGAATGGACGAACGCCACCGGTTCCTTCAAGGATCGCGGTTCGGCCGTCGCGGTCTCCGCTGCGCGCGCGCTTGGCGCGCTTGGCGTCATCTGCGCCTCCACGGGCAACAACGCGGCTTCCGTCAGCGCCTATGCGGCGCGTGCCGGCATGCCATGCGTCGTGGTGCTGCCGAAGGGAACGCCGGCGAACAAGATCATCCAGGCCAAGGCGCATGGCGCGATCGTGCTGGAAGTCGAGGGTACCTTCTCCGACGCCTATGCCGCCTCGAACCGCATCCAGGCCGAAAGCCGCGGATGGGCGAACCTGACCTCCACCTATCTCAATCCCTATATGACGGCTGCCCACGCGACGATTTTCTACGAGGCGCAGGCCGAACTCGGCCGCGTCGGGTCTATCGTCGTGCCGATCGGTGCGGGTCCGATGCTCGACGGCATCATGCAGGGGGCAGCGCTCATGAAGGCGCGGGGCCTGATCGACAGCCTGCCCGTTCCGGTCGGCGTGCAGGGCGCCGGCTGCGCGCCGATCGCGGATGCCTTCGCGCGTGGTCTCGACACGGTGGAGGAATGGGCGCCGCCGGTAACCGGCATGCCCGGTTCCATCAACGATCCCCTGCGCGGCTATGCCGATGACGGCACGCGCACGCTGCGCATCATCCGCGATGCAGGTGGCCATGCGGTCGCTGTCACCGACGAGGAAATCCGCCGCGCCATGACCGAGCTTGGACAGGGCGAGGGCATGGCCGCCGAGCCGGCCTCCGTCACCCCGCTGGCGGCGCTGCGCAAGCTTGCTGCCCTGCCGCGCCCCGTGGTGCTGGTGATCTCCGGCCATGCGCTGAAGGACCCGATGGCTCAGGCGGCCGCCACCGAGCCCAGCCTCGATGTCGAACCGGACGCTGCCCCCCGCGCTGTGACCGAGGCGGCCGTGAGGCGGTTCGCGTCGAGATCCTGGTCCTGATCCGCCGGCGCCCGCCATCCCGCTTCTCCGTCAGAGGTTTTGCGCCAGCGTGACGAGCACGTCCGCTGCGCGCGCCACCTCGTCCAGATCGACATGTTCGTTGTTCGAATGGGCTTCCTCGATCCGGCCGGGGCCGAAGACCACCGTTGGCGTGCCGGTCCGGGTGAATTTCGTCGCATCGGAGCCGAAGGGCGCCACCACTACGCTCGGCTGCACGCCATTCGCGTCGAGGGCCCGCGACAAAGCGCCGATGATCGGCGCATCCTCCGGCACCTCCATCGAAACGGAATCTATGAAGGGGCGATTGACGACAATGTCGGCATTGGCGGGGTGGTGCTCGGCGAAGGCGTTCACCACGGCCGCGATCTCTTCCCACGCTTCATCTCCGGTCTGGTCGGGCAGCGTGCGGAAATCGAAGGTAAGGGTTGCATGGGCCGGCACGGTGTTCGCGCCTTCACCCGCCGTCATCAGGGTGCAGGTCAGGGTGCGGCGGCCGAGTTCGGGATGGGCTCTTCCGGCCTTATGCATGTAGCCGTCGAGATGCTTCAGCAGATCGGCCGAGACCAGGAGCGCATCGATGCCCTCCTCGGGCGTGGAGGCATGCGTGCCGCGTCCGTTCACGTCGACCACGAAGCGAATGACACCCTTGCAGGCCCGCACCACGGCCAGGCTCGTCGGCTCGCCGGCAATGCCGAGGTCGTAGCGTGGATAGTTCTCCACGTGATGCAGCACGCCCCTGAAGGTGACCTCCTCATCGACCGCTGCGACGAAGGTAAGGTCGCAGGCGCCGCCCCGCCGTTTCAGGGCCCGCATCGCCAGCATGAACATGGCAAGGCACGCCTTGTCATCGACCGCGCCGCGACCGTAGAGCTTTCCGCCCTCGATGCGGGGCGTGAAGGGCGCTTGCATGCCTTCGACCTGGACCGTGTCCATGTGGCCTTCCCAGACCATGGTCGGCGCGCCGGGCGGGCCGGGCAGGCGAGCGACCACGTTCGGCCGGCCGGGCATGACGTCTTCCAGTCTCGCTTCGATGCCTTCGGCGTTCAGCCAGTCGGCAATGAAATGCGCAAGCCGTGCTTCGCCGAACCATTCGGCGGGTCTGTCCTGGCGCGTGAAGAAAGGGTTGATACTTGGAATCTCGACCATTGCGGCGAGAAGCTCCGCTACCGCCTCTCGCGTCATCCGGTCGGTGGTCGGAAGGGTGTCCATCGCTCTCATTCCTGCTGCATTCAGTCTTCGAGCACGGAGGCGCGCACGATATCGTCGATGAAGCGCACGTTGCCGGCGGTCAGGCCTGCATCCACGGGAAGCGCCGCGCCGGTGATGCCGGAAGACAGCGGCGAGGCGAGGAAAAGAGCCGCATTGGCCACCTCCTGCGGTGAGACGAGGCGGCGCAGCGGGTAATACCGGCTGGCGCGGTCGATGAGGTCCGGCTCTTCTGCGATGCGATGATCCCATGCGGCGGTGCGCACCGAGCCGGGGCAGACGGCGTTTGCCCGGATGCCGCGGCGGCCGTGCTCGACGGCGAGCGCGCGCATATAGGCGATGAGACCCGCCTTCGCGACGGAATAGGCCGGATGGCCGAAATGGCCGAACCCATTGACCGTCGCGATGAAGACCTGCGTGCCGCCGCCGCTGCGGATCATCGCGTTGACGATCGGATCGGCGAAGTGGCGCACGCCCATCAGGTTGACTTCGATATCCTGCTGCCAGAGTTCGTCGGTGATCTTCTCGAAGTATTCGCCACGCGTGAAACCGGCATTGCTGACCAGGACGTCGGGCGTGCCGACGACCGACAGAATATCGTCGGCCGCTGCCTTGATGGAAGCCTTGTCGGTAAGCTCGAAATAGGCCTTGTGGGCGACGTCGAGGTCGGCGATCAGGTCGGGGCTGCGGTCGCAGGCGACGACCTTGGCGCCCGCATCGAGAAACGTCTGCACGAGGGGCCGGCCGATGCCGCCGCCCGTACCCGTGATGACCACTGTCTTGCCTTCCAGTTGAAACATGATGTTCTCCTCTTTTGTTGTGTCTGAAGGACCGGCGTCACGCGCCGGCAGCCGTGCGGCGGCCGGGAACAGTTGCTGCACGGTGCCGGTCGGTGCGAAGCCGACCGGGGATCGGAAGGGCGTTGGTGGCGAGCTCCTATTGATGATCCCGCACACGCGGGGAAAGCTTGGCGGAAATCCGCCGGCAGGCTGCCTGCAGCACGTCCAGCGTGAATTCGTGGCGGCTGGGGCGGATGTGCCGGTTGATGTAGGCGATGATGATGGAGGCGACGGCATTGCCGTCCGCGCCGATGACCGGGCAGCATATGTCGGTGATGCCAACGAGGTCGCGGCTGGGGCGCATCTCGTAGCCGCGCTCGCGGATGACGGCGAGTTCTTCCAGGAGCGCCTTGCGGTCAATCCTGTCGGGCGAATGCGCCTGGCATTCGTCGATCATGCGTTCCAGCAAGGCGGGCGGCTGATGCGCGAGGATCAACTGACCCGACGTCGCGTCGGTGGCGATGCGGCCGTAGCCGAGGCGCAGGGTCAGCGACATGTCCTCCCCGCCGGGCACGGCCGCGGTCACGACCGTCAGCCCGTGGTGGATGACGACGAGATGGGGCGATTGCTGGCTCTCCGCAGCGATGGCCGCCAGCTCCGGCATGGCGATCGTCATGAGATCTTGCGCGGTCGGCGTGTGGAGGCCGAGCTTGAAGAGGCGATCCGTCAGCGAAAAGGCGTCGGTCTCCGGATCCCGCTCTATATAGCCACGTTCCTGAAGCGCGACGAGCATGCGGAAGATCTCGTTCTTCGATCTGCCGAGGCGGTCGGCGATCGCCTTCATGGTCAGCGCCGCGCGTGCTTCCGCGAGCAGTTCCAGCACCTCGAGCCCCTTGGTCAGGGCGGGGGCCGAATAGGACGGCTTGCTGTTTTCCGACGTGTCATTGTTCATGCATCGCATCCTCCGTGGGAGCGGAACCATAGAGAAGAGCAAGGCGGCTTGTCATTCGTTTCGTAAATTTGCTCGTTTCATATTCGAACTTGACACCATATATAAAACCTTCATGATCGGACCCACAAGAAAAATCTGGGTGGGTGCAATGACAAATTTGACGGTCGTTACGTCCGGAGAGGGGGAGCGCCAGCGGTTCGTGCCGCGTCGCAACAGCATCTTCACGTCCGTCGATCTTGACCGACCCGGCAAGCAGGTCGGCTACTTCGCCGTGCCGCAGTCTCCCAACGACGATGCATGGGGTGTCGTGCAGGTTCCGCTTGCCGTCGTGAAGAACGGCACAGGTCCCACGGTGCTGATCGAGGCCGGCAATCACGGCGACGAATACGAAGGCCCGATCGCGCTCGGCGAGCTTCTGCGCGAGATCGACCCCATGGACGTCAACGGGCGCATCATCGCCATTCCTGCGATCAACGTGCGAGCCGTCGAGGCGGGTACGCGCACATCGCCGACCGACGGCCTCAACTTCAACCGGAGCTTTCCCGGAGACTTCAACGGGACCCTCACGAGCCAGATCGCGGCCTACGTCAACGATTGCCTGTTTCCGATCTCCGATTATTTCCTCGATCTGCATTCCGGCGGCTCCTCGCTGATGATCCTCCCAAGCGCCATCATCGAGCCGTCCCCAACCCCCGAAGGCCATCGCCGCAACATCAGGGCAACGCTGGCCTTCGGGGCGCCGACCGTCGTCATGGTCGACAATCTGGGGGAAACCCGCACCTCGACCTCGGCGGCAAACCATCAGGGGCTCGTCGTCATCGGCAGCGAAATGGCCGGTGGCGGCCTTGTCAGCAAGGATGCGCTGGCGATCTGCAGACGCGGCATCCGCAATGTCCTGAAGCATGCCGGTGTGCTGAAGGGAGAGCCGGACGTGCCCGAGGGCGCGAACGCCCGTGTCCTCAAGGTGCCAGGAAGCGAGGGCTACATCCTCTCCGACGAGGACGGCGTCTTCGAGCCGCTCAGCGAAATCGGCACGCTGGTGAAGAAGGGCGATATCGCCGGCCATATCCATTTTCTGCGCACGCCGGCCCGGGAACCTGTGACGCTCAGGCATCCGATCGACGGCGTCGTCTTCGCCAAGCGCCAGCCCGGTCGGGTGCGTCCCGGCAATTGCTGCTTCGTGCTGGCCACCGAATATCCGGAGGCCCTTGCCGATGAGCTATGAGGACATCAAGGCTGCCGCCGACCGTATCCGGCCGTTTGTCCGCCGGACGCCGGTGCTTGCGCTCGACCATTGCGCGGGGTTCGATATCCGCAACCCGTTCACGCTGAAGCTGGAATGCCTGCAGGTCAGCGGCTCGTTCAAGATTCGCGGTGCGGTCAACCGGGTCAAGTCGCTTGCCCCGGACAGGATCGCGAACGGACTCGTTGCCGCGTCCGGCGGCAATCACGGTCTTGCCACCGCCTATGTGGCGCGGCAGGCGGGCGTGCCTGCCACGGTCTTTCTTCCGAAGAATGCCAGCCCCGTCAAGGAGCAGAAGCTGCGCAAATGGGGCGCGGATGTCCGCTACGAGGGGACCGTCTGGGACGAAGCCCACGAAGCGGCGTTGGTCTTTGCCGGAGAGCGGGACGCTTTCTACATGCACCCCTTCGCCGACGACGCGATCGTCTCCGGTCAGGGCACGGTCGGCCTCGAGATGGTCGAGCAGATTCCGGATGCCGACCTCTACATCGTCGCGATTGGCGGTGGGGGCCTGATCACTGGCCTGTCGCAGGTGGTGAAAGCGGTGAAGCCGGGCGCCCGTGTCATCGGTGTCGAGCCGGTGGGGTCTCCGACGCTGCATGCCTGCTTTGCCGCCGGCAGGGTCGTGCGCCTGCCGGAGGTGACGACCAAAGTCGCGACGATGGCCTGTGGCCGCACGGACGAAAGCATCTACGAGACGGCGCGTCGCCATGTCGACGAAATCGTGCTGATCGAGGATGCGGACATGCAGAGGGCGGCCGAGCTGCTCTGGTTCGAATTCGGCGTTGCCGCCGATCTCAGCGGCGCGGCTTCGCTCGCCGCGCTCATGGCAGGCGCCGTGAAGCCGCATGCCGGTGCCCGTATTGCAGGCCTCGTCTGCGGCGCGGGTATCGACGGCCTCGGCGCCTGAATACGCGATCGGCCGGCGCGCCCCGGCGCCCGGCCGCAGACAATGTCCATCGCTGGGGATGGTGCATTGTCGGTTCCTATGACGAAGAGGCGAAAAAAATCGCCCGACCTTTGAACGTGAAAGCCCTTTGAGGCAGAGGAGAACTGAAGCATGCGTACCATTCTGAAGGCATCCATCGCTCTTGCCGCGCTCGCGCTGGCAACGCCCTCCCTCGCGCAGGAGAAGGTTCTCGGCCTTGCCGCCATCGACCTGCAGAACTCATTCTTTGTCCGCATGAAGGAAGCCGGCGACGTCGCGACCTCGGACTACGGGGTCAAGGCGACGTGGCAGAGCGCGGAAGGCAGCCTGGAGAAGCAGGTCGGCATCATCGAGAATTTCATCAACCAGGGCGTCAGCGCCATTCTCATCGATCCGATCGACAAGAATGCCGTCGTGCCGGTGATCCAGAAGGCGACCGCCGCCGGTATTCCGGTCATCACCATGGGCAACAAGGTCGAAGCGGGTGAAAACTACTCGACGCTCTATCCGGACTTCGAGAACATGTCGATGGTCGCCCGCGCGATCGGCGCGTCGCTCGGCGGCGAGGGTGAGGTGGCGCTTCTCGTCGGCGCCCGTGGCAACTTCGTTTCCGACACGCGCGAGAAGGGCTTCGTCGAGACGATGGCGAAGGAATATCCGAACATCAAGATCGTCGGCATCGAACCGACCAACTGGGATGCCGCCAAGGCGACGAACGCCGCACAGACCTGGCTCACCACCTATCCGGACCTGAAGGCGATCGCCTGCATATCCGACAGCCTCTGCCTTGCGGCCGATTCGGTCGCGAGCGCGATGGGGTCCGATCTCATCTATGGCGGTTACGATGGCGATGCCGAGATGAAGGAGCTGATCGACAGCGGCAAGATGGTCATCGACGTCCTTACCGGCGCCTACCGCGTCGGCTACTGGAACATCGCGGTTGCGGCACGCCTGGCCAATGGCGAGGAGATGCCGAAGGACCTCTTCATGCCGACCTATTTCATCACCTCCGACGCGACGGCGGAGAAGTTGAAGGCCGCCGGCGTGACCTTCGACTACATCAACACCGACAAGGCTGGTGCCGAGGCGAAGAACTACACCGAACAGCTCGGTCCGAAGCTGCCGGCATCGGCGATGACCGCCGGCAAGTAAATACGGTCAAGTGGCCGCCGGCGCGCAATCGCGCCGGCGGCGTACCGACATGCCATCTGTAGCCGGCGCCCTCGGGCGGCGGCCGGCAAACCCGTATCCGTAGGCGGTCGACCATGCTCCAGTCCTGGATTTCCAAACTGTTTCGCCGCAACGAGCCTGTCCTCGTCGTCGTGCTCGCGATGGCGGTCGCCGTTTTCGGCTGGATCGATCCGCGTTTTCTCACGGCCGGCAATTTCGTCAGCATTCTACAGCAGAGCGCCGTGATCGCCCTCGTCGCCTTTGCCATGACCGCCGTCATCATCGCCCGCGGTATCGATATATCGGTCGGCAGCACGCTGGCCTTTGCCGGCGTCGCGGCGGGCCTTGTCTTCGTGTCGACCGGCTCGGCCGTCGCCACGCTGGTGAGCGCCATTCTCAGTGGCGCCGCCATCGGCCTGCTGAACGGCCTGCTGATCGGCTATGCCGGCATTTCACCCTTCATCGCGACGCTCGCCACCATGGCTTTCGCCCGGGGTCTCTCCCTGAGCCTTTCGGGCGCATCGAGCATTCCGATCGCCGATCCCGTCATTCTCTATGCCGGCCGGGCCTCCTTCGGCCTGCTCCCGGTCTCCGTCATCATCGCCGGCATCTGCCTGCTGGCCTGGTGGTTCGTGCTGAAACGCACCGTCTACGGGCGCTGGATCTATGCCGTCGGCGGCAATGCGGGCGCTGCCCGCGCCTCGATGGTACCGGTCGGGCTGGTCCGCATCTCCGTCTACCTGATCGCCGGCGCCACCGCGGGCCTCGGCGCCATCCTGACGCTCGGCCGCCTCGGATCCGCCCAGCCGCTCGCCGGCACGGGGCTGGAATTCACCGCGATCACGGCGGCCATCATCGGCGGCACGAAACTTTCCGGCGGGCAGGGCTCGATCTGGGGCACGGCAATCGGCGCGCTGCTGCTCGGCGTCATCAATACCGGGCTTTCCTTCCTCCAGGTGCCGCAGATCTATATCTATTATATCACCGGTGCGCTCATCCTGGTCGCGGTTCTGAGCAGCCAGCCGGAAAGCGTGACGGCGCTTTTGAAAATGCGCCGCAGGAAGGCTTCCGGCACGAAGACCGTCGCCAGCGCGGCGGCCGCGGCCGGACGGGACGGCCATAGCCTCACGCTGAGGGCGATCGGCAAGATTTTCCCGGGCGTCAAGGCACTCGACGGCGTTTCCTTTTCCATCGCGTCCGGCGAGGTGGTTGCGCTGGCCGGGGAGAACGGCGCCGGCAAGTCGACGCTCGTCAAATGCATTTCCGGTGTGTACCAGCCCGAGGAAGGCGAAATCGTCGTCGATGGCAAGCGCGTGGAGTTCCATTCGCCGAACGATGCCAGGGGCATCAGCGTCATCCATCAGCATTTCAGCCTGTCGCCGGACCTGACCGTGTCGGAGAATCTCTTCGTCGGCCGGGAGCCGCGGACGCGTCTTGGCCTCCTCGACCGCGCGCGCATGCGCCGCGAGGCGAAGGCCATCATGGAGGAGCTTTCGCTCGATATCGACATCGACGCGGAACTCCACACGCTTTCCGTCGGGCGGCAGCAGATGGTGGAGATCGCCCGGGCGGTTCTCTCCGATGCCTGGTTTTTCGTCATGGACGAGCCGACGAGCGCCCTCTCCAACCGCGAGCGAGACCATCTTTACAGCCTTATCGCCAAGCTGCGTTCCCGCGGTGCCGCGATCCTCTACATCTCCCACAAGATGGAGGAGATCTTCACCCAATGCGACCGTGTCGTGGTGTTGCGTGACGGCAGGTTCATCGGTGAGCGGGATACGGCCAAGACCGACGAGGCGGAAGTCGTCGCCATGATGGTCGGCCGCGATGTGGGCGACATCTTCCCCTATGTCGCGGCAAAGGTGCGCGAGAAGGCGATCGAAGTCTCCGACGTGTCCAATGGCAAGCTCCTGAAAGCCGCGTCGCTTTGCGTGCATCGAGGCGAGATCGTCGCGCTTGCCGGTCTCATGGGCAGCGGCCGCTCGGAGGTGTTGCGCCTTATCGCCGGGCTTGAGGATTTGCACGACGGCGCCATCCGCATCTTCGGAGAGGAACAGGCGGGCGGCGATATCAAGGGGGCGAACCGTTCAGGCATCGTCTACATTCCCGAAGACCGCCATCTCGAAGGCTTCGTCGGGACGATGTCCATTCGCGACAACCTCTCGCTTGCCTGGATCCGGGGCAACAGCCGCTTCGGCGTGCTGTCGCCGCGTCGTATCGCCGGGCTTGCAAAAGACCTGATCGGCTCGCTCGGCGTTCGTCCGGCGCAACCCGAGAAGATGACCATCGAGCTTTCCGGCGGCAACCAGCAGAAGGTCGTCATCGGAAAGTGGCTGGCGACCAAACCGCGCATCATCCTGCTCGACGAGCCGACGCGCGGCGTCGATGTCGGCGCGAAATCTGAACTGCATCACCTGATCGCGCGCCTGAAACAGGAAGGTGCGGCCATCCTGATGGTATCGAGCGAGCTGCCGGAGGTGCTCGGCGTTGCGGACCGCATCGTCGTCATGCACGAGGGGCGCTCGGTCGGAGAGCTTGGTCGCGGTGCGACGGAAGAGGATGTCATGACGCTTGCCTTCGGGGAGCGTTCGGCAAGCCCGACGGTGCGCCAGGTGCCGTCGCAGGGTCGCGCCCATCCGCAGCCCGCTGCTTGAGGAGAAAGAGATGAGCAAACTCAGGATCGGTATCGTCGGAGCGGGGTTCATGGGACTTCTCCATGCCCGCGTCGTCGCCGACAGCGATCTCGGTGCCGTGTCGGCTATTGTCGACCCGAACCCTGATGCCGGCCGCAAGGCCGCGGGCGACTTTGGAGCTGTGCATTTTGCGGATGTGGAAACCGCGCTTTCGTCCGGCGCCGCGGATGCCTATATCGTCTGCGCGCCGGACAAGCTGCACGAAAGCGTCACCTGCGCGCTGCTGGAGGCCGGCAAGCCCGTCCTCCTTGAGAAACCGATGGCCCATACGCTTGCGGCAGCCATGTCGATCGCGCGTTCTGCCGAAAACACCGGCTCGCGGCTTCTCGTCGGTCATATCCTGCGCTTCGATCCGCGATATGCGGCGGCGGCTGCCGCCGTGCGCGAGGGCCGCATCGGCGAGCCGATCCACGCGACCAGCGGCCGCTTCACCAATCGTGAGGTCGGCACGCGCATGAACGGCGGCTCCAGCGTCTGCTTCTATCTTGGCGTCCACGACGTCGACATGTTGCAGTGGATCACCGGGGCGAACGTGACGAGCGTATATTCGCGCGCCGTTTCCAAACTCATGCCCTCCCTCGCGGTAGCGTCGGAAGATGCGATCTTCACCACGGTGGAGATGAGCAATGGCATGGCAGGCCAGCTCTATTTCGGCTGGACGCTGCCGGAGCATGTGCCGACGGGCATCTGGGCGCGAACCGAGGTGATCGGGACGGAAGGCATGATCGATATCGATGTGCGCGACCACGGGCTGCGGATGCTGTCCGGCGGCCGCTGGCACCTTCCTGACGGCCTGCACTGGCCGGCAGCGAACGGCCATATCACGGGCAACCTCTTCGAGGAGGTCCGGCATTTCATCGACGCGGTCCGTAACGACCTTCCCTTTGTCATGCCCGTCGCGGATGCGCTGAGGGCGGTGGCGGTCAACGACGCCATCCTGCGGTCGGTCCGCTCGGGTGCGCGCGAGACGGTCGAAGACTGGCAGATATGAAGAGGATGCCTCCATGACGCAAAATCGCAACCTCCTGTTCCGCCGGGCGCTCGATCTGTCGCCGATCGTCCTGGTCGTCGTGCTGACGGCCGTCTTCGCGATCGTCGATCCACGCGTCGTTTCCAGTGCGAGCCTCATGAACATCGCAGCGCAGGCCATGCCCATTGCGGTGCTGGCGCTCGGCGCGCTGATCGTGCTGCTGACGGCCGGCATAGATCTTTCCGCCGGCGTGGGTGTCGCCTTCTGCGCGGTGCTGGTTGCAAGCCTTGTCGATGCGGGAACCGGCCTGCCGGGCGCGCTGACGATCGGCCTCTGCGTCATGCTGCTCGTCGGCCTCGTGAACGGCCTGGTGATCGCGCTCCTGAAGATACCGCCCTTCGTCACCACGCTTGCCATGATGGTCGTGCTGCAGGGCGCGACCCTTGCCGTCGCGCAGAAAGGGGTGCTGATACTCAAGGAGCCGTCGCTGCGTTTCATCGGGGTCGAGCGCACCTTGGGCATACCGCATGTCATCTTCGCCACGCTGCTCATCGTCATCGCCGCCGCCATCCTTATGCGGTGCAGCCGTTTCGGGCTTAGAACCTATGCGCTCGGGTCGGACCCGGCGGCGGCGGAGCTTGCCGGCATTCCGGTGGTGCGCCATACGGTGCTCGTCTATTGCGCCTCCGGCCTTTTCGTCTTTCTCACCGCCTTCATCATGATCAGCCGCGTGCCGGTCGTTACCCCGAATATCGGTGGGACATCGCTCCTGCTGGATGCGATCGCGGCGGCTGTGCTCGGCGGAACGAGCATCTTCGGGGGACGCGGCACGGTCTGGGGCGCGGTCGTGGGGGCGCTTATCGTCAGCCTGCTGACGACGGCCCTGCGCATCTTCGGCACGGATCCATCGAGCCTCGAACTGTACAAGGGCGCGATCATCATGGCGGCACTGCTTGCCGATGCGGCGATGACACACGCCAAGGCGCGGCTGGTCGAGGCGGCCCGATGAGCGCCCCGACGACCCCTGGTCCTGGCGGCTTCGCATGGATGACCTCGCCGGAGGCGAAGGCGCTGGCATCCTCGGCCGCCCTGCGTCCGGTCGCGGTGCTGCCGGTCGGCGCCGTCGAGCAGCATGGCCCGCACCTGCCGCTGGGCGTCGATATCTGGCTCGCCCATGCCGTCGCGCTCGCGGCCGCCGAGGGACAGGCGGGCATCCGAGTCTGCGAGGCCATGCCTTATGGCTCCTCCCACCATCACCGGGCCTTCCCGGGCACCATGAGCCTGAGCCCGGCGACCTTCATCGCCGTACTCGTCGATCTCTGCGCCTGCCTTGCCGAAGACGGCTTCCTGCCGGTGATCCTCAACGGCCATGGCGGCAACCGCGCGGCGATTCAGGTGGCCATCACCACGCTTGGCCAGCGTAACGTGCTTTCGGCCGGGTTTTCCTATTTCGACCTGATCGCGGACGTGGCTGACGAAGTGCTGCCGGACGCTGCGGGAGGAACCGGGCATGCCTGCGCGCTCGAGACATCGCTGATGATGCATGTCGCCGGCGCGAGCGTTCGTGAGCACCTGGTCCCTGATGGAACCACGCCGCCGTCCTGGCCTGATCCGCATCTCTTCGCCGGTTCCGCCGTGGCGGTCTGGCGACCGTTCGAGGCGATCCGCGAAAACGGCGTGATCGGAACACCGTCGGAAGCCTCGCCGCAGGCGGGGGCGCGACTGTTCGAGGCGGCGGTCGCCCGTTCACGCGAAACACTTCTCACCCTTCAGTCCACCTACGGACAACGGAGCACCCCATGACAGTTCATTTCAAGTCTTCCATCGACGGCCCGAGCCTGCGCGGAACACCGATCGTTTCCGAAACCGAAACCGGCGCACGCATTGGCCTCAATCGTATCGGTTCGCAATGGCAGCCCGGCAGTTCCGGCCGGTTTCTGCGGGTTGACAGCCCTGCAACCGGCGAGCACCTCGGCTATCTCGCGCTCTCGACCCGTGCTGATGTGGGCCAGGCCGTCGCGGCCGCCGAGGGCGCACGCGAGACCATGCGCAAGATGGGCGTCTTTGCCCGCGCCGGCCTCTGCATGAAGATCGCCGAGGAAGTCGACCGCCGGGCGGACGATCTGGCGCGCCTGCTGTGCCTCGAGCAGGGCAAGCCCTTCCACAAGGAGGCGAAGGTCGAGATCGCCGGCGCAGCGCTTGGCTTCCGCAATGCGGCCGAGCAGATGAAGTGGCTGGAGACGGCGACTTTTCCTGTCGCCGACGCCAACAAGCGTGCGTTCAGCTTCCTCCAGCCGAAGGGCGTCTTTGCGATCATAACGCCGTGGAACTTCCCGGCGGCGCTGCCCTGCCTCTACTATCTCGGCCCGGCGGTGGCGACCGGCAATACGGTCGTCTGGGTGCCGGCGCCGACGACCTCCCTCATCGCCGTGGCGCTCATGGAATGCTTCATCGAGGCCGGCCTGCCGGACGGCGCCATCAACCTCGTGCTGGGCGATGGCGCGGAGGTCGGCGACGAGGCGGTGATCCATCCGGGCACCCATGCCATCGGCTTCACCGGCAGCTCCGCCACCGGCGCAACGATCGCGCGACGCGGTGCGGGCAAGCCGCTCCTGCTGGAGATGGGCGGAAACGGCCCGACGATCGTGCTTTCCGACGCCGATGTCGAGATGGCGGCGGCGCAGGTCGGTGCGGGCTGCTTTGCCAATGCGGGCCAGATCTGCACGGCGACGGAGCGCGTGCTGGTGCACAAATCCGTCCACGACCGTTTTGTCGAAGGGCTGGTCAAGGCGGCGGGCAAGGTACGCCTCGGCGACCCCTTCGATCCCGAAACCACGATGGGGCCGCTCAACAACGCGTCCGCGCTCGACAAGATGCTGGAGCACATGTCCGATGCCGAGGCGCGCAAGGCCAATGTGCTGACCGGAGGCAGGATCGCCGCGGGCCTTCCCACCAATCTCTATTTCGAACCGACGGTCGTCACCGGCCTAACGCGTGAAAGCTTGCTGAACCGCGAGGAATCCTTCGGTCCCGTCGCGCCCGTGCTGACCTTCGAAACGGACGAGGAGGCGCTGGCGCTTGCCGCCTCCAGCCCCTACGGGCTTTCGGCCGCCGTCTTCACCAACTCTATCAAGCGGGCCTTCTTCTATACCGAGAGCCTTCGCGTCGGCATCGTCAACGTCAACGAGATGAGCTGCTACTGGGAGCCGCACATCCCGGCCGGCGGCGCGGCCGGCACCAATAGCGGCCTCGGCCGGACCGGCGGACGCCACACGCTCATGGAAATGTGCGACCTGAAGACAATGACGATAGACACGTCGCGCTGAGCGTTTCGGGGCCGGGCACAGGGTCCGGTCCCGGGCGCAAGGACAGGCTTCCTTCCGTGGTCCCGGCAGGCGCATACGGAAGGCCGGATCTCCCCGGTGCCGGCGGGGTCAGTCAAGACCGCCGGCCTTTTGAAACGCCGCACCCTCCGGGTTGCGGCGTTTTTTTCGTGCAGCAGAAAGCCCCGCAACCGCATGGTTCCGGGGCTGTCCAGTCATGGCTGTCCGCTCCGTCAGGCGGGCAGGATGCGCAGGATGATTTCCACCTCGACGGTCATGCCGTTCGGCAGCGAGCCCATGCCGACCGCAGAGCGGGCGTGCCGGCCATTGTCCCCGAGAATCTCGACCAGGAGATCCGAGCAACCGTTGATGACCTTCGGATGGTCGCCAAATTCGGGCACGGCATTGACCATGCCGAGCATCTTGATCGCCTCGACACGGTTGAGGTCGCCGATGGTGTCGTGGATGATACCGAGAAGCTGGAGGCCGACAATGCGGGCGTGCCCGTAAGCCTCCTCGATGGTCACGTCCTTGCCGACCGTGCCGACATACCAGCTACCATCCGGCCGGCTCGGACCCTGCCCGGCAAGATAGAGGAGGTCGCCGCAGACCTTGGCGGGAATGTAGTTCCCGCGCGGCGCCGGTGTTTTCGGCAGGACCAGCCCGCGTTCTTTCAGACGTTCGTAAGCATCCATCGTTCCGCTTCCTTTTCTTAGACGCCGGCCTTCACGAGACTGTCGGCCATCTTCTCGCCGATCATGATGGCGGTCAGGTTGGTGTTGGCCTGGCAATCGAGCGGCATGATGGAGGCGTCGATGACCCGAAGACCCTCGAAGCCATGGACGCGGCATTCCGGATCGACCACGGCCCGGCCTTCCGGCCCCATGCAGCAGCCGCCGATGCCGTGCTGCGCATCGGACGACTGTCGCAGGAGGAACTCGTCGAGTTCGGCATCGCTGGCCGTGGCGAGCCAGGAAAGCGGCAGATCGCTGTCGCCGAGCAGGGCGCGCTCGGTGATCGCCTGGATCGCCGCGCCGGAGGCGATCTCGCCGAGATGGCGGTAGGCCTTGCGCATGCGAGCAATATCGAGCGGGTCGTCCAGCATGTTCTCCTCGACGACCGGCTGGTCGAAGGGATTGGCGGAGGTGAGCTCCACCGTTCCGCGGCTCTTGGCCTCCATCAGGATGAGGTTGATCATCGCCTCGCCGAACTGTGCGCTGTCGGACTCCACGCCGATGCCGCCGTGATTCATGGCGACGTAGAGAATGTCGTCGGGCTCGGCGCCCGGCAGGCCGGAACTCATGCGGATGCAGCAGTTCGTGTGGCGGGCGTTGACGTCGGTTTCCTTGAATTCCGGCTTGAGCTTCAGCTCGATGCGGCAATAGGGATGATCGAAGAAGCCCTTGCCCACGGGCATGTCCGCAACGACATCGATGCCGTGTTTCTTCAGGAGTTCGGCCGGGCCGATGCCGGAGCGCTGCAGGATGACCGGCGAGTGGATAGCGCCGGCGGCGAGCAGCACGAGCGGTGCGGCGAACTCTTTCGTTTCCCCTTCGACGATGGCGCTGACGCCACGGGCTGTCTTGCCTTCCAGCAGGACCTTGTCCACGGTCGCACCGCCGACGATCGTCAGGTTGGCGCGGCCACGAGCCTCCTCGAGGTAGCCGTCATTGGTGGAGACGCGCTTCAGGTCGCGGCTGTTGATGGGATAGCAGCATACACCTTCGGCATCGGGTGCATTGAGGTCGTCGTTCCACGCATGGCCAAGCGCCATGGCGCTTTCGCGCATTGCCCTGTCGACATTGCCCCAGCTTTCGACGGGCGCGCGATAGATCGGGATCGGCCCGCCCTTGCCATGGTAGTCCGCAGCGATCGGGTCGTCTTCCAGCTTGTTGAAGTAGGGAAGCACGTCTGCACCGGACCAGCCGGTACAGCCGGCCTTCGCCCAGGTGTCGAACGCATGCAGGATGCCACGGATCGCGATCTGGCCGTTGACGGCGGTTGAGCCGCCGAGACCCTTGCCGCGCCAGTACACCCGATGCTGCTGCCGCTTCGTGCGGCGGGCCAGAAGGTCGGGATACATGTAGGTATCCTGGAATTGTTTCGGCAGCAGGAGATTGAACGGATTGGCGCTTTCCATCTCGGCCGGCTGGTCGCCGGCGCGATAATCCGGCCCTGCCTCGAGAAGAAGCACGTTCGTCTTCCCGTTTTCCGTCAGCCGCGCCGCCAGAACGGCTCCCGCTGCGCCGGCACCAATGACAATGACATCATAAGCCATGCGAATGCTCCCCAATCCTCTTTGAGCGTCGGCCCTGACGGCGGCGCCGGAACTGCACTTGCGGAAGGTCCCGGACTGGTCCGATGCCTTGAAGGGGAGCAGATCACAAACGAGTTTATATGTAAACTGAGATTTGTATGCGAAACTATTGGTGAGGTGTTCGAGTTCGCCTTATCATGGTCGGCCATCATCTCATGAAGAGGAGGGCAGCGTCCCTTCCGTTCTCAGGAGGTGCTGGAAAAGTGCTGGCCGCTCAGCTTCTCAGCGTCCTTGCAGGGCTCAGGCGAAGCGTCGAAAGCGCCGGCAGGATCGACACGAGCATGGCAAGTCCGACAGACCAGAGGCCGAGCGAGAGGTCCTCGCGCGCAAACGCCACCGGCATGCGGATGACGGTCGTTGCGGCAAGCGCCGGCGAGAGGGCGGCTATCAGCCGGCCCGTGAACGTCTCGATGGCCTCGATACCCACCGTTGCGAACTGGAGCCGTCGGCCAGCACGGCACTTGGGTCGCCGAACGGGCGAGGACGGTCTTGGCGGGTAGTGCTGGAAGTCCGTTACCCATGTTCGAATCCCGCCAACGCCCTTCCTTGCGCGACTGCCATGAGGGCGGCGAATTTCCTCTATCCATCCCTACAAGGTTCCCATAACCTCAAGTTTGGTGGGGTCGTAATTTTTTCACCCTGCTCAGCGCGGGGCAGAATGATACCATCCTCGCAATAACGACGGGAACACGGCCGGAAGCGGGAATTCCGACGCCAATTAATAACCAGGCAGCTCTGGCGATAACCAGCCCGCAGAGGCGGCGCGCGGAGTGATGATCTATTGGGGGGTCACGATGATATGGATGGTGCCATCCTTTATCCGCGGGAAGATGATCGGCTGCATGGCGGGGAACGGCCCGCGATGATGCCTGCTTCGCCCGACGTCCTCATCCGCCTCAAGTCTCTGAGCAAGCATTACGGTAGCCATACGGTTCTCGACGGCATCGATCTCGACGTACGCTCCGGCGAGGTGCTTGCCATCATCGGGCCGAGCGGTTCCGGCAAGAGCACGCTGCTGCGCTGTATCAACTATCTCGAACCGCCGGATGGCGGCACCATTACCATCGGTTCGACGACGATCGATGCCGCCCGTCCGGTTGCGCGGGCGGAGCTTTCCGGTTTGCGCCGGCGGGTCGGCATGGTGTTTCAGTCCTTCAATCTCTTTCCGCACATGTCGGTTCTGCGCAATGTCAGCCTTGCGCAGGAACGCGTTCTTGGCCGTAGCCGGGCGGAAGCGGACGAGCGCTCCATGCAGCTCCTCAAGCGGGTGGGGCTTGCGGACAAGGCGGCACAGTTCCCGGTTCGGTGCTCCGGTGGCCAGCAGCAGCGCATCGCCATAGCGCGCTCTCTCGCCCTCGACCCCGAGATCATGCTTTTCGACGAGCCGACCTCGGCGCTCGATCCCGAGTTAGGCCTTGAGGTGCTCGCCGTCATGCGGGAGCTGGCTGAAACCGGTATGACGATGATCGTCGTCACCCACGAGATGGGGTTTGCCGAGAACGTTTCCGATACGGTCATGATCATGGCCGACGGGCATATTGTCGAGAAGGGGCCGTCCAAGGACGTCATGCGCAATCCGCAGCAGGAGCGGACGAAGCGTTTCCTTCGCGCGGTACACGACCGATGAACGCGGCGGACCTCCTGCCGATCCTGCGGGGCTTGACCTGGACGGTCGCATTGACGGCCGGCGCGTTCCTCATCGGCGCCGTGCTTGGCGTGCCGCTGCTTGCTGCGCGCCAGAGCCGTCTCTGGCCGATCCGTTTCATTGCCATGACCGTTATCCAGATCGTGCGCGCCATCCCGCCGATCCTCTGGCTCTTCATCATCTTCTTCGGCCTTGGCATGGGCTTCATGCCGATCAGCCCCTTCAATGCGGCGCTGATGGGCCTCGGGCTGATCGCGGCCGCGAACATGGCGGAAATCTACCGCGGCGCCGTCGCCTCCATCCATTTCGGCCAGTGGGAGGCCTCGGCGGCGCTCGATCTGGGCCGCTGGTCGATCTTCCGCGACATCGTCGCGCCACAGGCCTTCCGCGTCGCGCTGCCGTCTGCTGCAAGCTATCTCATCGGCCTGATGAAGGAGACCGCGGTTGCCTCCACCATCGGCGTGGCGGAGCTTGCCTACCAGGGCAACCAGCTCTCCCAGTTGACATTCCGCGGTCTTGAGGTTTTCGCGCTGGTCGGCCTTTTTTATGTGCTCCTGAGCCTGCCGATCGCCTGGCTCTCGCGCGTTGCCGACGGTTATCTCCGCGCAAAGGTGGCACGCTGATGTTTCCGACCCAGGACGAAATTTCCACATGGTTGCCGGAGCTTCTGGGAGGCCTTTCCATCAGCCTCCAGGTGACGGCGCTGAGCCTGCTGATCGGTATTCCTTTCGGCCTTCTCCTGGCGCTGGGCGTGCTCGCCAAAAGCCGAGTGCTGAAAGGCGTAAGCCTCTTTCTCGTTGAGGTCGGCCGCGGCGCGCCGGCGCTGGTGCTTCTGCAGTTCATCTATTTCGGTCTGCCGACGACCGGATTGACGCTCGGTTCCTTCTCGGCCGCGGTCATTGCCCTTGCGTGGAACACCGGCGCCTATACCAGCGAGATCATCCGCGCGAGCCTTCAGTCCGTTGCGCATGGGCAGCGGGAGGCGGCCGAAGCACTCGGGCTCAACCGTTTCGACGAGCTGCGCTACGTGCTCCTGCCACAGGGCCTTCGGGTGGCGCTGCCCGCGCTGCTCGGCTTCTCCATCCTGATTTTCCAGGGCACCTCGCTGTGCTTCACCATCGCGCTGCCGGAGCTCGTGAGCCGCGCCTACGAGATCGGCTCGACCACCTTCCGCTACTTCCCCGCGCTGCTGGCCGCGGGTGTGCTCTACGCCGCCATTTCCATTCCCGCCGCGCTTCTCGTCAATCATGTCGAAAAGCGCGCCGGCCTGTACGCGCAACGTTGAAACCAAGCTGAAAGGATACCTGCATGCCGAAAACCACAACCACCACGCGGTTCCTCCTTGCCGGCATTGCCGGCCTGGCCCTCTCGGCCGGGGTCGCATCCGCCCAGGAGTGCACGCCGAAGCACCAGTTCACCACGGTCGAGGCAGGTACGCTGACCGTGGCGGTGACCACCTATGTTCCCCATTCCTTCGTCGACGACAGCGGCAACATGAAGGGTATCGACGGTGATATCGCCGCCGAATTCGCCAAGCGGGAGTGCCTGAAGGTCAAGGCCGTCGCGGTCGATCCGGCGGCTGCTATCCAGTATGTCCTGTCCGGTCAGGCCGATATCACGACCGGCGACTGGTATCGTACGGCCGAACGCGCGAAGGTGATGAGCCTTTCCGCGCCGATCTACACCGACCAGATGGGTATCTACTCGAAGGAAGGTTTCAAGAATGTCTCCGACCTCGAAGGCAAGCAGGTCGGTACGGTACAGGGCTATCTCTGGGTTGCCGACCTCAAGGCGATGCTCGGCGGCTCGCTGAAACTCTACCCGAACTCCGTCAACATGCAGCAGGACCTGTCATCGGGCCGCATCGATGTCGCGGTCGACGGATATTCGACCGGTGTCGTCGCCGCCCAGAAGGGGGCGCTTGGCGATGTGAAGGTCAACGTCGCTGCTCCGGATGAACGTGTGAAGGCGACCAAGGAGGCCGCGCAGGCAGCCTTCCCCTATTCGCTGAACGCCAAGGAACTGGGCGTGGCGCTCGATGCCGCTATTGCCGAAATGCATGCGGACGGCACGATCGTCACCATCCTCAAGTCCTACGGCCTGGATGGCACTGCGGCCGATACGGGCGCACCGCGCCTCGTCGAGTAACGAACCAAGAGGCGGGAGAGGGGACTCTCCCGCATTTCCCTGACATTGAAATCGGAGACATCAACGATGACTGTCTATACGGTCACGCGGAAGACGCAGTCGTGGTATGGCGAGCAGATCGGCATTCTGATCCTCGATGCTGCTTACCCTTGCGTACCTGGCAATGTCGGCAATGCGACGACCTATGATTTCCCCGTACGCTTCCAGGAGGTGCGGGGGGCCTCGATCGACCGCCTGCTCAACCAGCGTGATCCCGCCCTGAAAGAGGTCTTCATCGAGGCTGCCGTCGAACTCCAGAACCGGGGCGTCAAGGCAATCACGGGCGCTTGCGGTTTCATGGCCTATTTTCAGGAAGAAGTCGCGGCTGCGGTCGAAGTTCCGGTTTTCCTCTCCAGCTTGATGCAGATTCCCTTCATGCATGCTCTGTGCGGCGGAAGGGTCGGTGTCATTACCGCCAACGCCTCGCGATTGACGCCGCGCCATTTTGCCGCCTGCAACATTACCGACCACGTTCCTCTGGCCGTTGCCGGCATGGAGGGGCAGACGGAGTTTCGCGAGGCCATTCTTGAGGAGCGCGGAACGCTGGATTCTGCCGCGATCGAGCGGGAAGTGACGGAGGTGGCGCGGCGTCTTGTGGAGGACAATCCCGATGTTCGCTCCATCCTGCTTGAGTGCAGCGATCTGCCGCCCTACGCCCACGCCGTGCAGGCGGTGACCGGTCGACCGGTCTTCGACTTCATCACGATGATCAATTACGTGCAGCAGAGCACCGCGCGCCGCCCCTATGCCGGCGCCATGTAGCGCGGGTGCTTCCCGCAGAATGCAGGACTGACGATGTCGCTCGATCATTACTACCTTCTCGGCCGCTCCGGATTGCGGGTAAGCCGCCTTGCGCTCGGCACCATGACCTTCGGCAATGCGGGTATCCGCGGCATTGGCGGCTCCTGGGGCAGTGACGAGACGACGGCCCGTGCGATCTTCAATCGCTATGTTGAAGCGGGCGGAAACTTTATCGACACGGCGGATTCCTATGCGGGAGGCATGAGCGAGAGCCTCGTGGGAAGTTTCGTTGCCGAAGCCGGATTGCGTGACCAGGTGGTCATTGCGACGAAGTTCTCCAACAACCTTTCGCCCGGAAATCCGAATGCGGGCGGCAATGGGCGCAAGAACATTATGCGTGCGGTCGAGGCCTCGCTGCGGCGGCTGAAGACGGACTACATCGACCTCTATCTCCTGCACACCTGGGACCGTATGACCCCGGTGGAGGAAGTGATGCGCACGCTCGATGATCTCGTGCGCGCGGGCAAGATCAGGTATGCAGGCCTTTCCGATGTGCCTGGCTGGTATGCGGCGCGGGCGCAGACCTGGGCGGAAGCGCATGCGCTGGCCACGCCGATTAGCCTGCAGCTTCCCTATTCGCTGGTCGAACGCAGCATCGAGCACGAGTTCGTTCCGCTTGCCGAAACGCTGGGGCTTGGCATCACCGCCTGGAGCCCGCTTGCCATGGGGCTGCTCTCTGGAAAATACCGTTCCGGCACACAGGCGGGGCGCCTTGCGCTCGATGCCTCCGGCACCGGCCTTGGCCTGTTTAACGAACGCAATGCCCGCATTGTGGCCGCCCTTGAGGAAACGGCTGCGAATGTGGGACGCAGCATGGCGCAGGTGGCCCTCAACTGGGTCGTCAATCGCCCAGGCGTTGCCGCCGCAATCGTCGGTGCAAGCAGGCTCGACCAGCTCGAAGACAACCTGGCGTCACTCGACTTCGAACTGACTGCCGACCAATATGCCGCGCTGGATGCGGCCAGCGCCATTGAGGCACCCTATCCCTACAGTCTGTTTGCCGACGATTATCAGGCGGGCATCTTGAACACCGGCAGTTCCGTTGGCGAGAAGCCGAAGACATATCGTTCCGACGTCTTCCTGCCGAAGGTGGCGGACTATGTCTTCGGCCAGCCGAAGAAGCAGAAATAACAAGGATCCGGAAGGGCCGAGACCATGCTGAACGACCCGCGCTCCCATGGGCTTTGGGAAAAGACTGCACCGTCCGCCCCGGCAACGCAGCCGTTGGCGGGCGACCGGCGGGCGGATGTCGTGATCGTCGGCGGCGGGTTTACCGGCATTTCTGCGGCTCTCCATCTGGCAGAGGCGGGTCGCCACGCGATCGTGCTCGAAGGGGCGGAAATCGGCTTTGGCGGCGCCGGCCGAAATGTCGGGTTGATCAATGCCGGCATGTGGGTGATGCCGGACGATCTACCCGGCGCACTCGGCGATATCCACGGCGAACGTCTGCTCGATATGCTGGGCAATGCACCCCGGCTGGTCATGGATCTTATTGAAAAACACGACATAGCCTGTGAACTGGAGCGCCAGGGAACATTGCACTGTGCGGTGGGTGCCGCAGGGTTGAAGGAGATCACGGAACGGGCGAGCCAGTGGCGGCGGCGCGGTGCGCCCGTCACGCTCCTCGACGCGGCGGAGACGGCGCGTCGCGTCGGAAGCCGGGCCTATGCAGGATCGTTGCTCGACATGCGGGCAGGCACATTGCAGCCGCTCGCTTACGTGCGTGGTCTGGCAAAGGCCGCCATTGCCGCTGGCGCTGTCCTCCATACCGGTTCGCGCGTTGTCGCCTGCGAACGCTCCGGTGATGGATGGGCAGTGCGTACCGACCGTGGTTCGATCACCGCTCCGTGGGTGATCGTCTCGACGGATGCCTACAGCACCGGCCCATGGAGCGGCGTCCGTCGTGAGCAGGTGCATCTACCCTATTTCAACCTGGCAACGCGGCCTCTGTCGCCGGATCTCCTGTCGTCGATCCTGCCGGGGCGTGAGGGGGCCTGGGATACGAAGGAGATTCTGTCGTCCTTCCGCATGGATCGGGCTGGCAGGCTTGTTTTCGGCAGTGTCGGGGCGCTGCGCAACACCGGCCGGGCTATCCATGTCGCCTGGGCGAAACGCGCGCTGAAAAGGCTTTTCCCGCAGCTTGGTCCCGTCGAGTTCGAATCTGAATGGTTCGGCAAGATCGGGATGACGGACAATGCCCTGCCGCGCTTCCATCGCTTCGCCGAAAAGGTGGTCGGTTTTTCCGGTTACAATGGCCGCGGCATTGCGCCGGGAACCGTATTCGGGCGCACGCTGGCGCAACTCGTCCTTGGCGAGAAGACCGAAGCCGAGCTGCCCTTGCCGCTCAGCGATCCGAAGGAGCCGACCCTGCGTCCGCTGAAAGAACTCTACTACGAAGCGGGCGCGCAGGCCGCCCATTTCGTTGGCGAAAGGTTCTAGGTTTTTGTTTTTATCGCATTATCCGACCCCGAAGCGATCCCGCTTCGGCTGGAAATGCTCTAGCGGGCGGCATTATTTCCCGAGGGGGTGCGGAACGCTCGCGTCGGCGTCCTGCTCGATCAGCCAGTCGCGGAAGAGTTCCGTTCCGCGTTTCGGTGGGCGCTGTGCCGGCATGATGATGTGGATCGCATGCCCCGACCGATAGGATTCCTGCAAGGGGAAGACCAGCCGTCCTGCTTGTATGTGGTCATGGACGAGGTGCTTCCAGCCAAGGGCGATGCCCTGACCAAGTACCGCCGCCTCGATGGAGCCGAGCGCGTCGGTGAAAACGAAATCCTGCTTCAGCCGCGCCACGGGAACCGCATGCCGTTCCAGCCATTCGCGCCAGGCGAGGCGGGTGCGGTGTCGCTCCTCGAAATTCAACAGCGTATGCTGGAGGAGGTCGGCTGGCTCGCGGATCGGCGCGTGCTCCTTCAGGTAATCCGGGCTGCACACCGGCAGAACCTCTTCCGTCACGAAGCGCCAGGAATGGATGCCTGGCCACTTGCCGTTGCCGAGGCGGGCGGAAAGATCGATGTCCTCCTCCACCAGGTCCTGGTCGTCGCGGCTGCTTTCCTCGATGCGCAGCGATACGTCCGGGTGCTTGGCCTTGAAGTCTTTCAGCCGTGGCAGCAGCCAGAGCTGCACGAAGGAGGCGGAGAAGGACACACGCACCACATCGTTGGAATGCTTCTGCTGCAGCGAGGAAATGACCATGTGCAGATGGTCGAAGGCCTCCTGCGTTTCCTTGTAGAGCCGCTGGCCCTCCGCCGTCAGTTCCAGCCGCGTGTGATCGCGTCGGAAGAGCTTCAGCCCGGTCGCTTCCTCCAGCAGGCGGATCGTCTTGCTGACGGCCGGCTGGCTGACATTCAACTCTTGGGCGGCGGCGGTGAAGCTGCGCCTGCGGGCTGCGGCCTCGAAGCAGAAGAGGTAGTTGGCGGACGGGACGAGGGAGCGGAGTCTGTGCATAATCTGAGGTTATGCCCCTCGACAATTTTTAGCAAGATTACAGGCCGAAAGGGCGTTTGTAGGTTGGTGAAAACCAATTCGAGGGAACCTTTCCATGCAAACTCATGCTCGCGCCGTCGTTATCGGCGGTGGTTGCGTCGGCGCCGCCATTCTTTACGGTCTCACCAAGCGCGGCTGGACGGATGTCGCGCTTCTGGAGCGCACGCAGCTCACCGCCGGTTCGACCTGGCACGCTGCCGGCCTCATCCCCTCCTATGCGCGCAGCATCAATATCGGCCGAATGATCGCCAAGACCATCGAGATCTACGAGGGTCTCGAGGCCGAGACCGGCCAGCATGTCGGCTGGCACAAATGCGGGCAGCTGCGCATCGCCAACACGCGGGATCGCCTCGACGAATACAAGAGCTACATGAGCGTTGCCGCCGTGCAGGGCATCCGCGCCGAACTCGTGACGCCGAAGGAGGCGCGTGAGCTCTGGCCGCTGCTCGAAAACAACAAGGACATGCTGGCCGCGCTCTACCATCCCGATGACGGTCATATCGCTCCCGCCGACGTCACGCAGGCCATGGCCAAGGGTGCGCGCGACCGCGGCGCGAAGATCTACCTCAACACCGAGGTGAAGGGCTTCGAGCGCCTTGCAGGTGGCGAATGGAAGATCATCACCAACAATGGCGAGATCATCTGCGAGCACATCATCTCGGCGACCGGCAACTATGCCCGCCAGACGGGCGCGATGCTCGGCCTCGAAATCCCGGCCATTCCGATCCTGCACCAGTACTGGATCACCGATGCCGTTCCCGAGATCATCGAGCGCAAGCGCCAGGGCCTGCCGGAAATGCCGATCCTGCGCGACGAAGGCTTCGAGGGCTATCTTCGCGAGGAGGGCGACGGGCTGATGTTCGGCCCCTACGAGAAGACCGAGCACCTGAAGCTCTTCGCCGAGAACGGCGTGCCGGAATGGTTCGGCGCCGATCTCGTCGAGGAGGATTTCGACGCGGTGGCCTGGAACTGGGAAGCCGCGATGGAAATGGTTCCGGCGCTCGGCCGCGTCGGCATCAAGGCCAATGTCCGTGGTCCCTTCCAGATGACCGCCGACGAGCTGCCGCTGGTCGGCCCCGCCTGGGGGCTGGAGAATGTCTGGATCGCCGAGGGCGTGCCGGGCGGCATCCTGTGGGGCGGCGCCATCGGCTACTATCTCTCCGAGCGTATCGTCGAGGGTGCCAACAGCCTCGATACGTCTGAGCTCGACCCGCGCCGCTTCGGCGACTACGCCAACAAGGAATGGACGCGCCAGAAGGTGCGCGAAAGCTGGGGCACCCATGCCGAGCTGCATTTCCCCGGCCAGGACATGCCCGCCGCCCGCCCGCAGAAGACCGCTCCGTCCTACGATATCCTGTCGCAGTGCGGCGCCGTCTGGGGCGTCCTTAATGGCTGGGAAGTGCCGAACTGGTTCGCGCCTGAAGGTGTCGAGGCCAAGGACCAGTATAGCTGGCGCTGGACGCAGAAGGGCCATTACGTCGCCGAGGAGGTGAAGGCGGTGCGCAATGCCGTCGGCCTCGTCGAGATGACGCCGATGACCAAGTACGAGGTTTCCGGCCCCGGTGCCGAAGCCTGGCTCGATGGCATCCTCGCCAACCGCCTGCCGAAGGCGGGCCGCGTCAATCTCAGCCATCACCTGACGAAGACCGGCGGCGTGCAGGCCGAATATGTGGTGGCGCGCCTTGAAGACGGCAGCTTCTACCTGATCTCGACACCGCGTGCCGAGCGCTGGAATTTCGACGACCTGTCGAAGCTGCTGCCGAAGGATGGCAGCGTGCAGCTTCGCAATGTCACCAATGAGCGCGGCTGCTTCACCGTCGTCGGCCCCAAGGCCCGCGAGGTGCTGCAGGGCCTCACCGAGATGGACCTTTCCAACGAGGCCTTCCCGTGGTTCGGCGTCAAGTCCGGCACGGTCGGCCTTGCCACCGACGTGCGCATGCTGCGCGTCAACTACGAAGGTGAACTCGGCTGGGAACTCTACCATCCGCTGCCCTACCAGCGGCAGCTCCTGCAGGCGATCCTTGCGGCGGGCGAGCCCCACGGCCTGCGTCTCATCGGTTATCATGCGCTGGAATCCCTGCGCCTCGAAAAGTCCTATCGCGCCATGTATCGCGACATGAACCCGGAACTGACGGCCTGGGAAAGCAGCCTCGACCGCTTCATCCGGCTCGACAAGGGCGATTTCATCGGCAAGGCGGCGCTGGTGCGCCAGCAGCAGGAAGGCGTGAAGCAGCGCTCGGTGACGATCGCCATCGACACGGAGGATGCAAGCTCCCTGATCCATGAGGGTGTCTATCATGAGGGCAGGCTCGTCGGGCGCATCACATCAGGCAGCTATGCCTATACGGTCGGCCACGACATCGCCTTCGCGTTGCTGCCGGTCGAACTCGGCACGCCCGGAACGGAGCTGGAAGTGCCGATCCTCGGCGAGCGGCGCAAGGCCCGTGTGATCGCGGAATCGCCCTACGACCCGGAAGCCCTGCGCGGCCGCATGTAACGAACCGAAGAGGAGTTGAACCATGAAGATCCTGGTCCCAGTCAAGCGGGTCGTTGATTACAACGTAAAGATTCGCGTGAAGGCGGACGGCTCGGGTGTCGAGCTTGCCAATGTGAAGATGTCGATGAACCCGTTCGACGAGATTTCGGTC
>Ga0209793_1000629_pt1 | contig 34844 bp, 27 predicted proteins | sample EBPBio122009_DNA_FD_185863 | JGI IMG/M metagenome (GOLD analysis project Ga0209793, IMG submission 185863) | Wastewater treatment Type I Accumulibacter community from EBPR Bioreactor in Madison, WI, USA - Reactor 1_2/2/2009_ DNA (SPAdes) (version 2) | ecosystem: Engineered > Bioreactor > EBPR >... | reverse complement strand
GACGTAACGCGGACCGAGCGTTTCCAGCGTGTTGGTGCGGTACCAGTTGTAGAGATGGCCGCGATATTTCGGCATGCCGTCGATGGTGGCGATGGTCTGTTCGAGGCGGCGGACCGTCTCCTCGAAGCTGATCCAGCCGAAATCGCGGGCGGAGATCACGGAAAGCAGGTAGACGCCGATATTGGTCGGCGAGGTGCGCTCGGCCAGCACCGGCTGCGGCGTTTCCTGGAAGTTGTCCGGCGGCAGGAAGTGCTGCTCGGCCGTGACGAAGGTCTCGAAATAGCGCCAGGTGCGCCGCGCGATCTTGCGCAGCTCGGTCGCGACGTAATCGGAAACGACGAGCTGGTCCTCGGTCTCGGCCGTCTGACTGACATACCAGGCGATCATGGGCGAGAGCATCCAGACCAGCGCGAAGGGCACGCCGATGAAGGGCAGGCCCGTATCCGAGATCATGGCAAGCGCCACGGAGACCACGGCAAGCGCCGGGGCCTGCCACATGGACTTGTAGTGGGCGAGAATGCCGCCGCGTGCGCCGCTATCGGCCTGCGCGGCCGTGCGCCATTCCAGCATCAGCTTGCGGCTGACGAAGGTGCGGTAGAGCGAGCGCACGATGGCGTCCGCCATCAGCGCCGCCGAATGGGCGATGAAGACGATGCGAAGCGCGACCTGCGCATTGGCCGCCCTAATATCGGAAAGCACGCGATGCACGTGGGCGCGCGCGACGATATCGCTGCTGCGCGGCATGATGCCCGAGATGAGGGAAAGCGTCGGCGCTACGAAGAGCAGGAAGATCAGCACGAGCTGCCAGATCAGCGCCTGGCGCGGTTCCATGTAGTACCAGCCCATGACGGAGGCGACGAGCCAGCCGATAGGGATGAGGCTGCGGCGCAGGTTGTCGTACATCTTCCAGCGGCCGAGCATGGGAATGCCGCTCGACGGACCGAAGAGATAGGGCAACAACTGCCAGTCGCCACGCGCCCAGCGATGCTGGCGTGAGGTCTCGACGCCGTAGCGGGTCGGGAAGTCCTCGACGAGTTCGACATCCGTCACCAGCGCGCAGCGCGAGAGCGAGCCTTCCAGCAGGTCGTGGCTGAGTACCGCGTTCTCGCCGATGCGGCCCTTCACGGCCGCCTCGAAGGCGTCGACGTGATAGAGACCCTTGCCGGTGAAGGTGCCTTCGCCCGCAAGGTCCTGGTAGACGTCGGAAACGGTGAAGACGTAAGGATCGACGCCACGATCGGCAGAGAAGATGCGCTGGAAGGTGGAGGCTTCCTTGCCCGTCGTCAGCGAGGGCGTGACGCGCGGCTGGAGGATGGAATAGCCGGTGACGACCTCGCCCGTCGCCTCGTCGACAACCGGGCGGTTGATGGGGTGATGCATCTTGCCGACGAGCTTCGTCACTGCATCGCGCATCAGGCGCGTGTCGGAATCGAGCGTCATGACATACTTGACGCCGGGGGGCACGATGTTGGCGCCCGGCAGGAAGGTCGTGTCGCCGTCGCCGCGCAGAAGCAGGTTCAGCTCGTGCAGCTTGCCACGCTTGCGTTCCCAGCCCATCCACGCGCCTTCCGAGGGATTGTAGAGGCGGCGGCGGTGGAGGAGGTAGAAGCGCGTGCGCCCGTCATAGGCGTAGCGGGCGGAGAGCGTGGCGATCTCGCGCTTGGCATAATCCAGCACGTCGAGGTCGGCGGGCGTTTCCTCCACCTGGCTGTCGGCCCAGTCGCTGATCAGCGCGAAATAGATCTCGCCGCGCGGATTGGCGAGGTAATGAACCTCGAGATTGCGCACCAGTTCATCGACATGGTCGCGCTTGGAGATAAGACAGGGCACCACGAGCAGCGTGCGCGCATCGTCCGGTATGCCGTCCTTGAACTCGTAGCCTACAAGCCGGGACGGCGTGACGAAGAAGGTGACGAGCGTGTTGAAGAGACCCGTCGCACCTTCCGAGGCCGGTAGCGCGAAAAGGATCAGCATGATCAGCCAGGCGCCGTTCGGAATATCGAGCTGGTCGAGGAAATAGTAGACCGCGATCATCGCCAGCAGCGTGAGGATGATGTTCGGCCCGGCGACCGCCAGCCAGTCGAGCTTGCGGGTGAGGCGCACGACGCGCTGCACCGCCGTCGGCCGGTAGCCGATGCGCTTTTCCAGGAGCTTGCGCTTCTTGCCGACGATGAAGGCCGCGACATTGGCCTCGTAGTCAGGGTCGCCCGCATTCGCCGCGGCATCTTCCGCGGTCATGTCGAGCGCCGTTTCCGTCACTTCCAGTTCGGTCTTGCCGGAGCGGCGGGCAAAGCGCTCGATGGAATTGCGGTACTTGTTGCGCGAGCCGAAATCGAGGTCGCTGTAGTCGGAACGCTGGCGCAGCGCCTCGTCGAGGCGGCTGACGCTCTCGAACCAGACCGGCCATTCCGTGTCGTCCACCGTGCGCAGGCCCTTGATGAGCGAGCTCATGGTGACGTTGCCGGAGGACAGGCGGTTGTTTTCCGCGACGATCAGCTCTTCGAGGTCACTGCCACGGCTCTCGATCTTGCGCTCCAGCCACTGGATCACCGCACCGGAGGCCTGAAGGCCGTCGCGCAGGCGATAGAGAAGCTGGATGACGAAGGTGTTGTCCTCGACGAAGCTTTCCATCGAGCGCAGGTGCGCGATGCACTTTTCCGGATCGTTGAGGCGCACCAGCTCGTCGGCCACCTCGTTGGCCTTGATGCGCATCTTGCGCGAGCGCTCGACACGGCTGGAAATGCGGCGGAGGTTTTCGAGCAGCACGAAGCGCACGAAGGAGGGCAGCGCCCAGAGTTCGCCGATCTTCAGCGCGTCGATCTTCTGGAAGCCCTGCACGAAGGCCGTCAGGCTCTCCACGGACACGCTGCTATGCGTATGGGCGACATAGAGCCAGGCGAGCGCCAGCGTGCGCGGAATGGGCTGGCCGTCGATCTCCATGGTCGGAAGCTGGCGGAAGAAGCGGCGGGGGAAGTCGCGGCGGACTTCCTGGATCGCCTCTTCGATGACGTAGTAGTTGTCGAGCAGCCATTCGGCCGCCGGTGTGATCTGGGCCCCTGCTTCCACGTCCTTGGCCGTTGCCTGGTAGACGCGGAAGATCTCCTTCTCGTTCTCCTTGTGCCGGGGGCGGAACTCGAAGGGCCGGTAGCCGGGCAGGGATGCCGTCCTGTCGCGCGCGAGCGCCTCGCCGCATGCGGCCAGCTCCTCCAGCGTCAGATAGGTGGCGCGGATCGAGTCGTTATAGTCGATCTGCTTGGCATCGGCGTCGCGCGGAGCTTGCGGCGTATTGTGAAGGGGCATGTTTCTGATTCTGGATCCAGCCATGTTGAACCATCCGGCAATGGCCTTTGCGCCGGAGGGGTTTTCGCGGACAGGCTTCTTCTCGGCGCCGCGTTCAGCCATGACACCGGACCGCGCCTTCAGGGCGCTTCACGGACGGATATGGCTCAAGCGACACGCAGATTGGCATCCTGGCCGCGTGGTGCATGAAAACGGCATTTTTTAGCCGCAAGGGCAAAGACTTGCAACATGTCAACGGGACGAGATGGCGCAGCGCGGGCCGCGATTTGCGGTTTTGGTGAATCGGCGGCGCCCGCCGACATTGACTTGGCCGGCCCGCCGCGCCAGTGTGTTCGCGTCAGGGTCTTCCAGTCCGAAACGGCCTGGAAGCTAAGAGGGAAGCCGGTGCGGTGCTCCGAGAGGATGCCAAGGCCGGCGCTGCCCCCGCAACTGTGAACGGCGAGCTTCTGTCGCTCGATGCCACTGGCGCATGCGCCGGGAAGGCAAGACAGAAGCGACGACCCGCAAGCCAGGAGACCTGCCCCGACAGCTTGTAACGTCCATGGGCGGGGTGTCCCAAGGGTGCGCTTGTATCGCCCTCGGGCGAATCCCAGCAGCGTGCGTCCGGTCATCCCCCAATTTTCGATTGGGGAAGAAATGTTTGCATTCACCGAAATCCAGCCCTCCGGCACCGGAAGGCCGGAATCCGTCTTCATCTCCTGGCTGCTCTGGCAGCCGCGCGGCGTCGATCTTGCAGCCGAGGCGTGGAAGGAGGTCCAGAAGCTCTCCCGCTATGACGGCAACGATCCGGACATCGTCCGGCTCAAGAGCCTGTTCGCCTCGCTTGCCGGAGCCGACGGGTCACTACACTAGCAGAGCATAAAGACATGTTGACATAAAGATGTCTTTATGTGATCTCCGGTGCACGATTGTTGCACCGGAGGGCCTCGCCATGGCGGATTCACACCTGGACACCCTGTTCGGCCCGGAACTGCCGCCGCGCGACGGGCGCGAGATCCGCGTCGCGCTGGAAGCAGCCGCGCGGGAAAGAATCCTCGTGCTCGACGGCGCCATGGGCACGGAAATCCAGACGCTGAAACTGGTAGAGCAGGATTTCCGCGGCGACCGCTTCGGCGATTGCGCCTGCCACCAGCAAGGCAATAACGACCTCCTGACCCTGACCCAGCCGGGCGCGATCGAGGACATCCACTATCGCTATGCGCTGGCCGGCGCCGATATCCTCGAAACCAACACCTTCTCCTCCACCACCATCGCCCAGGCCGACTACGGCATGGAGGACATGGTCTACGAACTCAACCGTGACGGCGCGCGCCTTGCCCGCCGCGCGGGCCTGCGTGCGCAGGAGAAGGACGGCAGGCGCCGCTTCGTCGCCGGCGCGCTCGGCCCGACCAACCGCACGGCCTCCATCTCGCCCGACGTCAACAATCCCGGCTACCGCGCCGTCACCTTCGACGACCTGCGCACCGCCTATGCCGATCAGGTCCGCGGCCTCATCGACGGCGGGGCCGACATCATCCTGATCGAAACGATCTTCGACACCCTCAACGCCAAGGCCGCGATCTTCGCCACGCGCGAAGTCTTCGAGGAAAAGGGCATCGAGCTGCCGGTCATGATCTCGGGCACGATCACCGACCTCTCCGGCCGCACACTTTCCGGCCAGACGCCGGAGGCGTTCTGGAATTCGGTACGCCATGCCGATCCCTTCTCCATCGGCCTCAACTGCGCGCTCGGCGCCAATGCCATGCGCGCGCATCTCGCCGAGATTTCTTCGGTCGCCGAAACCTTCGTCTGCGCCTATCCCAATGCCGGCCTGCCGAACGCCTTCGGCCAGTATGACGAAACGCCCGACGAAATGGCCGAGCAGATCGAAGGCTTCATGCGCGATGGCCTCGTCAACGTGGTCGGCGGCTGCTGCGGCTCGACGCCGGCCCATATCCGCGCCATCGCGGAGGCCGCCGCGCGCCACAAGCCGCGCGCCATTCCCGACATTCCGCGCCATATGCGCCTCTCCGGCCTCGAACCCTTCACGCTGACGGAGGCCATTCCCTTCGTGAATGTGGGCGAGCGCACCAACGTCACCGGCTCGGCGAAATTCCGCAAGCTGATCACCGCGGGCGACTACGCCGCGGCGCTCGACGTCGCACGCGATCAGGTCGCGAATGGCGCGCAGATCATCGACATCAACATGGACGAAGGCCTCATCGATTCCGGCAAGGCGATGGTGGAATATCTGAACCTCATCGCCGCCGAGCCCGACATCGCCCGCGTTCCCGTGATGATCGACAGCTCGAAATGGGAGGTGATCGAGGCGGGCCTGAAATGCGTGCAGGGCAAGCCGCTGGTCAACTCGATCTCCCTGAAGGAGGGCGAGGAAGCCTTCCTGCATCATGCCAAGCTCGTGCGCGCCTACGGCGCCGCCGTCGTCGTCATGGCCTTCGACGAGACCGGGCAGGCCGATACCAAGGCGCGCAAGGTGGAGATCTGCACCCGCGCCTACAAGCTGCTCACCGAAGTCGCCGGCCTCACCCCGGAAGATATCGTCTTCGACCCCAACATCTTCGCCGTCGCCACCGGCATCGAGGAACACGACAACTACGGCGTCGATTTCATCGAGGCGACGGCCGAGATCACCGCAACGCTGCCGCATGTACATATCTCGGGCGGCGTCTCCAACCTCTCCTTCTCCTTCCGCGGCAATGAGCCGGTGCGCGAGGCGATGCACGCCGTCTTCCTCTACCACGCCATCCAGGCGGGCATGGACATGGGCATCGTCAATGCCGGCCAGCTTGCCGTCTACGACACGATCGAGCCGGAACTGCGCGAGGCCTGCGAGGACGTGGTGCTGAACCGCGTGCCGAAGGCCGGCGGCACCGCCACCGAGCGCATGCTCGAGATCGCCGAGCGCTTCAAGGGCGCGGGCGGCAAGGAAGCCAAGGAGCGTGACCTCGCCTGGCGCGAGTGGCCGGTCGAAAAGCGGCTGGAACACGCCCTCGTCAACGGCATCACCGAATTCGTGGAAGAAGACACGGAAGAGGCCCGCCAGAATGCGGAACGCCCGCTGCATGTCATCGAAGGCCCGCTCATGGCCGGCATGAATGTCGTCGGCGACCTTTTCGGCGCCGGCAAGATGTTCCTGCCGCAGGTGGTGAAGTCCGCCCGCGTGATGAAGCAGGCCGTCGCCGTGCTGTTGCCCTACATGGAGGCCGAAAAGCTCGCCAATGGCGGCACCGGCGAACGGCAGAGCGCCGGGAAAATCCTGATGGCCACCGTCAAGGGCGACGTGCACGACATCGGCAAAAACATCGTTGGCGTCGTGCTCGCCTGCAACAACTATGAGATCATCGACCTCGGCGTGATGGTGCCGGCGACGAAGATCCTCGAAACGGCGAAGGCGCAGAACGTCGACATCATCGGCCTTTCCGGCCTCATCACCCCCTCGCTGGACGAGATGGTGCATGTCGCCGCCGAGATGGAGCGTGAAGGCTTCGACATCCCCCTCCTCATCGGCGGGGCGACGACGAGCCGCGTGCACACCGCGGTGAAGATCCATCCGCGCTACGAGCGCGGCCAGGCCGTCTATGTCACCGACGCCAGCCGCGCCGTCGGCGTCGTCGGCAGCCTTCTGTCGACGGAGATGAAGCCCGGCTACATCGAGACGCTGAAGGCGGAATACCGCAAGGTGGCCGACGCCCATGCGCGCAGCGAGGCGGAAAAGCAGCGCCTGCCCATCGCCAGGGCCCGCGACAACGCCTTCAAGGCCGACTGGTCCGCCTATCAGCCGAAAACACCGTCCTTCCTCGGCACCCGCGTCTGGCAGGACTGGGACCTCGCGGACCTTGCCCGCTACATCGACTGGACCCCGTTCTTCCAGACCTGGGAACTGAAGGGCGTCTATCCCAAGATTCTCGACGACGAGAAGCAGGGTCCCGCCGCCCGCCAGCTCTTTGCCGATGCGCAGGCGATGCTGGAAAAGATCATCTCGGAAAAATGGTTCACGCCGAAGGCCGTCGTCGGCTTCTGGCCGGCCGGCGTGGTGGGCGATGATATCCGCCTCTTCGCGGACGAGGCGCGCAAGGAGGAGCTTGCCACCTTCTTCACGCTCCGCCAGCAGCTTTCCAAGCGCGATGGCCGTCCCAACGTGGCGCTCTCCGATTTCGTCGCGCCCGTCGATAGCGGCCGGCAGGACTATCTCGGCGGCTTCGTCGTCACCGCCGGCATTGGCGAGATCGCCATTGCCGAGCGCTTCGAGCGGGCGAACGACGACTACAACTCGATCCTCGTCAAGGCGCTGGCCGACCGCTTCGCCGAAGCCTTCGCCGAGCGCATGCACGAATATGTCCGCAGGGAACTCTGGGGCTATGCCCCGGACGAGACCTTCGGCCCGACCGACCTGATCGGCGAGCCCTATGCCGGCATCCGCCCCGCGCCGGGCTATCCCGCCCAGCCGGACCATACGGAAAAGACGACGCTCTTCCGCCTGCTCGACGCGGAAAGGGAGATCGGCGTGACGCTGACGGAAAGCTACGCCATGTGGCCCGGCTCCTCCGTCTCCGGCCTCTACATCGCCTCGCCCGAAAGCTACTATTTCGGCGTCGCCAAGGTGGAGCGCGACCAGGTGGAGGACTATGCCCGCCGCAAGGGCATGACGGTCGCCGAAGTGGAGCGCTGGCTCGGCCCGGTGCTCAACTACATCCCCACGACCGCGCGGGAAAACGCGGCCTGAGCGACATCAGGCCGTCGCAAGGTTGAGGAGAAGCACCATGGCGTAGCTGGCGGCGACCAGCACGCCGAGCGACAGCACGACGGCCACCGTGACCCGAGGCCCGGCGCGCAGGACGCGCCGCAGGTCGATGCCGAGACCGAGCGCCGCCATGGAGAGGATCGTCAGCACGGTGGCGGCCTTGCTCATGGTCCCGGCAAGCCCGGCATCGATGAGACCGAAGCTGCGTGCGAAAAGCATGGCGAGAAAGCCGAGAATGAACCACGGCATCAACCGGTAGAGCGCCGGCCGGCGGCCACCCGCCTTGCCCGAGACGAGCGACAGCACGAAGACCACCGGCCCGAGCATCAGCACCCGCACCAGCTTGACGAAGGTGCCGATCTGGATGCTGAGGGCGGAGACCGGGGCCGTCGCGGCCAGAACCTGCGGCACCGCATAGACCGTCATGCCCGCCATCACGCCGTAACCCGTCGCCGACAGGCCGAGCAGCGGCACGAGCAGCGGCAGCAGCAGCACCGTCACCATGCCGAGCACCGCTGTGAACGCGATGGACGAGGCGACGTCTTCCGCATCCGCATGGATGACCGGCGCCGTGGCGGCGATCGCGGAATTGCCGCAGATCGAATTGCCGCAGGCGACCAGCAGCGCGACGCGGCGCGAAAGTCCGAGCCCCCTGCCTATCCCATAGCTGGCGATCAAGGCCACGGCCACCACCGCCGCAATGGCGCCGATCAGGGGCAGACCCATGCCCGCGATCGCCGTCGCGCTGATGCCCGCGCCGAGCAGCACGATGGCAATTTCCAGAAAATACTTCGCCGAAAAGGCGATGCCCGGATCGAAGGCCTCCGGCCGGCGCAGGAAGAGGCGGACCGCAGCGCCGATAAGGATCGCCAGCACCAGTCCCTCGATCCACGCCCCGCCGGTCAGCCTGAATTCGATCCGCTCGGCAACAAGCGCAAGGCCGGACACCAGCGCCGAGAGCAGCACACCGGGCGCCAGAGCGCGTATTCCAAGGTTCGAATGTTTTTTGGGTGTTTTTTCCATACACAGATCAATGCGCTTGAAAAATCGTTCGATCCATCGGCAAATATCTGACAATTCATTCGACTGGATCAAACAATGATGACGCTGGAACAGCTCCGCATCTTCGTCGCCGTAGCGGAGCGGGAACATCTCACCCAGGCCGCCGAGGCGCTGCATCTGACGCCATCGGCGGTAAGCTCGGCGATCCGCGTGCTGGAAGAACGCTACGGCATCGCCCTGTTCCACCGGACAGGCCGGCGGATCGAGCTGACGGAGGCAGGCCTTGCCTTCCTGCCCGAGGCGAAGGCGACGCTGGCGCGCGCGACGAGCGCCGACCTCTTCCTCACCGAGATCGGCGGCCTGAAGCGTGGCACGCTCGCCATCGCCGCCAGCCAGACGGTGGGCGGCTACTGGCTGCCCTCGCTCCTCCTGCGTTTCCACGAGACCTATCCGGCCATCGATATCCGGATGGTGGGTGGCAATACGGAACAGGCGGCCGAGGCCGTGCTGGAGGGGCGGGCGGAACTTGGCATTATCGAGGGCGAGGTGGACCACCCCGCCCTGTCGCAGCGCATCGTCGCCCGCGACCGGGTGCTCGTCGTCGCCCCTGCCGGCCATGCCCTCGCCGGCAGGCCCGTCACGCCCGATGAGCTGACGCAGGCCCGCTGGGTGCTGCGCGAACCCGGCTCCGGCACCCGCAGCGCGCTGACCTCGGTGCTGGACGAGACGGCGCTGGATATCATCCTGTCGCTGCCTTCCAACGAGGCGGTGCGCAGCGCCGTGCTATCAGGCAACGCGCTGACCGCCGTTTCGGAATATGTGGTGCGCGACGATCTTGCGACCGGCCGCCTGGTGCCCGTCGCCTTCGACCTGCCCGAGCGCGCCTTCCGCCTGCTGCGACACAAGGAGCGCTATCGCTCCAAGGCCGCGCTCGCCTTCGAAGCGCTGCTTTAGTCGCCGCGGCCGCGGAAGCGGCGCTGGTAGGCGGGGTCGTAGAGCGAGCTTTCGCGAAAATCCTCCGCGGCCAGCGTGCGGCCGACAAAGATCAGCGCCGTGCGCTCGATGGGCTCTTCCGCCACCCTGGCCGCGATATCGGCCAGCGTGCCGCGCACGACCCTCTCGTCCGGCCAGGAGGCCTTGACCACGATGGCGACGGGGCAATCCGCGCCGTAGAGCGGCGTCAGGTCTTCCACGACCTTGTCGAGCGCATGGATGGCGAGATGGATGGCGAGCGTCGCCCCCGTCGCGCCGAACCCTTCCAGCGTCTCGCGGTTGGGCATGGGCGAGGCGCGACCGGAAACGCGGGTGAGCACGAGGCTCTGTGCGACGGCCGGGATGGTCAGCTCACGCCCGAGAGCCGAAGCTGCGGCAGCGAAGGAGGGCACGCCCGGCGTCATCGTATAGGCGATGCCACGCTTCTCCAGTCGACGGATCTGCTCCGCCACGGCACTCCAGACGGAGAGATCGCCGGAATGCAGCCGTGCCACATCCTCGCCCGCAGCGGCAGCGCGGACATATTCGGCCTCGATCTCGTCAAGCGACATCGGCGCCGTATCGACGATGCGCGCACCCGGCGGGCAATATTGCAGCAGCTCCGGCGAGACGATGGAGCCGGCATAGAGGCAGACCGGGCATTTGCCGATGAGATCGCGGCCGCGTACGGTGATGAGATCGGCAGCGCCGGGACCGGCGCCGATGAAGTGAACGGTCATGTCATCCCTCAGTTTGTTGAGCCGGCTTCACCCAGCTCCATTGCGTCACCGGCATGGCCGGCCGCCAGCCGGTCATCTGGCCGACGGGCGAAGCCCGCGCGATATCGATGCGGACCAGCGAACCGCCGAGCCGGGCATGATGGGCCAGAAGCACCGCCTCCATTTCCGTCGTCACCGCATTGGCGACGAGCCGCCCGCCAGGCTTCAGGCCGGAAAGCGCCGCCTCCATCACCCCTGCCTCGCTGCCGCCGCCGCCGATGAAGATGGCATCCGGCATGGCAAGCCCCGCCAGCGCTGCGGGCGCGACACCCTCAACGACGGAAAGCCCCGGCACGCCGAAGGCCTGCGCATTGCAGCGGATACGGGCGGCGCGCTCCGGATGGCCCTCGATGGCGATTGCCCTTAGCGAGGGATCAGCCAGCATCCATTCGATGCCGATGGAGCCGGAACCCGCGCCGATATCCCACAGAAGCTCGCCGCGCCGGGGCGCGAGCGCCGAGAGCGTCAGCGCGCGGACCTCGCGCTTGGTGATCTGGCCGTCATGTTCGAAAAGACTGTCGTCGAGGCCGGGCGTGAGGGCAAGGACGCGCGCACCGTCGCCGGCTGCAACCTCCACGGCACAGACATTCAGCATATCCGCATCGGCAAGCGCGAAACGGTCTGCCCGGTGGCTGCTCACCCGTTCCCGCGCGCCGCCAAGGGCTTCGAGCACCGTAAGCTGCGACGCGCCGAAACCGTTGTCAGCCAGAAGGGCCGCAAGCGCCGCCGGGCCATCACTGTCCGAGGTCAGCGCAAGGATGCGGTAGCCCGGATGAAGATGCGGGCGAATGAGGTCGATGGGGCGGCCGTGCAGGGAGATGCAGGCCGTATCCTGCAGCGCCCAGCCCATGCGCGAGGCAGCGAGGCTGAAGGAGGAGGGCGCGGGAAAGACGCACATTTCCGCCCGCGCGATGCGGCGGCAAAGCGTGACGCCGACGCCGTAGAAGAAGGGATCGCCCGAGGCGAGCACCGCGACGGGCCGCCCTCGCGCCGCCAGCACGGCCTCCACGGAACGCTCGAAGGGGCTCAGCCAAACATGCCGTTCCCCCTGGATCGCCGCATCGGCAAGCTCCAGATGCCGCGCGCCGCCGAAGACCACCTCAGCCGCGGTGATGGCGGCCTTGGCCTCGTCGCCGAGACCGGCTAGACCATCCTCGCCGATGCCGACGATGGTGAGCCAAGGGGGAGTTCGATCAGGCATGGACAAGAGACGCATCCTCATACTGGGCGGCACGACCGAGGCCCGGGACCTCGCGGCCCGGCTTGCCGGGCGAACCGATCTCGCCATCACGCTGTCGCTCGCCGGCCGCACGCTCGACCCCGCGCCGCAGCCCGTGCCGGTGCGCAGCGGAGGGTTCGGCGGCGCGGAGGGACTGGCTGCCTATCTTCGCGACGAAGCCATCGATCTCCTCATCGACGCTACCCATCCCTTCGCAAGGCAGATTTCCGCCAATGCCCGCTCCGCCAGCCAGGCGGCCGGCATCCCCCTGCTGAGGCTGGAGCGCCTTGGCTGGGAGGAGACGGAAGGCGACCGCTGGACGCGCGTCGCCTCGATTGCCGAAGCGGTAGCGGCGCTGGGCGAAGCGCCGCGCCGCGTCTTTCTCGCCATCGGCCGGCAGGAGGCCAAGGCCTTCGACGCCGCGCCGCAGCACCATTATCTCGTGCGCAGCGTCGATCCCGTCGATCCGCCGCTCGATGCGCCCGATGTCGAATACCTGCTCGCCCGCGGCCCCTTCGCCGTCGAGGCGGAGGTGGAACTGCTGCGGGAGCACCGCATCGACGTGATCGTCAGCAAGAATTCCGGCGGCGATGCCACCTATGGCAAGATCGTCGCCGCGCGCATCCTCGGCCTGCCCGTCATTCTGGTCGAGCGGGCGCCGGCGGGCGATGGCCACCATGCCGGAACGGTCGAGGAGGCGCTGCGGCTTGCCGATCATTTGCTCGGCACCTTCAGAAAACGCGGCGTATAGACGAGGTCAGGCAGGTCAGGCCGGGCGATGATTCGGGTCTCCGGCGAGCCGATGACGACGCAGGTCGCCATGTCGGCGCGCTCCGCCTCGGCTTCCCCGAGCGGCATGACCAGCATGCGCTCGTCTGGCCGGCCCGCCGCGCGGCCGAAGATGACGGGCGTCCCAGCCGGCAAGACCTCTCGCAATATCTCGAAGGCCTTGCCGAGCTGCCACGGCCGCGCCTTGCTGATCGGGTTGTAGAGCGCAATGACGAGGCCGGCGTCGGCGACCATGCGCAGCCGCTTCTCGATGATCTCCCAGGGCTTGAGGTTGTCCGAGAGCGAGATGGCGCAGAAATCGTGGCCGAGCGGCGCACCGATGCGCGCGGCAACCGCCAGCATGGCCGTGACACCCGGCACCACGACGAGATCGACGGACTTCCATTCCTCCGGCCCGGCATCGATGGCCTCGCAGACCGCCGCCGCCATGGCGAAGACGCCGGGATCGCCGCCCGAGACGACGCAGACATCGACGCCCGCAGCCGCCCGCTTCAGCGCCGCCTCGGCGCGGTTCAGTTCCTCGCGATTGTCGGAAGCGACCTTGATCTGGTCCGGCCGAAGATTCAGCCGGTCGATATAGGGGAAATAGCCGAAGAATTCGGTCGAGGCCTCGACGGCACGCAGCGCCTCCGGCGTCATCTGGTCCGGATTGCCGGGGCCTGTGCCGATCACATGGAGCCTGCCGGTCATGGGCGGCCGCTCCAGCCGGGCACGAGCACCAGCGAGAAATAGGGCGCCGTGTCGTCGAGTTTTTCCGAAAGACGCATGGACTTGCCTGACGGCGTCGTGCCGCGCTCGACGTAAACCGCCTCGCCGAGCCGTCCGGCATTGGAAAGCGCCCGACGGATCTTCGGCAGGTTACGCCCGACCTTCATGATGACGGCGGCCTCGGTGTCCCCGAGACGGCGCGACAGCTGCTCCTCGCCCATCGTGCCCGGCAGCACGGAGAGCACGTCGTCGCCCTGCACGATCGGCAGGCCGGAAAGCGACCAGCAGCCGGACATGGCGGTGATGCCCGGAATGACCTCCGTCGGGAACCGGCCGGCAAGGCGCACATGCAGGTGCATGTAGGAACCGTAGAACATCGGATCACCTTCGGACAGGATCGCGACCGTGCGGCCGGCGGCAAGGTGCTCCGCAACGGCGGCGGCCGAGGCGTCATAGAAGCCCGTGATCTGGCTCTTGTAGTCGTCGTGCTCCTTGTCGATCTCGACCGTGACCGGATAGTAGAGCGGTAGCTCCACCATGCCTGGCTTCAGCAGGCCCTCGACGATCGCGCGGCCGTTGCCGGAGCGGCCGGCTTTCGCGAAATAGGCCAGCACGTCGGCCTCGCCGATGGCGCGCACGGCCTTCAGCGTCAGGAGTTCCGGATCACCCGGGCCGGTGCCCACGCCGTAGAGTCGTCCCGTCATCGTCATACTCCCGGCCTTGCGAGCGAATTGAGGGCAGCAGCCGTCATGGCGCTGCCACCGAGGCGGCCGCGCACGATGGCGAAGGGCACACCGTAGGAATTTTCCGCCAGCGCATCCTTCGATTCCGCCGCGCCGACGAAGCCGACCGGCATGCCGAGGATCGCCGCCGGTTTCGGCGCGCCATCGCGCAGGAGTTCCAGCAGGTAGAAGAGCGCCGTCGGCGCATTGCCGATGGCGACGACCGAACCGGCCATGCGCTCCAGCCAAAGGCGGATGGCGGCGGCCGAGCGGGTATTGTCGATTTCCCTGGCAATATCCGGCGTGCGCGGATCGCGCAGCGTGCAGATCACGTCGTTGTTTGCCGGCAGGCGGGCAGCGGTGACGCCGCGGGCGACCATTTCGGCATCGCAGAAGATCGGGGCGCCTGCCTGAAGCGCCGCACGGGCCGAGCCCACGAAATCCGGCGAGAACACGAAATGCGCCGCCGCCTCGACAAGGCCGGCGGCATGGATCATGCGCACGGCGACATCCGATTCCGCCTCGGAGAAGCGCGAAAGATCGGCCTCGGCGCGGATGATCGCGAAGGATTTCTCATAGATGGCGGTGCCATCCTTTATGTAGTCGTAATCTGTCATTGCTGGCCTTGATAAGCGGAAACGAGGGTGGCGGGCGCGGTGCGGTCGATAAAGCTCTTCGCCGTCTCTCCCTCCGTGCGGTCCGCGCGCAAAAGGGTGCCGAGGCGCCGGATCGCCGGCATCAGGTCTTCGACGGGCAGGGCGGCGGCGGGCACATCGCCGGCGCGTCCATCAAGAACAAGCCCGATGCCGGCGACTGTACCGCAAAGCGTGACGGCGGCGCGGGCGGGATGGGCGCAGCCCTTCGGGCAGCCGGAAACATGGACGTCGACGGAACCGTCAAGCAGCTCTCCCGCATCGGCCACCAGAACATCGGCCACGGCATGGGTATCGAAACCTGCCGAAGCGCAGCCGGCCGAGCCGGCGCAAATCGAGATGGACCGGCCGGGCGCGGTATCCGTGCACCAGAAGCCTTCAAGACCAGCGCAGGTTTCCGCATTCGCCAGGCTTTCCCCGGAAAGCCCGCGCACGAGCAAGGTCCGATGCGGCGCGAGCCGGAATTCGCGAGCGCCACAGGCCACGAGGCCCTTCACCAGAGCGACGAGCCTGTCCGCCTGCATCTGCCCATAGGCCGGGGCAACACCGAGCACGTTTTCACCGCCGATGCGATGAATGCCGAGCGGATGGCTGGAAAGGACATCGAAGAAGATCGGTTTCGGCGCTGCGCCGAGGGCAGCGGCAAGGGCCGCGACGTCGAGGTCACGCCCGCGGGCGGCCGGGCCGATGGCGGCGAGGGCCGCGACAACGGTCATCGCACCGGCGATGACACGATCTTCCGCAAGCACCGCGACCGGGCGTGCCGTCCGCCGGTCGCCACCGACCGACAGCCGCCAGTAGGCCGCAACCGCATCGAGCCGGATATCGGCCACCATGTCAGCAAGGGACAGCACGCCGCCACCATCAACGACGATGGCGAGTTTGGGCGCGAGAGCGAAAGAAGCCGAGGCAATGGCCTTGCGCAGCGCATCGGCCACCGGTGCCGCATCGGCGGTCTCGGAGGGGTCGATGCCCGAGAATGGCGGGATTTCTATGGCGACGCCCGTCTGCGGCACGATGCCGGCGGCGGCAAGCCCTTCGGCGAGGCGCGGTACCGAGGCCTCCGTCAGGCCGCGAAGCTGGAGATTGCCGCGGGCGGTGATCTCGATAAGGCCGTTGCCGTGTTCGCGGGCAAGCTCGGCAAGGGCGAGCAGGTCTTCGGCCGCAAGCGCCGGAGCGGCAGGACGCAGACGCACGAGAAGGCCGTCGCCGGTCCGCATCGGCGCGGAAAGCGAAGGGCAGGCGCCGCGGCGCAGGGTGTCCGGCGCGAGAACCGTCATGCGGCATCCTCCTCACCGGCCGGGCGGCGGATCAGGTACGTATCCATGATCCAGCCGTGTTCCTCGCGCGCTCTGGCCCGGGTCTCGGTGATGGTCTCGGCCATGTCCGCGAGCCTGCCGGAAAGCAGGATTTCATGCGGCGTGCCGAGATAGGCCCCCCACCAGATCTCCGCCTCCGGGTCCGTCACCGTGCGGAAGGCCTGCACGCCGTCGAGCATGACGAGCGTATCGCGGGAGGATTCCGGCCAGCCCTCGGCAAGACGGCGGCCGGTGGTGATCTCGACGGGCAGGCCGATGCGGTTGAGCGCGATGCCGTGGCCGGCGCAGAGCGCCTGCACGCTGGTGATGCCGGGAATGACTTCGGTTTCGAAGGCCACGTTTCCGGCGGTGCGGACATGCTCGACGATGCGCAGCGTGCTGTCATAGAGCATCGGGTCGCCCCAGACCAAAAGACCGAGCGTATCGTCCTCGCCAAGCTCGTTCAGAAGCGCGCGCTCGTAGATGCCGGCAATGGCGCGGTGCCAGTCGTGCACGCCGTGCTCATAGGAACCGTCGGCGCGGCGCACCGGCACGGCGTAGTCGAGAATGCGGCAAGAGGTGTTTTCGAGGAAGCGGTCGCAGATCTCGCGGCGCACATCGGCAAGATAGGCCTTTTCCGCGCCCTTGGTCGGGATGAGCAGCACATCCGCGCGGTTCAGCGCCTTGATGGCCTGCACGGTCATGTGCTCGGGATTGCCCGCGCCGATGCCGATGACCAGTATCTTCCTCACATCCGTCTCCCGTGCGGCTGGCGCTCCCGGTTCGCGGCCCTGCCTGGGTCCCGCACCTCTTCCTAATCCCAAAAGCCGGCGGAATACAGTCCCCGGATCGCGTCCTTTGCCGGTCTTTTTGAGACGTCGCGCTCAGGCAGCCTTGCGATCGGTGAGATAGATGCGCGGCGAAGTGCCGAGCATGCGCTTGAACATGGTGGTGAAGGCCGGCACGCTCTCATAGCCGGCATCGAGCGCGACGCGTGTCACCGGCTCGCCGGCGGCAAGGCGCGGCAGGCAGGCGAACAGGCAGGCCTGTTGCCGCCACGTGACGAAGCTGACCCCCATTTCCTGCCGGAAGAAGCGCGTGAAGGTGCGCCGGCTCATGTTGAGGCGCCGCGCCCAGTCGTCGATCTTCACCGTCGGCGAAGGCTGCTCGACGAAGTCGCGGCAAAGGCCGGCAAGCCGCCCGCTTTCCGGGAAGGGCAGGCCGAGACGGCGTTCGGGCAGCCGGCCGATCTCGTCCAGCAGCAGCGCCATGACCAGTTCCACCCTCTTGGCATCCTCCGCCATCGATCCCTTGCGCACGGCCTCGGTGATGAGCTGGCGGGCAAGCTCGGTCACTTCGAGCACGGTCGGCTCCTGCGAGGCGGCCCGACCCTCCGGCGAATAGATATAGACCGAGCGCATGCTGACATCGCTGTACATCTCGACGGAATGTTCGAGACCGCGGGGGATCAGCAGGGCATGGCCGGGCGGGATCATCCAGCGCCCGCGCCCGGTCGCCACCAGCACGACGCCCGAGAAAACGCAGAGGAATTGCGTGCGGCGGTGCCGATGGGGCGGCACGGTATAGCCGCCCGGAATATCGGAACTATGGATCAGAACGTCCTCGTTCGACTGTTCCATGCGGGCCAGGTTGTGGACGTGGTCCTCGTCCAGCGCCTTGAGGCGCGCTGCGGTCAGTTTTTCCATTTTGGCCCACTCGCGTAAGAAATGGACCTCAGCACAAAAGCAGGCCGCAAGCAATCCTTGTATTTGAGCAAAAAATGCCGAGCCGGGCATCTCATCTTTCGAGGCAACCATGTCGACTGTCGTTCCCGCGGCGCCCCGCAGCGCCGCTGCCGCCACCACCTATTCCGTCATCATCGCGGTCAGCGCCTGCCACATGCTGAACGACATCATGCAGTCGCTGCTGACGTCGATCTATCCGCTGCTGAAAGAGAACTACGCGCTCGACTTCGTGCAGATCGGCCTCCTGACCATGGCCTTCCAGGTCACGGCCTCGCTGCTGCAGCCGGCCATCGGCATGGTGACCGATCGCTGGCCGATGCCCTTCTCCCTGCCGGTCGGCATGGGCAGCAGCTTCGTCGGCCTCATCCTGCTCGCCTATGCGCATTCCTTCCCCATGCTGGTCCTCGGCGCCTGCATGATCGGCCTCGGCTCGGCGATCTTCCATCCGGAATCCTCGCGCGTCGCGCGCCTCGCCTCCGGCGGTCGGCACGGCCTTGCGCAGTCCATGTTCCAGGTGGGCGGCAATGCCGGCACGGCGATCGGCCCGCTGCTCGCCGCCTTCATCGTGCTGCCCTTCGGCCAGACGAGCGTCGCCTGGTTCTCGGCGGTCGCGCTTCTCGGCATGGTGATCCTCACCTGGGTCGGCAACTGGTATGCCGGCGAGCGCCGCAACGCCGCAAGCCGCCCCTCCGTCAGCCGCACGCTGCCGCTGCCGCGCGGCAAGGTCGCCTGGGCGCTGATCGTGCTCGTCGTGCTGACGACCACGAAGAACGCCTATCTCTCCAGCCTCTCCAGCTATTTCACCTTCTACACGATCGGCCGCTTCGGCCTCGACGTGCGCGATGCGCAGTTGATGCTGTTCCTCTTCCTCGGCTCCTCGGCGGTCGGCGTCTTCCTGGGCGGGCCGATCGGCGACCGCTTCGGCGCGCGCTTCGTGATCTGGTTCTCGATCCTCGGCGTCATCCCCTTCGCGCTGATGCTGCCCTATGCCAACCTGTTCTGGACGGGCGTGCTGACGGTGCTGATCGGCCTGATCTTCTCCTCGGCCTTCTCCGCCATCGTGGTCTTCGCGCAGGAACTGGTGCCGGGCCGCGTCGGCCTGATCGCCGGCATCTTCTTCGGCTTCTCCTTCGGCGCGGGTGGCCTTGCCGCCGCCCTGCTCGGCGGCGTCGCCGACAGCCACGGCATCGACTACGTCTACAAGCTCTGCTCCTACATGCCGGTGCTCGGTATTCTCACGATCTTTCTGCCGCGCCTGCCGGCGAAGCACTGAGCACCTCCAGCTCAGACGAAAACGCCCGGCGAAAGCCGGGCGTTTCTGTTTCGGGATCTTGCTTTCAGAGACCGAAGGCATCCTTGAACTGGTACCACCAGGAACCAATGGTGGAATACTGCGCGCGGAACATGCGCCCGCCCGGGAAGGGAATCCAGGGCAGCTTCTCGAACTGGCTGAAGCGCGACAGGTCGCCGTGGATCGCCTCGCTCAGAATCTTGCCGAAGAGATGCGAGCCGGTGACGCCGTGGCCGCTATAGCCATGGGCGAAATAGGTGTTCTTGCCGATCTTGCCCATCTGCGGCACGCGCGAGAAGGAGAGCGCGAAATTGCCGCTCCAGGCATAGTCGATCTTCACGCCCTTCAGCGACGGGAAGACCTTTTCGAGGTTCGGGCGGATTTTCGCTCGTACGTCTGCAGGGTCCGTGCCGCCATAGACGGTGCCGCCGCCGAAGATCATGCGCTTGTCGGCCGAGAGGCGGAAATAGTCGAGAATGTAGCGCACGTCCTCCACGCACATGTCGCTCGGGATCAGCGCATCCGCCCGGTCGCCCAGCGGCTCGGTGGCGACCATCTGGGTCGAGACCGGCATGACGCGCGAAACGAGCTTCGGCACGACATGACCGAGATAGGCATTGCCGCAGAGCACGGCGGTATTGGCCGTCACGCTGCCCTTTGCCGTATGAATGACGGGCTTGTCAGCCTCATGCTCGACACGGATGACGGGCGACTGCTCGTAGATCACGCCACCGAGCGATTCCAGCGCCTTCGCCTCGCCGAGGGTGAGGTTGAGCGGGTGCATATGGCCGCCGGTCGTATCCAGCATGCCGCCGATATAGGCGTCGGTCTTCACCAGCTTCTGGATCGCCGCCTTGTCCAGCATCTGGTGGTCGTCCATGCCGTAGCTCTTCCACAGCGCCTTCTTGTGCTCCAGCTCCTTCATGTGGGCGGGCGTATAGGCGGCGTAGATGCTGCCATTCTTCAGGTCGCAGTCGATCTCATATTGCGAGACGAGGCGGCGGATGATCTTGCCGCCTTCCTGCACCAGGCCGCCGACGAAGGCGCCGGCCTGGTCGCCGTAGCGGCGCTTGATCGTGTCGAGGCTGGCATTGAGGCCGTTGACGACCTGCCCGCCATTGCGGCCGGATGCCCCCCAGCCGATGCTGGCGCCTTCCACCATCACGACCTTGTAGCCCTTCTCGGCGAGGTGGATGGCGGTGGAAAGGCCGGAATAGCCGGCGCCGAGAACGGCGACGTCGGCCGTGACCGCGCCTTCGAGCACCTTCGGCGTGCGGATGATGTTGCGGGAGGCAGCGTAGTAGCTGTCGGGATAGGCGCCGTTGCCGGCATAGGACTGGTTGTTGGCCATCAGACGATTTCCAGGTAGGCGCTGAACTCGAAGTCGGTCACCTGTTCGGCGAAACCGGCGATTTCCTGCCGCTTGCAGGCGATCAGCATGGAGCGAAGATCCGTATCGAAGATTTCCGAGACGATCGAGCCGTTCTCGAAGGCGGTGACGGCAGAGCCCCATTCACTGGGAATGCGCGGTAGCTGCGAGAGATAGGCGCGGCCCGAGACCGGCGCCGGCGGCTCCCACTTGTTGCGGATGCCGACGAGGGCGGCGCCGAGAATGGCGGCCATGACGAGATAGGGGTTCGCGTCCGCACCGGCGACGCGGTGCTCGATGCGCCGCGCCTTGTTGTTGCCGCCCGGAATGCGGATGGCGGCCGTGCGGTTCTCGTAACCCCACGAGATCGAGGTCGGCGCATGGGTGTCGGGACGCAGGCGACGATAGGAATTGTAATGCGGGGCGAAGAGCAGGGTCGATTCCGCCATGCCGCGCGTCAGGCCGGCGACGGCATGCTTCATGACGGCCGAGCCCTCGGCGGTGCCGTCGTCGAAGACATTGTTGCCGTCCTCGTCGATCACGCTGAAATGCATGTGCATGCCGCTGCCCGAGCGCATGCCGTAGGGCTTGGCCATGAAGGTGGCGGCAAAGCCGTGCTTGCGCGCGACGCCCTTGATGATGCGCTTGAAGAACAGCGCGTCGTCCGCCGCCTTCAGGGGGTCGTCGGTGTGCATCAGGTTGATCTCGAACTGGCCGATGCCGTTTTCCGCGACGGCCGAATCCGCCGGCACGTTCTGCCGCTCGCATTCCGCATAGACGTCGGAGAAGAACTGGCCGAAATCGTCGAGTTCGTCGATGGAGAGGATCGCGTCGGAATCGAGACGCTTGCCGGTGTAAGGCGAGATCGGCGGCTCGGCATGGTCCGGTTCGGCATCGATCAGGTAGAATTCCATCTCCGAGGCCACGACCGGGCGAAGACCGAGTTCGTGATACTGCCGCACGATATGGGCGAGCGCCTGACGCGGATCGGCAAGGAACGGATCGCCGTTCTCCTTGTAGAGCCAGAGCGGCACGACGGCCGACGGCTTCAGCGTCCAGTTGATGGGCAGCGCGCCGCGGCCGGTCGCCGCGCAGATGCCGTCCATGTCGCCCGAGGCGAAGACGTGGCTCGAGCCGACGATATCCTCGCCCCAGACATCGACGCCGACGATGGAAAGCGGCATGCGGATGCCGCCCTTCAGCACCTTTTCCGCCTGCCCCACCGGCACGCGCTTGCCGCGCAGGATGCCGTTCAGGTCGCAGACGACGGCCTGGATGCTCTCCACGCCATCGGCATTGATCAGCCAGTTGGAATCGTCGGCCACGTCAAATCCCCTTCCGTATCACATAATTATTTTTGTGATCACATTTTCAAGATATGCACACTTTCTTGTCACGGGTCAAGCTGCTAGAACCTGTCACAAAGGATAGGGTAGCACCCGACAGCCTTTCACAGGAGGGATGGATTGGGCAACTTGGCGCTGGAACCGCTCGACCGGCCGGAAGGCATGACGACGCATGAATATGCGCATCGGCGCCTGCGCCAGGCCATCATGGTCGGCTCGATCCGCCCCGGCGAATCGCTGACCATCCGCGGTATCGCCGAGGCGATGGAGTCTAGCCCAACGCCGGTGCGCGAGGCGCTGCGCCGCCTCTCCTCCGAAGGCGCGCTGCGCGTGCTCGACAACCGCCGCATCATGGTGCCGCGCATGACGGCGGACCGTTTCAGCGAACTCGTCTCGCTGCGCTCCATGCTGGAGCAGCACGCCGCCCGCCGGGCCGTGCCGCACATCACCGAACGGCGCATCGACCAGCTCGCCGAGATCGACCGCGCGCAGGACGAGGCCATCGCCCGCAAGGACAACGGCACCGCCCTCCTCCTGAACCAGGAATTCCACCGGATCCTCTACACCGCCAATCCCGAGCAGGTGATCATGCCGATGGTGGAGAGCGTCTGGCTCCAGCTCGGCCCCTTCCTCGGCATCGCCATGGAGCACGTCGCCCAGCTCTATTTCGTCGACCGCCACCAGGAGGCCATCGAGGCGCTGCGCAAGCGCGACGAGGATGCCGTCGCCGCCGCGATCAAGGCCGACATTTCCGAGGGCATCGGCGGCTTCGAGCGCTCGGCCATCGAGAATCTCTTGAAACTGGCGGGACAATAAACGCACCGGCCCAAGGCCGGGCAACAGGGGGAATGGCAGATGAAGGCGGACGTGATTGTTCTCGGCGCGGGCGTGGTCGGCATTTCGGCGGCGATCCATCTGACGCGGCGCGGCAAGAAGGTGGTGATGATCGACCGGCGCGGCCCGGCCGAGGAAACCTCCTACGGCAATGCCGGCCTCATCCAGCGCGAGGGCGTCTTTCCCTACGGCTTCCCGCACGATTTCGGCGCGCTCTTCCGCTATGCGCTGAACAACACCATCGACGCGCACTACCACCCTTCGGCGATCCCGAGCATCATCCCCTTCCTCGCCCGCTACTGGTGGCATTCCGGCTTCCGCCAGCACCAGAGCATCGCCCATCTCTATGCCCCGCTCATCGAGCATTCGATCAGCGAGCACGCCGATCTCATCGCCGCTTCCGGTGCCGACGATCTCATCCGCAAGGACGGCTGGATGAAGGTCTTCCGCTCGGAGAAGGAGCGGGACAAGGCCTATGCGGAAGCGGAAAAGCTTTCGGCCAATTTCGGCGTCAACCACCAGAAGCTGACGACAGCGGAAGTGGCCGCCGCCGAGCCGCATATCCGTGCGGAGCTGACCGGCGGCCTGCGCTGGACCGACCCATGGTCGATCCGCGATCCCCAGAGCCTTCTCAAGCGCTACCTTGCCTATTTCCAGTCCCTCGGTGGCGAGTTGAAATCCGGCGATGCGGCGACCATCGAACATGTGCTGGAAGGCGAAGGCTGGCGCATCGCGACGCCGGAAGGCCCGCTGGAAGCCGGGGACGTCGTCGTCGCGCTGGGCCCCTGGGCCGACACGGTGACGCGCAAGCTCGGCTACCGCTTCCCGCTCGCCGTCAAGCGCGGCTACCACATGCATTACGGTGCGGAGGAAGGCGCGACGCTCAACAACTGGGTGCTCGACGCCGAGCGCGGCTACTTCCTCGCCCCCATGCTGCGCGGCATCCGCCTCACCACCGGCGCCGAATTCGCCAAGCGCGACACGCGAAAAACCCCGGTCCAGCTTCGCCGCGCCGAAAAGGTCGCCCGCGAATTCTTCCCGCTCGCCGAACGGCGCGACGAGGAGCCGTGGATGGGCGCCCGCCCCTGCACGCCGGACATGATGCCGATCATCGGCAAGGCCCCGCGCCATGCCGGCCTCTGGTTCGCCTTCGGCCATGCCCACCACGGCATGACCCTCGGCCCCATCACCGGCCGCGTGCTGGCGGAAAAAATGCTGGGCGAGCGCACGGTGATCAATATCGGGCCTTACCGGCCCGAGCGGTTCATCGCCTGATCCGCGTCGAAAGGATGATCGACGACAGCGTGCGCTCCACGCCGTCGATGGCGCCGATGCGGTCGATCAGATGGTCGAGTTCGGCGATGGATGCCGCCTCGACCACGGCGATAAGGTCGAAGCTGCCGCTGACGGAATGCAGCGTGCGCACCGCGGAGATGGCGTGCAATTCCGTCGTGATGCGGGCGAGCGTCTTCGGCGCGATGGTGATCAGCACATGCGCCTTCACCATGCCGCTCTCATAGGCGTCGGAGAGCTTCACGCCATAGCCGGCGATCACGCCGTCGCGCTCCAGCCGGTCGATCTTCGCCTGCACGGTCGTGCGCGACAGGCCCAGCTTGCGGGCGATGGTCGCCGTCTGCTCGCGGGCGTTCTCGCTGAGGATGGCGAGAAGCTCGCGATCTTTAGCGCCTAACGTCGAAATGCTCATTTTCACCGTCGTTTTGCCGATATTGATAGCGCATTATGCCAGATGTGGCGCTTTAAATCGACAGCCCTCACCCTCAAAATAGGCGCATCAATTCATGCCGGAGGGTAATCACATGAAGGACATCGTCGTCATCGGCGCAGGCAAGATCGGCTCGACCATCGCGCGCATGCTGGCCCATAGCGGGGACTACCGCGTCACCGTCGCCGACCGCTCGGAAGAGCAGCTCGCCGCCGTCGAGAAGCACGAGGCCGTCTCGACCGTCGTCGTCGACATCGCCGATGCCGCCGCCATGAAGGCGCTGCTCACCGGCAAGTTCGCCGTTCTCTCGGCTGCCCCCTACCACCTGACGGTCGCGATCGCCGAAGCTGCCGCCGCTGCCGGCGTGCACTATCTCGACCTCACGGAAGACGTCGAATCCACCCGCCAGGTCAAGCGCATCGCCGAGAACGCCAAGACGGCCTTCATTCCGCAGTGCGGCCTCGCACCGGGCTTCATCTCCATCGTCGCCAACGATCTGGCAAGCCGCTTCGACACGCTCGACAGCGTTCGCATGCGCGTCGGCGCCCTGCCGCAGTACCCGTCCAACGCTCTCAACTATAACCTGACCTGGAGCACGGACGGCGTCATCAACGAATATATCGAGCCCTGCGAAGCCATCGTCGAAGGCGCGCTGATCGAGGTTCCGGCCCTCGAGGAGCGCGAAGAATTCTCGCTCGACGGCGTCACCTACGAAGCCTTCAACACCTCGGGCGGCCTCGGCACGCTCTGCGAGACGCTGAAGGGCAAGGTTCGCACGCTGAACTACCGCACGATCCGCTATCCGGGCCACGCCGCCATCATGAAAGCGCTGCTCAACGACCTCGGCCTGCGTCATCGCCGCGAAGTCCTGAAGGACATCTTCGAAAATGCCCTGCCGACCACCACGCAGGACGTCGTGATCATCTTCGTGACCGTTTCCGGTCGCAAGGGTGGCCGCCTGATCCAGGAAACCTACGCCAACAAGGTCTACAGCGCTCCGGTCGCCGGCGCCCTGCATTCCGCCATTCAGATCACGACGGCAGGCTCGATCTGCGCCGTGCTCGACATGCTCGCCGACGGCTCGCTGCGCGCCGAAGGCTTCGTTCGCCAGGAAGAAATCGCCCTCGACGCCTTCCTCGCCAACCGCTTCGGCCACTACTACGCCCAGGAAAACCACGGCGCCCGCGCCGCCTGATTTTCCCGACCTCTTCAACGCCCCGGCCAGACCGGGGCGTTTTCGCATCGTGGCCCGGCCGCGGGGAAGAGAGAACGCCAGCAAGGCGCGAACAGATAAAAATGGGGCCTCTACGAGGCCCTTTTCTTTTGCAATCAGGCAGCGCTCGGCCGAAGGGCGATCACGCCCTCCGTCCGCGATCGCACGGCCGGTGTCGCAACACATGTCGCGACCGCCTCGTAGCCCCGCGCGCCCTTGTGGGGTGCCACGACCATCGGCATATCGTGATTGGCCGGGCAGTAGAGGATGGTTTCGTCCGCGCAGATATCCGAAAGGTCGAGGATCGACGAGGAGCGCGTGAGCAGGAACAGCGGGCGTTTCCCGAAAGGCCGGCTTCGCAGGTAGCGCCGCAGCACCTGCTGCGTGGCCTGATCCAGCCCCTGCTCGACCATGTCGATGACGAGGGCCGCCGCCTGCGAGGCTTCTATGGCGAGGATCAACGCCGTCAGGGCCGGCGAGGCGTTCGCGCCCTGCTCGACAAGCCGGCGAAGATGGTTGTCGCTTCGCGCCTGTGCTGCCGCATCGCTGTCCGCCAGCCGCTCCAGACCGATAAAGGCGGCATCCGGCAAGGCTTCGGCAATCGCCTGCGCCAGCCGCGTCTTGCCGCTTCCCAGGGGGCCGGTGATGTAGGTGACCGGCTTGATGGCCGGGAGGTCGAACCGCTCGCCGCCCCAGGGCCACGGCAATTCCAGTGAGATGGTCTTCTCCGCCGGCGATACCGTTTGCTTTCGTACCGCCTCCACGGATCGCACGGTCTCGGCCAGATCATCGAGCTGGCGTTCGAGGCCGGCTTGATGGGCGGCGAGCGCGGCGCCGAGATTGTCGCCACCGGCCGACAGGACGGCCTTGATCTGCGCGAGGCCCATCCCGAGCCGCCGCAAAGCGGCGACTTCTCTTGCGCGGGCCAATTCGGACGGACCGTATATCCGCCAGCCGGCGGCCGTGCGCAGCGGCGCCAGCAGTCCATTCTGCTCGTAGAGCCGGAGAGCCTTGGCCGAGACGCCGAGTTCCCTTGCCGCTTCAGCGGCGGTCAGATGAAAGCCGGACCTGCGCACGAATCACCTCCCTGTCGTTCACCACCCTTTTATGCGGCCGGCCCCCGGGGCCGGGTCAAGCAGACGTTTCGGCAAAGAAAAACCCGCCGCAGGCTGGCTGCGGCGGGCCGAAAAGACAAGGTGCGTGGCGGCTCAGGAAAGCCGTGCGCAGGCCTCTGCGATGCGCTTCAGCGCTTCCGTCAGTTCCGCTTCCGACGTGGCGTAGGAGATGCGGAAATAGGGCGAGAGGCCGAAGGCCGAGCCCGGGACGACGGCGACATTCGCGTCTTCGAGGAGGTAATCCGTGAAGTCACTGTCGGCCTCGATGCGCTTGCCCTTCGGCGTCGTCTTGCCGATCACGCCGGCGCAGCCGGAGAAGGTGTAGAAGGCACCTTCCGGGGCGCGGCAGGCAAGGCCGGGAATGGCGTTGAGCGCGGAGACGACGAGGTCGCGGCGTTTCTTGAAGCTCGCCTGGCGGTCCTTCAGGAAGTCCTGGGGGCCGTTCAGCGCCTCGACCGAAGCGGCCTGGCTGACCGAAGACGGGCAGGAGGTCGCCTGGCTCTGGATCACGGCCATGGCCTTGATCAGCGCCTTCGGGCCGCCGGCATAGCCGATGCGCCAGCCGGTCATCGCATAGGCCTTCGAGACGCCGTTGATCGTCAGCGCGCGGCTTTTCAGGCGCGGCTCGATAGCGACCGGGGTCACGAATTTGAAGCCGTCATAGACGATGTGCTCGTACATGTCGTCGACCATCAGCCAGACATGCGGATGACGCAGCAGCACGTCGAGCAGCGGGCGGTAGTCGGCCTCGCTGTAGGCGGCGCCCGACGGGTTCGACGGCGAGTTGAAGAGCACCCAGCGGGTCTTCGGCGTGATCGCCTTTTCCAGCTGCTCGGCCTTCAGGCGGAAGCCGGCTTCCGCGTCGCAGGGGATCAGCACCGGCACGCCGCCGCAGATTTCCACGATGTCGGAATAGGACGTCCAGTACGGCGTCGGGATGATCACCTCGTCGCCCGGATTGACCGTCGCCATGAAGGCGTTGAAGAGGATCTGCTTGGCGCCCGTCGCGACGGTGACTTCGTCGATTGCGTAATCGACGCCGTTCTCGCGGCGGAATTTTTCGGAAATCGCCTTCTTCAGTTCCGGCGTGCCGTCGAGCGCGGTGTATTTGGTGTCGCCCTTGTCGATGGCGGCCTTGGCGGCGGCCTTGACGTTGTCGGGCGTGTCGAAGTCAGGCTCGCCGGCGCCGAGGATGATGACCGGCAGGCCTTCCTTCTTCATGGCGCCCGCGCGGGCGCCGATCTGCAGGATTTTCGAAACGCCGATGGCGGCGATGCGCGAGGCGGGCACAAAGCCCGCCTCCTCGATCTTGGTCTGGCTGTTCATGGCCGCTTACTCGATATCGAAGGAGACGCCCTGGGCGAGCGGCAGTGCCTTCGAGTAGTTCACCGTGTTGGTGGCGCGGCGCATGTAGGCCTTCCAGGCGTCGGAGCCGGATTCGCGGCCGCCGCCGGTTTCCTTCTCGCCGCCGAATGCGCCGCCGATTTCAGCGCCCGAGGTGCCGATGTTGACGTTCGCGATGCCGCAGTCCGAACCGTCGGCCGACAGGAAGCGCTCGGCTTCCTGGACGTTGAGCGTGAAGATCGACGAGGAGAGACCGGCCGAAACGGCGTTGTGGTCTTCCAGCACGGCTTCGAAGTCGGAATACTTCATGACGTAGAGGATTGGCGCGAAGGTTTCTTCGAGAACCGGGCCGGCCTGCTTCGGCATTTCGACGATGGCGGGCTTGACGTAGTAGGCCGTGTCCTTGCCGGCTTCGGCAACGCGCTCGCCGCCGGTGACGGAACCGCCCTCGGCCTTGGCCGCTGCGATTGCCTTCTGCATGCCGTCGAAGGCCTGCTTGTCGACCAGCGGGCCGACGAGAGCGGAGGTTTCGAGCGGGTTGCCGACGGAAACGCTGGTGTAGGCCTTCTTCAGGCGCGGAACGAGCTGGTCGTAGACGCTGTCATGCACGAAGAGGCGGCGCAGCGTGGTGCAACGCTGGCCGGCGGTGCCCATGGCGCCGAAGGCAATGGCGCGCAGCGCCATGTCGAGGTCGGCCGAGGGGCAGACGATGCCGGCATTGTTGCCGCCGAGCTCGAGGATCGAGCGGGCGAAACGCTTGGCGAGACGCGGGCCGACTTCCTTGCCCATGCGGGTGGAGCCGGTGGCCGAGACGAGCGCGACCTTGTGGTTGTCGACGAGGGCTTCGCCGATGGTGCGGTCGCCGATGAGGACGACCGACAGGTTTGCCGGGGCGTCGCCGAAGCGGGCAAGCGCACGCTCGAAGATCGCCTGGCAGGCCAGCGCCGTCAGCGGGGTCTTTTCAGAGGGCTTCCAGACGATGGAGTTGCCGGCGACGAGCGCCAGGGCCGCGTTCCACGACCAGACGGCGACCGGGAAGTTGAAGGCCGAGATGATGCCGACAACGCCGAGCGGGTGCCAGGTTTCCATCATGCGGTGGCCGGGACGCTCGGTGGCGATCGTCAGGCCGTAAAGCTGGCGGGAGAGACCGACGGCGAAATCGCAGATGTCGATCATTTCCTGCACTTCGCCGAGGCCTTCGGAGGTGATCTTGCCGGCTTCGATGGAGACGAGGCGGCCGAGATCGGCCTTGGAGGCGCGCAGCTCTTCGCCGAGCAGGCGGACGAGTTCGCCGCGCTTGGGAGCCGGAACGAGACGCCAGGCCTTGAAGGCTTCGTGGGCGGCGTCGATCGCCTTGTTCGTCTCGGCGGCCGAGACGGTCTTCAGCTTGCCGATCTCCTCGCCGCTGACGGGGCTGAAGGAGGCCATGTCGCCACCCTGCCAGTCAGCGCGGGCAACGCCGAGCTTGTCGAGAAGGGCTGCGGTTTCGGTTTTCACGTCGACTTTCGTCATCGGGTATCTCCCTGTTGTCTCTTGGGTCTCATGGCGCCCGGTGGGCCCGGCGCTTTAATGGTTTCACCCCGGCCTTCCGCTTGCGCTTCCCGTCCGGGGTGTCTCTGTCGTGGAAGGCCTTTGCCGTCCGTTATTCCGCGGCTGCCGCCATGTTGACGATGCCGAGGCACATTTCAAGCGAGGCGCGCTGGATGCCGGCATAGTGGGCGAATTCGTCCAGCACCGTGGCGCCCATATCGCGCTCGAACATCACCTGGTTCGGGCTCGCGACGAAATCCTGCGTCGCGTCGTCGCCGAGGTTCGACTGGAAGATGCCCGCGGCGCTGACCGGCAGGAAATCCTCGTAGACGATGGGGTCGAACTGGATCAACCCGGCTTCGATGGCGGTTTCGAGATCGGCGTTGCGGCCGGTGACCGCCTTGCCCTTCTCCGTCAGGCAATAGCGGAAATAACCGAGACCCGCCTTGCGGATGCCGTCCCATGTGTCGGGGAAGGCCTTGAAGACGTCGGCGAGCGCGGCTTCGTATTCGGCGGCGTTGGAGCCGTCGGCGGCCGGGCGCACGCGGGCGCGGGTGTCGTTCAGGAGCTGGTCGTAGAGCGCGCGGCCCTTCGGGGTCAGCGCGACGCCGCGCTGTTCGATCTCGCCGAAGCGGGCGGTGTGCGAACCCTTCTGCCAGCTGCCGTCTTCCGCGATGAAGGAGACGGCCTCTTCCAGTGCCTTGAACGAGGTCTGGCGCAGCAGGATCGGGCAAGTGCGGGTCGGCGGGCCCTCGACGATGGCCTTGGGGGCGATGCCCTCTTCCGGCATGCGCGCCTGCACCTTGTCGATGTCGAGCGTGCGCGGCGTCAGGTGGTTGATGTGCGGCCCCTTGAAGGACACGACATCGGCGATCAGGCGGTGCGCGTCGTGCAGGCGCTTGTACATGTCGGCGCTGACGATGGCATGGTCGTGCCAGCGGAAGGTCTCCAGCACCTCGGTGACGAAGCGGGCGGCGTCCGTGCGGTCCAGCCCGCCGTCGCGCTCGGCCTTCTCGACCAGGGCGACAGCGGCGCTGGTGAAGATCTTGCGGCCGGCGAGAACCGTAGCGGCTTCTGCGCGCAGCGCTTCGTCCGCGATGAGATCGAGGCGGAGCAGCGAGGTGAAGACGCGGAACGGGTTGCGGCTGAGGCTTTCCGCGCCAACCGGGCGGAAGGCGGTGGAATGAACGGGAACGCCGGCCGTCGACAGGTCGTAGTAGCCGACCGGGAACATGCCCATGACCGCGAAGACGCGGCGCATCATGGAAAGTTCTTCCGGCGTGCCGAGGCGGATGGCGCCGTGGCGCTCCTCGGAAATGCGCTCCAGCGAGTCCGTGGCTTCGAGGCGCGTCTTCATATGCGGGTCGGCGGCGAGCGTCTCGTCATTCACCTTTGCGACCAGCGACATCAGCGTGCCGTAGGCCGGAACCTCGTCGCGATACATGGCGGACATAGCGGCGGAAAAATCCGAGCGGATCTTGTCGGCGGAAATGTACGAATTTGCTTTCATGGGAAGCGGTCTCATCTTACAAGGAGGGAGGCCCTGTTCATTCTCAAAACGGATAATACCGGATCGTTTCCTTGAGCGATTGCGACCGTTCTGACTATGTTGATGCGAGGAAAGAATGAAGCTCAGTCGCAGGCTGATCCCTGACGTCACCACGCTGCAGGCGTTCGAGTGCGCCGCCCGCCATGGCAGCTTCACGCAGGCAGCGCACGAGCTGAACCTGACCCAGAGCGCCGTCAGCCGCCAGATCAAGGACCTCGAGGAACAGCTCGGCGTGCTGCTCTTCGAGCGCGTGCGCCAGCGCGTCGTGCTGTCCGACGACGGCCGCCGCTTCCTGCCGGAAGTGCGCAAGCTGCTGCACCAGACGGAAGAGACCATGCTGCGCGCCATGGCGTCGGCCTCCTCCGAGCATAGCCTGGCCATCGCCACGCTGCCGACCTTCGGCAGCCGCTGGCTGACGCCGCGCATTCCGGGCTTCCTTGCCGAGCATCCCGGCACGATCATCAACATCGCCTCGCGCTCGGCGCCCTTCGATTTCGACGAGGAGAACTTCGACCTCGCGATCCATTACGGCCAGCCCGTCTGGGCGCGCGCGGCCTGCTCCTATCTCTGCAGCGAGGAAATCCTGCCGGCGGCAAGCCCCGAGCTGCTGAAGTCCTGGAACCTCACCGAGCCGAAGGATCTGGAACAGGCGCCGCTGCTGCACCTCGCCACGCGGCCGAAGCTCTGGGCGCAGTGGTTCGAGCTGAACGGCGGCTCCGCCGACACCGCCTATCGCGGCCACCGCTTCGACCAGTTCGCCATGGTCATCGAATCAGCCGTCGCCGGCCTCGGCTTCGCGCTGCTGCCGAAATACCTGATCGAGCAGGAGCTTGCGAACGGCCGCCTTTGCGTCGTCTTCGACCGGCCGATGGAGATGGAGAACAGCTATTATCTCGTCGTTCCCGAGGGAAAGCTGGAGAACCCGCTGAGCCAGGCCTTCCGCGCCTGGATCGCCAAGCAGGTTCCGAGATGACGGGCATAGGCCCCCTTCATGCGGAGGGGGCATGACCCGGTGCTGATTTTTTGCTTTAGTGGAAGGGCCGCATCGTCGATGGTGCGATGACCATCCTCCTTCCGAAAAGACAGACCACCATGCTCAACGACCCGCGCTCCCATGGCCTCTGGGAGATGACCGCCCCATCCGCCCCGCAAACCGTCGCCTTCTCCGGCAAGGCGGATGCGGACGTGGTGATCGTCGGCGGCGGCTATACCGGCTTCTCGACCGCGCTGCACCTTGCCGAGCGCGGCACGCGGGTGATCCTGCTGGAAGGCGCCGAGATCGGCTATGGCGGCTCGGGCCGCAATGTCGGCCTCGTCAATGCTGGCATGTGGGTCATGCCCGACGAACTGCCCGGCGTGCTCGGCGACCTCTACGGCAGCCGCCTGCTCGAAGTGCTCGGCAATGCGCCGCGCCTCGTCTTCGACCTCGTCGAGAAGCACCAGATCGATTGCGAGATCAATCCGGCCGGTACGCTGCACTGCGCCGTCGGCCAGTCCGGCCTCGACGAATTGAAGCAGCGCGCCGAGCAATGGGCGCGCCGCGGCGCGCCGGTGCGCCTGCTGGACGCCGCCGAGACGGCCGCCAAGGTCGGCACCGAGGCCTATGCGGGCTCGCTGCTCGACATGCGCGCCGGCACGATCCAGCCGCTCGCCTATGCGCGCGGCCTTGCCCGCGCCGCGATTGCCGCCGGAGCGAATGTCTTCACCGGCAGCCCGGTGACGGGCGCCGAACGGACCGGCAAGCGCTGGACGGTCAACACCGCGGGCGGCTCGGTGACGGCGGACTGGGTGGTGGTGGCGACGAACGCCTATACCGTCGCCCCGTGGAACGAGGTGCGTGCAGAACTAGTGCATCTTCCCTATTTCAACTTCGCAACCGTGCCGCTGTCGGCGGAGGTGCAGGCGAAGATCCTGCCGGAAAAGCAGGGCGCGTGGGATACGCGGGAAGTCCTCTCTTCCTTCCGCTTCGACAAGCGCGGCCGGCTAGTCTTCGGCAGCGTCGGGGCGCTGCGCGGCACCGGCACCGGCATCCACAAGGCCTGGGCGCGCCGCGCGCTGAAGAAACTGTTCCCCGAGATCGGCGACGTCGCCTTCGAAGCGGAATGGTACGGCAAGATCGGCATGACGACTGACAACCTGCCGCGCTTCCATCGCCTGGCCGACAATGTCGTCGGCTTTTCCGGCTATAACGGCCGCGGCATCGCTCCCGGCACCGTTTTCGGCCGGACGCTCGCCCAGCTCGTTTCCGGCGAGATCGCCGAAATGGACCTGCCGCTGCCAGTCACCGATCCGGAGGCCCAGTCCTTCCGCTCAGTGCGCGAGGGCTACTACGAACTCGGCGCACAGATCGCCCACTTCGCCGGCGCGCGTATCTAGGCAACCCACTCCATCAAGCAGAAAGGCCGGCGTTTGCGCCGGCCTTTTCGTTTGTCACCCCATGCGCTCGGACGCGTAGGAGCCCGGCGACGGCGGGAAGACGATGGTCTTGTTGCCGTTCATGAAGACGCGGTGGTGGATATGCGCATGCACGGCGCGCGCCAGAACCTGGCTCTCCACGTCGCGGCCGATCGAGACATAGTCCTCCGCCGACTGCGCATGCGTGATGCGCGCCACGTCCTGCTCGATGATCGGACCCTCGTCGAGATCCTCGGTGACATAATGCGCCGTCGCCCCGATCAGCTTCACCCCGCGCTCGAAGGCCTGCTTGTAGGGGTTGGCGCCCTTGAAGGACGGCAGGAACGAGTGGTGGATGTTGATGATGCGGCCCGACATCTTCTTGCAGACCGCATCCGACAGCACCTGCATGTAGCGGGCAAGCACGATCAGTTCGGCCCCGGATTGCTCGACAACCTCCATCAGCCGCGCCTCGGCCTGCGGCTTGTTCTCCTTGGTCACCTTGATGTGGTGGAAGGGGATGTCGTGGTTGACGATGACCTTCTGGTAATCGAAGTGGTTGGAGACGACGCCGACGATGTCGATCGGCAGCGCGCCGATCTTCCAGCGGTACAGCAGGTCATTGAGGCAATGGCCGAAGCGCGAGACCATCAGCAGCACCTTCATGCGCTCGTCGCTGTCGTTGAAGCGCCAGGTCATCGCATATTTCTTGGCGACCGGGGCGAAGCCGGACTTGATGTCGTCTTCCGACACGCCTTCCTGCGACAGGAAGGTCAGGCGCATGAAGAACAGGCCCGTCTCCAGATCGTCGAACTGCGACGAATCGGAGATATAACACCCCTTCTCGGCGAGGTAGCCGGTGATCGCAGCGACGATGCCGCGGGTCGATTGGCAGGTTACGGTCAGGACGTGGCTTTTCATTCGGCGGTCTCCGGACGATGGATGACAGAAGAATGGCGCGGCCTTGCGAACCGCGCCATCCGTCGCTTGGGAGGCGATTATCGGGCGAAACGCCCGGATTTACAGTGCCTTTTCGAGTTCGGGCAGGATTTCGAAGAGATCGCCGACGAGGCCGTAGTCGGCGACCTGGAAGATCGGGGCTTCCTCGTCCTTGTTGATGGCGACGATGACCTTCGAGTCCTTCATGCCGGCGAGGTGCTGGATGGCGCCCGAGATGCCGCAGGCGATGTAGAGCTGCGGTGCGACCA
>Ga0209793_1000627_pt1 | contig 35334 bp, 35 predicted proteins | sample EBPBio122009_DNA_FD_185863 | JGI IMG/M metagenome (GOLD analysis project Ga0209793, IMG submission 185863) | Wastewater treatment Type I Accumulibacter community from EBPR Bioreactor in Madison, WI, USA - Reactor 1_2/2/2009_ DNA (SPAdes) (version 2) | ecosystem: Engineered > Bioreactor > EBPR >... | reverse complement strand
ATGCAGCGCATTGCGGTCGGCGTCGGAATAGACCGCCACGGTCTTGATCCCCATCTTCCGCGCGGTCTTGATCACGCGGCAGGCGATCTCGCCCCGGTTGGCGATCAGGATCTTGTCAAACATCGGCTCCCCCCATCAGGCGCAAAGAAAAAGGACCACCCGGGCGCCTGGCCCGGATGGTCCTTGTTGGTGGTTGAACCCGCCCGAAGGCGGCTGGATCAGTAGCCCGAGTTACAGGGCGGCAGGCCGACCTCGATGCCGCAGGATGCGACCCCCGCGAGCCCGCCAATGACGGCCCCGGTGAGCATGTTCCCTTTGGTGGCATCGGCGACGACGGCGCCTGCAGCGGCACCGGCCAACCCGCGCGACGCAGGGTCCTGCATACAGCCGGCAAGGGAGGTGGAAAGAAGAGCGAAGACGACAAGGGACTTGCGCATGGGAAACTGCCTCGTAGGTTTGTTGTTATTGCAGCGGATTTTACCGCAATATCACGGATTTCAAAGCAATTTCTTGCGCGGCCCGCCGGATCGGCGGCTTTCCCGCGGCATAGGAACGGTCCGGCCTGGGACGGGCCGGACCGCAGGGAAGGGGAAGGGTAACAACGTTGACTGCGCAGATCCTGGCCTGGATGCCGCAGACCCGCCTGGAAACAATGGCGCGCGGATGTCCCCTTTGCAAATGCCGCGAAAACACTCGCGCACCCTTGGGCGAAACCATGCCGGATCGAAAGGCGCATCGGCAATTTCATGCCTAGCCCTCGTCCTCGTCCCAGTCGTCGGCCAGCGCATCGGGGGCGTCCGGCGCGAAAACCTGGGGGAAGGCCGCTTCGGCGCGCTTCGCGTCGATCTTCAGCAACGCCTCATACGAGCAGGGGTCGAACGGGTCCTCCGCCGCCACCACCTCGCGGCCGAACAGCCAGGACAGCCGCCCGGCATCCAGGTTGCCGCGCTCGAACGGCTCTTCCCCGAAATACTGCCAGAGCGCCGCCATGAAGGCCGCATCGGCCGCCCGGTCCAGATGCTTGCGGTCCTTGAACCGTTCGCGCCGGATCAGTTTCGTCGCGCCCTCCTTCACGTTGGCGCGGCGGATGGTGAACTGGAAGTCGGTCCCCGGCATCCGGCCCGGGAAGCCTCGGTGTTTCAGCATCTGTCCTGTCCCCTGTCATGGCGGTCGAGGGGACGGATAGGCGAAAGCACAGGCGCGGCCCAGAGGGCGCGGTGTGAAAGGCTTGCGATTTCAGGGGAAAGGGGCCTGCGAACCGTGCTCGTGCACGGGAGGCCGGGATTTGGTGCGGGCCTGCCCTGCCGAAGCAGGAAGGCCCGCGCCGGAAGATTACTTGTATTTGCCCGTGTAGGTCGGCTCGACCGTGACCGGCTCGACGACTTCGACTTCTTTCTTGGCGCAAGCGGCGATAGCCGAGACCATAGCCAGAACCAGAACGAGACGTGCGCTCTTCGACATCCTCTACTCCATCCTTCTTGGGGTGCTTCGGCTGCCTTAAGGCACTCCGGCACCTGTTCGCTGTTTACGGCCGATTTGGCCCGGCCTGTCGCCACCCTAACCGAAACGCATCCGATTTGGTATGTCGGCCAGACCAAGTTCCCGACCTGTGGCGTTCCTACATCAGCCCATTGTGCAAGACCAGCCGGAAAATCCATATTTCGTGGCAACATCAGAACACCTCCCAGACGCAGGCGCCGTTCTCGATCCGGTAGGATTCGAAGAATTGCACCACATCGGGGGCGGCCTCGCCGAAGGGCACTTCCGCACCGGCGAAGGAGATGACGATCTGCTGCGGTGCGGGCACCATGCCGTCGGTCCGCTTAAGCGCAAAGTTGTCGCAGACCGCCTGCATGTCGACCGCCGCCTCATCCGCGTCTTCGGACGCAAGCCCCGGCACCAGGAAGCGGAAGCGCGCGGTGGCGCCAGCCGGTCCCGGGGCGTTGGTGATCACGTCGATCAGCGAAATGGTGCGGCCCGAGGGGACCTCGACCGTGGGGCCAGTGCCCGCCTCGTCCTGGCAGGCAGCAACCACCGCCAAAGCGGCCAGGAGCATCGCAGGAAGGATGGGGACGCGGCGCATGGTCACAGCGGAATGTTGTCGTGCTTCTTCCAGGGGTTCGCCAGTTTCTTCCCCCGGAGAGCAGCAAAGGCCCGCGCCACCCGGCGGCGGGTCGAATGCGGCATGATCACCTCGTCGATGAACCCCTTCTCGGCGGCCACGAACGGGTTGGCGAAGCGGTCCTCGTAATCCTTCACCCGCCCGGCGATCCGGTCCCTGTCGGCAAGTTCGCTGCGATACAGGATCTCGACCGCCCCCTTCGCCCCCATCACCGCAATCTCGGCCGTCGGCCAAGCATAGTTGAAATCGCCGCGCAGATGCTTCGACGCCATCACGTCATAGGCCCCGCCATAGGCCTTGCGGGTGATCACCGTGACCTTGGGCACCGTCGCCTCGCCATAGGCGAACAAGAGCTTCGCGCCATGCTTGATGACCCCGCCATATTCCTGGCTGGTCCCCGGCAGGAAGCCCGGCACGTCGACGAAGGTCAGGATCGGGATCTCGAAGGCATCGCAGAACCGCACGAAGCGCGCGGCCTTGCGGCTGGCGTCGATGTCGAGGCACCCCGCCAGCACCATCGGCTGGTTCGCCACCACGCCGACCGACTGACCCTCGATGCGGATGAAACCGGTGATGATGTTGCCCGCGAAATCCTTCTGGATCTCGAAGAAGTCGCCCTCGTCCGCGACCTTCTGGATCAGCTCCTTCATGTCGTAGGGCTGGTTCGGGTTGTCAGGAATCAGCGTGTCGAGGCTCGGCTCCAGCCGGTCGGGCGCATCGAAGAACGGCCGGACTGGCGCCTTCTCGCGGTTGGACTTCGGCAGGAAGTCGATCAGGCGGCGGGTCTCGGCCAGCGCCTCCACGTCATTCTCATACGCGCCATCCGCGACCGAGGACTTGCGGGTATGGGTCGAGGCCCCGCCCAGTTCCTCGGCCGTGACCTGTTCGTTCGTCACCGTCTTCACCACATCGGGGCCGGTCACGAACATGTAGGAAGTGTCCTTCACCATGAAGATGAAGTCGGTCATCGCCGGGGAATAGACCGCGCCGCCCGCGCAGGGCCCCATGATCAGGCTGATCTGCGGCACCACGCCCGAAGCCATGATGTTGCGCTGGAAGACCTCGGCATAGCCGGCCAGCGAGGCGACGCCTTCCTGAATCCGCGCCCCGCCCGAATCGTTGATCCCGATCACCGGCGCACCATTCTGCAGCGCCATGTCCATGATCTTGCAGATCTTCTGGGCGTGGGTCTCGGACAAGGACCCGCCGAAGACCGTGAAATCCTGGCTGAAGACATAGACCATCCGGCCGTTGACCGTGCCCCAGCCGGTGACCACCCCGTCGCCCGCCGGGCGGTCCTTCTCCATCCCGAAGTCGGTGCAGCGGTGGGCGACGAAGGTGTCGAATTCCTCGAAGCTGCCCTCGTCCAGCAAGAGCTCGATCCGCTCGCGCGCCGTGAGCTTGCCCTTGGCATGCTGCGCCTCGACCCGGCGCTCGCCACCGCCGGCCCGCGCCGCCGCCCTGCGGACCTCAAGTTCTTCGAGAATGTCCTTCATCGCGCCCTCCCCCGGCTGATGGCGCGGCCAATCTATGGGAGGAGCCAGGCGGCGAGAAGCACGAATGAGAAAATTTGCAAACTGATTTGAAACAGGTGATTTCAAATTGCGAATTCGCGAAGCATTGGCCGCCCCCGCGCACTGCGCTATCTGGATGCCGCACCCCAGCCCGAGGTTCCCATGCCCAGCCTGCCCATCCCCGTCATCACCATCGGCCTTCTCGTCGCCTCGAACATTTTCATGACCTTCGCCTGGTACGGCCACCTGAAGTTCAAGGACAGCGCCCTGATCACCGTGATCCTGGTCTCCTGGGGCATCGCCTTCTTCGAATATGTCCTGCAGGTGCCTGCCAACCGGATCGGGCATGAACATTTCTCGGCCGCACAATTGAAGACGATCCAGGAGGTCATCACCCTCTCGGTCTTCGCCGTCTTCTCGGTGTTCTACCTGAAGGAGCCGCTGACCTGGAACCACCTCGTCGGCTTCAGCTTCATCGCCGTTGGAGCCTTCTTCATCTTCCACAAATGGGGCTGAGACGCGGTTCCTGACCGTCCGGACACTGGACTTCCGCCCCCTCGGCGCTTAGCCCTTTCCGGATGCAAGACCCGCGTTTTCTCGACCGGACGACCCCGCCGAAGATCGTCACCCTGATCCTGATCGCCGGGCTCTCGGCGCTGACGATGAACATCTTCCTGCCCTCGCTGCCCGGGATGGCGGTCTACTACGACGTGCCCTACGGCGTGATGCAACAGTCGGTCGCGCTTTACCTCGCGCTGTCTGCCGGGCTGCAGATCGTCATCGGCCCGATCTCCGACCGCTACGGGCGGCGCAAGGTGCTGCTGGCCTCGGTGGTGCTCTTCCTTCTGGCCACCGTGGGCACGCTTCTCGCGCCCACGGCCACGTCGTTCCTGATCTTCCGCATGGCCCAGGCGGTGATCGCGTCGGGCATGGTCCTGTCCCGCGCCGTCGTCCGCGACATGGTCGCCGACGAAAGGGCCGCCAGCATGATCGGCTATGTCACCATGGGGATGAGCCTTGTGCCGATGATCGGCCCGGTGATCGGCGGGGTGCTGGACGACCTCTACGGCTGGAAGGCGAACTTCGCCCTGCTCCTCATCCTGGGGCTGGCCACCCTCGCCCTTGTCTGGGCCGATCTGGGCGAGACCGCCAGTCTCAGCCGCGTCAGCCTTGCCGACCAGGTCCGCACCTACCCCGCGCTCCTCGCCTCGCGCCGGTTCTGGGGCTACACGCTTTCGGCGGCCTTCGCCTCGGGCTGCTTCTACGCCTATCTCGGCGGCGCGCCCTATGTCGGCGACAAGGTCTTCGGCCTCTCCTCCACCCATGTCGGCGTGCTCTTCGCGCTGACCGCCATCGGCTATGCCGCGGGCAATTTCTTCGCCGGGCGCTATTCGGTGCGCCTTGGCATGAACCGGATGATCCTGATCGGCTGCATGGTCACGTCCCTGGGCCTCGCGCTTCTCGCCCTCCTGACCCTGCTCAATCTCTCCGGCCCCACCACCTTTTTCGGGCTGACCATCTTCATGGGGCTTGGCAACGGCATCTGTCTGCCCAACGCCAACGCCGGGCTGCTCTCCGTCCGGCCCGAGCTTGCGGGCACCGCCTCAGGCCTGGGCGGCGCGATCCTGATCGGCGGCGGCGCAGCGCTGGCGGCCTTTGCGGGCGTGCTGCTCGGCCCTGGCGCCTCGGAAATGCCGCTGATCCTGTTGATGCTCGCCTCCTCCGTCGCCTCGGTCATCGCCATCCTCTTCGTCATCCGTCGGGCGCGACAGATCGGCGCTTGACGCGGCTTTGCAAAGCGTTGCATGGCTTTGCAAAGAGGGGAGCGGAGATGGCCACCCAGAAGCTCTACGCCGGGGTCAAGCTGCGCGAGATCCGCGGTCGGCTGGCGCTGACCCAGAAGGCCTTCGCCGACAAGCTTTCGGTCTCGCTCCCGTACCTGAACCAGATGGAGAACAACCATCGGCCCGTGTCGGCGGCGGTCGTGCTGGCGCTGGCGCAGGAATTCGGCCTCGACGTGACCGAACTGACCGTCGGCGAAAGCGAGCGCCTTGTCACCGACATGCGCGAGGCTTTGGCCGACCCGGTCTTCACCACCGCCACGCCGCCCCTCGCCGACCTGCGCCTTGCCGCCTCGAACGCCCCCGCGCTGGCCCGCGCCTTCCTCGACCTGCACCGCGCCTATCGCCAGACCCATGAACGCCTCGCCTCGCTGGACGAGGCTCTGGGCCGCGAAGACGCCTCCCTCCGCCCCTCGGCCTGGGAAGAGGTGCGCGATTTCTTCCACTATTGCGACAATTACCTAGATGCCATCGACCGTGCGGCGGAACATTTCGCGACCTCAGCAACGAATGGAAAACCCATCGAAATTCTGGCGCAGGATCTGCTGAGGCGGGCCGGGATCAGCTTGCACTATTCCAGCACGGCCCCCTTGCGCCATTATGATCCCGCCGCGAAACGGCTCGACATCTCCGCCCGTGCGCAAGGCCCATCGCAACGATTCCAGCTCCTCCATCAGGTGGCGCTGCTGACCCAGAACGACCTTCTGGAGGCCACGCTCGACCTTGCCCGGTTCTCCACTCCGGAAGCGCGGGACATCGCCAAGATCGGCCTTGCCAACTATTTCGCCGGGGCCGCGCTGCTGCCCTACCGCGCCTTCCTGACCGCCGCGCAAGAGGTCCGCCACGACCTCGAACGCCTCGCCGACATCTTCGGCGCCAGCATCGAACAGGTCGGCCACCGGCTTTCGACGATGCAGAGGCCCGGCGCCAAGGGCATCCCCTTCTTCTTCGTCCGCGTCGATCAGGCGGGCACGATCACCAAGCGCCACTCGTCCACGCGCCTGCAATTCGCGCGCTTCGGCGGGGCCTGCCCGCTGTGGAACGTCCATCAGGCCTTTGAAACCCCGGGGCAATTCCTGCGCCAGCTGTGCGAGACGCCGGATGGCGTCCGCTATCTTTGCCTTGCCCGCGATGTGTCGAAACCCGCTGGGGCCTTCCTCGCCCCGGTCCGCCGCTATGCCATAGGCTTGGGCTGCGAAGTGCAGCATGCGCCGCAACTCGTCTATTCCGACGGGCTCGACCTGAAAGGAAGGTTCGAGCCCATCGGCATTTCCTGCCGGATTTGCGAGCGGGTGAATTGCCACCAGCGCTCGGTCCCGCCGCTGGAGGGACGGCTGAGGATCAACCCCAACGCCCGCGACGTGCTGCCCTACGAGATCGGCTGACCCTCGTCGTTCCCTTCGGTTCCCCTCGGCAAGCAGACCACGAGGAGAAGCCGAAGGCGCACGACGAGCCGCCTATTTCCGCAGCGCCGCTGCGATCTGGTCCTTCAGCCGCGTCCGCGCCTTGCGCAGATGCTCTTCCTCTTCCTCGGTCAGCAGGTCCAGGCGGGTTTCCGAACGGTGCACCTTGTCGTTCACGGCGTCGTACTCGACCAGAAGCTTCGCAAAATGCGCGTCCGATGCCTTCAGGGCCGTGATCTTCTGCGCGTCCGCCGGGAATTCGTCGTGCAGCGTGTGCGGGGTGTTCGACATGCCTGTCTCCTTCTTGACTGTCCCGAGCAGTCTAGGGGCAGCCGCGCAACCAGACCTTGACCGGGATCAAGTGCCGGAAATTTCAGCGTTGCGCCGTGCGCCAGTTCGGGTTGATCCAGGGCTCCAGGTTCGATGCGGGCAGCGGTGTCCGGCCCAGGATATGATCCGCCGCCTTCTCGCCGGTCATGATCGACGGCCCGTTCAGGTTGCCGTTCGTCACCTGCGGGAAGATCGAGCTGTCGGCGACCCGCAGCCCCTCAACTCCGATCACCCGACATTCCGGATCGACCACCGCCAACGGGTCGCTGGCCCGCCCCATCCGCGCCGTGCCGCAGGGGTGATAGGCGCTTTCCACATGCTCGCGCAGGAAATCGTCCAGTTCGATGTCATTCTGATAGCGCGGGCCGGGCTGCAACTCGGCCTTGAGATAGGGCTTGAACGCCTCCTGCCCGAAGATTTCCCGGGTCAGGCGGATGCAGGACCGGAAGTCCTCCCAGTCAGAAGGATGCGACATGTAGTTGAAGCGGATCACCGGGGCATCCGTGGGGTTGCCCGACCGCAGCGTGACGGACCCGCGCGACTTCGACCGCATCGGGCCGACATGCGCCTGGAAGCCATGCCCCTCTGCCACCGCCTTGCCGTCATAGCGCACGGCGATGGGCAGGAAGTGGTACTGGATATCCGGGTACTCCACCCCCGCCTTCGACCGGATGAAGGCGCAGGCCTCGAACTGGTTCGACGCGCCGGGGCCTTTCCCGGTCAGAAGCCACTGCGCCCCCACCCAGGCCTTGCCCCAGAGGTTCCAGTACTTGAACAGCGTCACCGGCTGGCTGGCGGCGAACTGCATGTAGATTTCCAGATGGTCCTGAAGGTTCGCACCGACCCCCGGCCGGTCCGCGACGACCTCGATCCCGTGCTCCCGCAGATGCGCTGCCGGGCCGATCCCCGACAGCATCAGAAGCTTGGGCGAGTTGATCGACGAGGCCGCCAGGATCACCTCGCGCCCCGCCTTGATCACCTGCCGCCCCGCGCGGGTGTCGACCTCGACCCCCAGCGCGCGCTTGCCCTCCATCACCACCCGGCGGGCCAGACCGCGCACCACCTGCACGTTGCCGCCCGCCAGCGCCGGCTTCAGATAGGCATTCGCCGCCGACCAGCGCCGGCTCTTCCAGATCGTCGCCTCCATCGGGCCGAAGCCCTCCTGCTGGCGCCCGTTGTAATCCGCCGTCACCGGATAGCCCGCCTGCTCGCCCGCCGCGATGAAGGCGTCGAAAAGCGGGTTCTCCCGCGTGCCCCGGCTGATGTGCAGCGGCCCATCGGTTCCCCGGAACTCTGGCCCCGACCCGCCGTGCGAGTGCTCCATCCGCTTGAAATACGGCAGCACATCGGCATAGGACCAGCCATCGGCCCCCATCTCGGCCCAGGTGTCATAGTCCCGCGCATGGCCTCGGACATAGACCATTCCGTTGATGCTGGAGGACCCGCCGATCACCTTCCCGCGCGGCGTCGCCAGCACCCGCCCGCCCAGATGCGGCTCGGGTTCCGTCGCGAAGCCCCAGTCGTAGATGCCCATGTTCATGGGATACGACAGCGCCCCCGGCATCTGGATGAACGGCCCCGCGTCCGACCCGCCATGCTCGATCACCGTCACCCGCTTGCCCGCCTCGGCCAGCCGGTAGGCCATGGCGCAGCCCGCCGATCCCGCCCCCACGATCACATAATCCGCGTGCATGTCAGCCCCCCCGCGCCAGTTCGGCGTCGAGGTGGCGCAAGGCCAGCCCCACCGCCACCGCCCCGTCCGGAGCCCCAGATTTCAAGACCTCGCGCAGGTAGAGCCCGTCGATCAGGGCCCCCAGCGATTCGGCGATCGCCTCGGCCCGCGCCCCGGCCAGGGGCCGCAGCGCCGACACCAGATTCGACCTCAGCCGCCCCTGATAGATCGCCAGAAGCCGCTTCGCCTCGGGCACGGTCTGCGCCAGCACCCAGAAGTTCAGCCAGGCGCCCACCGCCTCGCGTCGGAAGTTGCCGGGGCTGAACGAGGCCCGCAGAATCGCCCGGATTCGCCCCTCCCGCCCCTCTGCCGCCGCCAAAGCGCCCCGCACTTCCGCGCCGTAAAGCGTCATGATGTGGCGCATCGCGGCCAGAAACATCTCTTCCTTGGACCCGAAGTAATGATGCGCCAGCGCCGCCGACATCCCCGCCCGCTTAGCGATCTGGCTGACGGTCACGTCCAGCGAACCCACCCTGCCGATCTCGACGATCGTGGCTTTCACCAACGCGGCCTTGCGGATAGGCTCCATTCCAAGCTTCGGCATCGGTGCGGCCCCAAAAATCTCTTGCCAAACCGAAGTAGGGCGAAGTTTATTGACTCGTCAATCAACAAAAATTCCGGGGAGCTGCCATGACCATCCGTTCCACCCTCCTGACCAGCGCCGTCACCTTCGCGCTGGCCGGGTCCGCCTTCGCCGAAGGCTGCGACAAGATCAACTTCTCCGATGTCGGCTGGACCGACATCACCGCCACCACCGCCGCCACGACGCTGGTGCTGGAAGCGCTCGGCTACCAGACCGAAACCAGCGTCCTGTCGGTGCCGGTCACCTATGCCGGGCTCGCCAACGGCGACATCGACGTGTTCCTCGGCAACTGGATGCCGACGATGGAGGGCGACATCGCCAGCTACCGCGAGGCGGGAACCGTCGACACCGTGCGCACCAACCTTGAAGGGGCGAAATACACCCTGGCCACCAACGAGGCGGGGGCCGCCCTCGGCATCACCGATTTCTCCAACATCAAGGACCATGCTGCCGAACTCGACTCCAAGATCTACGGCATCGAGGCCGGCAATGACGGCAACCGCCTGATCCTCGACATGATCTCTGCCGGCCAGTTCGGCCTTACCGGCTTCGAACTGGTCGAAAGCTCGGAACAGGGGATGCTGGCCGAGGTGGACCGCAAGACCGGCGCGGGACAGCCCATCGTCTTCCTGGGCTGGGAACCGCATCCGATGAACGCCAACTTCAAGCTGACCTATCTTTCGGGCGGTGACGAGGTGTTCGGCCCGAACTTCGGCGGCGCCATCGTCGCGACCAATACCCGCAAGGGCTATGTCGCGGAATGCCCGAACCAGGGCAAGTTCCTGGAGAACCTGGTCTTCTCGCTCCCGATGGAGAACGAGATCATGGGCGCGATCCTGAACGACGGCACCGATCCGCGCGCCGCCGCCAAGGCCTGGCTGGCCGCCAACCCCGCCGCCTGGGAGCCCTGGCTCGACGGCGTGACCACCAAGGACGGCGGCGACGCCAAGGCCGCGGTGACTGCCGCGCTGCAGTGACCGGCACGCGCGGGGATGCGGAGGAGCGCATCCCCGCCGTCAAGGCATGAAGGGGGACGGGTTTGGACTGGCTGCAATCCAATTTTCCATGGCTTTTCGAGAAAATTCCGGTCGGCTGGGCTGCCAAGCAGGTGGTTGACTGGCTGAAGGCCAATGCGCGCCCGCTGTTCGACGGCATCAGCGATGCCTTCGGCTGGCTGATCAACGCCACGCTCGGCCTGATCCAGTGGCCGCATCCGCTGGTGGTGGTGGCGCTTTTCGTGGCGCTGACCTGGGCCTTGCAGCGGTCCTGGAAGATCTGCCTGCTGGTCCTCCTGGGCTTCCTCTTCATCCTGAACCAGGGCTACTGGAAGGCGACGACGGAAAGCCTGGTGCTCCTGTTCTATTCCTGCCTCCTCTGCATGGCGATCGGGGTGCCGGTCGGCATCGCCGCGGCGCATCGGCCCCGGCTCTATGCCGCCATGTCGCCGGTCCTTGACCTGATGCAGACCCTGCCCACCTTCGTCTACCTGATCCCGGCGGTGGTGTTCTTCGGCCTCGGCATGGTGCCGGGCCTTCTGGCCACCGTGATCTTCGTGGTTCCCGCGCCGATCCGGCTGACCTATCTCGGCATCGCGGCCACGCCGCAATCGCTGGTCGAGGCGGCGACCGCCTTCGGCGCCACGCCCCGGCAGAAGCTGTGGAAGGTGGAACTGCCCTTTGCCCTGCCGCAGATCATGGCCGGGCTGAACCAGACCATCATGCTGTCGCTGTCGATGGTGGTGATCGCCGCCATGGTTGGGGCGAACGGCTTGGGCATCCCGGTCGTGCGGGCGCTGGGGCAGAACAATTCGGCGCTCGGCTTCGAATCCGGGATGGTGATCGTGGTGGTGGCGATCATGCTCGACCGTATGCTGAGGGTGGTCCGCAAATGACCAATGCCGTCGAATTCGACCGTGTTTCCATCGTCTTCGGCGAGGCGCCCCAGCGCGCCCTGCCGCTGATGGACCAGGGCAAAAGCCGGGCCGAGGTGCAGACCGCGACCGGGCAGATCCTCGGCGTCCATGATTGCAGCCTGACCGTGGCCGAAGGCGAAATCCTTGTTCTCATGGGCCTGTCCGGCAGCGGCAAGTCCACGCTTCTGCGCGGGGTGAACGCGCTGAACCCTGTGGTGCGGGGCGAGGTGCGGGTGCTGGACGGCGACCGGATGGTCTCTGTCACCAAGGCCGACCCCGCCACCCTGCGTCGGCTGCGCGCCACGCGGGTGGCCATGGTCTTCCAGCAGTTCGGCCTCCTGCCCTGGCGCACGGTGCGGGAAAATGTCGGGCTGGGGCTGGAACTGGCGGGGATTCCCCCGTCGGAACGGATGCCGCGCGTGGACCGGCAACTGGAACTGGTGAACCTGTCGCAATGGGCCGACCGCAAGGTGGGCGAGTTGTCGGGCGGGATGCAGCAGCGCGTCGGGCTGGCCCGCGCCTTCGTGACCGAGGCGCCGATCCTGTTGATGGACGAGCCCTTCTCGGCGCTGGACCCGCTGATCCGCGCCAAGCTACAGGACGAGCTTCTGGACCTGCAGGCCAAGCTGAAGCGCACCATCGTCTTCGTCAGCCACGATCTGGACGAGGCCTTCAAGATCGGCAACCGCATCGCCCTGATGGAGGGTGGCCGCATCGTGCAATGCGGCACCGCGCGCGAGATCATCGCCAATCCGGTCAGCGATTATGTGGCCGATTTCGTCGCCCACATGAACCCGCTGGGCGTGCTGACCGCGCGGGACGTGATGGAGCAGGGTCAGGCCCGGGCCGGCGCGCGCGAACTGCCCGCCGAGACCCCGGTCAAGGACATCATGGACCTGATGTCGAAAGGCGTGGCCGAACTGGTGGTGACGGAGAACGGCCGCAACCTTGGCCTTGTGCGGACCGCCAGCCTGATGGGCAAGCTGATCAACCCGCGAGGCTAGGGGGCCAAAAGTTTTCGAAAACTTTTTGGCAAATCTTTTCGAAAAGATTTGCGCCCCGGATCGGCGTCGCGCGGGACGTTAGGTACTGCTACGCCCTGCCCAAACGGGAGAGAAGAACGCACGAAGTGCTGGACGATCTGCCCTCAGGGGCGCCCCACCAAGGTTAAGTCCGCGTAAACGCCCGCGCCCAACCCCTTGATTTCCTTTGAATCAGAAATCTGTCCGCGCAGGGCGCGCCTATTCCGCCTTGGCAGCCTTCTTCTTGGGCGCAGCCTTCTTCGCCGGGGTCTTCTTCGCGGGGGCCTTCTTCGCCGCAGGCTTGGCCGCCGCCTTCTTCGGCGCGGCCCTCTTCTTCGCCCCCGATTTTCCCGCCTTCTCGGCGATCAGGACCAAGGCCTCCTCCAGCGTGACCGCCTCCGGCTCCACCCCCTTCGGCAGGGTGGCGTTGACCTTCTCCCACTTCACATAAGGCCCATACCGGCCCGGCATCACCTGGACCTCTCCCCCGTCCGGATGCGCGCCCAGAACCTTCAGCGGTCCGGCCGGCGCGGCCCTGCCCCGACCCCGGCTCGCCTTCTGCGCCAGCACCTCGACCGCCCGGTTCATCCCGATGGTGAAGACCTCCTCCACCTCGGGCAGGTTCGCGTAGACGGTCCCATGCTTCACATAGGGCCCGAACCGCCCGATCCCCGCCTCGACCAGCACCCCGTCCTCGGGGTGGGTGCCCACCTCGCGCGGCAGCGACAGGAGCGAGAGCGCCCGTTCCAGCGTCAGCCCGTCCGGCGTCCAGCCCTTCGGCAGGCTGGCGCGGTCGGGCTTCGGCTGCGCCTCCGTCGCCTCGCCCCGCTGGACGTAAGGCCCGAAGCGCCCGGCCCGTAGGCTGATCTCCATCCCGTTTTCGTCCTGCCCCAGCACCCGCCCGTCCGAGGCGACGCTCTCCGCATCCCCGGCCAAGGGTCGCGTATACCGGCACTCCGGGTAGTTGCCGCAGCCGATGAAGGCCCCGCCCGAGCGTGCGGTCTTCAGATGCAGCCGCCCCGTCCCGCAGGTCGGGCAGATGCGAGGATCGCTGCCATCCGCCCGCGCGGGGTAGAGGTGCGGGGCGAGGAAATCGTCCAGCTTTTCCAGCACCTCGCCGATCCGCAGGTCCGCCGTCTCGGCAATCGCCGCCGAAAAGTCGCGCCAGAAGCGGGAGAGCACGTCCTTGTAGTCGCGGTCCCCGGCGGAGACGTCGTCGAGTTCGGATTCAAGATCGGCGGTGAAGTCATACTCGACATAGCGCTTGAAGAAGTTGGCGAGAAAGGCTGTCACCAGCCGCCCCTTGTCTTCGGGGAAGAGCCGGTTCTTGTCCTTCCGGACGTATTCCCGGTCGACGATGGTGGTCAAGATCGAGGCATAGGTCGAAGGCCGCCCGATCCCCAGCTCCTCCATCCGCTTGACCAGCGTCGCCTCGGTATAGCGCGGCGGGGGCTGGGTGAAATGCTGGTCGGGGGTGATCGCGCCCTTGTCGACCGCCTCGCCCTGCATCACCTGCGGCAGGCGGCCTTCGTCTTCGTCCTCGCCCTCCTGCCGGTCGTCGCGGCCCTGGTCATAGACCTTGAGATAGCCGTCGAAGAGCACAACCTGCCCGTTCGCCCGGAACGCCACTTCGCCATCGGGCGAGGCCAGGTCGACCGCCGTGCGCTCCATCCGCGCGGCGGCCATCTGGCTGGAGATGGTGCGCTTCCAGATCAGGTCGTAGAGTTTGCGCTGGTCGTCCTCGACCCGGATCTTCTCCGACCCCAGGGCCATGTCGGTCGGCCGGATGCATTCATGCGCTTCCTGAGCATTCTTGGCCTTGTTCTTGTACATGCGAGGCGAATCCGGAACATACTCCGCCCCGAACCGGCGCTTGATCTCGTCGCGCGCGGCCATCACCGCTTCGGGGGCCATGTCGATGCCGTCGGTTCGCATGTAGGTAATATAGCCCGCCTCATACAGGCGTTGCGCGGCGTTCATGCATTGCTTGGCGCCCATGCCGTATTTGCGGCTGGCCTCCTGCTGCAGGGTCGAGGTCATGAACGGCGGCCAGGGGTTGCGGGTCGCGGGTTTCGATTCGACCGCCACCACCTTGAAATCGCGGTGCTTTGCGGCCTGCACCGCAAGCTCGGCGGCGGTCGCGGTGGGGATGTCGAACTTGGTCAGCTTCTTGCCGCCGAGCGTGACCATCCCGGCCTCGAACTCTTGGCCCCGCGGCGTGCGGAAGACAGCTTTGACGGTCCAGTATTCCTGCGCCTTGAAGGCCTCGATCTCCATCTCGCGCTCGACGATCAGGCGGAGGCAGACGGATTGCACGCGGCCCGCGGACTTTGCTCCGGGGAGCTTGCGCCAGAGGACGGGGGAGAGGGTGAAGCCGACGAGATAGTCCAGCGCGCGGCGGGCGAGATAGGCTTCGACCAGAGGCGTGTCGATGTCGCGGGGTTCCTTCATCGCCTTGGTCACGGCGTCTTTCGTGATCGCGTTGAAGGTCACCCGGGCGACGTTTTTGCCTTTCTTCAGGCTGCTTTGCAGGGCCTCCTTCAGGTGCCAGCTGATCGCCTCGCCCTCGCGGTCGGGGTCGGTTGCAAGGATCAGGGTGTCGTCGGATTTCAGCGCCTCGGCGATGGCGCGGACGTGTTTCTTCGACTCGGGCGCGACTTCCCAGAGCATGTCGAATCCATGCTCGGGATCGACCGAGCCGTCCTTGGCGGGCAGGTCGCGGACATGGCCGTAGGAGGCGAGGACGGTGAAGTCCGGGCCAAGATATTTGTTGATTGTCTTGGCCTTGGCGGGGGATTCCACGACGACGACTGGCATGTTTCCTGAAACTCCCGGCCTTTGCAAATGGCGCGGCACCATGTGGGGGAAGGCGCGGCGTTGTCAACCAGGGGGCTTCCCGCGCCGCTGCGGTCGCTGGGTGCGGAGGAGGGTGAGGAAGGGTGAACGGGGCCTTGGACAGGACATTCCCGATGACCGGTGCCGGGCGCTGCAAACCCTTCTGAACGCTGGCTTAAATGGACACGTCCTGCAGGAGTTCGGCGTATGCTTTGCGTATGGATTCGGTATGGATGCCCTACATACGCGCGTATGGCAGGGCGGGCGTTAACACTGGCGGCGAATCGGGCCGTGGTGGGTTTGCACCCAGCCTACATCACGCGCGCCAGCAGGCCGCCCGGCTGGCGGGAGATGCGGCCGTCAAGCTCCAGCGTCAGGAGTTCCGGGGCGAGTTGGGCGGGGGTGACGTTCAGGTCGCGCATCAGCTGGTCCTCGGCAAGGGGGCTGGGGCCGAGGCGGTTCAGGATCATCGCGTGGAGGAGCGCCACCTCTTTCAGAGGGCGTTGCGGAGCGCTGGGACCGGGCAGCGGAGGCAGGCGCATCTCGGGTTCGGGGGTGCCTTCCGTGGGCGCACCCAAGGCTTCCAGCACGTCCTGCGGCCCGCGGATCAGAAGGGCGCCGTCGCGGATCAGCATGTTGCAGCCCGAGGCACGGGCGTCAAAGGGATGGCCGGGGACGGCCATCACGTCGCGGCCATAGTCGAGCGCGGCTTTCGCAGTGATCAGGCTGCCGGATTTCGCGGCGGCTTCCACCACGATCACCGCGCGGGAGAGGCCCGCGACGATGCGGTTGCGGAGCGGGAAATGGCGGGCCTGCGGTTCCAGACCGGGGGGATGTTCGCTGATCCGGCAGCCGTTCGTGTCAAGGACGGCGGCGAGGGCCGCATTCTCGGCCGGGTAGATCACGTCGATCCCGCCGGCCATGACCGCGATGGTGCGGCCCGGCCCTTCCAGCGCCGCCTCATGCGCGGCGGTGTCGATGCCGCGGGCGAGGCCGGAGACGACGGTGAAGCCCGCCTCGGAGAGACCCAGGCCCAGACGGCGGGCCATGCGGACCCCGAGGGAGGAGGCGTTGCGGGCGCCGACCATGCCGATGGCCGGGAGGTTGAGAAGGGAAATGTCCCCCTTGGCCCAGAGGATGGGGGGAGCATCGGCAATCTCCATCAGGGCGCGGGGATAGTCAGCCTCACCATGCACAAGGAGTGTCGCACCCAGCGTGCGGCCCTGCTTCAGTTCGGTCTGGACGACGCCGAGGGGGCAGACCTCATACCCCTCGACCCCCGCGGCCTTCGCGATGGCGGGAAGGGCCGAAAGCGCGGCGCGGGTGGAGCCGTGTTCGGCCAGCAGGCGGTGATAGGTGACGGCCCCCACCCGGCGGGAGCGAACGAGGCGGAGCCGGTCAAGACGCTCATCCTCCGTCCGGGGTGTGGGGTGTGTGGGGGTTGAAAGCTGCCCGTCCGCCATCCGTTGCCTCGCCTCGTTCGCCAGAGGCAGTCTGCACCGGCGATGGTTAACGAATGCTGAACGCCCGCCGACCTTGCACCGGAGCCGGATATTTGATCAAATGGCGGCAACGCGACCCTGAGGCCCGGGGTCCATCAGGGAGCACGACCATGCTGAACGCCGAAGTTGCCAAGCGCCGCGACGAAGCCATCTCGCGCGGGGTGGGGATGATGACCCAGATCTACGCCGACAAGGCGCTGAATTCCGAGGTCTGGGATATCGAGGGCAATCGCTACATCGACTTTGCTGCCGGGATCGCGGTGGTGAACACCGGGCATTGCCACCCGAAGATCATGGCGGCGGTGGCGAACCAGATGACGAAGTTCACCCATACCTGCCATCAGGTGATGCCCTACGAGAACTACATCCGTCTGGCGGAGCGCCTGAACGACAAGGTGCCGGGGTCGTGGAAGAAGAAGACGATCTTCGTGACCACCGGAGCCGAGGCCTGCGAGAACGCGATCAAGATCGCCCGCATCGCCACGGGGCGGAATGCGGTCATCGCCTTCGGCGGCGGCTTCCATGGCCGGACCTTCATGGGGATGAGCCTGACCGGCAAGGTCGAGCCCTACAAGAAGGGCTTCGGGTCGATGATGCCCGACGTCTATCACGTGCCCTTCCCGATGGATGTGCACGGGATCTCGACCAAGGACGCGATGGCGGGGATCGAGAAGCTGTTCAAGGCCGACCTCGACCCGGCCCGCGTGGCCGCGATCATCTTCGAGCCGGTGCAGGGTGAGGGCGGATTCTATCCGGCGCCGACCGATCTGGTGAAGGCGATCCGCGCGCTCTGCGACCAGCACGGCATCGTGATGATCGCCGACGAGGTGCAGACGGGCTTCGCACGGACGGGGCATCTGTTCGCGATGGAGAGCCACGGGGTGGCCGCCGACCTGACGACGATGGCCAAGGGCCTGGCGGGCGGGCTGCCGCTGGCGGCGGTGACGGGCAAGGCCGAGTTGATGGATGCGGCCAATCCGGGCGGCCTGGGCGGCACCTATGCCGGGAACCCGCTGGGAATCGCCGCGGCGAACGCGGTTCTGGACGTGATCGAGGAAGAGGACCTGTGCGCGCGGGCGAACGAGCTGGGTTCGCGCCTGAAACAGCGGCTGGAGGCGATCCGGGCGACGGCGCCCGAGATCGTGGACATCCGGGGGCCGGGCTTCATGGTGGCGGTGGAATTCGCCAATCCGGCGACGAAGGAACCCGATGCGGGCTTCACCGGGCGGGTGCGGACCGAGGCGCTGAAGCGCGGCCTTCTTCTTCTGACCTGCGGGGTCTATGGCAATGTGGTGCGCTTCCTGGCGCCGATCACCATCCCGGATGCGCATTTCGCGGAGGCGATGGATATCCTGGAAGCCTCGGTTGCGGCAGCGCGGCAGGGCTAGGGTCGGGAACCTGATGGCCGGTCCGGCGTTATACGCGCAGCAACGGATCGGTCGAATTCCGCCCATCACGCCTTTTCCCGGCCCCAAGCGGGGGTTAGACAGCTACTGTCCGTCAGCAGAATCACAACCTGGAGCAGACCCATGAAACGTTATCTTCTGGCCCTTCCCCTTCTGGCCCTGCCGATCGCGGCTTGCACGCCGGCCGAGCAGAATGCGGCCATCGGCGGGCTTGGCGGCGCAGCGGTGGGGGCGGCGATCTCGTCGGATTCCGACCGCACCAAGGGCGCCATCGCGGGCGCGGCGGTCGGCGTTGTCGCCTCGCAACTGATCGGCCCCGCGCAGCAATCGGGCAAGTGCTACTACCGCGACCAGTACGGCCAGAAATACATCGCCAACTGCTAATAGCACCCCTGCCCCGGTCCGCCTGTGCGGGCCGGGGTCTTCGCGCCCCTGCGGGGCGCGGCCCCTTCCGTGCGGGGGGGGAAGCGGCTAGAAGGACGGGCAATCCGCCAGCAGGCCGCCGATGCCCGAGCTTTCCCCGCCCAAGCCTTCCCACAAGCTTTCCCCTGGAATCGACCTTGCCTCTGCCAGCGTCCGGCTGGGTGGGCGTGTCGTGCTGGACGGGCTGTCGCTGCGGCTGACGGAAGGCCGGATCGGGGTGCTGGGGCGGAATGGGTCGGGCAAGACGACGCTGCTTCGGCTGATCGCGGGGCTGATCGCCCCGGATCGCGGGACGGTGCGGGTGGATGGGGTGGACCCGTTCCGCGACCGGAAGGCCACGCTGGCCGCGCTTGGCATCCTGTTCCAGAACCCCGACCACCAGATCCTGTTCCCGACGGTCGAGGAGGAGCTGGCCTTCGGGCTGCTGCAGCAGGGCCTGGCTGCGGCGGACGCGGCGGGCCGGGTGGCGGAGTTGCTGGCGGCGGAGGGGCGGGCGCATTGGGCGAAGGCCCCGGTCTCGACGCTGAGCCAGGGGCAGCGACACTACCTTTGCCTTCTGGCGGTGCTGCTGATGGAGCCGCAGACGATCCTTCTGGACGAGCCGCTGGCGGGGCTGGACCTGCCGACACAGGCCCGGCTGGCGCGGCGCTTCGCCGCCCTGCCGCAGCGGCTGGTGACGATCACCCACGACCCGGCGGTGCTGCGGGAGGCGGACCGGGTGCTGTGGCTGGAAGCGGGGCGGATCGTGGCGGACGGGCCTCCGGATGAGGTGATCCCCGCCTTCAGCGCCGAGATGGCCCGGATCGGAGCGCGCGATGCTGACGCTGACCTCGCCGGTTGAAACCTGGGCGCATCGGCTGCCTGCCGGGCTGAAGCTGGGGGCGCTGGCGGGGGCGACGACGGGGCTGTTCCTGATGGCTGCGCCCTGGCTGCTGGCGGCAGCGCTGGCGGGGACGGCGGCCTTGTATCTGTCGGGAGGAAAGTGGTTTGCCCTGGCGGGCCTGAAACTCCTCTGGCCGCTCTGGCCCTTCGTCGTGATCGTCGGGGCCTGGCATCTGTGGACCGGGGATGTCCGGGGCGGGGCGGTGGTGCTGTTGCGGATGGTGGCCGCGGTGGGGCTGGCGAATTTCGTCACCATGACGACGCGGCTTTCGGACATGCTGGCGGTGTTCGAGCGGCTGGCGCGGCCGCTGGCACCGATCCTGCCGCCGCGGCGGCTGGCGCTGGCCTTCGCGCTGGTGATCCGCTTCATTCCGGTGATGCTGGAGCGGATGGGGCACATCCGGCAATCCTGGTCGGCGCGTTCCCCCCGCCCGCCCCGGTGGCGGGTGATGGTGCCTGCGACGCTGGCGGCGCTGGAGGATGCGGACCGGGTGGCCGAGGCCTTGCGGGCGCGGGGCGGGGCTGGTTAAAGGGCGGAAGCAACCGGGGGACCCGATGGAACGCAACCTGACGCATATCGCCCTTTTCGCCGCGCTGATCGCGGTTCTGGGGCTGATCCCGAAGATCGACCTTGCCGGGGGCGTGCCGATCACGGCGCAATCGCTGGGGATCATGCTGTGCGGCACGGTGCTGGGCGCCCGGCGCGGGGCACTGGCGGTGCTTCTGTTCCTCGCGCTGGTCGCGGCCGGGTTGCCGCTTCTGTCCGGCGGGCGGGGGGGGATCGGGGTCTTTGCCGGGCCGTCGGTCGGCTTCCTGGTCGGCTTTCCCGTCGCGGCCTTCGTGGCCGGCTGGGTGATGGAGCGCACGACCCTGTCGCCCGCGGTGGCGGCGACGGCGGCCTCGGTCATCGGCGGTATCGGCGTGATGTATGTCTTCGGCATCGCCGGGATGGCGCTGGTCCTGGGCAAGAGCCTGTCGGAAGCGGCCTTCCTGGCCTTCGCCTTCCTGCCGGGCGATGTGATCAAGGCAGGGATCGCCGGTCTGGTGACGCAGAGCCTGTCGCGGATGCGCCCCGCCTCGCTGCTGTCACGGGCCTGAACGGTCCACCAGCAGCGCCGTCCCGATGCCCCCCGCCGCCGCGATGGCGGCGAGGCCCCTGCCCTGTGTCAGCCCATGGAAGAGACGGACGGCCAGGATCGCCCCGGAGGCGCCGATGGGGTGACCCCGCGCCAGACCGCCGCCCGCGGGGTTGACATAGGCCGGGTCGAGCCCCGCCCCGTCGATCACGGCGAGGGCCTGGACGGCATAGGCCTCCATGACCTCGGCCTGACGGAGGGGCGAACCGTCCCAGATGCGGCGGATCGCGGCGACAGGGGCGAGGCCGGGTTCTTCCGGGTTTCCGCCCAATGTCGCCCCGGCGAGGAGGGCCAGCCCCCTGCCCTGCGCGATGCGGTCCGAGACGACAAGGCAGACCGCCGCCGCATCCGCCGCGACCGCAGCCGTCGCCGCGGTGATGCTGCCCGCAAGGACCGGGGCGCGGGCGAGGAGTTTCGAAGACAGCGCGCGCGGAAAGGCGTCGCGCGTGGTGCCGTCGAGGGGGACGATCTCGGACGTCAGGTCGGCGGCAAGCGCCTTGGCGTGGCTTTCGATGGCCCAGGCCTCTTGCCTTTCGCGGGGGATGGCGAGGCGCTGTGCAAGGGCCTCGGCCGCCTGCGCCATATCGGGGTCGCGGTCGGGCCAGGGAGTGAAAGGGGCCTGTTCATAGGGCACGGGCGGGCCGCCGTCGGGGTCGGTTTTCAGGCGTAGCGGGCGGCGGGAGTAGCTTTCGACGCCCCCGGCGAGGACAACCTCGGCGGCGCCGGAATCGACCAGGGCCTTGGCCAGCAGGATGGCGTCGAGGCCGCCCGCGCATTGCCGGTCGGTGGTCAGGCCCGCGACGGTTTCGTGCAGGCCAGCGGCCAGCGCCACCCGGCGGGCGGGGTTGCCGCCAAGCCCAAGGGCGTTGGAGAGGATGACCTCATCGACACGGGCGGGCTCGACCCCGGCATCGGCGAGGCAGGCGATGAGGACGGGGGCGGCGAGATCTTCGAGGGAAAGCCGGGCGAAGGCGCCGCCCCGGGGCACGACGGCGGTGCGGCGGGCGGCGATCAGGCGCGCCACAGCGAGGCCTCCAGCGCCTTGAGGTCGGTCTTCCCGGAGGGGAGCGTGGGCCAGTCCTCTCGCCAGACCAGCGACCTGGGAGATTTGAGCGGGCCGAGCCGGGTTCGCAGGGCGGTCAGGATGGCGGCCTCCTGCGCCGCGTCGCCTTGGAGGAGGGCGATCAGGCTGTGGCCGCGCTTCGGGTCCGGGACGGGCAGGACGGCGGCGCGGATGATGCCGGGAAGCGTGTGAAGCAGCGCCTCGATTTCCTCGGGGAAGACATTCTGGTCGGCGATGGTGACCATGCGGCCCGCGCGGCCCTTCAGGTAAAGGAAGCCGTCTTTCATCTCGCCGATCTCGCCCACGGAAAGCCAGCCGTCGCGCCAGCGGGTTGCGGGGGGACGGGAATCGAGCGCTGGCGCGCAAGCCTTTTCTCTCGCCTCTGCGCGCGAAGGGCGCGCAACCGGCTCGGGTGAAGAGCCTCCGGCGGGGATATTTGGGCAAATGTGAAAGTCAGAAGGGTCGGCATAGCCGAGGAAGAGGTAGGGGCTTTTGACCCAGACTTCTCCGGTCGGATCGAGGCGCAGGTCCACGCCGGGATAGGGACGGCCGACCGAGGTTTCGGGCGTGGTCTCGTCGGCCAGCGTGATGAAGCTGGTTTCGGCGGCGCCGTAGAACTCGCGGACCTTGGCCTGCGGTGCGAGGCTGGCGAGGGCGGCCCGGAGAGCGGGGTCGAGCTTGGAACCGCCGGCGAGGATGAGGCGGAGGTCGGGGAGGGAGCCGGGGCCGAGGATCAGGCGCAGTTGCGCGGGGGTGGCGTACAGGTGGGTGATGCGGCGCTGCGCCAGGGCCTTGCGCTGGCGGTCCGGGCGGAGGTCGGCGAGGAGGTGGACCTCTGCGCCGAGATGCAGGCCTTCGATGGCGCCATAGAGCGAGAGCGAATGGACCAGGCGGCCGAGCACGGCGATGCGGGCGCCGGGGCCGATGCCGAGGCCGGCGTTGACGGCGAAGCCGGCGGTCCAGGAGGCTTGCGTGCGGCGGATGCGGCGCGGCTGGCCGGTGGAGCCGGAGGTGAGGGTTTCGAGGATCGGCAGGTCATGCGCTGCGGGCGGCGGCTGGTCGGGGGCACCGATGCGGAAGGCGGGGTGGCCGATGGCGGCGGCGAGGCCTGAAGGGGTGTCGGGGAGGATTGCGCCCTCAGTCGTTTCTCCCGACGAAGGGGGCAAGCGGCTGCCCTCCCCGGCCCTCCCCACGAGGGAGAGGGAGAGGCTCATACCGGCCTGCGGGGCATGAGCGATACTTCTGGCTTCATGGCGAGGGGATGGGGCGCCTTTGGCAAAGGCAGTCGGGTTTGCCCGCCGCACCACCTCGGCCCCCGCGCCATCGAACAACCGGGCCTCGGGGTGCCAGCGGAAGCTGTCGCTCATGCCTTGAGGAGCGAGGCGATCCGGCGGAGCGCCAGCAGGTAGCCGTCTGTTCCGCAGCCGGCGATCACGCCGTCGGCGCGGGCGGAGACATAGGAGTGATGCCGGAAGGATTCGCGCTTGTGGATGTTCGAGATATGCACCTCGATCACCGGGCCGTCATAGGCGTGGAGCGCGTCGAGGATGGCGATCGAGGTATGCGAATAGGCGCCGGGGTTGATGATGATCCCCGCCGAGCTGCCGCGCGCCTCATGGATCCAGTCGATCAACTGACCCTCGTGGTTCGATTGCAGGGCGCGGACGGTCAGGCCAAGTTCCTCGGCCAGGTCGGCGGTGCGGGCCACCACATCGTCCAGCGTCTCGCGCCCGTAGATTTCGGGCTGACGCAGGCCGAGGAGATTCAGGTTGGGGCCGTTGAGTAAGGTGACGAGCTTCGGCATCGGGGTCCCGCAGGCAAGGTTCGCGTGAGATTAGCCGATATGACCCTGCGGGCAACGGGCAAAAAAATTGGCGGCTTTCCGGGAACCTGTCGGAACAGGTTGGAAAGCCGCCCAGGGAGACATCGTTCACCCCCGGAAGGGTTGATCTCAGGCCACTTTCTCCAGCACCACCTCGGGAAGGATGCCAAGGGCGCGGACGACCTCGCGGGTCAGCTGCGGGCGGTTCAGGGTGTAGAAGTGCAGATCCTCCACCCCGCCCTGGATCAGCCTGTCGCAAAGCGCGGTGCATTGGGTCAGCGCCAGCAGGTCCTCTCGCCCGTCGCGTGCGGCGGTGGCGAAGGCGTCGTCCAGCTTCTGCGGAACGCTGGTCCCGCAGCGGCGGGCGAATTTCTTCGCGCCCTCCCATGAGGTGATCGGCAGGATACCGGGGATGATCGGGGCGGTGATCCCGGCTTTGGCGCAGGCATCGCGGAAGCGGAAGAAGGTGTTGGCATCGAAGAAGAACTGGGTGATGGCGCTGGAGGCCCCCGCGTCGATCTTGCGCTTGAGCCAGGTCACATCGGCGGCGCTGTCGGCGGCATCGGGGTGCGGCTCGGGGTAAGCGCCGACGCGGATCTTGAACCTGCCGGTCTTCGCCAGCTTCTCCACCAGTTCCACCGAATTGGCGAAGCCGAGGGGGTGCGGCACGAAGCGCTGCGCGCCTTGCGGGGCATCGCCGCGCAGCGCCACGATCTCGGTCACACCGGCGGCGGCATAGGATTCGGCGATGGCCAGCGTCTCGGTCCGGGTGGCATCGACGCAGGTCAGATGCGCGGCCACCTTCAGCCCGTAGTTGCGATGGATGGTTGCGACCGCATCATGAGTGAGGGTCCGGGTGGTGCCGCCCGCGCCATAGGTGACGGAGACGAATTCCGGTTGCATCGGGGCCAGCGCCTGCACCGTTTCCCACAGGCGGAACGAGGCGTCCAGCGACTGCGGCGGGAAGAATTCAAAGCTGATGCGGGGCGAGGTCATGCGGGGTCTCCTTCACTGGCCCCCTTGTGGCAGATCGCGGCATGTGAGACCAATTCATAGTTTTCACGATCTTCATGAGGCCCATTCATGTACGTTGAGCTGCGCCACCTGCGGACGATCCGGGCGATCCAGCAGGCCGGAGGGCTGGCGCGGGCGGCGGACATGCTGAACATGACGCAGTCGGCGCTGAGCCATCAGGTGAAGGGGCTGGAGGATCAGGCCGGGATGGAGCTGTTCGTGCGCCGGTCGAAGCCGATGCGCCTGTCGGCGGCGGGGCTGCGGATGCTGCGGGCGGCCGAACGCATCCTGCCGGAGATCGACGCGATGGAGGAGGAGTTCCGCGCACTTCGGGCCGGGCGGACCGGGCGGCTGCACATCGCCATCGAATGCCATGCCTGTTTCGACTGGCTGTTCCCGGTGCTGGAGCTGTTCCGCCATGCCTGGCCCGAGATCGATGTGGACATCCGGGCGGGGCTGGCCTTCGAGGCGCTGCCCGCGCTGAACCGCGAGGATGTGGATCTGGTGATTTCCTCGGACCGGGAGCCGCCGCCGGGGATCGTGTTCAACCCCTTGTTCGACTATCACCCGACCTTCGTCGGATCGGCGCAGAACCCCTTGGCGAGCAAGGATTTCATCACGGCGGAGGACTTCCGCGACCAGGTGCTGATCACCTATCCGGTCAGCCGCGACAAGCTGGACATCTTCAGCGAGGTGCTGACCCCCGCCAAGGTGGAGCCCCGCGCACAACGGACGGCAGAGCTGACGGCGGTGATCCTGATGCTGGTGGGCTCGAACCGGGGGGTGGCGGTGCTGCCGGACTGGGTGATGCGTGAAGTGAAGACGAATGCCGACTACATCACGCGACCCCTTGGGCCGGACGTGGTGACGAAGCGGATGTATGCGGCGACGCGGGAAGAGGACGCGGCCAAGCCCTATATCGCGCATTTCCTGCGGCTGGCGCGGTCGGAGCCGGTGAAGCTGCAGCGGGGATGACACCTCCTCGTTCGACTTCCTCCCGGCGAGGAGGGACGACCTCACCGATGAGCGCTATCCGCGGATCGTGTCGGCCATCGTCTTGAACAGCGCGTCGTTCGCCGCGATCAGCGCGCCGTCCAGGGGATTGGCCCCCTCGCGCAGGCCTTCGACGAGACCGCCGGCTTCCTTCACCAGCAGCACGCCCGCCGCGATATCCCAGACGCTGAGTTCCCGTTCCCAATAGCCGTCGAAGCGGCCCGCCGCGACATAGGCCAGGTCCAGCGAGGCGGCGCCCCAACGGCGCACCCCGGCGCAGGCGGGCATCAGGCGCCCGAGGTCCTTCAGCATCGCGGGCAGCGTCGACTTCGCGCCGAAGGGCACGCCCGTGGCGAAAACCGCCTCGTGCAGCGCCCGGCGGCCCGAGACGCGGAGACGGCGGTTATCGTTCAGCCAGCAGCCCGCGCCCTTCTCGGCCCAGAACATCTCGTCCTTGGCGGGGTCGTAGACCACCGCCGAGACGATCTCGCCCTTGTGCTCCAGCGCGATCGAGACCGCCCAATGCGGCATCCCGTGCAGGAAGTTCGTGGTTCCGTCCAGGGGATCGACGATCCAGCGGCGGGTCGGGTCGGCCCCGGCGGTCGCGCCGGTTTCCTCGCCGATCCAGCCATAGGTGGGACGGCCGCCGAGGAGTTCCTCCTTGATCAGCCGCTCCGCCTCGCGGTCGGCTTTCGAGACGAAATCCCCCGGCCCCTTGGTCGAGACCTGAAGGTTCTCCACCTCGCGGAAATCCTTGACCAGCGAACGCCCCGCCTTGCGCGCGGCCTTGATCATCAGGTTGAGGTTGGCCGAGCCCTGCATTGTCCGCTCCCGCAGCATTTCAAGCCCGGCGCTATAGCGGGTCGGAACCGGGAAAGGAAGGGGGCGGGCTACTGGACGATCACCACGCGGGTGTTCTCCATCCCCTCGGCCTTGACCATCTCGAACAGGATCTTCGCGTTCTTCGGGTCGAGCCGGACGCAGCCGTGGCTGGCGGGCTTGCCCAGGCGCTTGATCTGGTCGGTGCCGTGGATGGCATAGTTGCCGCTGTAGAAGATGGCGAAGGGCATCGGCGCGTTGTTGTAGCGCTTGGAGCGGTGGTTCCGTGACAGGAATTCCGGCGAATAGGTCCCCGCGGGGGTGATCTTTCCGGCCTTGGCGGTGGAGACGGGCCAAGTGTAGAGCAGCCGCCCCTCGTGGTAGACCCGCATCTCCTGCGCGGCGATGGAAACATGGGCGACGACCCGTTCGGCCAGCGCGGCCCCCGGCAGCAGGATCAGGCCCATGAGAAGCGCGGCAAAATGGCGGCGCATGGCAAACCTCCGAATATGTGCATCAATCACGGGCAGCATTCCCGCTTGGGCGCAGTAGTCAACGGAAAACCGGCGAAAATCCGGTCGGGTTTACCTTAATCTTGGCGGGTTTGGGTCAGCCGCTGGCCGGATCGGGCTGTGGCAGCGCGCCGATCATCGGCCCTTCCAGTTCACGCAGCAGCTTGCGGCGGATGACCTCGGGATAGTCGGTCTGCCGGGGGGCGAGTTCGACGAAGGCACCGGGGCCGCGGATCACCTCGCCCTGGTAATAATCGACGATGTCGGCCTCGTGCTCGCCCACCGCGAGACCGTTCACCGTGATGCCGGTGAAATCCTCGCGCTCGTAGGTGCGCGCGACGGAGATGCCGTCGTTGTTGCGGCCATCGCCCGCCACGTCGATCACCCGGCGGTCGCAGTCGGGGGCCTCGCCCATCAGCGCCAGCCCGTAGCTGAGCGCATCGCCCAGAGCCGTCGCCAGCGGCGCCTCGGGGCGAGGAGTGCGGCGGACCGCCCAGATCGCGGCGTCCAGCGCCTCGGGGCTGTCGAGGATCACCCAGGGCTGCACCAGATCCTGGTAGCCGCGGCCCGACCAGTAGTAGATCGCCAGCGCCACATGCCCCTCGGGCCCGAAGATCGCGGCGCGGACCTCGCGGTCCTGCAGGGCCCCGGCAAGGCCATCGGTCTGGATCACATAATCCTGCGCGTCGATGGAGCGCGAGACATCGACCGCCAGCGCTAGGGCCAGGCGGCAGTCGGCCCAGGCGGGCTGGCCGAGACAAAGCGCAAGCAGGACCAGGCGGAGCATGGCATCCTCCCCGCCCGCGATCCTACGCCCGGCCGGGCGATCCGCAAAGCGCTCAGCGGCGGCGGCGGACCAGGGGGATGTTCGACCGCGCGGCCTCGAACTGCGTTCCGGGATGCGGCGGGTGGCCCCGGGTCGCCTGCCAGTAGCCGCCTGCGCCCCGCCGCAGCCAGACGGGAACGGTCAGCGCCATTCCGGTGAGGAAGCCGCCGACATGCGCCCAGTAGGCGACCCCGCCAAGATCGCTGGGGGTCGAGACGCCCGAGAAGATCTGGATCCCCAGCCAGATGCCCAGCACGATCCAGGCCGGGATGGCGAAGATGCGGAAGAAGATGATGAAGATGAAGAGCACATCCACCTTGGCGCGGGGGAAGAGCAGCAGGTACCCCCCCATCACCCCGCCGATCGCGCCCGAAGCCCCCACCATCGGCAGGAACGAGCCCGGATCGGGCAGCGCCTGCGCCAGACCGGCAGCGACCCCGCAGGCGAGGTAGAAGAGAAGGAAGCCGAAGTGGCCCATCTCCTCTTCCAGGTTGTCGCCGAAGATCCAGAGGAACAGCATGTTGCCCGCCAGATGCATCCAGCCCGCGTGCAGGAACATCGAGGTGGCGATGGTCACCCACCCATCGCCCGACATGACCCGGGCGGGGACCAGGCCCCATGTCATGAACAGCCGCTGGATGTCCCATTCGGAGAGCTGTGTGAAATACCAAAGGAAGACCAGCACGTTGATAGCGATCAGCGCGAAGGTGACGTAGGGCGTCTGGCCCGAGGGATTATGGTCGCGGATCGGAAACATCGGCCGCAGCCTTTCCGATCCGCGATGGGGCGTCAAGCACCGGCCGCTGCGGCCAGCAGTTGCGCATTGCCGCCCGAGGCGGTGGTGTCGATGCAGAGGTGCCGCTCCAGATGCGTATGGCCCGCATCCGGCGCGGCGACCAGCGGCAGGATCGGGCCTTGCCGCTTCGCCAGCGCCTGCGCATAGGGGCGGCCCGCTTCCGCCGCGCCCCACCAGAGCGCGCCAGAGAAGCCCTGAAGCGTCACCAGCGCGTCGGGGGCCAGACCGGGTGCCTCGACCGCATGGCCGCCAAGCTTGCGGACGGCTTCGGCCTGGGCCAGCGCCGTCGCCCGGCCGGGGCCGAGGCAGAGGAGCGGCGCGCGGGGGATCAGCGTCAGCCGGTTCGATTCGCCGGTCGGGCCGGGCATGTTCTCGGCCATCGGGGCAATGGCGGCCCTAGGGGCGGTCAGCGCCTTGCCGGCCTCGGCGGCGCTGGTCACGGCATCGTCGGGCGTGGCCGCCGGGGCCGGGGCGCGGGTGAAGCGCGTCAGGTAATGCGGCCCGCCCGCCTTGGGGCCGGTGCCGGACAGGCCCTCGCCGCCGAAGGGCTGGCTGCCGACGACCGCGCCGATCTGGTTGCGGTTGACATAGGTGTTGCCGACCCTCAGCCCCTCGACGATGCTTTGCACCCGGTCATCGATACGGGAATGCAGGCCGAAGGTCAGGCCGTAGCCGGTGGCGTTGATCGTGGCGATCACCGCGTCGATCTCCTGCGCCTTGAAGGTGGCCACATGCAGGACCGGGCCGAAGATCTCGCGCGGCATGTCCTGAATGCCTGTGACCGACAGGACGGCGGGGGCGATGAAGGTCCCCTGCCCCGGCGCTTTCAACTCTTTCAGCACGCGGCCCTCGGCCCGGGCGGCATCGACATAGGCGCGGATGCCCGCCTGCGGCTCGGCGTCGATCACCGGGCCGATGTCGGTGGAAAGATGCCAGGGATCGCCGAGCGCGAGGTCTTCCATCGCGCCGAACAGCATTTCGGTGACGGTATGGGCCACGTCCTCCTGCACATAGAGGCAGCGCAGCGCGCTGCACCGTTGGCCCGCCGACTGGAAGCTGGAGGCAATGATGTCGCGCACGGCCTGTTCCGGCAGGGCGGTGGAATCGACCAGCATGGCGTTCAGCCCCCCGGTTTCGGCGATCAGCGGGGCAGTCGGGTCCAGATGGTCGGCCATGGCGCGCCGGATCGCCTGCGCGGTCCCGGTCGAGCCGGTGAAGGCCACGCCATTCACCCGCGGATCGCGGGTCAGCGCCGCGCCGATGGCGCCGTCGCCGGGCAAAAGTTGCAGCGCGGTCGGGGGGACCCCGGCGGCGAGCAGATGATCGACGGCGAGGGTGGCGATCAGCGGGGTCTGTTCGGCGGGTTTCGCCAGCACGGCATTCCCGGTGGCAAGGGCCGCGCCGATCTGGCCACAGAAGATCGCCAGCGGAAAGTTCCAGGGGCTGATGCAGGCGAAGACGCCCCGCGCGGGATGGGGTTGATCGGCGTGCCCGGCATAGTAGCGCAGGAAATCCACCGCCTCGCGCAGTTCGGCCACGGCGTCGGCGAGGGTCTTGCCCGCCTCACGCGCCAGCAGCGCGAAGATGCGCCCTGCATCGGCCTCCATCCGGTCGGCGGCGCGGTTGAGAACCAGGCCGCGTTCCTGCGGGGCAGCGGACCAGGGCTCGGCCAGCCGCAGCGCGGTGTCCACGTCCGGCAGGCCCGCGGTGGTGACACGACCAACCAGAGCGCCGGTCGCAGGGTTCAGGACAGGAAGCTGCGGGCCGCCGACGACCCGGCCCGCCAGCCGCGGGGCGGCGTCGATCTGTGCTTCCATGAACGGCGCGCGGGAGGTGTCGATGGCCGTGAGGTCGGCGGCATCGGTGAGGTCCCAGCCTTTCGAGTTTCGCCGGGGGGCAAACAGGGCGGGGCCGGTCGCGAGCGCCGGGCTCGGGATTGTCGCCATCCCCTCCACCGCCGTCAGCGGGCAGGCGGCGACCACTTCCGGGGCTACATCCTCGTCGACGATCTGGTTGACGAAGCTGGAGTTCGCCCCGTTCTCCAGAAGCCGCCGCACGAGATAGGCCAGCAGGTCGCGATGCGCGCCGACCGGGGCGTAGATGCGGCAGCGGGTGGCCTTGTCGGTCAGCACGATGTCATGCAGCCGCTCGCCCATGCCGTGCAGGCGCTGGAATTCATAGTCCATCGACGTGAGGCCCTGCGCCCCGGCCATGTGCAGGATCGCGGCGACTGTATGGGCGTTGTGGGTGGCGAACTGCGGATAGATGCGGTCGGTCAGCGCCAGAAGCTTCCGCGCATTGGCGATGTAGCTGACATCGGTCGATTGCTTGCGGGTGAAGACCGGGAAGCTGGCGAGGCCCAGGACCTGCGCCCGCTTCACCTCGGCATCCCAATAGGCGCCCTTGACCAGCCGCACCATGATCCGCCGGTCCAGCCTTGTGGCCAGCGCATGCAGCCAGTCGATCACCGCCCCGGCCCGGCGGCCATAGGCCTGCACCACCACACCGAACCCGTCCCAGCCCTTCAGCGCGGGGTCCGACAGCGTGGCCTCGATCACCTCCAGCGACAGCGCCAGCCGATCCGCTTCCTCGGCGTCGATATTGAAGCCAAGGCCCGCCGCCTTGGCCAGGGTCGCCAGCGCCCGGACGCGGGGGACCAGCTCCTCCATCACCCGTTCGCGCTTGGCGACCTCATAGCGCGGATGCAGCGCCGAGAGCTTCACCGAGATGCCGGGATTGCTGCGGATGTCGTTGCCCTTGGCCGCGCGCGCAATGGCGGTGATCGCCCGGGAGTACGCCAGATGATAGCGCCGGGCGTCGGCCTCGGTCCGCGCCGCCTCGCCCAGCATGTCGTAGCTGTAGGTGTAGCCGCGCGCTTCCAGCTCCTCGGCCCGGTCCATCGCCTTGTCGATGGTCTCGCCCAGCACGAAGTTGCGCCCCATCTCCTTCATCGCGCGGCTGACGGCCGTGCGGATCACCGGCTCGCCCAGCCGCTTGACCGCCCCGCGCAGGGCGCCCGCAATGCCCCCTTCGCGGTCGTCCAGCACCTTGCCGGTCAGCATCAGCGCCCAGGTCGAGGCATTCACCAGCGACGAGGCCGACTTGCCCAGATGCCGCCCCCAGTCCGACGGCGCGATCTTGTCCTCGATCAGCGCGTCCATCGTCTCGGCATCCGGCACGCGCAGCAGCGCCTCGGCCAGGCACATCAGTGCGATGCCCTCGTCGGTCGACAGGCCGTATTCCGCGAGGAAGACCTCCATCAGCCCCGGCTTCGCACTGGCGCGGATGCGGCGCACCAGATCGGCCCCCTCCGCCACGATGGCCGCCCGCGCGGGCGCATCCAGCGCCGCCCCGGCAACCAGACGCTGGACCAGCGCGGTCTCGTCGGTCAGGCTTGCGGTCTGGATGATCGACCAGGCGGACGGGGCAACATCGGCGGTCATTCGGGGCACCTCTTCGTTTCGCCCATCCTATACCCAAATCGGCAGGCTGTTTTCCCGAAACTTCGGTGCTATGCAGGCGAAAGCCGACAGATTTTGGGGAACCGCAATGCCAATCGACCGTGCCGATCTGGACCGCTTCGACCTTTCCATCCTGCGCGTGTTGCAGACCGAGGGCCGGATTGCCGCCGTCGAGCTTGCCCGCCGCATCGGCCTGTCGAAATCGCCGACCCAGGCGCGGATGAAACGCCTGGAGGAGGCGGGGATCATCACCGGCTATCGCGCGATCCTGGACCCGATCAAGATGGGCCAGGCACATGTCGCCTTCGTTGAAGTGCGCCTGTCCGACACGCGCGAGGCCGCGCTGACCGCCTTCAACCGCGCCGTGCTGACCGTGCCCGAGGTGGAGCAGTGCCACATGATGGCCTCCAGCTTCGACTATCTGATGAAGGTACGGACCTCCGACATCCAGTCCTACCGCCGGGTGCTGGGCGAGGTGATCAGCGCGCTGCCGCATGTCGCCTCGACCTCGACCTATGTGGCGATGGAAGCGGTCAAGGAGGTATTCTGACCGGCCAAAGACCCGGCGGCTTGCCGGTGCCGGTCAGCGCGTCGGCGGACCCTAGTCTTTCGTCTTGCCGGGCGAGATCGTGACCTTCGCATTGGTTGACGCCACCGCGACGGCAGGCTTGGCCGCCTCTTTCTTCGGCTTCTTCACTTCCTTGCGCTTGTTCATACCCTTGGCCATGGCCGGACGTCCCTTTTGCTGGCGGCCCGAAGGCGGGCCCCGGTCCGCATGTTAGCCCCAAGCGCCCCTTATTGCACGGGCATTCGCGACCTTCCCTGAGGGCTTGCCAGAGCGGCCGTCCACCGGCAGTCTCGGGCCACAGCAAACCCAGCAGGAGAGCCCGGTATGAGCCTTGACCGCGCCGAGATCACCGCCGCCACCCAGCCGCTGAACCGCGCGCGGTCGATGCCCGCCGGGTTCTACACCGACCCGGCGATCTTCCGGGCGGAACGCGAGCAGGTGTTCCTGAAGCAGTGGTTCTTCCTGACCCGCGCCGAAGAGCTGCCCGAACCCGGCGATTACCGCGCCTTCGACAGCCCCGGCGGGCCGATCGTGCTGATCCGCGGCAATGACGGGCGCTTGCGCTGCTTTGCCAACTACTGCCGCCACCGCGGCTCGATCCTGCTGGAGGGCAAGGGCAATGTGGGCGGCAAGATCACCTGCCCCTACCACGCCTGGAGCTACCTGAACGACGGTCGCCTCTACGGCTGCCCCGACATGAAGGACGCCGAAGGCTTCGACAAGGTGGAGAACGGGCTGGTCGCACTGGACCTCGACCAATGGGAAGGCTTCGTCTTCGCCCGCTTCACCAGGGACGGGCCAAGCCTGCGGGACCACCTGGGCGATTTCCCCGACCGGATGGCCAGCCACAAGCTTGGCGCCATGCGCTGCACCTGGTCGATGGCGCTGGACGTGGCCTGCAACTGGAAGCTCATCCTCGAAAACGCGGTCGAGACCTATCACACCGGCATCGTCCACCGCGACACCGTGGGGGCGCAGCAGTCCCGCACACCCCCGACCATAGGGAACTGGATCGCCATTCAGGTCATTTCGGGCCGGTCCATCGCCACGCTCGGCACCGACCAGCCGCCCTTCCCGCCGATCGAGAACCTGGACGAGGAGGCGAAGCTCGGCACCTGGTTCACCGTGGTCCTGCCGACCGTGCAATTCGCCGTGGCGCAGGATTGCCTGTGGTGGCTGAACACGCGTCCGGTCAGCGAGAACCGCACGGTGCTGGAGGTCGGCGGCTGCTTCCCCGAGGATCGGCTGACGCTGCCCGACTTCGCCGCCCGCGCCGAACCCTATTACGACCGCTGGGAACGGGTCGCGCGCGAGGATGTGGGCATCCTGGAGAAGCAGCAGCGCGCCTTGGCGTCGGCGCTTTACCGGCCCGGCCCGCTGTCCTGGCGCGACGACATGGTGCAGGCGATGGGCGTCTGGGTGCTTGACCGGCTGGGGCTGTGACCGGGGCAGCTCGTCGTGCGCCTTCGGCTTCTCCTCGCAGGCGGTGCGCGCGCCAAGCGAGGAGCGCCCGAAGGGCGCGAAGAGCAGCGGTCCGTCACCCCTGCGGCGTCATCGCCTTGCGCTGCCGGGCGCGTTCCAGCCCCAGCTGGCGCTCGCGCCAGATGATCAGGATGCCCGCCGTCACGATCAGCGCCGCCCCGGCCAGCATCGGCCAGGTCGGCACTTCGGCAAAGACGAAATATCCGATCCCCAGCGCGAAGATCATCGAGGCATAGTCGAACGGCGCGACCAGCGAGGCGTCCGCCTCGCGGTAGCTGGAGGTGAGCAGGATCTGCCCCAGGCCCCCCAGAAGCCCCGCGCCGATCAGGATCGCCGTCTCGCCCGGCGTGGGCCAGACCCAGCCGAAGGGGATCGTCACCAGCGACAGCGCCGTCGCGGTGAGCGAGAAGTAGAAGACGATGGCGGCGGTCTCCTCGGTGTTGACCAGCCGGCGCACGAAGACCTGCGCCAGCGCGGCAAAGACCGCGCCACCCAGCACGACCATCGCGCCGAACGCCTCCAGATAGCCCGCGGCATCGTTCGAGATCACCGTCAGGCGCGGGTAGACGACGATCAGCACGCCCACCAGCCCCATCACCACCGCGCTGATCCGGAAGAGCCGCACCTCCTCGCCCAGGAACATCGCCGCGAAAACCACCGTCAGGATCGGCGCGGCATAGCCGATGGCGGTGACTTCCGGCAGCGGCAGGTAACCCAGTCCCGCAAAGCCCAGCCCCATCGCCAGCGTGCCCATCAGCCCGCGCCAGAAATGGCCGAAGGGATTCGCCGTCTTCAACCCGCGCGGCAGTTCGCGCCGGAGGGCGAGCCAGACGAAGATCACCGGGATCGCGAAAAAGGACCGGAAGAACACCGACTGCCCCGCCGGGACATGGTCGGCGGTCGACTTGATCATCGAGGACATGACGATGAAGACCATCACCGAGGCCAGTTTGAACGCGATCCCGCGCAAGGGGCGCATGGGCCATTCCTCCGATTTCCGGATGGCTGTTTCAGGCGGAAGGCTATGGACGCCACGCCCGGCTTGAGTTTCCCTGTTCGGAAAGGAGAAGACCATGCCGAAAGCGCCGCTCGCCCACAGAATCGACCAGGGCCGTGGTTTGGTGGCTGCGGATCTTGTGCTGAAGGGGGGTCGGGTTTTCGACCTGATCACCGGGGAGCTGGTCAAGACCGATGTGGCGGTCTGCGGTGACACCATCGTGGGGGTGTTCGGCAGCTATTCCGGGCGGCGGGAGATCGACGTTTCGGGGCAGGTGCTGGTGCCGGGGTTCATCGACACGCATCTGCATGTGGAAAGCTCGCTGGTGACGCCGCACG
>Ga0209793_1000624_pt1 | contig 35670 bp, 33 predicted proteins | sample EBPBio122009_DNA_FD_185863 | JGI IMG/M metagenome (GOLD analysis project Ga0209793, IMG submission 185863) | Wastewater treatment Type I Accumulibacter community from EBPR Bioreactor in Madison, WI, USA - Reactor 1_2/2/2009_ DNA (SPAdes) (version 2) | ecosystem: Engineered > Bioreactor > EBPR >... | reverse complement strand
TCCGTCCCAATCCGGATTTCAACTGCGCCGAGGTCATCACCCAGCTCGGCACCGGCGAAGCGCTCGTCTCGACGCTGGAGGGCAAGGGCGCGCCCTCGATGGTCGAGCGCACGCTGGTCCGCCCGCCGGCCTCGCGGCTCGGTCCGGTCACGGATGCCGAACGCAAGCAGATCATGGGCGTGAGCCCGGTCGCCGGCCTCTATGACGAGGACTTCGACCGCGAGTCGGCCTACGAGATCCTGATGGCCCGCGCCAAGAAGGCCGCCGATTCCGCCGCCGCGCAGGAACAGGCGCAGGCCGAGGAGGCCAGCCAGCCCTCTTCCGGCGGCAGCCGCTGGACCCTGCCCGGCTTCGGCGACGAAGAACCGGCCGCTCCCTCCGCGCCCAAGCAGGCCAAGCCCCGCGCGGGATACCAGCGCGAGACGGTGGCGGAAGCAGCGATGAAGTCGGTGGCCCGGACGGTGGCGTCGTCGCTCGGGCGGGCGCTGGTGCGCGGGATTCTCGGGAGTTTGCGGCGGTAAGGGCTGCGACGGCCCCTCATCCGCCTGCCGGCACCTTCTCCCCGCAAGCGGGGCGAAGGGTCATGTGGCAATGCCGCATGCTTCCCCCGGCGATCCAGTTTGCGGAAAGCAGCCCGGCATTCCCCTTCTCCCCGCTTGCGGGGAGAAGGTCGCGGCGGCGGGATGAGGGGCAGCCTCGATTGCCAACGCTCCTTTCCGATGCTACCCATATCCCCGTTCGCAACACGTAAGAGGGACTGTGCCGTGAAGCTCGGCTTCCTGCCACATCGCACACATGGCCCTGATCTTGCCCTGCAGATGCGTTTGCAGGGCTGATCGGAACGGACACATCTTCTCTTCTGGTCTGCCCTTTCAGGCGATGCGGCCTTGTGCCTGCATCAAACTCCCCGGCCCTTGCGTGACTGACGGCTGACGCCGCACCGAAGGGCTCTGAAGACCAGAGAATTTCCATGTCGCTCATCAATATCCGTGCGCTCGGCGTCACGCTGTCCACCGACCTCTTTTCCAATCTCAACCTCTCCATCGCCGCCGGCGACCGCATTGGCCTCGTCGCCGCCAACGGGCGCGGCAAGTCCACGCTGCTGAAATGCATCACCGGCGACTTCGAGCCGACGACGGGCGAGATCACCCGCGCGCGCGGCCTCACCGTGGGGCATATGGAGCAGAACCTTCCCGCGGGCCTCGAAAAGCTCACCTTCCGCGAGGCGGTGCTGAGCGCGCTTTCGCCCGAGCAGCAGGAGAGCGAAAGCTGGCGCGCCGATGTGACGCTGGAGGAGCTGGAGGTGCCGGAGGCGCTGCGCGAACGGCCGCTTTCGGCGCTCAGCGGCGGCTGGCAGCGCATCGCGCTCGTCGCCCGCGTGCGCGTCGGCGAACCGGACGTGCTGCTGCTGGACGAGCCGACCAACCATCTCGACCTCGAGAAGATCGCCCGGATGGAGAACTGGCTCGGCACGCTGCCGCGCGACATGCCGGTCGTCCTTTCCAGCCACGACCGCGCCTTCCTCGATGCCGTGACGAACCGCACGCTCTTCCTGCGGCCCGAGCGCTCGCAGATCTTCGCGCTGCCCTATTCCCGCGCCCGCGCGGCGCTGGACGAGGCGGATGCGGCGGAGGAGCGGCGCTTCGAGAAGGAGATGAAGACCGCCCAGCAGCTTCGCCAGCAGGCGGCCAAGCTCAACAATATCGGCATCAACTCCGGCAGCGACCTTCTGGTGGTGAAGACCAAGCAGTTGAAAGCCCGGGCCGAGCGCATCGAGGAGGCGGCCAAGCCCGCGCATCTGGAGCGTTCGGCCGGTGCGATCCGGCTCGCCAATCGCGGCACCCATGCCAAGGTGCTGGTGACGCTGGAGGACACCGCGGTGGAGACGCCTGACGGCACGCCGCTCTTCCGCACCGGGCAGAAATTCATCTGCCAGGGCGACCGCATCGTGCTGCTCGGCCTCAACGGCACCGGCAAGACGCGGCTGGTGCGGCGGCTGCGGCAGGCGATCGAGGGGGCGAGCGAGCCCGGCATCAAGCCGACGCCCTCGCTGGTGCTCGGCTATGGCGACCAGGCGCTGTCGGACCTTTCGGGCGCGGAGACGCCGCACGGCACGATCATCCACCGCTTCGACGTGGGCGACCAGCGGGCGCGCAGCCTGCTTGCCGGCGCGGGCTTTTCCGTGGAAATGCAGGGGCGACCGGTCGGGCAGCTCTCCGGCGGGCAGAAAGCGCGGCTCGGCATGCTGGTGCTGCGCCTCACCAATCCGAACTTCTACCTGCTCGACGAGCCGACAAACCATCTCGACATCGAGGGGCAGGAGGCGCTGGAACGGGAACTGACGGCGCAGGAGGCAAGCTGCCTCTTCGTCTCCCACGACCGCGCCTTCGTACGGGCGGTGGCGAACCGGTTCTGGCTGATCGAGAAGCGCAAGCTGATCGAGGTGGACGGACCGGAGGCGTTTTTCGAGGAGACGGCGCTGCTGGCGTGAGCGCAGCCGGTTTCGCGAAATTCACCCTTTCTTTCGTCATGCTCGGGCCTGTCCCGAGCATCTGCAACCGTCGCGGTTTCGATGCGTCGGCAGATCCTCGGCACAAGGCCGAGGATGACGCCGGTGGGCGGGGCAAGGGTTGTCGGCAGCCCGGGTGTGGCTTGGGCAGAGGGCGGAAAGGCCCCGCCTCACCCGATGCGCGGATCCCCTCGAAAATCCTCGCGGGAAAAGCCGATGCGCCTTGGCGGGTGGTCGCAGAGCGCCTGCACGCCGAGGGCAGAGAGCCGGATGCGCCAGGTCTGGCGCTCCACCGGTTTTGGCGCGGCAAAGCCGGTTGCCGTCAGCAGCGCCATGTTGGTGCCGGCAGCGGGATCGCGCACCGAGCGGTAGAGGATGGCGGCGATGCCGCCTTCCCGCGCGCCGTCGGCCAGCGACTGGCAGGCGGCGTAGTCGGTCGGATGCGTCCAGTGCGGGGCGTCACGGTCGAGCGGCGGGCGCGTGAGGTCGATGGATTTTTCCGTCGCGACGGCGGCGGAGAAGGCGGTGTAGTCGGCGGCGTTGCCGGGCAGCGGCGTTGCCGGCGATTCGGAAAAGAACAACAGGCGGTAGAAGGCCATTTCGGCCAGCGCCGTCTCCACCGTCAGCGCCGCGTAGTAGACGCCGAGCGTGCGCCCTGCCCTGCGGAAGCGCGAGCCGTGCGGGTAGACCGCGCCGTAGCGGAAGGGTGTGGCGAGCAGATAATCGAGGCCGGCGCATTCGGGCGGAAGGACCGGCTTGCTCTCCTCCAGAATGTCTTCCAGCAAGGCCTGCTCGTCCAGCGTATCGACGAGCTTCAGGGTCGAGACGCGGTGCTGCGCCTCGACGAACCGCCAGACGGGACCCATAAAGGGCCGCGCCTCAGACGAGAGCGCGGCGGGCGTCCAGATAGGCAAGGACATCGACAAGGCCGGTAACGGAAGTGATGCGGTCGACGGGACGCGCACCGAGCGCCGTGTTCTCCGCCGTCATCCAGGCGCGCGAGACGCCCTCGTCGCCACCGGCGATGGCGTCGAGCGAGCGGAAGAGGCGCACCAGCAGGACGGCAAGCTCGAAGGGCTTGGTGCCGCGCTCCAGCAGCACATCCTGCCGTTTCAGCCGTGAGACCGTCGCCTCCGAAACGCCGATGACCGCCGAGAGAATGCGCGCCGTCAGGCCCAGCCTGTCCGCCGCGCGGACAGCCGCCTTGGTGAGCACGACGCCCTCGGCATTGGCCTGCTGTACGGGTTTGCGCTGCATGGTGCCGGCTCCTTTCATGAGAAATAATATAATCCTTATTTTTCTTATGACAAGGTTCCCATACATGCGAAAAACCCGGATGCAGGGAACATCCGGGCTTTCGGGAGGTCAGTCGGCGGACTGATCAGTTGCAGACCGTGATCTTGCGGAAGACCACATTGCCATAATCGTCGTAGGCCTTCACCTTCTTGACGAAGCAATGGGGCGCTTCGTCGTAGCTGCTGTAGCAGCGGGCCTGCGAGGGGGCGGCGAAGGAGACGACCGCGACGACGGCGATGGCGGCGGAAACGATGATCTTGCGCATGGGTCTCTCCTGATCGGGGGGATGAGCCTGTCTCATCCAGTGACCGGAAGATCGCACACCGCCCCCTGCTCCGCTGTTCCCGGAGGAACATGCAAAAAGGCCGCCCGGAAAACCGGACGGCCTTTTCGCTGTGCGGCTGGAGGCCGATCAGGCGACGGTGGTCTTGACGTCGAGGTTGCCGCGCGTGGCGTGGCTGTACGGGCAGACGACGTGAGCCTTCTTCACGAGATCCTCGACCACGGCCTTGTCGAGACCGGGAACGGAGACTTCCAGCGCCGCCTCGATGCCGAAGCCGCCGCCGTCTTCACGCGGGCCGACGCCGACGGTCGCCGTGACCTTGGCATCATCCGGAATCTTCACCTTTTCCTGGCCGGCGACGAACTTCAGCGCGCCGAGGAAGCAGGCGGAATAACCGATGGCGAAGAGCTTTTCCGGGTTGGCGCCGGGCGCGCCGTCGCCGCCGAGTTCCTTCGGCAGGGTCAGCGTGACATCGACGGTGCCGTCTTCCGTTGCGCCATGGCCTGCGCGGCCGCCGGTCGAGGAAGCCTTGGTCCTGTAGAGAATGGGCATGGGTGTCTCCTTCCTGGTTTCGTTGGTGATGGATAATTGGTAGCGTAAAATTAGATTGTGCGCAATATGATTTTGCAAATTGCAATTTCGGCCGTTTGTGCGACAATGGCAGCATGATCGACAAACGTGACGAAGCTGAGACAGGCGATATTCCGGCCGGCATGCTGGCGCTCGATGCGCAGCTCTGTTTCGCCGTCTATTCCGCCGCCCACGCGCTCAACCGCACCTACAAGCCCCTGCTCGATCCCTACGGCCTCACCTATCCGCAATATATCGCGCTGATGACGCTTTGGGAGGAGGACAGGCGCACGGTGAAGGCGCTGGGCGAGACGCTCGGCCTCGATTCCGGCACGCTCTCCCCCCTCCTCAAGCGGCTGGAGGCGGCCGGCTATATCCGTCGCGCGCGGGACAAAAGCGACGAGCGGCAGGTGCTGGTGACACTCACCGACAAAGGCCGCGCCATGCAGCGCGACGCCCTCGCCATCCGAATGGAGATCGGCAAGGCGACCGGCTGCTCGCTGGAGACCCTGCAGGCGCTGACCGCCGAGCTTCAGGCCCTGGCCGGCCGGCTCGAGGGCGAAGGCAAGCAGGGCGACGCTGCCTGACGGGCGGACATCCACGCCCTATCCCCTTGGATTTACGCGTTTCACGACGCAAAACAGCTACGCACTCCGGTCGGAAATGCTCTAAGCTGCCCCGCGCGGCGGAACGGAACCGCCAGGGGGGCATGGGTGGATCGAGAACAGTCCTGGCGCAAGGCCAACGTCGCGGCGGGCCTCTGGTGCATCGCCGTGGGCATTGCGGTGATCGCGCTCTGGCTGAGCGAGCCGGCGCGCCTTGCCGCGCACTATCCCTTCCTGTTCGGCATGAAGTTCAATTCGGCGCTGGCCGTTATCGTCATCGGCGCGGCGCTGCTGGCGATGACGCGCGGCTTCCGGCACCTGCCCGCGCTGATGATGGTGCCGGTCTTCGCCTATGGCGCCGTCGCTCTGGCGCAGCATCTCTTCGGCATCGACGCCGGCATAGACACCGCGCTCCACACGCCCTTCACCGATATACGCACCAGCCTGCCGGGGCGGATCGCGCCCAATACCGCCGCCTGCTACATGATGGTGAGCGTCGCGCTGTTCCTGCGCGCCTACCGACAGAAGAGCGATGCGGTGCAGATCGTGCTCGGCCTTGCGACCTTCATCATCGCGGCCGCCGCCTTCATCGGCTATGCCATCGCGCTCGATTTCGCGCATGACTGGGTGCGCCTCTCGCGCATGTCGTTCCAGAGCACCACCTGCTTCGTTGCGCTCGGCATCGTCATCGTCTTCACGGATACGGAGGCGAGCGGCTTCCACCGGGCGACGCTCGCCGGCATCCTGGGCCTTGCCACCTACCTGCTGCTGCTCGCCATGACCTATTACGAGCTGGGGCGCTACGAAACCTCCTTCGGCATCACCTTCACCAGCAGCGGCAACAATGCCCGCTCGACGCTCTCCTCCCTCGTGCTGATCTCCGGCGCGCTGTCCGGCGGCCTCCTCGTCCATCTCTACCTTTCCTCCCGCCGTGCGCGGCGCATGGCGGCCGACCTTGCCGAAAGTCAGGCGCGCCTCGCCGCCATCATCGACAACGCCGTGGACGGCATCGTCACCATCGACGAGCGCGGCATCATCCTCACCGTCAACGCGGCCTGCACGCGCATCTTCGGCTATGCGCCGCGCGAGATGATCGGCAACAACGTCAAGATGCTGATGCCGGAGCCGTATCACGGCGAGCACGACCGCTATCTTTCCAACTACCAGCGCGGCGGCGCGGCGAAGGTCATCGGCATCGGCCGCGAGGTGGAGGGCCGGCGCAAGGACGGCGTATCCTTCCCACTCGACCTTGCCGTCGCCAAGGTGGAGGTGAACGGCGCCACCATCTATAGCGGCCTCGTGCGCGACATCTCCGAACGCAAGGCGAACGAGCAGGCACTAATCGAGGCGAATGCGGAGCTGGAGGAATTCGCCTACCGCACCTCGCACGACCTGCGCTCGCCCATCGCCTCCTCCATGGGCCTGCTCGGCATTTCGCGCGAGATGCTGGCGGAAGGCGAGCACGCCGCGCTCGACCAGATGCTCCAGCGCATGGAGCAGAACTTCCGCCGTCTCGACCACCTGATCCAGAACATCATCACACTGACGCGCAACCGGCTGATGGAGGAAGAGGAGCGGCCGGTCGCGCTGCGCGCGCTGGTGTCGGAGGCCATCGACTCCCTCTCCCATCTCGACGACGTCAAGCGGATCCGCATCGAAAATCATGTGCCGGCGGAATTGACAATCATCAGCAAGCCATCGAAATTCCAGGTCATCGTCGGCAACCTGCTGTCCAATGCGGTCAAGTATCACGACCCGAAGGAGGCAGAACCGGCGATCGATGTCCGCGCCTTCCGCTATGGCGGCAAGCTGCGGCTGTCGGTGGAGGACAACGGCCTGGGCGTTCCGCCCGCGAGCCGCCATTTGTTGTTCAGAATGTTCAAACGGCTGCACCCGAACCGGTCCTTCGGCAGCGGGTTAGGCCTCTACATATTGAAAAAGAGCGCGGAATCCCTCGGGGGCGATGCGCTCTATGAAGCAAGAGATAAGGGCAGCCGGTTCATCATCGAACTGCCCGACAGGGACAAACATGAAGATCACCTCGATCCTGGTCGTCGATGACGACGAGAACGACCAGTTCATCTGCGACTACACGATCCGCAAATTCGATCCGTCGATCCGCGTGCTGAAGGCCCTCGACGGCGCCGAGGCGCTCGACATACTCCACCGCGAGACCCCCGACGCCATCATCCTCGACATCAACATGCCCGTGATGAACGGCTTCGAATTCCTCGACCGCTACGCGACGGAATTCGAGGTGCACGCGCCGATCGTCGCCCTGCTGACCAGCTCGCGCCTCGGCAAGGACCGGGAGCGGGCCATGCAGTACAGCTTCGTGAAGAGCTATTTCGAAAAGCCCTTGCAGGCCGATCATCTGCGGGTGATGGCGGAGCTTCTGAAGATGTAAGGGGCGGCATTCGCCTTGCCCCTCACCCTACCCCTCCCCCGCAGGCGGGGAGAGGGAATATGCCTCACGCAGCGTCGGAGATTTGGGAAAACGGCTCGGCATCTCTCCTTCTTCCCGCCTGCGGAGAATAGGTGGCCGGCAGGCCGGATGAGGGCGGCCACACCCGCCGCCGCACACAATTTCACCGCCGCACCGCCTCCCCCCTCCCTTTCCGCAAATCCTTCGCCATAGTGCCCGCATGTCCACGATTCGCCCCCTGATTCCCCTTCTCGTCACCGCCGGCATCCTGATCGGAGGGAACGGGCTGCAGGGCACCTTCATCGCGCTGCGCGCCTCGCAGGAAGGGTTCTCCACCTCGCTGATCGGCTTCGTGGGCGCGGGCTACAGCATCGGTTTCGCCATCGGCTGCATCTATGTGACGCGCGTGCTGCGCGCCATCGGCCATATCCGCACCTTCTCCGCCATGGCGGCCATCGCCTCGGCCTCGGCCATCGCCATGGTGCTGCTCATCGATCCCGTCTTCTGGTTCGCGATGCGGCTTGTCGCCGGCATCTGTTTCGCCAGCCTCTTCGCCACCGTCGAAAGCTGGCTGAACGCCTCCGTCACCAATGCCAACCGGGCGCGCACGCTCTCCATCTACCGTCTCGTCGACCTCGGCTCGGTGACGGCCGCGCAATATGTCATTCCCGGCGTCGGCATCGGCGGCTTCGAGATCTTCGCCTTCATCGCCATGGCGCTGTCGCTGTCGCTGGTGCCGATCTCGCTGGCCGACCGCTCCAGCCCCACCGTGCCGGAAGCGATCCGCTTCGATGTGAAGAAGCTCTGGAACATCTCGCCGCTCGCCACCGTCGGCTGCATCGTCGTCGGCCTCACCAATGCGGCCTTCCGCAATCTCGGGCCGATCTACGCGCACGATATCGGCCTGTCGATAACGGCCATCGCCAGCTTCATGAGCGCGGGCATCGTCGGCGGGGTCGTGCTGCAATATCCGCTCGGCATCTATTCCGACCGGCTCGACCGCCGTCTCGTCATCCTCGTCGCCACGCTCGGCTCGACGCTCGCCGCGCTTTACCTCGCCTTCTTCGCGGGCGGCGACGAATGGCGCAACCTCGTCGGCATCTTCATCTTCGGCGCCTTCGCCATGCCGCTCTATTCGCTCTGCTCGGCCCATGCCAACGACCACGCCGGCGAGGGCGAACATGCGCTGGTCTCGGCGGGCATGCTGTTCTTCTGGTCCTGCGGGGCGATCATCGGGCCGCTCTTCGCCTCGGTGCTGCTGCAGTTCTTCGGGCCGCAGGCGCTGTTCCTCTATACCGCCGTCGTCCTCGTCGCCTTCATGGCCTATACGGTGCTGCGCATGAGCGCCCGCCCCGCCGTGCCGGCGGGCGCGCGTCACAGTCGCTTCCGCAACCTGCTGCGCACCTCCTTCTTCTTCAACAAGCTCGCCGCCTCCGACAAGGACCGCGACGGCGGGCATTGAGGCTGCGGCAATCTGGTCCGTACCGGCTTATTGATGAGCGTCCTTCTCAGGTTTAGAAAACGGGCAACGCCACCGGAGAAACCGCCATGCTGACACGCCGCACGCTGATGAAGGGGGCGCTTGCCGCCGGAGCCTATGCGGGGGGGCTCGGGCTTGCGGGCCGCTTCGGCGGCGTGGCGAGCGCCGGGGCCGCCATGCCCCTCGTCGCGCGCCGCACCGAGGCGCTCATCACCGACAAGGGACCGACAAAGGGCGCGATGACCTATGGCGAAGCGGAAATCCCGCCGGTGCTGCGCATGCGCCGGGGCACGCCCTTCGCGCTTCGTCTCGACAACCGGCTGGACGAGCCGACCACCATCCACTGGCACGGCCTGCGCATCGACAACAGGATGGACGGCGTTCCCTTCCTGACGCAGCCCTATGTCTATGGCGGCGACGGCTTCGACTATGCCTTCACCCCGCCGGATGCCGGCACCTTCTGGTATCATCCCCATTGCAACACGCTGGAGCAGATCGGCCGCGGCCTTGCCGGCCTCGTCGTGGTGGAGGATCCGACCGATCCCGCCTTCGACGCGGAGATCGTCTTGAACCTGCGCGACTGGCGGCTCGGCGGCGACGGGCAGTTCATCGCCCAGTTCAAGCCCCGCGACGCCGCCCGCGCCGGCACCTTCGGCACCGTGCGCACCGCCAACTGGCGGCAGTCCCCGCAATATGACGCGCCGGCCGGCGGCCTCGTGCGCCTGCGCCTTGCCGCGACGGACGTCACCCGCATTCTCGCGCTCTCCGTGGAGGGCGCCGAGACGCTGGTCATCGCCGCCGACGGCAACCCGGTGGCGGAGCGTTTTGCGCTCGACCACCTGATGATCGGCCCCGGCCAGCGGCTCGACCTCGTCCTGCGCATGCCCGACACGGAAGGCGCGGTCGCCGCTCTGAAGGACCTGCGCGGCACCAAGCCCGCCACGCTCGCCACGTTCCGCGCGACCGGCGCCTCCCTGAAGCGCAATGTCGCCGACCTGCCGGCGCTCGCCGCCAATCCCCTGCCCGAGCCGGATCTTTCCGCCGCCACCGAATTGCCCTTCATCCTCAGCGCCTCGGCGGAAGAGCGGCCGAAGGACGGCATCTGCGGCTCGCTCGGCTACAATTTCTGGGCCATCAACAAGGTGCCGTGGGCGGACGATACGGGCGACCCGACCGCGCCGCTCGCCGAGATGAAGGCCGGCAAGACCTATATCTTCAACGTCGAGAACCCGACGCCACAGGTGCATCCCCTTCACCTGCACGGCCTCGTCTTCCGTCCGATGAACTCCAACAAGCAGGCGATCCGCCCGCATTTCTCCGACACCTACCTCATCCTGCCCGACGAGAAGGTCCAGCTCGCCCTCGTTGCCGACAATCCCGGCGACTGGGTGTTCCATTGCCACATCATCGAGCACCAGAAGACCGGCATGACCAGCTATGTGCGGGTGACGTGAGGAGCGGGCGGCGCAAGTTTTCGATTGTGGCAAAACCGTGGACCGTCTAAAGCTGCCCGATCAAAAATCTCAAAGAAAAGCCCGCCCGAGCCATCATGCAGATCATCGAAACCACCGCAGCCCTTCGCGACGCCTGTGAGACGCTCGCCCGTTCCGAGTATCTGACGATCGACACGGAGTTCCTGCGGGAGACGACCTTCTGGCCGGAACTGTGCCTGATCCAGCTTGCCGGCCCGGAGATCGAGGTGATCGTCGATCCGCTCGCCAAGGGCCTCGACCTTGCCCCCTTCTTCGAGCTGATGGGCAATCCGGCGGTGCTGAAGGTGTTCCACGCCGCACGGCAGGACATCGAAATCATCGTCCATCGCGGCAATCTCATTCCGCATCCGATCTTCGACACGCAGGTCGCCGCCATGGTCTGCGGCTTCGGCGACAGCGTGTCCTACGACCAGCTCGTCCAGAAGATCAAGGGCGTGCACATCGACAAGTCCTCGCGCTTCACCGACTGGAGCCGCCGCCCGCTCACCGAAAAGCAGCTCGAATATGCGCTCGCCGACGTGACGCACCTGCGCGACGTCTACCTGGCGCTGAAGGCCAAGCTCGACGAGGCCGGCCGCTCGCTGTGGCTGACCGAGGAAATGGCGGTCCTCGAATCCCGCGACACCTACGACCTGCATCCGGACGACGCCTGGAAGCGCCTGAAGATGCGCGTCAAGAAGCCGATGGAACTGGCCGTCCTGCAGAAGGTCGCCGCCTGGCGCGAACGCGAGGCGCGCGGCCGCAACGTGCCGCGCTCGCGCATCCTCAAGGACGACACGATCTACGAAATCGCCCAGCAGCAGCCCGTCGACGCCGAGGCACTGGCGCGCCTGCGCACCATTCCGAAAGGCTGGGAGCGCTCGCAGTCCGGCACCGCGCTTCTCGAAGCGGTCAACGAGGCGCTGGCGATCCCGAAGAACGACCTGCCGCGCCTGCCGCGCCAGAACCATGTGCCGGAAGGCGCAGCCGCCGCCAGCGAGATGCTGAAGGTGCTCCTGAAGATCGTCGCGGAAAAGCAGGGCGTCGCCGCCAAGATCATCGCCAACTCCGACGATCTCGAAAAGATCGCCATCGAAGGCGAAGCCGCCAACGTCCCCGCCCTCACCGGCTGGCGCCGCGACCTCTTCGGCGACACCGCCCTCAACCTCATCGGCGGCAAGGTGGCGCTGCGCTTCATCGACCGGAAGATCGAGGCGGTGGAGCTTTAGGCTCTCCGCCGCGCGTGCTCGACGAGGTAGCGGGTCGCAAGGCCGATATGCCGCGGAATGGGCTTGTCCTTGCGATAGGAAGCGACGAGCCGGCGCGAAACCTCCAGCGCGGCCGCCATGCCCTCGAGCGACATGCCGAGCTGGTCCATCGCCGCCCTGAAATCGGCATTCTCGAAGTCGTCCGAGGGCAATGCCTCGATCCAGACCGCCGAACATTCGAGGTCGTCGCCCGGCCAGACCACCGCATCCCCCTCCTCGCTGACAGCGAGCGCGCGGAAGAGCGCATCGTCCTGGCGAAGCGGCATGAAGATGCGCCGGCTCTCCAGCACGGGGCCGAGATCGACCACCTTGCTCGCGCCGTCACGCCAGAAGATACGTACACGCCGGCTATCGAGCGCCTCGGCGCTCAGGATGCGCGGCAAAGACCGGCCGACGGAGATGATGTCATCGTTCATTGAGGCGGTGCCACTCACGTTCCAGCAACTCCCTGTTTTCCAAAGCCCAGCGGCAGGCCAGATCGTAGGACCGGCGGTCGATGGACCCTGCCAATACGGCCAGATCGGCGATCCGCACCAGCGCTTCGTGTTCCGGCGTCACGATATGGAAGTGCGGCGGATTGTGGTCATCGGCGAACATCCGAACCTTCAGGCTTCCAAACACGAAGAGTGTCGGCACGGTCGGCTCCGGTATAGGTCGTGTTTCCACTGCACAAGGCGAGACAATAGTGCACCATATGCACTATTCTGTCCATAGCCCAGATAGACCGCGAAGCCGCCTATCGCGGATCGACCAGGTGCAGGATGAGCTGGTGGACGTTGCCGCCCTCGCTCATTTCGATCTGGTCGAAATCGCGGCTGCGGGCGCGCTGGGCGTCGGAGAGTTCGCCGAGGCGGGCCTGTAGCACGGGGCGGATCTTCCGGCAGTCCGGATCATTGTCGACCGTCAGGCCGACGCTCATCGCCTCGATTTCCTTCACCATGTCCTTGATGAAGTCGCCATGCACCTTCTCATGCCTGGTGACACCCGCGATGAAGGTTTCCCAGCGGCTCTTCAGCGGCTCGGAGAGCTTGGATTTCAGCTTCGGCAACGTGTAGGTGACGATGAGCTTCGGCTTGTTGACCGTGATGACGCAGGCATTGCCCCGGCGCTCGTATTTGCGCGTCCAGGTCAGCTTGAAACCGGTATGGGCGATGACGCGGGCCACGCCGAGCTTGGGGCCGCGCTCGCCGATCGACTGGTAGATTTCCATGCCCGTCGCGCCCTGCACGGCGTAAGGCTCCACGCGCTCGACCGCCTGCCAGTCCTGCGCAAAGGCGCTTGCGGCAAGGAGGAAACCGGTAAGGAAGGAAGCGATCCGCATGGCCGGCCTCACAGGAACCTGAAAGCGAGCTTCCGGCCCGTCAGCTTGGCGAGTTGCTGCAGGCGGCCGTCGAGCCGTTCGCCGGCAAGTTCGGCATAGTCCGCCGGCACGGCGAGTTCGAGGTCCGTATCGGGCTGCGACGACTTGCGGAAGGCGATGTGCGGCACGACGCCCGGCATGGAGGCCGAGAAGAGGTAGGCGACACGCAGCAGGCCACCGAGAAGCTTTGCCAGTTCGCGCATGCGCGGCGGGGCGATGCCGGCGAGCGAACTGCTGACGGCGTCGTCGCTAAGGCCCTCGAAACGGTAGTAATTGGCAAGCGCGATGAAGGCGCGGCCGGGATGGGTGATGCCGATGAAGGTCCCGTGGGCGATGAGGTTCAGCGCCTGCAGGCCGCGGTAATCCGGGTGGGCGCGCCAGCTTATGTCGGCCAGAAGGCAGGCGGTCTCGCGGTAGCGCGCCTCTTCCGGCGTCTCGGTTACGCCGAAGAGCGGCATCATGCGGCCGGTCCATTCGGCAAGCTCGCGGGCGTGCTCGGGTGAGCGGGCGCGCAGGATGGCGAGTTCGCCGGCGGCCGAAAGCAGCGGATCGCGCGCCTTCTCCCGCTCGGGCAGCAGCGAATAGAGATAGCCTTCGCGCACGCCCTGCGCGGAGAAGAAGACCCGCGAGGGCCTCATGATGGCGATGGTCTCCTGCAGGGCGACCGCGCCGAAGGGCAGCAGGTTGCGCCGGCTCTTGGAGATCGCCGCATAGGCCGGATCCTTCTGGTCCTTGGCGGTGACCACGTCCGTCAGGAAATCCATGGCGTCGGAAAAGCCGAGCTCGTAGCCCTGGATCATGTGCAGCGGATAGTTCTGCGCTTCCATGTGCAGCGCACCGAGGGCGCGCCAGGTGCCGCCGACGGCGTAGAAGGCGCGGCCCTCCCCCTTCTTGAGGAGATTGGCGGTGCGCAGGTATTTGCGTGCGACGATGCGGGCCTGCGCGGGCGAGCCGCCCGAGGCTTCCGACAGGCGGATGCCGCCGAGCGGCAGGGTGATGCCCTTGCCGACATCGAGACGGGTCACGTCGATCAGTTCCAGCGAGCCGCCGCCGAGGTCGCCGACGATGCCGTCCGTATCGGCAAAGCCGCTGACGATGCCGAGCGCGGAGAAATGGGCTTCCTCCTCGCCGGTCAGCACGCGCACCTTCTGGCCGAGGATCATTTCCGCCTGGTGGATGAAATCGGGACCGTTCTCCGCCTCGCGCGCGGCGGCGGTCGCCAGCGCGAACATGGTGGAGGCGCGGGCCTGTTTCGACAGGGCCTTGAAGCGATGAAGCGCAGCCAGCGCGCGCTCGACGCTAGCCGGGTCCATGCGGCCGGTCTTCGCAAGCCCCTTGCCGAGGCCGCACATGACCTTCTCGTTGAACAGCATGGCCGGCGAACGGCTCATGCCCTCATAGATCACGAGGCGAATCGAGTTGGACCCGATATCCACGACCGAGACCGGGGCAATTCCAGGCAAACGCCCCTGGGCTTCAGATTCGACCATGCATATCCAGTTATGTCTTCCGGCGGCCTTGCCAGCCCGCGATCGCCTTCGGTGTCGAGGACTTCAGAGCCTCGCCCCGGCCCGAGAGGCTGGGGTTGGTCATGAAGTAGTGCTGAGCGTTGAACGGCTCGGCCCCGGACTGCACTTCCATGCGCCGGGACGTTCCGTCCGCAAGAATCTCGTAGCTCTGCTGGTTATCGATGAGATTGCCCAGCATGATCTGCGAAAGTACCTGCTCATGCACCGTCCGGTTGATCAGAGGCACGAGTGTCTCGACCCGCCGGTCCAGGTTGCGCGGCATCATATCCGCGGAGCCTATATAGACCAGCGCCTTGTCCGATGGAAGCCCGTGGCCGTTGCCGAAGCAGAAGATGCGGGAATGTTCGAGGAAGCGGCCGACGATGGATTTGACGCGGATATTGTCGGAAAGCCCCGGAACCTGCGGGCGCAGGCAGCAGATGCCGCGCACGACGAGATCGACGATCACGCCCGCCTGGCTGGCGCGGTAGAGGGCGTCGATGATGTCGGGATCGACCAGCGAATTCATCTTCATCCAGATCGCCGCCGGCGCGCCGTTCTTCGCATGCGCGATCTCCTCGTCGATGTGACGCAGGATGCGCGGGCGCAGCGTATAGGGCGAGAAGGCGAGCTTCATGCCGGCCTCCGGCTCGCCGTAGCCGGTGATGAAATTGAAGATGTTCGCCATGTCGCTGGCAATCGTCGGGTTGCAGGTGAAGAAGGACAGGTCCGTGTAGATCTTCGCCGTGATCGGGTGGTAGTTGCCCGTGCCGAGGTGGCAATAGGTGCGAAGCTTGCCCTCCTCGCGGCGCACGACCATCGACATCTTGGCGTGGGTTTTCAGTTCGATGAAGCCGAAGACAACCTGCACGCCGGCGCGCTCGAGGTCGCGCGCCCAGCGGATGTTGGCCTCTTCATCGAAGCGGGCTTTCAGTTCCACCAGCGCCGTCACCGACTTGCCGGCCTCGGCCGCGTCGATCAGCGCGCGCACGATGGGGCTGTCGTTGGAGGTGCGGTAGAGCGTCTGCTTTATCGCCAGGACGTCAGGATCGCGCGCAGCCTGGAGAAGGAACTGGACCACCACGTCGAAGCTTTCGTAGGGGTGGTGGACGACCATGTCCTTTTCCCGGATGGCGGCGAGGCAGTCTCCGGCATGCTCGCGGACGCGTTCGGGAAATCGGGCATTGTACGGCTCGAACCGCAGGTCATCGCGCGGGGCCTTGGCGATTTCCGACAGCGTGTTGAGGGCGAGCAGGCCCGGCAGCACGGCGACGCGGTTATCCGGCACGCCGAGTTCGCCGACCACGAAGCGGCGCAGCGATTCGGGCATTTCCGAGTCGGTCTCGATGCGGATCACCGAGCCGCGGCGGCGGCGCTTCAGCGCCGTCTCGAAGAAGCGCACGAGGTCTTCGGCCTCTTCCTCCACCTCGATATCGCTGTCGCGGATGATGCGGAACGTGCCCGAGCCGCGCACGATATAGCCGGGGAAGAGTCTTCCGATGAAGAGGCCGACGGCATCCTCAAGCGTGATGTAGCGGATCGCGCCCTTGGCGTCCGGCAGGCGGATGAAGCGGTCGAGCGCGACGGGCAGGCGGAGCAGCGCCGTCATGGGCTCCTTGCCGGTCGTGCTTTCGAGCTGGAGGCCGATGGAGAAGCCGAGGTTCGGGATGAAGGGGAACGGGTGCGCCGGATCGATGGAGAGCGGCGTCAGCACCGGGAAGATCGACTGCATGAACTCCTGCTGCAGCCAGACCTTGTCGTCGCTGGAAAGCGCCGTGGGACGGACGATGAGGATGTCTTCCTTGGCGAGATACTGCTGGAGCACGGCGAGCGAGGCCTGTTGCTCCATCTGGAGATTGTCGATCTCCTTCAGGATATCGTCGAGCTGCTCGGCCGAGGTCTTGCCGTCCGGGCTGCGGATGCCGACGCCCTGGCGCACCTGCCCTTCCAGGCCGGCGACGCGCACCATGAAGAACTCGTCGAGATTGGCCGCCGAGATCGACAGGAAGCGAATGCGCTCCAGCAGAGGATGGGCGGTGTTCAGCGTCTCCTCGAGGACACGACGATTGAACTGGAGCCAGGAGAACTCGCGGTTGATGAAGCGCTCGGGACTGGCCATCAGCGCCGCGACGTCGATGGGCGCATCGGCGGGCTTTTCCTGAGAGAGATCGGAAGTCGCTGTATCCATTGGAAGTTCCGCCCGGTTTGCCGTCAGCCTTAAACGCGAAAACGATTTCCGCTTTTCCGCGAAGCGTTTAGCGCAGTTTGACGACAGAACTGTGACAGTCAATCGGGGGCGGCGGGATTCGGAGACAATCGTAGCCGGGGCTGCCCCTCACCCTAACCCTCTCCCCGCAAGCGGGGAGAGGGGACTTGCCCCGTGCAGCGTTGGAGATTTGGGAAACGGTGCGGCATATCCCCTTCTCCCCGCCTGCGGGGAGAAGGTGGCCGGCAGGCCGGATGAGGGGCGCAGCGTCCTCCCCTCAATCCTCTCCGCCCACCATCTCTCCCAGTACCTCCTGCGCCAGCGTGCGCGTGATACGGCTGCCGCGGGCGAGCGCGAGGCGGTCGAGGCGTTCCACCAGGGTTTGCGCCGCCTCCAGCGAGCGCTCCATGCGCGCCACGATATAGGCGACGAGCTTGTCATCGACGAAGAGCTGGCGGTCGGCGAAGAGTTTTACGATGACCTGCGAGAGCAGCTCGTCGTCCGGTTCGCCGATCTCCACCACCGTCGCCGCCTTGAGGCGCGAGCGCAGGTCCGGCAGCTCCACCGGCCAGGACATGGGCCAGAGCCGGCTGGTGATGAGCAGGGTATGGCCGTGCTGGCGCACGTTGTTGATGATGTGGAAGAGCGTGCGGTCGTCGAAGCCCGCGCGGTCGGCATCCTCGATGAGGACGGGGCCATGCTCGGCGGCCTCCTCCGCGCCCTGCCCCGCCTTCGCCTCGATGAGGTGTGCGCCGGCCTTCTCGCGCCAGATGGCGGCGAGGTGCGACTTTCCCGAGCCGACGGGTCCGGCGATGACGACGACGGGCGCCGGCCAGTGCGGCCAGGCGTCGATCATCGCCACGGCCGCGTCCACGGGTTCGGCGATCAGGAGGTCGTCGCGGCCCGTCGCGGGGTCGTGCCCGAAGGCCAGCGGCAACTGTTCGGCGGTCTTGCGCGACGTCATGGTGTTACTCGGCTACTCTCTGCCACCGTTAGTCTTCCGGCGTGCTCTCTTCGAGGAGAACGGACTTGCTCCTGCCGTAGTAAAGGTCGCTGTCAAGGTAGCGGTTGAGGCCGAAGCGGACAAGCACACCCACGGCGGCGGCGGCCGGCACGGCGATCATCAGCCCGACGAAGCCGAACAGCGCGCCGAAGGCGACCAGCGCGAACATCAGCCAGACCGGATGCAGGCCGACGCGCGAGCCGACGAGCTTCGGCTGGAGGATGTTGCCCTCGATGAACTGGCCGGTGAAGAAGATGACGGCGATGAGCGCCACCATCCAGTAATCCGGCCAGAACTGCACCACGGCGACGCCGACGGCGAGCACGAGGCCGACCAGCGAGCCGACATAGGGGATGAAGCTGATGAGGCCGGCGAAAAGGCCGATCAACAGGCCGAAATTGAGGCCGGCAAAGGAAAGGCCGACGCCGTAGAACAGGCCGAGGATAATGCAGATGGAGCCTTGCCCGCGCACGAAGCCGGCAATGGCCGCATCCATCTCGGAGGCGATCTGGCGCACATTGGCGACATGATCGCGCGGCACCCAGCTATCCACCTTGTCGATCATGCGGTCCCAGTCGAGCAGGAGATAGAAGGCGACGACGGGCGTGATGACCAGCAGCGAGAGGACGTTGACCAGCGCCATGCCGGAATTCCAGAGCTGCTTGAACACCGTGCCGAGGAAGCCGGCGGCCTCCGCGAGGATGGTGGAGAAGCTCTGCTTGATCGTGCCCATCTGGCTGCCGATCCAGCTCGGCAGAAGGTCGGGATTGAAGCTCGCCACCAGCTCCTGAAGCTGGGTGACGTAGCCCGGCAGCTTCTCCAGGAAATCGGCGGCCTGGGTTGCGAGCAGCGGGATGACGATCATCAGCGACAGCGCGAAGAGCACGACGAACGTGACGAGGATCACCACCGTCGCCATGGTGCGGGAAAGGCCGATACGCTCCAGCCGGTCGGCGACCGGATCGAGGAAATAGGCGAGCGCCATGCCGGCGATGAACGGTAGAAGGATACCGGAGAAGACGAGCAGGAAGAGCGCGAAGCAGACGAAGGCGATGAGCCAGAAGATCACCTGCCGCTTCAATCCCGCGCCGCTGATATGGGCTGCCATCGTGCTTTTCCCGTGTTTCGTTCGCACTGGAGATAGGATGCGGGGGTGAGAAAGGTCAAGGCTCGGCGGGAAGAAGCCGTGACGCTCGTTTTCGAGGCCCCGGCCCCTCATCCGGCTGCCGCCACCTTCTTCCCGCAGGCGTGGAGAAGGGATTGCCGCATCGTTTTCCCCGATTTCCCCGTTGCGCAGGGCACGTCCCCTCTCCCTGCCTGCGGGGAGAGGGTTAGGGCAAGGGGCGATTTCCGCAGCAAGATCATGCGGCAAACCAGTGAAAAAATCCCGGTATTCCCGGCATTCTTCTTGCACTTATCCCCCCATCATGCCAATCGGGCGCGATAAGCGCGCGAGCCGGAGACGAGAGCATGAGCCAGTCGGAAAAGAACGGTCTGACCTATAGCGACGCGGGCGTCGACATCGACGCAGGCAACCTGATGGTCGAGAAGATCAAGCCGGCGGTGCGCTCGACGCGCCGCCCGGGCGCGGACGGCGAGATCGGCGGCTTCGGCGGCCTCTTCGACCTGAAGGCGGCCGGCTTCAGGGACCCGGTGCTCGTCGCCGCCAATGACGGCGTCGGCACCAAGCTGAAGATCGCCATCGACGCGAACCGCCACGACACCGTCGGCATCGACCTCGTCGCCATGTGCGTCAACGACCTTGTGGTGCAGGGCGCCGAACCGCTCTTCTTCCTCGACTATTTCGCTACCGGCAAGCTCGACCCCGAACAGGGCGCAGCCATCGTCGAGGGTATCGCCGAGGGCTGCCGGCAGGCCGGCTGCGCGCTGATCGGCGGCGAGACGGCGGAAATGCCGGGCATGTACTCGCATGGCGACTACGATCTCGCCGGCTTCGCGGTCGGCGCGGCCGAACGCGGCCAGTTGCTCCCGGCGGGCGATATCGCCGAAGGCGACGTCATCCTGGGCCTCGCCTCCTCGGGCGTGCATTCCAACGGCTATTCGCTGGTGCGCAAGATCGTCACGCTCTCGGGCCTCGGCTGGGACGCCCCTGCCCCGTTCGACGGCGCAAAAAGCCTCGGCGAGGCGCTGCTGACGCCGACGAAGATCTATGTGAAGCCGCTGCTGAAGGCGATCCGCGAGACGGGTGCGATCAAGGCGCTGGCGCATATCACCGGCGGCGGCTTCCCGGAGAACATTCCGCGCGTGCTGCCCAGGAACCTTGCCGCCGAGATCGACCTTGCCGCCGTCAAGGCCCCGGCCGTCTTCTCCTGGCTCGCGAAAACGGGCGGCGTGGAAGCCACGGAAATGCTGCGCACCTTCAACTGCGGCGTCGGCATGATCGCCGTCGTTCCGGCCGACAAGGCCGATGCGGTCGTAGCCGCCCTTTCGGCCGAAGGCGAGAGCGTCTTCCGCCTCGGCCGCATGGTCGCGCGTGACGAGGGCGCGGCCGGCACGATCTACAAGGGCACGCTCGCCCTATGACGGCGCCCAGAAAGCGCGTCGTCGCCTTCATCTCCGGCGGCGGCTCCAACATGCTGGCGCTGGCGAAGGCGGCGGAAGCGCCGGATTTCCCGGCCGAGATCGTCGCGGTCTTCTCCGACAAGGCGGAGGCCGGGGGGCTTGCGAAGGCCGAGACGCTCGGCATTGCGACCCGCGTCTTCCTGCGCCGGGACTTTTCCAGCAAGGAAGCGCACGAGGCGGCGATCCTCGACGCGCTCGACGCGCTCTCGCCTGATATCATCTGCCTTGCGGGCTATATGCGGCTGCTCTCCGGCGCGTTCATCAACCGCCACGAGGGCCGCATCCTCAATATCCATCCGTCCCTGCTGCCGCTCTTCCCCGGCCTGCACACGCACCAGCGCGCCATCGACGCGGGGCTGCGCATCGCCGGCTGCACGGTGCATTTCGTGACCGAGGGCATGGACGAGGGTCCGGTGATCGTGCAGGCCGCCGTGCCGGTGCTGCCGGCCGATACTGCCGATACGCTGGCCGCGCGCGTGCTGACGGTGGAGCACAGGAGCTATCCGCTGGCGCTGCGGCTCGTGGCGGAGGGCAAAGTGCGCATGGAGGACGGCAAGGCCGTTTCCTCCGCCGATCTCCAGCAGGTGGCCGGGGCACATCTGATCTCGCCGGCCGGGAACTAAAGCATTTCCAGCCGAAGCGGGATCGCTTCGGCGTTGGATAATGCGATAAAAACAAAAACCTAGAGCATTTCCGGTGAACCGGAGTTCACCGGAAATGCTCTAGGCCGATCAGATCACAAGGATCGGCGTCTTGTTGGGCACGCGGTCATAGAGATCCATCACATCCTGGTTGAGCATGCGTACGCAGCCGGAGGAGACGGCCTTGCCGATGGACTTCCATTCCGGTGAGCCGTGCAGGCGGTAGAGCGTGTCCTGGCCGTCCTTGAAGATGTAGAGCGCGCGGGCGCCGAGCGGGTTGTTGAGGCCGCCGGGCATGCCGCCGTTCGCGCCGGAATAGTTGGCGAGTTCCGGCTGGCGCTTGACCATCTCGTCCGGCGGCGTCCACTTCGGCCAGGCCTGCTTCCACTGGATGACGCCGCGGCCCGACCAGGCGAAACCCTGCCGGCCGATGCCGACGCCATAGCGCATGGCGCGGCCATCCTGCTCGATCAGGTAGAGAAAGCGGTTGCCGGTGTCCACGATGATCGTGCCCGGCTTCTCAGCGAAAGGGCTTTCCACCTCCTGACGGTAGAAGCGCGGGTCGATCTGCTGGTAGGGTACGGCCGGCACCTGGAAGCCGCCGTCGTTGACCGGGGCATACATGGTGGCGTAACGCGAGGATTCGGGCAGAAGGCCGGATGGCGGCGTCTGGCCGTAGATGCTGATCGGCCCCCTTCTGTCGATCTGCTCCGGCCTGCCCTCCAGCGCCGTATTGCGGAAATAGGGCCGCGTCTGCTCACGGAAGACCTCCGTATTCATGGAGGACGTGCAGCCGGCAAGGCCGCTTGCCATGGCAAGGCCGGAGAATTGGAGGAAACGGCGGCGGGAAAGCGCGGTGTCGGTCATGAAGAACTATGTATCCGTTTGGCGGCAGGCAGGATGAACGGGCGGCTGAATCAGAAACGAACGAACGGCGATTTAGGTCCATGACCCTGCCGCAATTGTGGCAGAGGCGGCTGGTCTCAGGCTTGCGCGCATAATTTGGTACGAATTTCACCCGGACGACACGGCTTTGTGAACGCTGTGTCAATCCGCGCGGGAATTGCCGTCCGCGCGCGCAGGGGGTACGCCAGTTCCATCAACGGAAGCGGGGTAGCGCGATGCTCGTCAATGGCAAGTGGACGGAAGACTGGCAGCCGGTTCAGGCGACCGACGCCAAGGGCGGCTTCGTGCGGCAGGTCTCCAGCTTCCGCAACTGGGTGACGCCGGACGGCAGCGCCGGCCCGACGGGCGAAGGCGGCTTTGCCGCCGAAAGCGGCCGCTACCACCTCTATGTCGCGCTCATCTGCCCGTGGGCTTCGCGCACGCTGATCGCCCGCAAGCTGAAGAAGCTCGACGGCGCGATCTCCCTTTCCGTCGTCGAGCCGGCGCTGTCCGATCAAGGCTGGCGCTTCGGCGACTATCCGGGCTCGAACCGCGACGACCTCAACGGCGCGACCTACCTGCACGAACTCTATTCCCGCGCCGAGCCGACCTTCACCGGCCGCGCGACCGTGCCCGTCCTGTGGGACAAGGCGCGCGGGACCATCGTCAACAACGAATCGGCCGATATCGTGCGCATGCTGAACAGCGGCTTCGGCGCGCTGGCGGACGAGAGCATCGACCTCTACCCGCAGGCCCTCCGCTCCGAGATCGACGCGCTCAACGAGCGCATCTATCCCGCGCTCAACAACGGCGTCTACCGCGCCGGCTTCGCCACCACGCAGGTTGCCTACGAGGAAGCCTACCAGGGCGTCTTCGCCATGCTGGACGAGCTGGAGGCGCGTCTTGCCGACGGCCGCCCCTTCCTGACGGGCGACACTTTCACCGAGGCGGACATCCGCCTCTTCGTTACGCTCATCCGCTTCGACGCGGCCTATTTCGGCCTGTTCAAGTGCAACCGCCGGCGCCTTGCGGATCATGCGGCGCTTTCCGCCTATACCAAGCGCGTGCTCGATCTTCCTGGCGTGCGCGAGACGGTCAATATCGACCACATCAAGCAGGGCTATTATTCGATCAAGTCGCTCAACCCGAACCGTATCGTGCCGCTCGGGCCTGATCTTTCAGCGCTGGGGCTTTAGCTCTCCTTCGCCTCCACCATCGCCATCAGCGTCTCCAGCCGGTCGGCCTCGGCCGGCAGCTTGTCCTGGCGCAGCCGCGCGATGCGGGGAAAGCGCATGGCGACGCCGGATTTGTGGCGGGTGGAGCGGTTGATGCCCTCGAAGGCGACTTCCAGCACGAAGCCGTGGCCCGGCTCGGCGCGCACCGCGCGCACCGGACCGAAGCGGTCGGTCGTGTTGTTGCGCACGTAGCGGTCGAGCACGTCCAGTTCCGCGTCGGTGAAGCCGAAATAGGCCTTGCCGACCGGCACCAGCATGTCGCCCTCGGGCCCCGCGGTCCAGACACCGAAGGTGAAGTCGGAATAGTAGCTCGAGCGTTTGCCGTGGCCGCGCTGGGCATACATCATCACGGCGTCGATATTGTACGGATCGCGCTTCCACTTGAACCACGGCCCCTTCATGCGGCCGGCCTGGTAGGCGCTGTCGAGCCGCTTGATCATCACGCCCTCGATGACGGGATCGGGCGGCTCGCGGCGGATTTTCTCCAGTTCCTCCCAGGAGGCGAAGGGCACGAGCGGCGAAAGGTCGAAGCGACCCGGCGGCGTGCCGGCGATGAGGTCGGCGAGCCGGGCGCGGCGAGTGGAGAAATTCTCCGGCCGCACGTCCTCCTCCCCATCGAAGAGTACGTCATAGGCGCGCACGAAGGCCGGATAGTCCTCCAGCATGCGCGCGTTGACCGTCTTGCGGTTGAGGCGCTGCTGGAGGTCAGAGAAGGTGCGCGTCGGGCTGTTGGTGCGCGCGGTGCCGCCGACGAGCAGCTCACCGTCCACGACGCCCTCGAAGTCGATGGCGTCCAGCACGTCCGGGAAGGCGGCGGAGATGTCGTCGCCGGAGCGGGAATAGAGGCGGCGCGTCGAGCCCGACGAAGACAATTGCACGCGGATGCCGTCCCATTTCCATTCGGCGGCGAAATCGGCGGGGTCGAGAGTGTCGAGGTCGCCCTCGCCCACCGGATTTGCGAGCATGACGGAATGGAAGATGGCGGGCGTTACCGGAACGGGCCGCTCGGCCCTGCCCTCCAGCCAGGCGAAGAGCGCTTCATAGGGCGGCTGGAGACCGTGCCAGAGGGTTTCGATCTCGGCGACGTCCCTGCCGGAGAAATCGGCCAGCGCCTGCTTGGCGAGCCGGGCGGAGACACCGATGCGCAAGCCCCCGGTCGCCAGCTTGATGAAGGCGAAGCGGGCGGAGGGATCGAGCCGGTCGAGAAGGTCGCGCACCGCGCCGCGCGCCTCCGTGCGGCCGAGCGCGTTCATGCGGGCGACGACCGCACCGAGCCGCGGCTGGGCGTCGTCGTCCGCCCGCTCCTTGCGCTCCTGGTCCCAGACAAGCGCGATGGTCTCGGCAAGGTCACCGACATAGTCGTAGGAATAGCGGAACAGCACCTCGTCCATGCGCTCCAGCACCAGCTCGCGCAGGAGCGCCGGCTTGACGCTCTTCAGGTCCAGCGTGCCGGCGATGGCGGCAAGGCCGTAGCCCCGGTCGGGATCGGGCGTGTCGCGGAAATAGTCGGCGAGCAGCTTCAGCTTGCCGTTACGCGACGGGGTGAGGACGAGGCGGTCGAGGAGGGTCGCGAAGGCTTTCATGGGCGGAAACCTTTCGCGGCCTTGCCCCTCACGCTGGCCCTCTCCCAGCAAGCGGGGAAAGGGGACGCGCCACATGCGAACGTAGAGATTACGGAAAGCGATGCGTCATGCCTCCGTCTCCCCGCCTGCGGGGAGACGGTGCCCGGCAGGGCGGATGAGGGGCAAACGATCTGCACCATTCAATCCCCCTCATCCTCATAGCCTACCAGATGCAGCGGGCGCGCCGGAATGCCGGCCAGCTCGCACCAGCGCACCAGCGCCTCCTCGCGGCCATGCGTCACCCAGACCTCGCCCGGCGCAAGCTCGCGGATCGTCCCGGTCAGTTCCGGCCAGTCGCAATGATCGGAGATGACGAGCGGCAGCTCGACACCGCCTTGTTTCGCGCGCTGGCGCACCATCATCCAGCCGGAGGCGAAGGCGACGAGCGGCTCGTTGAAGCGCCGCGCCCAGCGATCGGCAAAGGCCGAGGGCGGGCCGACGACGACCGCGCCACGAAAATCGGCGGGGCTGCTCCCCTCGGCCGTCGCCGGCCGCAGGTCGCCGAGGTCGATGCCGCGGCTGGCGTAGTAGTTGCAGAGCGTGGCGAGCGCGCCGTGGATATAAACCGGCGCATCGTGGCCGCAATCGCGCAGGAGGCGGATGACGCGCTGCGCCTTGCCGAGCGAATAGGCCCCGACAAGGTGGCTGCGCTCGGGAAACTGGCGCAGCGAGGTCAGGAGCTTGCCCATCTCGGCCTTCGGCGCGGGATGGTGGAAGACCGGCAGGCCGAAGGTCGCCTCGGTGATGAAGACATCGCAGGGCACAGGCTCCCAGGGCGCGCAGGTCGGGTCGGCGCCGCGCTTGTAGTCGCCGGAGGCGACGATGCGCAGGCCGTCCTTCTCGACGGCGATCTGGGCGGAACCGAGCACATGGCCCGCCGGATGGAAGGAGACGGCAACGCCGTCGAGATCGATGCGCTCGCCATAGGCGGCGACCTGCCGGGAACCGCAGAAATCCGCGCCGTAGCGGATCTCCATGATATCCAGCGTTTCCCGCGTCGCCAGCACCGCGCCGTGGCCGGCGCGGGCATGGTCGGCATGGCCATGGGTGATCAGCGCCCGCGCCACCGGGCGGACGGGATCGATGTAGAAATCGCCGGCGGGACAATAGAGGCCGGCGGGCGCCGGATGGAGGAGCTGGTCAGGCTTCATGGCGGGAAAGATAGGCGTTTTCGCGCGATCTGCCAGTGGGGCGGAGGCCGCCTGCCCTATGCAAGCGCCAACATGCCGGCACGCAGCACGCCCATATCCACGGCGGAAAGCTGGGCATCGACCTTCGCATGCGTCTCCTTCCAGATGGGAAAGGCTTCCGACAGCAGGCGGCGCCCGTCCGGCGTCAGGCGCAGCAGGCGGCCGCGGCGGTCGCGCGGGTCCGGCTCCACGGTGACGAGGCCGCGCCGCTCCAGGGGCTTGAGGGCGGCGGTCAGCGTCGTGCGGTCCATGGCGAGCAGGCTTGCGACGGGTCCCATCGGCGGCGGTTCGGGCCGGTTCAGCGCCATCAGCAGCGAGAACTGGCCGTTGGTGAGGCCGACCGGGCGCAGCGCATCGTCAAAGCGGCGGGCCAGCGCCCGCGCCGCGCGCTGCGCCTGCAGGCACAGGCAATGGTCGCGCACGAACAGCGTCGTCTCGTAGGGAATCAGGGCTTCATCGGACATGCGTCTTACTGTTGATATCAACATAACAAAGTCAAGAGCGGAAGCGTCCGGTGCACAAGGAATATCAGAGATTGGGAATACAGAGGATCGCCTGAAGGGCACGCGCGTCGATGGGGCGGGAGAGATAGAAGCCCTGGATCTCATCGCAGCCCGCCGCACGCAGGAAATCGACCTGCTCGCGCGTCTCCACCCCTTCGGCGATGACGCGAAGCTGAAGCGAATGGGCGAGCGAGATGACGGCATGGGCAATGGCGGCATCGTCGTTGTCGGCCGGCAGATCCTGTACGAAGGACCGGTCGATCTTGAGGCGGCCGACGGGAAAGCGCTTCAGCGAGGCAAGGCTGGAATAGCCCGTACCGAAATCGTCGATGGCGAGATGCACGCCGAGCTGTTCCAGCCGGTGCATGGTCTCCACGGCCTGCTGCACGTCCTGCATGATCAGGCTCTCGGTCAGCTCCAGCTCCAGATAGCGCGCCTCCAGCCCGCTTTCCTCGAGCGCCGTCGCGACGCGCTCCACCCAGTCCTTCGCCTGGAACTGTCGCGCCGAGACATTGACGGAAACGACGATGGGCGGCAGGCCGGAAAGCTGCCAGGCCTTGTTCTGCCGGCAGGCGGCGCGCAACGTCCAGTCGCCGATGGGCACGATCAGGCCCGTCTCCTCGGCAAGCGGAATGAAATCGCCGGGCGGCACGAGCCCGCGCTCGGGGTGGCGCCAGCGGATCAGCGCCTCGACGGCGAAGATGCGGCCGGTCGCAAGGTCCATCTGCGGCTGGTACTGCAGGAAAAGCTCGCCCTGCGCCAGCGCGCGGCGCAGCTCCTCCTGTCGTTCCAGCTTTTCATGGGCGCGGTTGGCAAGCTCGGCGGTGAAGACCTCCATGGCGTCGCGGCCGACCTCCTTGGCGCGGTACATGGCGGCGTCCGCCCGGGCAAGCAGTTCCGTCGCGTTGCGGCCGTGCGCGGGATAGGAGGCGACGCCCATGCTGCAGGTCACCTGGAAGGAGCGCCCCTCGATCTCCACCGGCGCGGCGACGGCGTCGCGCACGGCCTGCAGCCGCGCCTCCACCGTCTCGCCCTCCGGCAGCGCGCCGTCGATCAGCACCACGAACTCGTCGCCGCCGAGCCGGACGATGCTGTCGCCGGCGCGCACGCAGCCCAGCATGCGGGCCGAGACGATCTTCAGCAGTTCGTCGCCGGCATGGTGCCCGAGGCTGTCGTTGACCAGCTTGAAATTGTCGAGGTCGATGAAGGCGAGCGTCACGGTTCCGCCGCTGTCGTCCGCCGCCTCGATGGCCGAGGCGACGCGCTCGTCCAGCATGCTGCGGTTCGGCAGGCCCGTCAGCGCGTCGTGATGGGCCATGAACTGGATGCTGTCCTCCGCCTGCTTTCGCTCGATGGCGATACCGGCGATATGGGTCGCCATGCCGACGAGCTTCATGCATTCGGCGGAAGGCTCGCCGGCAAGGCGCGAATAGAGCGCGAACGTGCCGAGCACCCTGCCCTGATAGGAGCGGATCGGCGAGGACCAGCAGGCACGGAAGCCGTAGGGCGTGACGAGCGCCTTGTAGTCGGTCCACAGCGGGTCGGTCTCGATATCGCAGACGACGACCGGTTCGCCGCGCCACATGGCCGTGCCGCAGGAGCCGACGGCAGGGCCGATCTCCGCCCCCTCGATCAGCTTGCAGAAGGCCGGATCGAGGTTCGGCGCCGCGCCGTTGAGGATGTGCCGCCCATCGGGCGCGAGCAGCAGGATCGAGCCGGCGACATCGGGCACATGGGCCTCGATCAGCAGGATGAGGGAGGAGAAGATCTCCGTCAGAGGCGCGCCGAGCGCGATCATCTTGAGAAGATGCGCCTGGCCGAGATGCAGGCTCTCGGAGCGCTTGCGCTCGGTGATGTCGCGGGCGACGCCGACAAGGCCGATCACTACGCCGGCCGCATCGCGCACCGGCAGCTTGGAGGTGAGCAGCCATTTGAGATTGCCGCGGGAATCGCGGATCAGCTCCTCCATGTCGAGCGCGGCCCTGCCGGTGCGGATGATCTCCTGCTCGACGTTGAAGAAACCGCGCGCGACATGCTCGGGATGAATGTCGAAATCGGTAAGGCCCTCGAGGCTGTCCAGCCCCTCGCGCCGGTTGTCGTTGACGATGGCGCGGTTGGCGACGACGAAGCGGCCGTTCCTGTCCTTGAAATAGAGGTAGTCCGGCACCTCGTCGATCATGGCCTCCAGCCAGATCGTGCGGTCGTTCTGCGCCGCCGCAAGCGGAAAGAGCCGCGCCGCCTCGTCGATGAGGCGGCGGCTGGCCGACATCAGGCGCGCCGTCTGATCGGCATCGTCATTGCCAAGGCGGGACAGTTTCATGGACATCGGACCCAGCAATTCCCCATGCAAGGAAGGACATCGCCGGCCGCCTCCTCTTTCCGGAACGGCCGAAGCTACACCCTGAGTCGTTATCCAAACCTAAAGGAAACCGGCGAAATGCCGACAATCCGGGCCCTCACGCGCAAAATAACGCAACCCTGACGGGCGGCTCGGCACTGTGCCGTTCCGGTACAGAACCGTCTGGCACGCTTCCTGCTATGCCGCATGCAAGGAGCTTCCATGGTTAGCAGACGGTTATTTCTCTCAGGTCTCGGAACAGCAGGCATGGCCGGTGCGGCGGCGGCGCGGACGCAGCGGCTGCCCATCGTCGACGTCGACCTGCGCGGCAGCATCGACGCGGCGGCCCATGGCGTGCGCCCCGGCGCGGACGACCGCAAGAGCAGGGCCTTCGCCAAGCTGCTGAAGGACGCGGCGGCGAAGAACACGCCTGTCTTCCTTCCACCCGGCGACTACGACATCTCCAACATCACCCTGCCCGACAACACGCGACTGACCGGCGTTCCGGGCGCGACGCGCATCGTCTATGGCGGCGGCGGCCATCTCTTCGCCGCCGAGGGCGCGGGGCGGATCGAGCTTGCCAATCTCGTTATCGACGGGGCGAACCGCTGGCTGGACGACAGCGTGCAGGGCCTCGTGCACTTGCGCGACGTCGCACATGTCACCATCGAGAACTGCGAGATCCAGGGGGCTTCGAAATCCGCCGTGAGCCTGGAGCGCTGCGGCGGTCGCATCGAGCGAAACCGGCTTTCGGGGGCCGGCGAGCATGCGCTCTATGCCGTCGAGAGCCGCGACCTCGCCGTCACCGGCAACCATGTCTTCGACTGCGGCAACGGCGGCATCCTCATCCATCGCTGGCAGAAGGGCCGCGACGGCACGATCGTTTCCGGCAACCGCATCGCCCGCATCAACGCCGCGCATGGCGGCACCGGGCAATACGGCAACGGCATCAACATCTTCCGCGCCGACGACGTGATGATATCGGGCAACCATATCTCCGGCTGCGCCTTCTCCGCCATTCGCGCCAATGCCGGCTCGAACGTACAGATCGCGGGCAATACCTGTCTCGACAGCGGCGAGACGGCCATCTACTCCGAATTCGGCTTCACGGGCGCCATCGTCAACGGCAACCTGATCGACGGCGCGGCCAACGGCATCCTGATCGTCAACTTCAACGAGGGCGGCCGGCTGGCCAGCGTCACCGGCAATATCGTGCGCAACCTCAGTCTCGAAGGCCCCTATGTCCACGAGGGCGCAGGCTTCGGCTTCGGCATCGCGGTGGAGGCCGACGCGGTCGTTTCCGGCAACACGGTGGAGAACGCCCCGAAATGGGGGCTGGTCCTCGGCTGGGGACCCTATATGCGCGGTCTCGTCGTCAGCGGCAACCTGGTGCGGTCAAGCCCGGTCGGCTGCGCGGTGAGCGTGGTTGAGGACGCCGGCTCCGCCCTCATTTCCGGCAATATCTTCGAGGACACGCCGGAAGCGGCCATCGCCGGCTACCGCTGGAACGAGCGCGCGACCGGCGACCTCGCCAGGGAGGCCGGCGACCATGCGCATCTGACGATCGAACGGAACCGGACGGGCTGACCTCGCCCGGCCCCGCCTCCCCTTCCTGCCCGAACGGGGAGGCGTCATGGTGAATGAGGGGGCATTTTCCGCAGCCCCCTCATCCGCTCTTATCAGCCGCCGTGGCCCGAATGGTCACCGCTGGCGGCTTCGCCTTCCTTGGCGGCGGGCTTGGCGGCTTCGACCTTGAAGTCCACGTCGATCTTGCCGGCCTTCTCGAAGTTCAGCGTCGCCTTGAACTTGTCGCCCTCCTTGAGCGGGTGCTTGATCTTCATGAACATGACGTGCAGGCCGCCGGGCTTCAGCTCGACCTTGGCGCCGGCCGGCAGTTCCACGCCATCGGCAAGCTGGCGCATCTTCATCACATCGTTCTCCATGGCCATTTCATGGATCTGCACGTCGTCGGAGACATCCGGCGCGGCGATGGAGACGAGGCGGTCGGCGACGGCGGCGGTGTTGGTGATGGTCATGAAGCCGCCGGCGACCGGCTGGCCGGGCAGCGTGGCCTTGGAGGCCGGATGATGGATCTTCAGATCGCCGAGCGTGAAATCGTGGGCGAGAACGGCGGAGGCCGAGAGCGCGAGGACGGCGAGGGTTACGAGGATGCGTTTCATGGAAAATATCCTTTCTGGCGTTTGGATCAGGAGAAGAAGCGCCGCAGCGGCGGCACGGTGCGGATGACGCATTGATCGAAGACGATCATGGCGAGGATGGTGATGCCCGTCAGCGGGAAGAGCACGCCGAAGACGGCGGCGATGCCCCAGAGACCGAGATAGAGGCGCGTTTCGCGCGGGGCCGGCGGCACGCCGATGCGCCCGTCGGGGCGGCGCTTCCACCACATGACGACGCCCGACACGCTCATGGCGATGACCACGAGGCAGGTCGAAAGCATCAGGAGCTGGTTGAACAGGCCCCATTGCTGTCCCTTGTGCAGGTTGATGCTCCATTCGATGGCCTTGCCGGTCACCGGATAGTCGCCATAGGCGATATCGACGAGGCGCTCGCCGGAATACTGGTCGATATGGATGGTGCGCTCGTATTCGAGATCGGCCGGAAAGATCGACGCGGTGTAGACGCCGGTCTCGCCCGATGGCGGCGACACCTCATAACCCGGCAGCATGCCGGCCGCGGCGGCGATCGTCACCGCATTGTCGAGACCGATCGGCGGCAGGGCCGCCTGACCGTCCGCGGGAAGCGCGGACTGCGGCACCGGGGCGTTCTCCATGAGCCAGGAGGGCTTGGAGACGACGTCCGTGGTGATGAGCATCGAATGCGGGACGCTGTCCCAGAGCTGGACCGGATAGCCCATGCCGTTCGCCGTCAGCGTCGCATTGAACTTCGCGCCCCAGAAGCCGCTCCACAAAAGGCCGCTGAAGGCGAGGAACAGGATGACGACGCTGGCGAAGATGCCGGTCACGGCATGCAGGTCCCGCCAGAAGACGCGCCTTGCCGGCGTGCCGCGCACGGTGAGAACACCGCCGGTCTGGCTGCGCGGCCACCACAGGTAGATGCCGGTGAGCACGAGCACGATGGCGAAGCCCGCGACGACCTCGATGATGCGCTCCCAGGAGGCGCCGAAATAATCGAGGCTGTGCAGGTCCTCGACGACCTGGTTGAACTCCTCCTTCGCCGCGACCGTGTCGAGCACGGCGCCGTCATGGGGATCGACGAAGACGAGCACGTTGCCGGCCCCGGTCGAGACCGTGACCCGCGCGGACCGGTCCGGGCCGGCGGGCGTGCGGTAGGAGGAAAGCGCCGAGCCGGGCACCGCCGCCACGGCCTTCTCCGCGATGGCGGAGGGGGCGAGTTCCGTGCCGCCGACCGCGACATAGTTGCGGTAGCGGAAGAGGCTGGCGTCGATCTCGTCGTTGAAGAGGTAGAGCCCGCCGGTGATGGCGAGGCTGATCATGAAGGGCACGGCGAGCAGGCCGGCGAAGAAGTGCCAGCGCCAGATGGCGCGGTAGAGGCGCTGCGCGAATGCGGAGGGTGGAGCGGCAGCAACGGCCGGCGCGTCGGATATCACGGACATGCGAAAGTCCTGTCAGGCTGAATTCCAGGCGCACGCCGTCAAAACGGCATGCGGGCGAAAGATCAGGCGGACAGGACGGGTGGCGCGCGGGGCGGTGCGCCGGGGCGCTCCCGCCGGGACGGCAGCGCCTCTTCGGCGCGCGGAAGGGGCGAGGCCGAGCGGAAGGCGAGCGGGACGCCGGCAAGATCGGCCGGCGACGGCATCAGGAGGCTGCCGGCGATGCGGCACGCCTCGCATTTGAGCGGCGCGGCATGCTTTTCCTTGCCATCGACCATGCCGTCGAGGCAGAGGTCCGGCATGGTGCCGTCCGGCAGGACATATTGGGCGAGTTCGACGGCGCTCGGCACATTGGCGGCCATGGCCGGTCGATGGGCGAAACCGACGGACAGCAGGGCGACCGCGCAGAGAATGCGCAGGCAGACGGCCCAGCGTGTTATGCGTCGTGTCATCGTTCGTCCCCATCCGCGCATGCGGACATATCGCCCATTAGGGCGAGGCCGGCTTCAGGTCAATGCGGCATGGTGGCCGACCATCACCACAATTCATGGACAGATCAGGCGCGCACTCTACCACCGGGGCGGAACGCCGCCTATGGTGCCGCGAACTGCCTCCCTGGTCCTTCATAGCGGCAAAAGGGGCGCGGCTGTTTGTTCTGAATCAAGCCGGGCCGAACCGGCAGGAGGATCCATGCTCACCATCTACGGCGTCTACCGCTCCCGCGCCTCGCGCAACTACTGGCTCGCGGACGAACTCGGCCTGCCCTACGTCTCCGTGCCGGTCATCCAGGCCTACCGGCTGGACGATCCCGCCGCGCCGGACGCGCCCCTCAACACGCAGTCGCCGGAATTTCTCGCCATCAACCCGACCGGCCTCATCCCCTGCATCGACGACAGCGGCTTCGTGATGACCGAATCGCTGGCGATCAACCTCTACCTCGCCCGCAAGCGCGGCGGAGCGCTGGCCGGCCAGACCATCGCCGAGGACGCCGAGATGATGCAGTGGACGATGTGGGCGGCAACGGAGGTGGAGCCGCACGCCGTCAAGATCATCATGCTGCGCGACAAGAAGGATATCGAAAGCGAGCAGGGCCGCCTCACCATCCGCGCCGCCAACAAGGCGCTGAAGCGGGGCTTCGCGCGGCTCGACGCCCAGCTTGCCGCCACCGGCTGGGTCGTCGGCAAGCGCTTCACCGTCGCCGACCTCAACCTCGCGGAGATCTTCCGCTACGCGATGAGCCAGGCGGAGCTTTTCGACGCCGCGCCGAATGTGAAGGCATGGCTGGAGCGCTGCCAGTCGCGCCCGGCCTTCAAGGCGATGATGGAGAAGCGGCAGCACGAGCCGGAATGACCGCGCCGGTGACGCGGTCGACATCCTCGGCGACCGCGGCCCGCAGCCATTGCTTGAACAGCGCGACCTTGCGCGGCTCCGGCACGCCCGGGGCCGTGACGAAATAATAGCCCATGCCCGTCTCCACATGGATGGGCAGCGGGGCGACGAGCCGGCCTTCCTTCAGCGCCCAGGAAGCGAGCACCGGATACGCCAGCAGAACCCCCTGCCCCGCCAGCGCCGCATCGAGGCACAGCGAGGCATCGGAAAAGACATGGCGCGCCCTCGGCGGGGCGACGTCGAGGCCCGCCGCCTTCAGCCAGCGCTCCCATGTATAGACGTCGTTGCCGTCGACCACCGCCGGCTGCGCGGCAAGGTCTGCCGGCGTGCGGATCTTCTCGGCAAGCGACGGCGCGCAGACGGGGAAGACGACCTGCGGGATCAGGAATTCCGTCACCACATCCGGCCAGCCGCCGGGGCCGACGCGGATGGCGAGGTCCACGTCCGAGCGCGCAAGATCGACCAGCGTCGTCGTCGCCTCGATGCGCAGGCCGATATCCGGATGGGCGGCGGTAAAACGGTCGATACGGTGGATCAGCCAGCGCGAGGCGAAGATCGGCGCGACGGAGATCGTCAGGATCGCGTCGTCGCGGCGGCGGGTGGTGGCGACCGCCTCGGAAAGCTGGCGGAAGGCGACGGAAAGCCGCGTGAGGAACGGGCCGCCGAAGGCCGTCTCGCGCAGGCCCCGCGCGGTGCGCTCGAAGATCGCCCGGCCAAGCTGCTCCTCCGCCTTGATCACCTGCTGGCTGACCGCACCGACCGTGACGCCCAGTTCCTCCGCCGCCGCCTGCAACGAGCCGAGCCGCCCCACCGCCTCCAGCGCCCGAAGCCCGTTGAGATGCACGCGGTTTAGGTTCTTCATATAGATTTTCTATATCTCCGTCTCGAACTACTCGATTGCCATGCGGCGCATACGGCGCGATTATCAGCCATCGACAACAATAAAGAAACGAGAGGAGAAGGCAATGTTCAAGATTTTCTCCAAACTTGCCCATGTCCTGACGGCCGAGGCCAATGCCGCCGAAATGGCCATATGGGTCCGTGACCCGCTGTCCCATCCCGAGATCGAGGCGATGGATTCCCGCGCCCTGGGCGACCTGCCCTTCGGCCTCTTCCGTACCGCCGACGCCAGCCGGCGCATCTGCAGCCATCCGGCCTGATCCTCCCGCGACGGCCCACCCTCCCCGGTGAAGGATCGCCGGGGAGGGCTTTACGTGATGGACAGCGAGGCAACCGACCGCCCCTCATCCCGCTGCCGCGACCTTCTCCCCGCAAGCGGGGAGAAGGAGAGTGACGCCCCGTTTTCCGCCGCATCGAAGCGGTGCTTATTGGAATGAAAGCTCGCCACATCTTCCTTCTCCCCGCTTGCGGGGAGAAGGTGCCGGCAGGCGGATGAGGGGCAATCGCCAACGCATCGGCTGCATTCAGCCGCCCGACTGGCCCATGTGCATGAACTCCCAGACATTGCCGCTGAGATCCTGGAAGGAGCAGCCGTACATGGGGCCGAATTCGATATTCGGCTTCCACTCGCGCCCGCCGGCGGCGAGCGCCTTGGCCTTGAAGTCGTCGACCTCCTGGCGGCTGGCGGCGGAAAAGCAGGTCAGCGCCTGGGTCTGCCGCTCCGGGTCGCCGACCGCGCCGTTGACGAATTGCGCGAACTTCGCCTCCGTCAGATGCATGACGAAGATGTTCTCCTCCACCACCATG
>Ga0209793_1000623_pt1 | contig 35764 bp, 36 predicted proteins | sample EBPBio122009_DNA_FD_185863 | JGI IMG/M metagenome (GOLD analysis project Ga0209793, IMG submission 185863) | Wastewater treatment Type I Accumulibacter community from EBPR Bioreactor in Madison, WI, USA - Reactor 1_2/2/2009_ DNA (SPAdes) (version 2) | ecosystem: Engineered > Bioreactor > EBPR >... | reverse complement strand
GGCCAAGAAGACCGTCGTCGATCCCGACAGCAACATCGAGCGCATCCTCGATCTCGGCTTCGTCGGCGAGGTGGTCGAGGTCGACCGCACGCTCATCGACCTGCTCGCGAAATCGGAAATGATCCCGGTCATCGCGCCGGTCGCGCCCGGCCGCGACGGCCATACCTACAACATCAATGCCGACACCTTCGCCGGCGCCATCGCCGGCGCGCTGAACGCGACGCGCCTCCTCTTCCTGACGGACGTCCCCGGCGTCCTCGACAAGAACGGCCAGCTCATCAAGGAACTCTCCGTCGCCGAAGCCCGCGCGCTCATCAAGGACGGCACGATTTCCGGCGGCATGATCCCGAAGGTCGAGACCTGCATCGACGCCATCAAGGCGGGCGTGCAGGGCGTCGTCATCCTCAACGGCAAGACGGCCCATTCGGTGCTGCTCGAACTCTTCACCGAGCACGGCGCGGGCACGCTTCTGGTGCCCTGATCCGGCGGCGCGCTCAGCCGTAGGCGAGGAGCGCGAGCACGCCGACGACGATGAGCGCGCAGCCGAGGACTTCCAGCCGGTTGATGCGCTCCTTGAAGATGAAGACGGTGGAGGCGAAGGTGAAGAGCATCTCCACCTGCGCCAGCGCCTTCACCACCGCCGCCTGCTGCAATGTCATGGCCATGAACCAGCCGAAGGACGCCGTCGCGCCGACAAAGCCGACGAGCAGCGCCGGCCGCCACGCCGCCGCGATGCGCGGCAGCTCGTCGCGCTCGCGCGCCAGGATCCAGCCGAGCATCAGCACCGTCTGCAGCACGATGACGAAGACGAGCGTGTAGCTCGCCTGCACCGCATAGTCCGGCGCAGGCAGGCTCGGGGCCAGCGCCAGGGAGGCCGAGCGATAGGCGACGGCGGAAATCCCGAAGAACGTGCCGGACATGAGGCCGATGCCGGCCGTGCGCGTGAGGACCGAGGTGAAGAGCGAGCGGACGGACACCACGCTGCGCGCCACCGAGATCACCATGACCCCGACGACGGAGACCGCGATGGCGACAAGCGTGCCCGCCGATGCGCGCTCGCCGAGGAACACGAGACCGAAGAGCGCGGCCTGTGCCGGCTCCGTGCGCGAATAGGCCGTGCCGACCGCGAAATTGCGGAAGGAGAACAGGTAGACGAGCAGGAAGGTGGCCGCGATCTGCGCGACGCCGCCGACGACCGCCCAGAGGAAGAACGCGCTGTTCGGCACCGGCAGGGGCCTTGCCAGCACGAAGGCGAGGATCGCCATGTAGGCGAGCGCGAAGGGCATGCCGAAGCCGAAGCGCACGAAGGTCGCGCCCGTCGTGCCCATGCGGCCTTTCAGGTGCTTCTGCATGGCGGAGCGGACATTCTGGAGGAAGGCTGCGACGATGGTGATGATGATCCAGGTTTCCATGCCAGCCCGCTAACGCATTTCCGGCAAGGTGCATAGCGGTTTTGCGGCGGGAAACGCACCGACGGAAAATTCCGTTTCCCTCGGCCATGCGCCATGCCATAAGACGGGCCATGAGCGATCTTCCGAACAAAGCCGACTTTTCCCATGTGCGTGACTGGGTCTTCGACCTCGACAACACGCTGTATCCGCATCACGTCGATCTCTTCGCCCAGATCGACCAGAACATGACGGCCTATGTCTCGGCCCTGCTCGACCTCACGCGCGAGGATGCGCGCGCCCTGCAGAAGCGGTATTATCTCGATCACGGCACCACGCTGAAGGGGCTGATGATCCACCACGACATCGACCCGTCCGACTTTCTGGAAAAGGCGCATTCGATCAATTACGGCGTGCTGTCGCCGGACCTGCCGCTCGGCGAGGCGATCCAGGCGCTGCCCGGCCGCAAGTTCATCTTCACCAACGGCAGCGTGAAGCATGCCGAGATGGCGGCCAAGGCGCTCGGCATCTTCCACCATTTCGACGATGTCTTCGATATCGTGGCGGCGGAATATGTGCCGAAGCCGGCCGGCGCGACCTATGACAAGTTCATGGCGCTGCACCGGGTCGACACCACCCATGCGGTGATGTTCGAGGATCTGCCGCGCAACCTCGTCGTGCCGAAGACCCTCGGCATGAAGACCGTGCTGCTCACCCCGCGCGACGCCAGCCACGAATTCACCGACGCCTGGGAAAAGCGCACGGCGGAGGACCGGCACATCGACTATGCGACGTCGGACCTGACGGGCTTCCTCAACGCCCTTCTCTAGCGCGTTTGCGCGGCCCCATTCCTGACACGGAAAAAACCCTTTCCGGTCAAAAGGTTGAATTACCAATTTGTAACTGGCGCCGGCCGGCGTTCCCCCTATCCTGCCCTCTCAAGGGACGATGATGGATGAAAGGAACGACCATGGCTAAAAAGGAACTCCTTCTCGGCGCTGTCGCCGCCGGCCTTCTTCTTTCGGGGGCCAGCGCGCCCGCTTTCGCCGCCAAGGGTGAGGGCAAGCACCACCAGCGCCATGCCGCGATGATCGAGCGCCTCGACGCCGACAAGAACGGCAAGGTCTCGCTCGACGAATTCAAGACGAATGCCGCCGCCGCCTTCAAGGCCGTCGATGCCGATGGCAACGGCCAGGTGACGAAGGACGAGATCAAGGCGCGCCACGCAGCCTTCAAGGATGCCCGCAAGGCCGTTCGCAACGCCACCGAGGCGGACAAGGGCAAGGCTCGCGAGGCGCTGCACGCCGGTGGCCCCTATATGCTGCCGGGTGCCGGCAAGATGTTCGAAAAGGCCGATACCGACAAGAACGGCGCACTTTCCAAAGCCGAAGTGCTCGCCTCGGCGGAGAAGATATTCGAGCGCCGCGACAGCAACAGGGACGGCGTGCTCGATACGGCGGATGCCCGTCCCGGCAAGGGCAGGTGGCACCATGGCAAAGGCGGCGAACAGCGCGCCGAACGCATGCTGAACCGGCTCGACACCGACAAGGACGGCAAGATTTCGCAAAGCGAGATGCTCGCCCGCGCCAACCGGGCTTTCCAGCGCTTCGACACGGACAGGAACGGTGAGGTGACGAAGGCGGAGGTCGACGCCAAGCGCGAGGCCTTCCGGGAGGCTCGCAAGGCCTTCCGCGCGGTCAAGGCGACCGAGGGCGAGGCAAGGGACGCCGCCCGGGCAGCGCTTCGCGAGGCGCGCCTGGACCGCATGGGCCTGCGCATGTTCGAACGCGCCGATGCCGACAGGAACGGCACACTCAGCAAGGCCGAGATGGAAACGGCCGCCATCGCGATGTTCAAGAAGCGCGACCGCAACGGCGACGGCTTCATCACCGTCGACGAAATGGGCAAGCGGCGCGACAAGTAAGCATTGCCCGCAGCACGTCCAACTGGAACGCCCCGGCCATGCCGGGGCGTCTTTTTTGGTCAGCCGTGCGCGGCGACCGAGGCGTGCTCGGCTTCCAGCGCCTCGTAGAACTTCACGATGATGTCCCAGGCCTCATCGGCGGTCTCGACGAACTGCATCAGCTCGACATCGCCCGGCGAGATCGTGCCGAAGGCGGCGAGCGCGTCGAAGTCGATGATCTTGTGCCAGAAGTCCCTACCGAAGAGGATCAGCGGCACCAGCGCCATGCGGCCGGTCTGCATCAGCGTCACCGTCTCGAACAGTTCGTCCAGCGTGCCGAAGCCGCCCGGGAAGACTGTGACGGCCTTGGCGCGCAGCAGGAAATGCATCTTGCGGATCGCGAAATAGTGGAAGTTGAAGCTCAGCTCCGGCGTCACATAGGGGTTCGGCGCCTGCTCGTGCGGCAGCACGATGTTGAGGCCGATCGACGGCGCGCCGACATCGGCTGCACCGCGATTGCCCGCCTCCATGACTCCCGGCCCGCCGCCGGTGACGACGACATATTCCTTGTGATCGAGCTCGGCCGACTTCTCGGAGCACATGCGCGCGAACTTGCGCGCTTCATCGTAATAGACCGAGGCGGCCTCGAGGTTTGCGCGCTGGGTCTCGTTGCGCGCCGCCCAGGCTTCCTGGCCGGGCGCGGGAATGCGCGCGCCGCCGAACATGACGACGGTGGACTTTATGCCGCGCTCGGCCAGCATCATCTCGACCTTCAGCAGTTCGAGCTGGAGACGTACCGGGCGAAGCTCCTCGCGGCAGAGGAAGTCGTCATCGACATAGGCGAGGCGATAGGCGGGATTGGCCGTCTGCGCCGTCTGCGGCACCACGGCAGCGCGGTGCTTGTCCTGCGCGCTGTCGGCCAACGGATCCCACACGCCATCCTTGCGACGCAGGTTCTTCTTCTTCAGTCTCGCCATGTCGTTTTCCTGCTTTCAACTCTCACGGGATTACCACTTCGCCCGTGCGACAGTATCTGCCGGAAAGGGGCTTCATCTTTCCCGGCAGTTGCTCTAGAGCATTTTGCTGATTGATGAAATCGACCTTCCGGCGTCCCGACAATCGAAAATAAGCCTCGAAGTTTAAGGAATTCCGATGAACACGTCCAACCTCGCCGCCCTTTCCGAAACCATCGACCGCGCCTTCGAGGAACGGGACGGCATCAACACGTCCACGCGCGGGGAAGTGCGCGATGCGGTGGAGACCGCGCTCAACCTGCTCGATGGCGGCAAGGTGCGCGTCGCCGAGCGTGGCGCGGACGGCAACTGGACGGTCAACCAGTGGCTCAAGAAGGCGGTGCTCCTCTCCTTCCGCCTCAACCCGATGGAAATCGTCAAGGGCGGCCCCGGCGAATCGGCCTGGTGGGACAAGGTGCCCTCCAAGTTCGACGGCTGGAGCGTCAACGAATTCGAGAAGGCCGGCTTCCGCGCCGTGCCGAACTGCGTGGTGCGCCGCTCGGCCTATATCGCGCCCAACGCCATCCTGATGCCTTCCTTCGTCAATCTCGGCGCCTATGTCGGCGAGGGCACGATGGTCGATACCTGGGCGACGGTCGGCTCCTGCGCGCAGATCGGCAAGCATGTGCACCTCTCGGGCGGCGTCGGCATCGGCGGCGTTCTGGAGCCGATGCAGGCCGGCCCGACGATCATCGAGGACAATTGCTTCATCGGCGCCCGCTCGGAAGTCGTTGAAGGTTGCATCGTGCGCGAGGGCTCCGTGCTCGGCATGGGCGTCTTCATCGGCAAGTCGACCAAGATCGTCGACCGCGCGACGGGCGAAGTCACCTATGGCGAAGTGCCGCCTTATTCCGTCGTCGTCGCCGGCTCCATGCCTTCCGACAAGACCATGCCGAACGGCCTTCCGGCCCCCGGCCTCTACTGCGCCGTCATCGTCAAGCGCGTCGACGCCCAGACCCGCTCCAAGACCGGCATCAACGAACTGCTGCGGGACTAAGCCATGGCGGCCGCGGAAGGGCAGAGGCCGAACCTCACCTGGCTCTTCTTCGGCTGGTCCGGCCGGCTGAGCCGGGCGCCCTTCGCGCTCGGCTGGGCTTTCTGGCTCATGCTGCTCTCGGCGACGCTCGCCCGCATCATGACCTTGCCGAAGGAGGATCCCGCCTTCCTTTTCTGGGCCTTCATGTTCTTCGGCGTCGCAATCGTCTCGACGGTCTCCACCATCATGATGACGGTCAAGCGGCTGCACGACATGAACCTGCCGCTGGCGCTGATCATCTGCCTCTTCATTCCCGCCATTTCCTTCTTCGCGCTCGTCGCCTTCATGGTCTGGCCCGGCACGCCCGGCCCGAACGACTACGGCCGCCTGCCGGACCGGCCGAAGGACTGAGCGCGCGCATCGGCCGCGCGTGACAGCCTCCCAACGATCGGCTACACCTCGATTCCCTCCCTTTCAGGTGCCCTGACGCATGCCCATGATCTCCTCAAATCCGATCGAGAACCTCGCGACCCTCATCCGCTGCCCTTCCGTGACGCCCGCCGAGGGCGGCGCGCTGACGGCGCTTGCCGCCATGCTGGAGCCGCTCGGCTTCACCGTCGAGCGCATGATCGCCCGCGAGCCGGGCCTGCCCGATATCGAGAACCTCTACGCCCGCATCGGCACCGAGGGTCCGCACCTGATGTTCGCCGGCCATACGGACGTGGTACCCGTCGGTGACGAGGCCGCCTGGACGCGTGCCCCGTTCGGCGCGGAGATTGCCGACGGCGAGATGTTCGGCCGCGGTGCGGTCGACATGAAGGGCGGCATCGCCTGCTTCGTCGCCGCCGTCGCGCGCCATATCGCGAAGAACGGCCCGCCGAAAGGTTCGCTCTCCTTCCTCATCACCGGCGACGAGGAAGGCCCGGCCGTCAACGGCACGATCAAGCTCCTGGAATGGGCGGCGGCACGCGGCGAGCGCTGGGACGCCTGCCTCGTCGGCGAGCCGACCAATCCGGACCAGCTCGGCGATATGATCAAGATCGGCCGACGCGGCTCCGTTTCCGGTGCGATCACCGTCCATGGCGTGCAGGGCCACGCCGCCTATCCGCATCTGGCCGACAATGCCGTGCGCGGCGTCATCGCATTGACCGACGCACTGATGCATCCGCCCTTCGACGCCGGCACGGAAAGCTTCCAGCCGTCGAACCTCGAAGTGACGACCATCGACACCGGCAACCGCGCCACCAATGTCGTGCCGGCGCGGGCAAGCGCCAGCTTCAACATCCGCTTCAACGACAGCTGGACGGCCGAGACCGTGATGGCCGAGATCGTGCGCCGCCTCGATACCGCCGCGCGGGACGAAAGGCTCCGCCCCGGCCGCGACGCCGTGCGCTACGATATCGAATGGGCCGAACGGCCGAGCCACGTCTTCCTCACGCGCAACAACCAGCTCATCGCCTCGCTGTCCGGCGCGGTAGAGGCGATTACCGGCCGTGCGCCAAAACTTTCGACGACGGGCGGCACCTCCGATGCGCGCTTCATCAAGGATTATTGCCCCGTCGTGGAGTTCGGCCTCGTCGGCCAGACCATGCATATGGTGGACGAGCGGGTGGCGGTCGCAGACCTCGAGACGCTGACCGTGATCTACGAGACCTTCATCGAGCGCTGGTTCGGCGATGCCCGGTCTTGACGAGGTCCTGCACTACCTCAATGGCATCTACCTGCTGCTGAAGCAGAAGCAGGAGGGGTTCGGCTGGCTGGACCTGACCTGGCGCGGCCTTGTCCGCTCCTTCTGGGCCTTCGCCTGGTGCCTGCCGGCCCTTGCCGTCACTTGGGCGTCGTGGCGGCTTTACTATCTTTCCCGCATGCCGGCGGAAACGCAGGTCGGCCCCGACTTTTTCGTCAAGCTCGCCTTTGTCGACCTCATCGGATGGCTGCTGCCGCTCGCACTTCTTGCGGTGCTGGCCCGGCCGCTCGGCTACGGCAAGTATCTTGCCGTCGTCGTCACCACGGGCAACTGGCTCACCGTGCCGCTGTGCTACGCCTTCGCCGTGCCGTTCGCATTGACGCTGGTTCTGCCCACAAGCGCGCCGCTTGCCGGCCTGCTCATTTATGCCGTCCTCGGCGCGAGCGTGATCCTGCAATTCCGCCTTGTGTGGATGTGCGTCGGGAAACAGACGCTGCTCGCCGCCGCGATGACCGCCATCTACGTACTGCCGCCGATGATCATCGGGCAGGAATTGCAGCGCCTTCTCGGCACCCTGCCCAGTTAGAGCGTTTCCGCTTTTCCTCGAATCGCAAAACCGCTCCGCACTTTTGCTGGAAATACTTCAGGTCAATAATCGACAGCCATGAAATACAGCCCGTCGGGCGGCGCGACGGGCCCACAGGCCTTGCGGTCGCGCGCCTCGAGCGCGTTGCGCACGTCCGCCACCGTCCACTTGCCCTCGCCCGCCAGCTTCAACGTGCCGGCGAAGGAGCGGATCTGGTTGTGCAGGAAGCTCTGCGCCGAGACGCGCATCTCGATGAGGTCGCCGCTGCGCGTCACCTCCAGCCGGTCGATGGTGCGTACGGGGCTGTTCGCCTGGCACTGGGCGGCGCGGAAGGTGGTGAAGTCGTGTTTTCCGACGAGCATCTGCCCTGCCGCATGCATGGCCTCGTGATCCAGCTCCCTGGCGACGAACCAGGCGCGGTTCGCTTCCAGCGCCAGAGGCGCGCGGCGCGAGATGATGCGGTAGAGATAATGCCGCTTCACCGCCGAAAAGCGGGCGTCGAAATCGTCCGGCACCTCGGCCGCGTCGAGGATGGCAACGCGCTCGCCGGCCATGCCGAGATGCGCGTTGAGCGCGTTCCTCAGTGTGTGTTCCTTCCACTGGCGCGAAAGATCGGCATGGGCGACCTGCCCCATGGCGTGCACGCCGGAATCCGTGCGCCCCGCCCCGCGGATCGAGACCGTCTCTCCCGTCAGCGACAGGATCGCCGCCTCGATGGCGCCCTGCACGGAATGACCGTTCTCCTGCCGCTGCCAGCCGACATAGGGTGTGCCATCATATTCGATGCGCAGGCGATAGCGCGGCATCAGGCGAGCACCTCGCCGGCCGCGACCGGCGTGCCGCGCAGGAAATCCGCCGCGTCCAGCGGCTTGCCGCCGGCCTTCTGCAGACGCAGGAAATCCACGGCGCCTTCACCGCACGCCACGGTCAGGCGACCGGCAAGAGCCGGCAAGACAGCGTGGTCCAACACCTCGCCCGGCTTGCCGCGTCCTTCGCCGATGCCGCTCGCCAGCACCTTCACGCGCTCCGGCTTGCCGGCGACCGGCAGCTCGAACCATGCCCCGGGGAAGGGCGAAAGGCCGCGGATATGGTTGTGCACATCCGTGGCCGGCTTCGAAAAGTCGATCCGGGTCTCGGCCTTGTCGATCTTGGCGGCGTAAAGCACGCCCTCCTCCGCCTGCGGCGTCAGCGGCAGGTCGCCGGCCTCGAGCTTGCCCATGGCCTCGGTCATCAGTACGCCGCCCGCCCGCATCAGGGCGTCGTGCAACTCGCCGGCCGTCATGTTCTCTCCGATGGCCACGCGGCGGGTGAGCGCGACGGGGCCGGTATCGAGGCCCTTGTCCATCTTCATGACCATCATGCCGGTCTCGGCATCGCCCGCCATGATCGCCCGCTGGATGGGGGCGGCCCCTCGCCAGCGCGGCAGGAGCGAGGCATGGCCGTTATAGCAGCCGAGGCGCGTGCCGGTAAGGATCGCCTCCGGCAGCAAGAGACCGTAGGCGACGACGACCGCGACATCCGCGTCATGGGCGCGGAAGGCTGCACGGTCCGCTTCCTCACGGAAATTGACGGGCGTGAAGACGGGGATGCCGCGCCGTTCAGCGGCCTGATGCACCGGCGACTTCACCAGTTCGAGGCCACGGCGACCGGCCGGGCGCGGCGGCTGCGAATAGACAGCCACGATCTCGTGGCCCGCCTCGGCAAGCGCCTCCAGCGTCGCAACGGAGAAGTCCGGCGTGCCCATGAAGATGATGCGAAGGGCCATCGGTCAGCCTCCGTGAAAAGAGTGCGGGGCGGCTGACGCCGCCTCAGAGCGCCTTGCTGCCGCGCATCTTCGCGGCCTTGGTGAACTTGCGGATCACCATTTCGCGCTTCAGCTTGGAAATGTGGTCGATGAACAGCACACCGTTGAGGTGGTCGATCTCGTGCTGGAGGCAGGTCGCGAGCAGGCCCTCGGCCTCCGTCACCTGCTCCTTGCCGTCGCGGTCGAGATGCTTGACGGTAATGCCGGCCGGGCGCTCGACCTCGGCATAATAATCCGGGATCGACAGGCAGCCCTCTTCATAGACCGAACGCGCATCCGAGGAGGCGACGATTTCCGGATTGATGAAGACGAGCGGCTTCTTGTCCTCGCCCTCCTTGGAAACATCGAGCACGAGCATGCGGCGGGCGACGCCGATCTGGATGGCGGCAAGGCCGATGCCGGGGGCATCGTACATGGTTTCCAGCATGTCGTCGGCGAGCTTCTTCACCTCGCCGTCCATGGTCTCGATGGGCTTCGAAACCTGGCGGAGGATCGGATCGGGAAGGATAATCAGCGGCTTGATGGTCATGCGCCTCCTTAGCGCGGTTTGTTTGCGCTTTCAATCGACTTCGCCAGCGGCGCCTGCGATTTGTTCACGTTATGATCTGGTTTTCGCCGCAATCCGTGTTATGGTCCCGGCATGATCGATCCCGCTTTCGACACGCTCGTCTCTTCCTTCCTCGACAGGCTCGGCGGCCCCGGCCCGGCGCTCGTGCTTCTCGCGGCCGTGCTGCTGACCGTCTTCGGCGCGCTTTCCGCACGGCGCAGCCATATCCGCCAGCGGGAAACGGCGGCGATGGCGGAGCTGCGCTTTGCCGAACTCCTGAAGGCGCAGACGGAGATGCAGGGCCGCGTCGCCGCCATGGCGGAGGTGTTCGGCAGCAAGCAATCGGAGACCAACCAGGCGATCAATGCACGGCTTGACGGATTGACCCAGCGGCTCGGCCAGTCGATCTCCGAACAGACGCGGGCGACCCACGAGAACCTGCGCCGGCTACAGGAGCGGCTGGCGGTGATCGACAACGCCCAGACGAACATCCAGTCGCTGGCGAAAGACGTGGTCGGGCTTCAAGCCATTCTCTCCAACAAGCAGACGCGCGGCGCGTTCGGCCAGTCGCGCATGGAAACGATCATCGCCGATGCGCTGCCGCCCGGCGCCTACCAGTTCCAGGCGCAGCTTTCCAACGGCGTGCGACCGGACTGCACCATCCGCATGCCGAACGGCCAGCCGCCGCTCGTCGTCGATGCGAAATTCCCGCTGGAGGCGTGGAACGCCATGTCGGACGGGCGCTCGTCCGAGGCGGCGAAGGCCGCCGCCCAGCAGTTCCGCCGCGACATGGAGGTGCATATCCGGGATATCGCGGAAAAATACCTCCTTGCCGGCGAGACGCAGGACACCGCCTTCCTCTTCGTGCCCTCGGAATCGATCTTCGCCAGCATCCACGAGAATTTCGAGCCCGTGGTGCAGCGCGCGCACCGCGCCCGCATCGTCATCGTCTCGCCCTCCCTGCTGATGCTTTCGGTGCAGGTGCTTCAGGCGCTCCTCAAGGACCAGCGGATGCGCGAGCAGGCGCATGTCATTCAGGGCGAGGTCACGCGGCTGATGGACGATTTGACGCGGCTCGACGACCGGGTGCGCAAGCTCTCCGGCCATTTCACCGCCGCGCAGAAGGACGTGGACCTGATTCTGACGTCCACGGAAAAGCTTACGCGGCGCGGCGCGCGCATCGGCGACCTGGAGTTCGAGACGGTTTCCGCACTTTCGCAGCCCCAGGAAAAGGCGGCGGAGAGCCGGACGGGCCAGTTACGGCTGAGAGTGGTTGACGAGGACTGACCGCCTCGGGCAGTGTCCGCGGAAACGACAAGGGGCAGCTCTCATGATCACCGTCTTCGGTTCCATCAACATGGACCTCATCGCCACACCGGAACGCCTGCCGAAGCCCGGCGAAACGGTGATGGGCACCAGCTTCACCACCGCTGCCGGCGGCAAGGGCGCCAACCAGGCGCTTGCCGCCCGCCGCGCCGGCTCCATGGTGCGCATGGCCGGCGCCGTCGGCGACGACCGGCTGGGCAGCCAGGCACTGGCCCTCCTCGCCGACGCCGCGGTCGACCTCAACGGCGTGCGCTCGCCCGCCGAAGCCACCGGAACCGCCCATATCCTCGTCGCCGAGGATGACGGCGAGAACGTCATCGTCGTCGTGCCGGGCGCCAATGGCACGGTCAGCGAGGAGGATGCGAAACGCACCGTCGCCGCCATGTCGCGCGGCGACTACCTGATGCTGCAGTTCGAGATTCCCGACGCCTCCATCGAGGCCGCACTCGTCGCCGCCAAACAGAAGGGCGTCCTCTCCATCGTCAACATCGCCCCCTTCAGCGCCGCCACGCGGCGGCTCGGCGCGATGGCCGACATCCTCGTCGCCAACGAGACGGAATTCGACCTCTTCGTCGGCAAGGGCGAGCTTTCGGACGAGGAGCGCGAGGCGACGATGCGCGCCCTCCATGCCGAGAGCGGGCAGACGATCATCGTCACGCTCGGCGCCGACGGCGTCGTCGCCATCCGCAAGAACGAGGTCTTCCGCGCCGCGGGCCTGAAGATCGAGCCGGTCGACACTGTCGGGGCGGGCGACACGTTCTGCGGCTATCTCGCCGCCTCGCTGGATGCCGGCCTTGCCTTCAAGGACGCACTGCGCCGCGCGGCCGTCGCCGGCTCGCTCGCCTGCCTCAAGCCGGGCGCACAGCCCTCCATCCCCTTCGCCTCCGCCGTAGACGCCGAACTCTAGGACGGGGCGTCCGGGCGCCGCGCTCGTCGCGACGCCCGAAAATTCAGCCGGTTGCGCCCATGGGCGACGGCAGAGCTTGCTATTTATTAAGATTCTATCGGTTACTGAAGTCCTCAGACACCGCGCCTTAAAGGGCGCGGCCGTCTCTGGCGCTGGTCACGCGCCCCGCCCTCCATGATGGAGACTTCCAAAAACGAATGTGCCTCTTCGCGGCCCCCCAGCCGCGGGCGTCTCTCATGGTGAGGATTTCATGTTCAAGTTCAAGGCCAAGTCGCTCGCGACAAAGCTCATCGTGGTCACCGGCGGCACGATCGCCCTGGTGATGCTCGCCTCCAACACCGTTCTCATCGGCCAGACCCAGGGCCGCGTCGCCGAACTCGTCTATTCCGGGGCCGACACCGAGGCGAAATCCATCGCCGCCGATATCGCCACCGACATCGGCCAGCTTGCGAGCGCCGCGCGCTCCATGGCCGGCGTGATCGAGCAGGGCCATGCGGGCGGGCATTTCGACCGCAAGGAAGTCGTCGACATCATCAAGGCGAATGCGGAAAAGAACACCTTCGCGCTCGGTAGCTGGTTCGCCGAAGAGCCGAACGCCTTCGACGGCAAGTCGCGCGAGCTGCCCGAGGATCTGGCGACCGGCACCTTCAAGGACGGTTCGTTCGACCCCTACTGGACGAAGCGCAAGGACGGCTCCATCGCGCTCTCCACCTTCGAACCCGACTACAAGGCCGAGTGGTACGCGCTGGCGGCAACCAGCGGCAAGGGCGCGATGACGCAGCCCTACAAGGAAACCTCCACGGGTGAGAACTTCACCATGGCCTCCATCGCCTATCCGGTCGTGTCCGGCGGCAAGCGCATCGGCGTGACCGGCGTCGACGTCTCGCTGAAGGCGCTCTACGAAAAGCTCAGCCAGCTTCGCCCCTTCGGCGAAGGCCGTGTCCTCCTCGTGTCGCAGACAGGTAACTGGATCGTTGCTCCGACCGAAGAGCTTCTGATGAAGGTCTATGACGGCCAGGGCGCCGAACTCGTCCAGCAGGCGCTCGCCACCGGCAAGCCGGCCCGTATCGAGAACCTTTCCTTCGACGAGCTGGCCACTTTCGACCGCGTCGTCTATCCCTTCGCTCTGCCGGACGTCAACACGACCTGGGCCGTTCTGGTCGACGTGCCGCGCGCCGCGATCAACGCGCCGGTCAACGAGCAGACCACCATGATGATCATCGGCGGGCTGATCGTGCTCGGCACCGTTCTGGCCGGTCTCTATTTCGCCGTCCGCTTCTTCGTGCAGAAGCCGCTCACCGGCCTCGTCAACGATGTCACCATGCTCGGCAAGGGCGTCTATACCCAGCCTATCGCCGGCCAGGACCGCTCGGACGAGACCGGCGCCGTCGCCAAGGCCCTGGAAGGCTTCCGCCACCAGCTCGCCGACACCAAGCGCCTCGAGGCGGAAGCGACGAACCAGCGCCAGCTCACCGAGGCCGAGCGCAGCCGCTCGGAAGCAGAACGCGCGGAATCGAGCGCGCTGCAGCGCGATATCGTCGCCCGCCTCGGCGACGGCCTCGCCCAGCTTTCCTCCGGCAACCTGACCTTCCGCCTGTCCGGCGACTTCCCGGGCGAATACGGCAAGCTGAAGACCGACTTCAACTCGGCCATCGCCAGCCTCGAGGAGACGATCCAGACGGTCAACGCCTCGGTCGGCAATATCGGCGGCGGCACCGGCGAAATCTCCAAGGGCGCAGCCGACCTGTCGCACCGCACCGAGCAGCAGGCCGCCAGCCTGGAAGAGACCGCCGCGGCGCTCGACGAGCTGACCTCGCAGGTCAATTCCAGCGCCGACAATGCCCGCGTCGCCGCCAAGTCCGTGGAAACGGCCAGCAACGACGCCAGCAAGTCCGGCGAGGTTGTGCAGAAGGCGATTGCCGCCATGCACGGCATCGAGCACTCCTCGCGCGAGATCTCCAACATCATCGGCGTGATCGACGACATCGCCTTCCAGACCAACCTCCTCGCCCTCAATGCGGGCGTGGAAGCGGCACGCGCCGGGGAAGCCGGCAAGGGCTTTGCTGTCGTGGCACAGGAAGTGCGTGAACTCGCCCAGCGGTCGGCAAACGCCGCCAAGGAGATCAAGACACTGATCAACACCTCGGAAACGCAGGTTCGCGACGGCGTCGATCTCGTCGGCAAGGCGGGCAGCGCGCTGGAGAACATCGCCGAGCAGGTCATCCAGATCAACGGCCTCATCCGCCAGATCTCGTCCTCGGCTTCCGAACAGGCCGTCGGCCTCAAGGAGATCAACGCCGCCGTCAACCAGATGGACCAGGTGACGCAGCAGAACGCCGCGATGGTGGAGGAAACCACCGCCGCCTCGATGACGCTGAACGACGAGGCCCAGACGCTGAAATCGCTCGTCTCGCGCTTCCGCGCCGGCGCAGCGGCCGCTCACCAGCCCACGCAGCAGGTCCGCATGCCGGCCCCGCCGCAGCGCTCCGCCTATCAGGCCCCGCGCACGACAGCCCGAGCCATCCCGCAGGTTTCCGGCAACACGGCGCTCGCCCAGGACGACTGGGAAGAGTTCTGAGCCTAACGGGTCAGCAGAAAAGCGAAGGGCCGGCGGAAACGCCGGCCCTTTTCGTTTGCGGGGATGGTCATCGACCCTCCAGCCTGCACGGCGCGCTACTTGCGCTCCGTCGGTTGCGCCTGCAATCGGCCACGGGAACGGGAGGGAGCAGCGTTGGCAAGGCGCCGCGCGGCTTCCTTCAGTTCCAGATCGGAGAAGAGGCCCTGATATTCGGGACGCAGCATCAGGGCTTCCATCGAAAGCTCCGTCTTGCGGGCATCGATCAGGCGCTCGAGGCCGGTGGTGCCGGGATTGAAGACAAGCTCCCGGGCCGCCGCCACGCCACCGTTGAGGGTGACGCAACGCCGAAGGAGGGCCGGGCGGAAGCCGAGTTCGGCAAAGCGCTCATAAAGGCCCAGCATCTCCGTGTGGAAACGGGCCTCCACGTCCGAACCGGCACTGCGGGGGCCGCGCATCAGAGGCGACCGATGCGCTCGGTCAGCAGCACGAAGAAACCGTCCGCGTCGACATCCTTCACGACGCGCGCATTCGGCTTGCGGTCCGTCACCCGCCACCAGTCGACGACGGTCATGCCGGCGGTCAGCGGCGATGCAGTCTCTATCTCGACATTGCAGTCGCGACCGCCGAAAAGCTCCGGCTTCAGGAGATAGGCGATGACCGTCGGATCGTGCAGCGGGCCGCCGTCGGAGCCGTATTTCTCGACATCGAAGCGCTCGAAGAATTCCAGCATCGCGACCAGCGCGAGCGCCGGGCGATTGCCGAGCGCGCGCAGCTTCTCGACACGGGTCTTCAGCGTCAGGACCTTGTGGGTGACGTCGAGCGGCATCATGACGATGGGGATGCCCGCCGCGAAGACCGCCGCGGCCGCCTCCGGATCGACATAGATGTTGAATTCGGCGGCCGGCGTGATGTTGCCGCCCTCGAAGAAGCCGCCACCCATCATGACCAGCTCGCGCACGCGGCCGGCGATGTCCGGCGCCTTCTCCAGTGCGAGCGCGATGTTCGTCAGCGGGCCGAGCGTGCAGAGCGTCACCGTGCCGGCGGGTTCGCGCCGTAGCGTCTCGACGATGAAATCGACGGCATGCTGCGGCTGAAGGGGCATTTGCGGATCGTGCAGCTCCGGGCCGTCGAGGCCGGTCTTGCCGTGGACGTGTTCGGCCGTCACCAGAGGACGGGCGATCGGCCTGTCGGCGCCGGCGAAGACCTTCACCTCCGGCCGGGAACAGAACTCCAGGATGATGCGGGCATTGGTGGACGTGCGCGACAGCGGCACGTTGCCGGCGACGGTGGTGATGCCGAGGATTTCGAGTTCGGGACTGCCGAGCGCCAGCATGATGGCCGCGGCGTCGTCCTGGCCGGGATCCGTGTCGATGATGATTTTCCGTGGCTCAGACATGCCCTTACCGTTCCTTCGAATCTCGTGTTTCCAGCCCGCGCCGCGCGAGCGAAGCGGGGACTATATTTGCAACGCCGCCTTTCGCAAGCGTCTTGCGCCGGGCAGCCGCAATCACCATATTGCAGCCGTCGGGATGCCGAAGCCGGGTCCCGCCAAAGTCGCTTGAAGCCAAGGACTGGACGATGACACGCATGACCCCTTTCACGAGCCCGCTGCTCCTGGGTTTCGACGCCATGGAGAAGACCCTTGAGCGCATCGCCAAGGGCAATGACGGCTACCCTCCGTACAATATCGAACGGCTGCGTTCGAACGGCGAGACCGGCGCACCCGAGCGCCTGCGCATCACGCTCGCCGTCGCCGGTTTCTCCGACGAGGAGCTGGATGTGACGACAGAGGAGAACCAGCTCGTCATTCGCGGCCGCCAGGTCGACAGCGGCGAGCGGGATTATCTTTACCGCGGCATCGCGGCCCGACAGTTCCAGCGCACCTTCGTGCTTGCCGACGGCATGCGCGTTCAGGGCGCGGAGCTGAAGAACGGCCTGCTCTCGGTCGATCTCGTCCGGCCGGAGCCGGTGCGAATGGTAAAGAAAATTAACATTTCCGTATCAGACTAGATCATGAGCCGTTCCTGCGGGAACACCCGCCGGAACGTTTCAAGCGTAACCTGATCGCCTGACGTACCGATGGGCCATTGTGGCCGTGGACGTCCGGTGGCCGGAACATCCGGCATTGCCATGGAGGCAAAAATGGGCCTGAAAACCGTAACTCCCACCGTATCGAAGGCGGATCTCGCGCATCTCGGCGCAGGCGAAGTCGGCTATATCCGCAAGATGAAGGCGGACGAGGTCTCGCGCGTCTTCCCGGAAGCGCCCGAAATCGACCCGAGCCTCGATCTCTGGGCGCTGTTCGGCGCGGACGGCACGCCGATCCTGCTCACCGACAACCGTTCCAGCACCTTCTACAAGGCCGCCGAGGACGACCTGCGCACGGTCAGCCTGCACTAGGACGATCCGGACCTTCCGTCAGAGCCGGCGGAAGGTGAGGTAAGCCGACTTGCGGCCCTCGCGCTTGGCCTTGGCCTCGTAGCGCGTGCCCGGCCAGCCGGCATAGGGCGTCAGCCAATCGGCCGCGTTTTCCGCGGTCCAGACGAAAGCGGGATGCGCCCCGCAATGCATCAGCGTCCAGTTGACATAGGTATCGATGTCGGACGCAAAGCAGAAGACGCCGCCGGGCTTCAGCACCCGGGCAAAGCGGTCCAGATTGACTTTGGACACGAAGCGTCGCTTCCAGTGCTTCTTCTTCGGCCAGGGATCGGGATAGAGAAGATCGATCTGATCGAGCGACCCCGCCGGCAGCCAATCCAGCAATTCCGTTGCATCGTCATCGTAAAGCCGGATGTTCTTCGCGCCCGTCTCCTCGACGCTGCCGATGAGCTTGGCCATGGAATTGACGAAGGGCTCGACGCCGATGAAGGCCGTATCCGGCGTTTCCTGCGCGCGATGGATGAGATGTTCGCCGCCGCCGAAGCCGATTTCGAGGCGCGTACGGGCGGGCTTGAAATCATAAAGCGTGGCGATATCCGCCGGCGCGGGAGCCGAAAGATCGACCTTCAGCGCCGGCAGCAGCGTCTCCAGATGCAGCGCCTGCCGCTCGCGCAACGGTTTTCCCTTGCGGCGACCGAAGAAGGCTTCGGTCGCGCGGCTGCGGCGTTGTGCATCGGTCATGATCGGCCTCAGTTCTTGATGGCATCCTTGAGGGCCTTGACGAGGTCGAGGCGCTCCCAGGAGAAGGAACCGTCACGGCCGGCCTTGCGGCCGAAATGCCCGTAGGCGGCGGTCTTGGCGTAGATCGGCTTGTTGAGGTCGAGGTGACGGCGGATGCCTGACGGAGAGAGGTCCATGACCTTGCGGATCGCGGCTTCCACCTCGTCCTCGCTCACCTTGCCCGTGCCGTGCAGATCGACATAGATCGACAGGGGCTGGGCAACGCCGATGGCGTAGGAGATCTGGATCGTGCAGCGCTCGGCAAGGCCGGCGGCAACGACGTTCTTGGCGAGGTAGCGGGCGGCATAAGCGGCCGAGCGATCGACCTTGGTCGTGTCTTTGCCGGAGAAGGCGCCACCGCCATGGGGCGCCGCACCGCCATAGGTATCGACGATGATCTTGCGGCCGGTTAGGCCTGCGTCGCCATCCGGGCCGCCGATGACGAACTTGCCCGTCGGGTTGATGTACCAGGAGCAATCGTCGGCGATCTTAATGTCGGCCAGTGCTTCACGGATGTACGGCTCGACGACCTCGCGCACCTTCTTCGAATCCCAGCTTGCATCGAGATGCTGCGTGGAGAGCACGATGGAGGCGACGTCGGCGGGCTTGCCATCGACATAGCGTACCGTCACCTGGCTCTTGGCATCCGGGCCGAGCTTGCCGGCATCGCCCTCGCCCTTCTTGCGGGCATCGGCGAGGAGCTGGAGGATACGATGCGAATAATAGAGCGGGGCCGGCATGAGTTCGGCCGTTTCGCGGCAGGCGTAGCCGAACATGATGCCCTGGTCACCGGCGCCCTCGTCACCCTGCTTGTCGGCGGCGTTGTCGACACCCTGGGCGATGTCGGCGGACTGGGAATGCAGCAGCACGTCGATCTTCACCGTCTTCCAGTGGAAGCCGTCCTGCTCATAGCCGATATCGCGGATCGCCTTGCGGGCGGCCGACTTGAACTTGGCGGGGTTGATGACATCCTTGCCGTCCCTGTCCTTCTTGAGCAGGCTCGGCGGCAGGCGCACTTCACCGGCGATCACCACGCGGTTGGTCGTCGCAAGCGTCTCACAGGCGATGCGGACCGACCACGGATCGATCTTCGACTTCACGGCCTCGCGATAGACCAGATCGACGATCTCGTCGGAGATACGGTCGCAAACCTTGTCGGGATGGCCTTCAGCGACAGACTCGCTGGTGAAGAGATAGCTGCTGCGCATGCGGGAATTCCCCTCAAAGAAAATGACTGCGACGTTGTTATTCAACTCGCCCGGCAAAGACAAGCACACAAGGACATAAGAATGTCTTTATATGACCTGGGCAATGCCGATTTTCCGGGGCTGTCGCATGGAGGCTACAGGCGTGCGGCCCATAAAAAACGGCCCCGAAGGGCCGCTTTTTTCATTCACGCGTTCAGGACACGCTCATTCGGTCTCGGATTCAGCCGCCAGCGCCTTCACCAGATCGACCAGCTTGCGGCGCACCTTGGGATCGCCGATCTTCACGAAGGCGCGGTTGAGCTGCAGGCCTTCGGAAGAGGAGAGGAAATCGACCACATAATTGGAGCTGGAAGCCTCGGCGAGGCCGGTCTGGGAATCAGCCTGCTCACCCGGCGCATCCTCGAAGAAGAAGGAGACAGGCACGTTGAGAATGCTCGAAATGTTCTGCAGGCGGCTGGCGCCGACGCGGTTCGTACCCTTCTCGTATTTCTGGATCTGCTGGAAGGTGATGCCGAGACTTTCGCCCAGCTTCTCCTGGCTCATGCCGAGCATGGTCCTGCGAAGCCTGATCCGGCTGCCGACATGAATATCGATCGGATTCGGCTTCTTCTTGTTTTCCATCATCACTTTAAGTCCTAATGCGGATATGGCCCCTACCCTACCGATGGCCCCACGCGACCATAACGTCACGTTGCATGCGCAAACTCTCAAGGTCGCTACAATACAGGAGAACCGCCGGCGGGGTGCACTATGCTATTTTAGGGGTTTTGGGTCAATTCACCCTGTTTCTAAAACCAATGCGGGAAATGGCCGCCATGGCAAAGAGTACAGCCAACAGGAGCGGAAGCACCCAGTTCCGCCACTTCGCCTCTTCTCCCGGCGAAAATTTTCCCGGAAGAGTTGCATCAACCACACCGACGGCACCATAGGTCAGGCCGGAGACCAGCCGCCCACGCGCATCGACCACAGCCGAAATGCCGTTGTTGGCGGCCCGAATCAACGGCATGCCGCGCTCGATCGCGGTGAGGCGCGCCTGAAGGAAATGCTGGTAGGGGCCGGGCGTATCGCCGAACCATGCGTCGTTGGTGACGTTCAGAAGCGCGGCCGCCCCATCCGCCGTCACGGCGATCTCCGAGGGGAAGACCGCCTCATAGCAGATCAACGGATAGAAGCCCCTGCCCGCGGCGGTCAGCACCTGATGCTCGCGCGCGGCCGAGAAGCCGCCCGGCATGGCGATCGCGCTCACACCGAGGCTTTCGAAGACCTCCGCGAAGGGCATGTATTCGCCGAAGGGCACGAGATGCACCTTGTCGGCGGCGGCGATGATCTGCCCCTTGCCGTCGACGACATAGATGGAATTGTAGTAGCGCGGCGCCTTGCCGGAGCCGGCGCTTTCGCTGCGGACCGCCCCGGCGATCAGCATCTGGTCGTCCTCCAGCACCTCGGCGATGCGCACCAGCGCGTCGGGGTTGTCCGTCAGGATGAAGGGGATGGAGGTTTCGGGCCAGACGATGACATCCGGCCGCTTGCCCCCCGCCTCGGGCGCGGCCGCGCTCAACGCCAGATGCCGCTCGAAAATCTCCGCCCGGGCGGAATCGTCGAGCTTCATGGTCTGGTCGATAGCGGGCTGGACAAGGCGGACGGTCACAGCCTCGCCTTGCGGCGAGGGAGCGATATGGAGCGCGTAGTAACCGTAGGCGACATGGGCGGCGAAAAGCAGCGTCGCCAGCGCAAGACCGAGGCCGCGGCCACGCCGCGTGCCCAGGAGCGCCGGCGCGGCGAAAACGAAGACGGCAAGCGCATTCATGCCGGCGATACCGACGACGCCGGCGGATTGCATGAGCAGCGGCACGGGCATCGCGCCATAGCCGACCGCGTTCCAGGGAAAGCCGGTGAAGATGAGGCCGCGCAGCCATTCCGCAATCCCGAAGGCGAAGGCGAGCGCCGCGATGCGCCCCATGCCGTCCGACCAGAGGAGGCGGGCGAGTGCGGCGGCGAAACCGTAGTAGACGGCAAGGAAAGCAGGCAGGCCCAGAACGGCGAGCGGCAGCGCCCAGGCGAAGGCGTCCGCCTCGACCAGCAGCGCATTGCCAAGCCACCAGAGACCGCCAACGAAATAACCGAAGCCGAAGCACCAGCCGATGCGGAAGGCGGGCGCGAAGCGCCGCAGGAAACCGGCATCTGGCGCCGCGCTCGCGCCGTCGAGCAGCCAGACGAAAAGGGTGAACGAAACGAAGAGCGCGGCGAAGAAGCCGAAGGGCGGCAGCGCCAGCACGCCGACCAGACCCGCAAGAAATGCCACCAGCGCCCGTCTTGTCCCAGACAGGAGCATGACCTTGCCCGCGAGCCGCTCCATGCCATCCCCTTTGTGTGTCCCCGAATCAGCCGCGCCAGTGTTCCAAAAAAGAAGCGGCTTGTCCTGTGTCATGAGGGGACATGTCGGGATGGCGCATTCTGGAGGGTTGCAGGGATGCCGTGCCCTCATCCGGCCTGCCGGCCACCTTCTCCCCGCTTGCGGGGGAGAGGGTTAGGGTGGGGCTATTCCGCCCCGGCCTCATCATTACGCTGTTCGCTCAGCTTGGCGGGAGCAGCGCCCTCGCCTTCCGGCCGGCGCTCGCGGCGGCGGACGGAGCCGGCGCGCTTGCGGGTGACGCGCACGCGCTTGACGCGGCGCGGGTCCGCGTCGAGGACGTGGAATTCGAAGCCGGGCACGGCCTGCACGACCTCGCCGCGCACCGGGATGCGGCCGAGCGAGGCGAAGATCAGGCCGCCGAGCGTATCGGCGTCTTCAAGCTGTTCGCGGATATCGAAATCGGAACCGATGGCTTCGGCCAGTTCCTCAAGCTCGACGCGGGCATCGGCGATGAAGACGTCGTCGCTGACGCGCTGGATCATCGCCTCGTCGTCGTCGTGCTCGTCCTCGATGTCGCCGACGACCATCTCGACGATGTCTTCCAGCGAGGCGAGGCCGTCCGTGCCGCCATACTCGTCGATGACGAGCGCCATCTGTGTGCGATCGGCCTGCATGCGCGCCATGAGGTCGGCGGCCAGCATCGACGGCGGGACGAAGAGGACCTGGCGGATGATGCCGGCTTCGGCAACGGTCTTGGAAAGATCGACGCGGCCGAGGTCGAATTCGGCCTTTGGCGTTCGCGCCGGCTTTTCGCCGGTAGCGGCTGCGGGCTTTGCACCGTTGCGGCGCTTGTTGCGCGCCTGCTTAGTGACATAGGCGAGCAGGTCGCGGATGTGGACCATGCCGCGCGGATCGTCGAGGCTCTCGTTATAGACCGGCATGCGCGAGCGGCCGGAATCCTCGAAGATCACCATCAGTTCGGCAATGGTGATGTCCTGGTCGACGGCCTCGATATCGGCGCGCGGGACCATGACGTCCTCGACGCGCACCTCGCGGAAGCGGAGAATATTATGCAGCATCGCCCGTTCTTCGGGCAGGAAGGCCGGCTCGCCGCCGGTATCTTCCGTCATCAGGGCCTCTGCAAGGTCCTTGCGCAGCGTGGAGGCGCCCGTCATGCGCCAAAGCCGTGTCGCACGGGACCAGAAGGATGACCGGCCCCCGCTTTCCTGCTTCGGCGCGCTGCTACTACTGCCCGCCTCGTCCTGACTTGAGGCGTCCGCCTCGTTCTTTTCCGCCGCTGCCGGCTGATTTCTAAAGTCGCTCATTGGTCCAAACTATTCTTCGGGGCCATCCCCGTAGGGGTCAGATAGGCCAAGCTCGGCAAGAATGCGAGTCTCAAGCCCCTCCATTTTTTCAGCCTCTTCGTCTTCCATATGATCATAACCGAAGAGATGCAGAAATCCATGCACCATGAGATGCGTGAGATGATCATCGAAGGACTTGCCGAGATCGGCCGCCTCGCGGGTCAATGTCTCCTCGGCGAAGATGATGTCGCCGAGCATCGGACCCGGCATTTTTCCGGGCGTCACCGGGAATGCGGGGAAGGACAGAACGTTGGTCGGCTTGTCCTGGCTGCGCCATTCCGCATTTATGGCGCGGATGCTCTCGTCATTCGTGAAGACGAGGGAGACTTCCGGCGCGCCGGTCTTCGGGAAGGGCTGCTTTTCCTGCTTTCGCAGATAATCCGCCGCCGCGCCGAGCACGCGCCCGCTCATTTCGAAAAGGCGTTCCTCGGAGGGCCATGCGCCCTCCTCTATGGAAATCTGGATATCGAGTTCGCTCATCAGGTATCCGGGCCTCAGCGGTCCGGCAGCTCGCTTTCGTCCTGCACGGCCGTCTGCGCCTCATAGGCGCGCACGATACGGGCGACCATCGGATGGCGCACGACGTCGACATCCTTGAAGCGGACGACCGAGACGCCCTCGACACCCTTGAGGATCTGCAGGGCTTCCACGAGGCCGGACTTCACGCCGCGCGGCAGGTCGACCTGGCTCGGATCGCCGGTGACGATCATGCGGCCGTTCTCGCCGAGACGCGTCAGGAACATCTTCATCTGCATCGAGGTCGTGTTCTGCGCCTCGTCAAGGATGACGGCGGCGTTGGCGAGCGTGCGGCCGCGCATGAAGGCGAGCGGCGCGATCTCGATGACGCCGGCGGTGATGGCGCGTTCGACCTTGTCGCCCGGCATCATGTCGTAGAGCGCGTCATAGAGCGGACGCAGATAGGGATCGACCTTCTCCTTCATGTCGCCGGGCAGGAAGCCGAGGCGCTCGCCGGCTTCGACGGCCGGACGGGAGAGGATGATGCGGTCCACCGCGCCGCGCTCCAGAAGCTGGGCGGCATAGGCGACGGCGAGATAGGTCTTGCCCGTGCCGGCCGGGCCGACGCCGAAGACGAGCTCGGACCGCTCCAGCGCGCGGATATAGGTATCCTGCGTCGGCGTGCGGGCGGCGATGGTCTTCTTGCGGGTGGAAATCTGCGACATGGTGAGCTTGGCTTTACGCTCCATCGTCGGCAGGGACAACTGGTCGTCCGCCGCGATCGCCATGCGGATGGCGCCCTCGACGTCGGAAAGCTCGATCGAACCGCCCTTCTGGAGCCGGTCGTAGAGATAATCCAGCGCGCGGCGGGCCTGGTTGGTGGCCATGACTTCGCCGGAGATGGAAACGGAATTGCCCCGCGCTCGCGCATCGATGTTGAGGCGCTGTTCCAGAAGCTTCAGGTTCTGGTCGAACTGGCCGAAAAGCTCGCTTGCGTATCGATTGTTCTCGAAAGTGAGCACGAATTGATTGGCGTCGGTCTGGCTTTTCGACTGGCGCGGCGATGACGTCGTCAGTTCGTGTCCGTTCAAGCGGTCAAGCTCCTTGAAATCCGCCCGTCAACCGATCGCTTGCGCGAAGAGGCTGTTGGGCCCGGCATCGGTGATTCGTACCCGGATAATGTCACCGATTTCCGAACCTTTTGCATCAATATTCACAGGCTGCAGCCAGGGCGAGCGGCCGACGAGCTGGCCGGGCTTGCGTCCGGGCTTCTCCAGAAGCAGGTCGATCTCCTTGCCGACGTAGCCGAGGGCGAATTCGCCCTGCTGGCGGAAGAGCAAAGCCTGCAATCTTTCAAGGCGTTCGGCCTTCACGGCCTCTTCGACATGACCGTCCATCTCCGCGCCGGGCGTGCCGGGGCGGATGGAATACTTGAACGAAAATGCCTGTGCATAACCGACGGTCTCGACGAGGCGCATCGTGTCCTCGAAGTCCTGATCGGTCTCGCCGGGGAAGCCGACGATGAAATCGCCGGATATGGCGAGCTCCGGCTGGACGGCGCGGATGCGCTCGATGAGGGCGATGTATTCGGCTGCCGTATGGCGGCGGTTCATGGCCTTCAGGATGCGGTCGGAGCCGGCCTGCACCGGCAGATGCAGGTAGGGCATCAGCTTGGGCAGGTCGCGATGCGCCTCGATGAGGCGGTCGTCCATGTCGCGCGGGTGGCTGGTCGTGTAGCGCAGGCGCGCGAGGCCTTCGATTTCGGCCAGGCGATAGAGAAGATCGCCGAGGCCCCATTCGCGGCCATCGGGGCCGAGGCCGTGCCAGGCGTTGACGTTCTGGCCGAGCAGGCTGATTTCGCGCACGCCCGCCTCGGCGAGGCGCTCGGCCTCGGCGACGATCTGGACGACGGGGCGAGAGACTTCCGAGCCGCGGGTATAGGGCACCACGCAGAAGGTGCAGAACTTGTCGCAGCCTTCCTGCACGGTGAGGAAGGCAGTGACGCCGCGCGCGCGGGTCTTCGCCTTTTCCGGCGCAGGCAGGTGCTCGAACTTGTCTTCCAGCGCATAATCCGTCTCGACCACGCGCTCGCCGCCCTTGGCACGGCGCAGCGCTTCCGGCAGGCGGTGATAGGTCTGCGGGCCGACGACGAGATCGACGGCGGGGGCGCGGCGCAGGATTTCCTTGCCCTCGGCCTGGGCGACGCAGCCGGTGACGCCGATCACCATCTCGCGGCCGTCCTTCGCCCGGGCCTTCTTCATCTCGCGCAGGCGGCCGAGTTCGGAATAGACCTTTTCCGCCGCCTTCTCGCGGATGTGACAGGTATTGAGGAGAACGAGGTCGGCCTCTTCCAGGACGTCCGTCGCCTGATAGCCGTCCTTCGACAGCGCATCGGTCATGCGCTCGCTGTCATAGACGTTCATCTGACAGCCGTAGGTCTTGACGAAGACCTTGCGGGTGTTCGGCGTGGAGAGGGATTGTTCGCTCATGGCGGCTTCCATAGGGGAAAAAGGCCGGAATTTGAAGCTCTATCTGCCGCGCAGGCGCGCGCCGAGCATGGCGCGGATGCGCCCACCGACCGTGCGGCTCACCGCCTTGCGGTTGCTCGTCCGGGTATAGTCGACGCGCTCGCCGAAATCGACATCGACATCGACCGCCCCTTCCCGCGCGATACCGAGAAGATGGGGGAGGAGTTCGATATCGCCGGGCCAGGCCGCGAGCGGCCGGTGGTAGCGCCCCATCGCCATGCCGTGCACGCCCGTATAGGCGATGGAGACGGGCTGGATGTGAACGACGCCCTCGGGCGCATGCGGCACGGCGGAGGCGGCCGCGCCGAAGAGCGAGGACTTGACCTCCAGAAGCTGGTTGCCGTCCGAGGTGGTGCCTTCGGGAAAGAGCACGACGATCTCACCGTCCGCCAGACGCCGCGCGATCTCATCCACCTGGTCGCCGGTCTTCTGGCGCTGTTCCCGCTCGACGAAGATCGTCGCCTGAAGGCGGGCGAGGATGCCGAAGACCGGCCAGCCGCGCACCTCGGATTTCGCGATATAGACGACGTCGGCGATGGAGCCGAGCACCATGATGTCCTTCCAGGAGGCATGGTTGGCGGCGATCAGCAGGGGGCGGCTTCTTTCCAGGGTGCCGTGCACGCGCACCTTGAGGCCGAGCACGCGGCAGGCGACGCGGTGCCAGAGGCGCGGGATGTAACGGCGGACCTTCAAGTTGAAGCGCAGGCCGACGAGCTGGATAGGCAGCAGGACGAGCGTGACCGCGAGCAGGACGACGAGGCCGATGGCGATGCGCAGCCAGGTGATCACACGGTCACCCGAGGGTGCTGCGAGCCCTCCCGCCTCACTCGCCCTCCTTGAGGGGAATCCCGTAAAGCTCCAGACGGTGATCGACCAGCTTGAAGCCGTGCTCGCGGGCGATACGTTCCTGCAAGGCCTCGATCTCGGGCGAATGGAATTCGATGACCTGGCCGTTCTTGAGGTCGATCAGGTGGTCGTGATGCTCGTCCGGCACGGTCTCGTAGCGCGAGCGCCCGTCGCGGAAATCATGGCGCTCGATGATGCCCGCATCCTCGAAGAGCTTGACCGTGCGGTAGACGGTGGAGATGGAGATGCGCGCATCGACGGCCGAGGAGCGGCGATAGAGCTCTTCCACGTCCGGGTGATCGGCGGAAGCCTCGAGCACGCGCGCGATGACGCGGCGCTGCTCGGTCATGCGCATGCCGCGCTCGACGCAAAGCTCTTCCAGCGATTTTTCCGCATCCGCCATACGATCTGCCCTTTCGTTCGGCCCTCCCGAAAGGGGACTAGCGAAGATCGCGCCGCATGACAAGCGCCGTGGACCGGGTGCCATCGGCAGCGGCGTAATAGGCCTTGCGCTCGCCGACCTTGGAAAAGCCGAGCTTGCCGTAGAGACCGCGGGCCGCGACATTGCCCTCGTCCACCTCCAGGAAGATATCCTCGGCGCCGCGCATCTTCGCCTCGTGCATCGCCGCCAGCATCAGCCGCCAGCCGAGACCGGCGCGGCCGAATCGCTCATCGACGCCGATGGTCAGGATTTCCGCCTCGCCTGCCGTGGCGCGCGCCAGGACGAAGCCACCGGCCCCGCGGCCTAGGGCGCCCTGCCTGACCGCGAGGAAGCCGAAGACGGGGCCCTGCGACAGAAGGGAGTGAAACTCGCCGTCGTTCCACGGCTGGGGGAACCGCGCCCGATGCAGGGTTGCCGCGATGCCGGCATCGTCCGTTTCGAGGGGGAAGATGTCGAAGACGGGCTTGCGGGTGAAATAGTCAGCGAGCGACATGTCACGCCCTCCGGATCGCGAAACCCGCCTGCGGCTTGGCATCGGGACCGCGCAGGTAAAGCGGCTTCGGCAGATGATTTTCAGGAGAAAGCTGCGCGCCGAGGCGGGCGACAGTGGCGATGGAAACGCTATCGATGCCCTGCGACACACCGTCCCGCAAGAGATGGGCGGCGGAGCCTACGAGCGCGCCGTCATGGACGGCGGCGATGGCGCGGGCCTCCGTGATGGCGGCGATGGCGGCCGGCGTCGCTTCCGAACCATCCACGGCGAAGCGCTGCCAGTAGACCTCGTCGCGCTTGGCATCCATGGCGACCATGAGCGGCGCGCCGGTCCGATGATCGGCGGCGAGCGCAGCTAGGCTGGAAACGCCGACCGTGGGAACGCCGAGGGCGAGCGCAAGGCCGCGCGCGGCGGCAACGCCGACACGGATGCCGGTGAAGGAGCCGGGACCTACAGTGACGGCGATGCGGCCGACGGCCTTGATATCGAGGCCCGCGGCATCGAGCGCCGCGTCGACGAACTCCATCAGCCGCTCGGCATGGCCGCGGCCGATATCGGCTCCAGCGACGCCGAGGACAGCATCCCGGTTGGAATCATAGAGTGCCGCGTAGCAGCCGGTGCCCGCCGTATCGATCGCAAGGACGATCATGCCGGACATCCGGGTTTCACGGAACGGGCCTTATGCGACGGCTTCAACTTCCTGCACTTCCGGTACGAAATGGCGGAGAAGGTTCTGGACGCCGTGCTTGAGCGTCGCCGTCGAGGACGGGCAGCCCGAGCAGGCGCCCTTCATGTTGAGGTAGACGACACCGTCGCGGAAACCCTTGAAGGTAATGTCGCCGCCGTCCTGCGCAACGGCCGGGCGAACGCGCGTATCGAGCAGTTCCTTGATGGTGGCGACGATGGTCTCGTCGCCCTCGTTGAAGAACTCGCCCTCGTCGTCCTCGCTGCCGCCGAGCGCGCCGCCGGCAAGAACCGGCAGGCCGGACATGAAGTGTTCCATGATGTTGCCGAGGATCGCCGGCTTCATGTGCTGCCAGTCGGCATCATCCTTGGTGACGGTGATGAAATCGTAGCCGAGGAACACGCCCTTGACGCCGGGAATGCCGAAGAGGCGGGCGGCAAGCGGTGAAGCGGCCTGCGCTTCCGTCTCGTCGCGGAACTCGGCCGTGCCGGTCTCCAGCACCACCTTGCCCGGCAGGAACTTCAGGGTCGACGGGTTCGGCGTCGCTTCGGTCTGGATGAACATCTTTCTCTCCGTGCGGCCAGGCGCTTCGGTCGGCCCATACATTTAGAATAATTCAAAAGAAGATAGGCGTTTCCGCCCCGCTCTTCAAGACGGAAGGTCAGCTCAATGCGTCGAGTTCCTCGTCGCTGAGTTGATCCGGGATGACCGTCACGGGAATGGGGAAGGCCTGCCCGCGGCTGGCGAGGGAGGAAACCAGCGGCCCCGGCCCTTCCTTTGCGGAGCCGGCGGCCAGAACGAGGATCGCGATGTCGCGATCCTCATCGATGAGACCGTTGATCTGCTCGCTGGCGACGCCTTCGCGGATCACCGTTTCCGGCTCGATGCCGATCGCCTCGCGCAGCGCCTGCGCCGCCTTGGCGAGCACGGCTTCCGCCTCCTCGCGCGCTTCCGCCCGCATGATCTCCTCGACGCCCAGCCATTGCTGGAAATCGGCATTGGCGATCACGTAGAGCAGGACGACGGCGCCGTTGGAATTCTTCGCACGCATTCCCGCATAGTGGACGGCACGCTGGCATTCCGGCGTATCGTCGATGACCGCCAGGAACTTGCGGCGGTGACCCTCAAGGCGGGAAAGTCGGCGAGAAACCATGCGCGCTCCTGATATGCGGTCTTTTCGCGGCGACCTTACTGCACAAAACCGATGATGTCGCGAACTTCCTTCATGGTTTTTTCCGCCCTTGCCCGCGCCCTTTCGCCGCCGTCCCGGAGGATCGCGTCGATGTGGCTCGTGTCGTCCATCAGGCGGCGCATCTCGTCGGTGATCGGCGAGAGGACGTTGACGGCGAGATCGACCAGCGCCGGCTTGAAGACCGAGAATTGCTGGCCGCCGAACTCGGCGAGGATGTCCGCCTTGGACTTGTCGGAGAGCGCGGCATAGATGCCGACGAGATTTTCCGCCTCGGGACGGCCCTTCAGGCCTTCGGCTTCGCTCGGCAAGGCATCCGGGTCGGTCTTGGCCTTGCGGATCTTCTTGGAGATGGTGTCGGCATCGTCGAGCAAGTTGATGCGCGAAAGGTCCGAGGCATCCGACTTCGACATCTTCTTCGTGCCGTCGCGCAGGCTCATGACGCGCGGGGCGGGGCCGCCGATCAACGGCTCGACCATCGGGAAATAGGCGTGCACCGGTTCTTCGCCGACGACGATGTCGACACCCGTGCCGGCCTTGCGGATATGGCTGCCGAAATCGATGTTGAACTTCTGCGCGATGTCGCGCGTCAGCTCCAGATGCTGCTTCTGGTCGTCGCCGACCGGAACATGGGTCGCGCGGTAGACGAGGATGTCGGCCGCCATCAGGCTCGGATAGGCGAGCAGGCCGAGGGAGACCTGCTCGGCATTCTTGCCGCCGGCCTTGTCCTTGAACTGCGTCATGCGCTCCATCCAGCCGATGCGCGCCACGCAATTGAAGATCCAGGCGAGCTCGGAATGCTGCGGTACGGCGGACTGGTTGAAGACGATATGCTTCTTCGGGTCGATACCGGAGGCAATGAAGGCGGCGGCGATGGAGCGGATCTGGTTCCGCATATCCTCATGCACCAGCTGTGCGGTGAGCGCGTGCAGATCGACGACGCAATAGATGCAGTCGTTGTCTTCCTGCAGGGCGACGAACTTGCGGATCGCGCCCAGATAGTTGCCGAGGTGAAGATTGCCGGTCGGCTGGACGCCGGAGAAGACGAGAGGCTTGAATGCGCTCATGACGGTGTTTCCTTCAGGCGGGTGGAGGGCCTGGTCCCAGTTGCACGAGCAATTCCGGGAAAATCTTCAGCCGGAACTGCCTATAAAAATATGTCGCGCTTATGCACGGCGCGGGGGCCTCGATCAAGGGGGCGCGCCGAGAGGCCGCGGCGCGCATGAGAGAGTCCTTATAAAAGACATTTTCCGGTTGTCCCTTCCCGCCGGGGATTTGGGGGGAAGGCCGGTCCCGATCGGCCGTTTTGTGACGAAGGGGCGCAAAACGGAGATGACCCGTGCAGAAGAACGGTTCCATCCTGCTTGCCTGCGTCGTCGCGCTGACATCGCTCTTCGCGACCGAGACCACGGCAGGCCGCAAACATGCCTCCAGAGCCGATAAGGGCGCGGACGCGAAAATCTACACGATCCAGACGCCGCGCGTGCGGCACCGATGCTTTCCGGGCAAGTTGCGCGGGGTTCTCACCCATATCGCCCGGGTCGTCGGCCGGCGGCCGCTCGTCACCTCGGGCCATCGCTCGAACGGGCGGCGCGGCTCCTATCACCGCAAATGCCTTGCCGCCGATATACGCGTCCCCGGCGTTTCCGTGAAGCGGATCATCGCGGCGGCCAGCACGGCGCCGGCCATCGGCGGCATCGGCACCTATTGCAACGGCATCGTGCATGTCGATGTCGGGCCGAAGCGGCGCTGGCATTATTGCGGCGGCGGGTTCGCCCGGCTGACGAAGCGCGCGCGGCTCGCCGCGCGCTGACATCTCACTCCGACGGGGCGGCCTTCGGCTTGCGCTTCATGTTGCGGCGGATCATGCCGAGGTCCGCCCCGCCTATGAGGAAGGCAACCGCGAAATAGACGACCATGGCGAGTGCCACGAGCGCGCCGAGGGCGAGGATCTGCGTGTAGATCGGCGCGGCCGAGCCGAGATAATCGGCAAGGTAGCCGGAGGCATATTCGAGCGTCGCGGCCATGACGAGCGTGGCGACGAGCAGCCGTGCGACACGCCAGACGAGCGCCTTCTCCAGCGGCCAATGGCCCCGTCGCACCAGCGTGACGAAGAGCAGGAGCGCCGTCAGCCAGCCGGAGGCGGTCTCCGCGGTCGCGATCCCGCGCTCGTGGAAGAGCGGGAAGAGCGAGACCGCCAGCACGCAGTTGACGACAACCGAGAGCATGGTGATGCGCATCGGCGTCCTTGTATCCTCGCGGGCGAAGAAGCCGGGATTGAGGGCCTTGATCATCACGAAACCGGGCAGGCCGAGGCCGTAGATGGCGAGCGTTCCGGCGACGATGGAGGTCGTTTGCGGGTTGAAGGCGCCGCGCTCATAAAGCACGCGCACGATCTCGTCGGAGATGACCCAGAGCGCACCGGCGGCCGGCAGCGTCAGGAAGAGCACGAATTCCAGGGAGCGGTTCTGGAGGTTGCCGGCCTCGCGCTCGTGGCCGCCCTTCAGCGCGCGCGCCAGTTCCGGCAGCAGGACCACGCCGACGGCGATACCGACGACGCCGAGCGGAAGCTGGTAGACGCGGTCGGCATATTGCAGGGCCGAGATCGCGCCCTCCTTGGTGGAGGCGATCATCTGGCCGATGAGCTGGTTGATCTGGGTGATGCCGCCCGTGACGGCGGCCGGGAAGGCGAGCCAGAGCAGGCGCTTGACGTTCGGCGTCATGCGCGGGCGGCGGAAGCCGATCCGCATGCCGGCATAGCGCACCCCGGCATAGAGCACCGCCATCTGGAGAATGCCGGCGGCGAGCACGCCCCAGGAAAGATACCAGGCCGTTTCCAGCGGCGAAGCGCCCTGCCAGAGACCGTAGCCGAGCGCGCCGATCAGGACGACGTTGAGGAAGATCGGGGCGACGGCGGCGGCGAAATAGTGATGCAGCGAGTTCAGCATGCCCGACAGCATGGCCGTCAGCGACATGCACATGAGATAGGGGAACATGACGGCGGCAAGCCGCACCGTGATGTCGAACTTCTCCGGATCGCCCACGAAGCCGGGCGCGATGACCCAGGCGACGAGGAACGGCATGAGGAATTCCATCGCGACGGTCAGCACCATGAGCACGGTGAAGAGGACGCCGAAAACCTCCTCGGAGAAACGCTTGGCCCCGTCGATGCCGCCGGCCTCGATCTCCTTGGCGAAGAGCGGCACGAAGGCGGCGTTGAACGCGCCCTCGGCGAAGAGCCGGCGAAAGAGGTTCGGGAAACGGAAGGCGGCATAGAAGGCGTCGGCCATCGGCCCCGTACCGAGGGCCGCAGCCATCAGCGTTTCGCGCGCGAAGCCGAGCACGCGGCTGCCGAGCGTCGCGCCGCCCACGGTCGCGAATTTCCTGACGAGACTCATTGTTCTGCCCTGATCCTTTTCGCCACGGCGGGAACGGGCGCGATCATGCCGGGCGGCATGCGGTCGCGCAGTTCATCCACCTCGTCGGCCATGACGGCCTTCAGCCGCGCGACGATGTTGGCCTGCCTGTTTTCGTTGGTGACCTTCTGGCCGACGAGGTCGGTGACGTAGAAGGTGTCGATGACCTTCTCGCCGAAGGTGGTGATATGCGCCGAGGCGATGTCGAGCGAGAGATCGGACAGCACGGCCGTGACCTCGGACAACAGGCCCGGACGGTCGAGGCACTCGATCTCGATGACGGTGAACTTGTTCGACAGCGTGTTGGAAATGGTGACGGCCGGCGAAACGGTGAAGGTGCGGCTGCGCTTGCGGCTCTTGGTGCGCGTCGCGATGACCTCCGGCAGGCGCTTGCGGCCCGACAGCACGTCCTCGATCATGCGGCCGATCGTGCCGCCGCGCCGCGTCTCGTCGGCATCGTTGGGAAACTCGCGGTTGACGAGGATCGTATCCAGCGCCCTGCCGTCCGAAGTCGTGAATATCTGCGCATCGACGATGTTGGCGCCGGCCGCCGCACAGGCGCCGGCAATGACCGTCAGCAGGCGCGGATGGTCGGGCGACAACACGGTGATTTCGGTGATGGCGTGGAAGGAATGCGTACGCACCATCGTCGCCAGCGTATGCCCCGCCTTGTCCGTCTCGCGGATGAAGGCGGTATGGCGCACCTGATCCTCCAGCGACACCGTCAGCAGGTAGGGATCGTAGTGCAGCTTCGTATAGGTCTTGCGGTCCTTCTGGCTCCAGTCGGCCGGCAGCGTATCCGACAGGATCTGCCGTGCCGCCTGGGCACGTTCCTTGCGCGACAGCTCGGAAAAGCCACCGGAAATCAGAAGTTCGGTCTCGTAATAGAGCGTGCGCAGGAGCTGGCCCTTCCAGCCGTTCCACACGCCGGGGCCGACGGCGCGGATATCGCAGACGGTCAGCACCAGCAGCATCTTCAGCCGCTCCATCGATTGCACCTTTTCGGCGAAGTCGACGATGGTCTTGCGGTCGTTGAGATCGCGGGTCTGCGCGACCATCGACATGGTCAGGTGTTCCTCGATCAGCCAGACGACCAGCTCCGTCTGTTTCGGGGTCAGCCCGAAGCGCGGGCAGAGTTTGCGGGCGACCTTGGCGCCGGCTTCCGAATGGTCCTCCGGACGGCCCTTGGCGACGTCGTGCAGCAGCACGGCGACGTAGAGCGGAATCTTGTCCTCGATCGAGGGCATCACCTGATAGCTCAGCGGATGCGCCTCTTTCTCGCGGCCCTGGTCGATATTGGCGAGAACGCCGACAGAACGGATCAGGTGCTCGTCAACCGTGTAGTGATGATACATGTTGAACTGCATCATCGCGACGATCTTGCCGAATTCCGGGATGAACTTGCCGAGCACCCCGGCCTCGTTCATGCGGCGCAGCAGAAGGGCGGGATCGCGCGGCGAGGTGAGGATCGACAGGAAGAGGCGGTTCGCCTCGTCGTTTTCACGCACCGCGCTGTTGATCAGCCCGAGCGAGCGCGTCACCAGCTTCAGCGCATCCGGGTGGAATTCCAGACCGTTGAGATCGGCGATGTGGAAGAGCCTGATGATGTTGACCGGGTCGCGCTTGAAGACCTCGGGGTCGGCGATCGTGATGCGGCCGCGGTCTTCCAGAAAGTCCAGCGTTCCCGCGATTTTGCGCGTGCGGCGCGTGAAGCGGCTGATGACGGCGGTGATGCCGGGTGCTTCCTTGGCCTGCTGGTCCTCCAGCGTCGCGCAGAAGATGCGCGTGAGGTCGCCGACGTCCTTCGCCACGAGGAAATAGTGCTTCATGAAGCGCTCGACGGCCGAGAGGCCCGGATGCGGCTGGTAGCCGAGGCACTCGGCGATCTCGCGCTGGATGTCGAAGGACAGCCGCTCCTCCGCCTTGCCGGTCAGGAAATGCATGTGGCAGCGCACGGCCCAGAGGAAATCGTCCGCCTTCTGGAAGAGCTTGTATTCCTGGCGCGAAAGCACGCCGAGCTTCACCAGCTCGGCCGGATCCTTGATGTGGTAGAAATATTTGGCGATCCAGAACAGCGTGTGCAGGTCGCGCAGACCACCCTTGCCTTCCTTGACGTTCGGCTCGACGAGATAGCGCGTGTCGCCCGCCTTGCGGTGGCGCTCGTCGCGTTCGGCCAGCTTGGCGGCGATGAATTCCGGGCCGGTGCCGCGCACGATCTCGCGGTCGAAACGCGCCGCCAGTTCCTCGAACAGCGAGGCCGAGCCGCCGATATAGCGCGCTTCGAGGATCGCCGTGCGGATCGTCATATCACCCTTGGAGAGCTGGATGCATTCTTCCAGATTGCGCGTGGCATGGCCGACCTTGAAGCCGAGATCCCACAGGATATAGAGCATGAACTCGATGGCCGGCTCGCTCCAGGCGGCGGGTTTTGCCGGCAGCAGGAACAGCAGGTCGATATCCGAGCCAGGTGCCAGCGTGCCGCGGCCGTAGCCGCCGACGGCGGTCACCGTGATGCGGGCGGCGGGCGGCGCCTGGCCGGCGCTGAACACGTGGTTCAGCGCAAAATCATGCAGCACGGAGATCAGCTGGTCCTGCAGCCAGGAAATGCGCGCGGCGCATTGCAGGCCGCTGCCATCCATGAACAGCAGGTCGCGAGCGCGTTCGCGGCCGGCGGCGTTGACCTTCTTGAACTCCGCCAGAAGCGCGCCGCGCATGCGATCGCGATAGTCGGCATTGGTGCTGGCAATGAATTCGCATTTGGCGCGCAGCGCCGGCACGTCGAGAAGGCCGGACTCAGCCGGTGCCAAGAGCTTGTGTTCCATCAGATGCCGGCCTTAAGTCCTGCTTCTCGTCCATCGCCCGTAGGGTTCGCGCCCGTAGGGTTCGCATGCCTATAGCCCCTTTCGGCAC
>Ga0209793_1000621_pt1 | contig 35895 bp, 29 predicted proteins | sample EBPBio122009_DNA_FD_185863 | JGI IMG/M metagenome (GOLD analysis project Ga0209793, IMG submission 185863) | Wastewater treatment Type I Accumulibacter community from EBPR Bioreactor in Madison, WI, USA - Reactor 1_2/2/2009_ DNA (SPAdes) (version 2) | ecosystem: Engineered > Bioreactor > EBPR >... | reverse complement strand
CCTGGACAATCGCCTCGAGCGATGCGGCTTCGGACTCGATGGCGCCGGTCAGTGGGTAGCAGCCGAGTGTGCGGAAGCGCACCATGCGCTCCTCGACCTTTTCGCCTGGCCGCAGTTCCATGCGGTCGTCATCCTTCAGGATCAGCATGCCGTCACGCTCGACCACCGGCCGCTTTTTGGCGAAGTAGAGCGGCACGATCGGAATGTTCTCCTGCAGGATGTACTGCCAGATATCGAGCTCGGTCCAGTTCGACAGCGGGAACACGCGGATCGATTCTCCGGGCGCGACGCGGGTATTGTAGATTTTCCACATTTCCGGCCGCTGGTTCTTCGGGTCCCAGCCGTGCTGGGCGTTGCGGAACGAGAAGATGCGCTCCTTGGCGCGGCTCTTCTCCTCGTCGCGGCGCGCCCCGCCGAAGGCGGCGTCAAAACCGTATTTGTCCAGCGCCTGGCGCAGGCCGACCGTCTTGGTGATGTGGGTGTGCACGTTCGACCCGTGCACGAACGGGCCGATGTCCTGTTCGATCGCGTCGGGGTTGATGTGCACAAGCAGGTCGAAACCGAGATCCCTGGCCATCCGGTCGCGAAACGAGATCATCTCGTTGAACTTCCAGCGGGTGTCGACATGCAGGAACGGGAACGGCGGCTTGGCCGGATAGAAGGCCTTCATCGCCAGCCGCAGCATCACCGACGAATCCTTGCCTATTGAATAGAGCATCACCGGCTTGGAGAAGGTCGCAGCAACCTCGCGGAAAATGTGTATCGACTCGGCTTCGAGCCGTTGCAGGTGCGACATGCGCGCAGTCATGGTAAGTCCACTGTGAAAGTTGTCGCGTCTTTGGAGACCAATTGCGGCGCGTTCTAGACCTTCGGACATTGATCGACAACGATCAAAAGCATCTAGGCGTCAGTCTTTTGGAGAATGAAATTTCGCCCGCTCTTCAAGGCAGACTGCATTTTTTGCGCAAGTAGTCGAAGATCATCCGGATCAGCATCAATTTGCGCAGCGCGGCGTCTCCTTCGACTGGAATACCCGCCGAAAACCAGGCTGCGGCGCTGCAAATTGCATCGATCCCGATCATCAGGCGACCCAGACGTGACGGGGCCGCAATAGACCGGACATAAGAAGCTGTGCTAGGCCCAAAAAACTGCACGCCGCTGCGGCCACCGTTCGCGCCGGTTGCGGAGACTGTGCGAGTTGACCAAATGCCCAATAAACTAGGACGCGCAGTGGATGGCATTCCGGAACCGCCTCATCGGCCGCAATCGCCTAAGCCGGAGATATCCGCAGATCGCCAAGGCCAGGACATGTCTCGTCTTTATCGCAAATGGCTTGACCCAAGAACTCAAAATGCGCTGGGCGGCTTTTTCATTGGGCTGACCATGTTCGTCCTGATCGCATGGTTCCTGCAGCAGATAGGCTTCCTCTATGTCCATACCCAGTCCAGCGGCTTCCAGCAGCTAAAAATAGTCAATGATTCTATGGTGGAGGTTCGCCCGACAGTCAGAAAGGCGATCTCGCAACTCCGCGTCGCCGAAGCTGAACTGCTTGAGGCATTGTCGGCTGGAAATGCGCCTTGGCGAGCCCAAGCTACGAAGCGTTATGTCAACATCAGGGAGGCGTTCCCCGACCTGTTTGACAGGATCGCAAGTGAAATGCCTCGCAATTCAGCAATCTTGTTCAGACTTTCACCGGATCAGCGTGACGGCTACAAGATTGTCATGCACAGTGAAATCTGTTCTGCAGTCGCGTTGGAAAACCCTAAACTTGTCGACCCGACCCTCGATTTCTACGGAACTTTCTGCAGATATTTCGGGTTTTGGAACCCAGCCGGGCAACACCTCTGAGGCCGCTGTGCCGGGACTTTCGGCAAACCGCGAAACAAGCAATACACTCCTGGCATGGCGACACGCTGCACAGGAAGTTGCGGAAGAACGACATATGATGCGCGTGCGTTGTCATGCGCAGGACGAATAAGGACAATATCTTATGGCGACCAGTGATCCCACTTCAGCATCGACTCAGCTTTATGTGCGGCTGATGGATCTGATTGCTCGTCTTCCCGAAGATACAGTGGCATCGCGGCAGCGGCTCTATTTGCAGGTGCGCAACCGGTTCGAAGGGCGACCGGAGTCGCAACGCAATCAACTGGAGGGCGTAATCGCGCGAATCGAGCGTGAGAAGACGGCCATGCCAAACGATACGTCTGTATCGAGCGGCAAAGACCATGAGCAAGCAACGACGAGCGCGACGGCGCCAACACCAGCCGCTGCGAAAAAGACCGCATTGCTGTTGCCCGCGCTTGCGGCGGTAGCTGCGATTGCAGCCGCGGGCGGGTACTTCCTCTTGAAAATGCCCGACACCAACTCGGACTTCTCTCGCGGCCTCGACGGATACACGTTCAATGTCAACACTCTGGTCCAAGCCCCGGACACCGGCAAAGCCTTTGACGCGCGCACCATCGGGAACGATGGCTTGATTGAGGTTCGCGGGCCCTTGTCCATATTCGGCATCAAGGCAATTCCGGTCGACCCTTCCAAGCGATATGTCGTGGCGGCGCGTGTGCGCGTAACGCAGGACGATCCCACAAGCGCGGGCGCCATGACCCATATTGGCGTGGCGACTTTCGACAGGGAGGGAAATCTCCAGACCGACCCGCCCGGAGCTCATCGCTATGCTGCGGCCCCTGCCCGTGTCCTCACCGTCGCCGACGGTTGGATTGATCTGGTCGGCGAGATTTCCGGCACCGGCAACAGCAACCATCATCAATTCCGGGAGGGCACCGCGTCCGTCAGGCCAGTGGCCATCCTCAATGCTGGCAGCCCCGGCGCGGTGACGGAAATCACGTCTCTTTCGTTCACGGAGGTGAAGTAGCGCCGGTATTCCTGCTGCTTCACTCCGACCGATCTGTCGATCAGGCCACCGACCGGCCGGTGGAGCTCTTACGCCACAGCTTTGATCAGATCGGGTTTCCAGAAGAAACTTCGATACCCTTGGCGTCGAACGGTCTGGCGAACCTATCCCGCGCTACTCGCGGCAGCGGGTCATCTCCATGGGAAGATTGAAGGAACACGGCCGATCAGTTGACCGGGGCGCAGCCGCATTCGCACGGGCGAAAGGAACGGCAAGCCGAGCAGAAATTCGGAACCGGGGGTCGCGTAAAGTTTGAGCGGCGTGTTGTAGTCCGCGTATTGAGATGGTTCTGCAAAGAGGGCAAAGACTGCATTTCTCCAGCCGTCGGCATCCGTCAAAATGACATCTTCAGTTGCCGGGGCTCCGTCGACAAACAGTTCCGCACTACCTGGAACATGAGCCAGGGCAATGCTGCCGCTGACGACTCTCAGGTGGCAGCCGAAGCTTGCAATCGGCAACAGCGCGGCCGATCGCATCGCAAACGGAGAATAACGCGTCACGCCGGCTGAAACCAAAGGCGACACGATTCCGGATCCGGCCGTCACTTGGAGCAGGTGGAACTCGGGACCGAAACGCCGCGGCGTTCCGCTTGCCTTGATCCGGTTGATGAGGTCCGAGACGGTGGCGGGCAATGCCGCCGCCACGCCTCCGTTGGTCGAATTATTGTTGGTGAATTTGCCACCGGAAACAAAGACCGCGCCGTTGTAGGCCGTCATCCAGTTTGGCGCAACGTAGGCCGACGCCGCCAATCCGACCGGCTCCGGAGACCCTGCAAAACGGCCGCCGTCCTGCAGCAGATTGAACATGGGGCCCTCGGCGACAGAACTCGTCGGGAACGACAGCCCTCCGCCCGGAGCGACGCGCAGCGCTTCGGTCCAGGTGCTGCCATCGGTGCTGACTTTGATCTGGAGATCGTCGCTTCCGGTCAGACCGATTTCGGCGCGGGCGGAGAAACCGGTCTGCAGCACAACGCTCCCCGTATCGCCCGAACTTGCCTTGTTGATCGCAACGCGATGGCTGCCGCCCGCGTGGTTGAACAATGTGGCGGGCGCACTCACAGTCAGCCTATTGCTTGCATCGGCGCTCGCGTTTATGCCGACAAGCTCAACGTCCTGGAATTCCTTGCGGGTTTCGAGCAAGTCAATCCATCCGGCGGCCGTCCAGACCATGTGCGTCTCAGTCGCGGCGCTCCAGGCGCGCCACCCAGGGCTGGGCGCATAATAGCTCCAGCCACCGTCTTCGAACGCGGCAATCTGGCCGTCCCTGCCGGACCAGGCGCCAGTGGCGCTTTCTGCAACGAGGTGGCGATCTCCCTTTACCGGGTCGGCTGGCGGCGCGGTCCTGTTGTGATCACGGACGGTCAGTTGAACAAGGGCATCGAGCATCCGCAGCGAATCATTGTGCGTCACGTGTTTTTGCGCTTGTGACGGAAGAAGATATGGCAGGTGAAGATTGGGGGTGAGTTCGGACATTCGCTGGCTCCTGTGCTGCGGAGTCCATCGTAACCCGCCCAGCGCATGGGTGGACAAAGCGCCGCATTTTGCTAAGTACCAGCGTCCGTTTCGGGACGGTTGCATGTCCCTGGGGTCAACCCTGAATGGAGAACGACATGAATGCCAAGCGCCTCGTCGTCACTGGCGCGACTGGCTTTGTCGGTAAGAACCTGCTCGATGTCCTGCTCGCCAGAGGCTTTCATGTTCGCGCCCTGGTTCGAAACAACGCATCGATTCCCCAAGGCGCGGAAATTGCAACTGATTGGAGTGACAGCGGCTTGCGGCAGGCGATGAACGCTGCCGACGCCATCATCCACCTTGCCTCGCGTAACCACCGCTCCGGTGCTGAGATGTCGGACGACAGCGCATATCGCGAGGATATTCTGAACCTGTCCGAGCGGCTTGCCGAAGCCGCCGCCGCCTCAAATGTCGGCAAGTTCATCTATCTCAGTTCCATCAAGGCCCGGAGCGCCAACGACGACGCCGGAGGGCGCCCGACACCCTACGCGCGATACAAGCGGGAGGCTGAACTGGCCATTACCGCACGGCTGGAGGGATCGGGTTGCGACCTTGTGATCCTGCGCCCTCCCCTCGTCTACGACCTTGATGCGAAGGGCAATTTCGGCACGCTCGTGAAGCTGTCCCGAAAGGGTATCCCTGTGCCCATCAGGGCTTCATCGGGAAAACGTGCGATGATCTCACGCGACAATCTCATCGATGTCATTGCCACCGTGGCTGCAGCAAACGAAAAGTCGTCAGGCGATCACATCTACGAGGTCTGCGATGGAAAGGCCTACACTTTGGAGGACCAGATTCGGGCGATCGCCTCGAGGCTCGGGCGTCCGGCGCGTATCCTGCGGTTGCCCGACTCAATATTCGACGCCGCGATATCACGACTCGCAGGTCCAGACGCCCTCTCCGCCATTGTTGATCACCTCGAAGTATCCAACATCGACATAGAACGCGACTTCCGCTGGAAGCCTTCACATTCGTGGCTTGCGTCAAAATCTGGGCCAACCTGAACCGATGCGCATCCTCTTCGTCAGTCAATATTTCTATCCTGAAAACTTCAGCAACAACAAGATCGTGTCCAAGCTGGTCGAGCGCGGACACGAAGTTGAAGTTATTACAGGGATCCCCAACTACCCTGCTGGAAAATTCTTCGACGGGTACGGTTTGTTCAAGCGACGCAAGGACACTTACAATGGGGCCACTGTCCGCCGTGTGCCGATTTTGCCGAGAGGCCAGCGTTCACTATTTCTCCTGGCCAATTACGCCAGCTTTGTTCTCAGTGCGTCGCTTCGCTGCCTGTTTTTGCGCAGACGTGCATTCGACGTCGTATTTTCCAGCGCGCCATCGCCGGCCACTATCGCCGTCCCGGCAATCGTCGCGGCAAAACGGATGGGGGTGCGTCACGCATTCCTGCTTCAAGATTTGTGGCCGCAAACACCGATCGCAATCCTGAAGCTGAAAAACCGGTCTGTCATCCGCCTGCTCACGGCGGCGTGCAAACAGATCTATGAACGGGTCGACGTTATGGTCGTGCCATCGCGCGCGTTTATCCCCGAGATCGAAGCGATTGCTCCCGGGCTACGGTATTTCTATTTTCCCAACAGCATCGAGGACTTTCACAGGCCTCAGGCGAAAAATCCGGCCCTTCGTGGCGAACTCGGACTGGGCGAAAGTGACTTCGTGATCGGATTCGCCGGGAACATGGGCGAAGCACAGAACATCGACGCGATCATCGACGCGGTGAAGATTGCGTCAGATCCGCGCATCAAGATACTCATGGTGGGCGACGGAAGGCACCGGAAAGCGCTCGAAGCGCGCATTGCCACGCTCGGGCTGCAATCGCACTTCCGTTTTGTTGGGTCCGTGCCACCTGAGGATGTGCCGCGCTATCTCGGATCGGCTGATGCAACGATCCTGACACTAGCGTCTGACGCGGCATTTGTCGGCGTCATCCCGTTTCGCCTGCAAACCTATCTTGGCTGCGGAAAACCGATCCTGGGCCATGTCAGTGGCGAGAGCGCCAGCATTATCGCCGAGGCTCAATGCGGCCTGGTTTCCGATCCGTCTGACAATGCCGCTCTTGCCGCCAATCTGGTCAAGATGGCGTCACTCCGAGAGGACGAACTTGAGCAGTTTGGACTGGCCGCTCGTTCATACGCCGTGAACGAGTTCTCCGAAGCCAGGATTTTCGACGGGATCGAAAAGCTGCTTGCCGAGTTGGCAGCCAACGAGCTACCGCCTGAATCCACTTCTGTCGCTGGCGCACACCCCGGAAGATGACGTGATATGAAACGCCTGCTTGATATGATAGCCGCCGCTGCCGGGCTGGTCGTTGCACTGCCGGTGATCGTCGTCTTCTCAGTTCTGATCAGGAAGCAGTCTGGCGCCTCCGGGATATTCGCCCAGGATCGGGTCGGGAAAAACGAGAGAGTGTTCCGATGCTACAAGCTCCGAACCATGCGCCAGGATACGCCAGATCTGCCGACGCATATGGCCGGGAGCGCAAGCGTCACGCCGATCGGAAAATTTCTGCGTCGATATAAGGTGGACGAGCTTCCGCAATTGTGGAACGTCGTGAAAGGCGAGATGAGCCTTGTCGGGCCTCGGCCTTGCCTGCTCAATCAAACCGAGTTGCGAGAGGAACGACGCTCGCGCGGGGTTTTCGACGTGCGGCCAGGCATAACCGGGCTGGCCCAGATCGAGGGCATCGACATGTCCGAACCCGCGCGGCTGGCAGAAAAAGACGCCGAATACGTGCAACGACAGACACTTGCGTCAGATCTTGCGATCATCGTTCGCACGATTATCGGCGGCGAAGGGCGTGGCGATCGGGTCAGGCCGTAGATCAATTCGGCGACCACTTAAGCGCTCTGTCGGCCTGTCGCGGAAATGTGCGGCAACACAGAGACGGCTGTTTGGATCGAACGGTCTGCCCGGGAATACGACCTCAAGCATTCCCGTTGCCTGACCCTGTCAGCTGCGGCGGCTTACTTGACGTCGGCGTCATCCACCTGTTTGCGTTCGCCAGGCGGCCCTATGAGTTCGTTGCGCCAGGCAGTGAACAACTGATAGATCAGCAACCCCTTCCATACCGCAAAAACTGCAAGTGTCGTGCAGGCCGCCCCGACCGCTCCATATTTTGGAACGAGGACGAAATTGAGCGCGATGTTCACGAACGCCGCCGCGATGGCAATGATCGAATAGACACGATGCTTGCCCTGCATCTGCGCGAAAAGAGCCAGCGGGCCTGTCGCCGTGTGAAAGAAATAAGCCATGGCGATGATGCGGATCGGCCAGAGCGCGTTGTTGGCCGCGTCGCCAAACACCAGCGTTGCGATTTGCGGGTAGATGATCAGCACAAGCGCCGGCACCAGCGCCAGGCCGCTCGCCATCAAACTGGCCTCCACCAACAGCTGGCGGCTCTTTGCGTGATCGCGCTCGATCCGGGCCGCCGAGAATCGTCCGCCATAGAGCGGCAGGATCAATGACTGGCCGAGCATCAGCGTCGCGCCCAGCCTCACCCCCATGGCGTAGTGCGCCGTCTGTTCCGGCGTCGACAATGCCGACAACATGATGATGTCGCCACGGGAAATGATCACATTGCCAGCCTCCCCCGCGATCAGAGGCATCGTGTAGGCATTCCAGGCGCGGGTGACATAGCTTGGCCGGGCGGCCCGGACTTCATCCGGAACAGAGATCCACGCCCAGATCACCGAGAGGACACAGATCACCGCCGTTGCAATTGCATAGGCAAGGCATGCCTCCCAAAAGCCGCCTACAGTGAACACCGCGAAAATAGCGATCGTTACGATCGGCAGGGCGACCTCATCTGGAAGGATTGAACTCAGCGGCATATGAAGTCCGCGAAACACCCCTTTCGACACCATGATCACGGCCTGAAACGGCACTACGGCCAGACCTAGCCTGAATGCGGCAATCTGAGCCGGATCGCTGAATATCAATGGCGTCATCAGGTAGATCGGAATCGCCACCGCGACCGACAGAAGGATCGCCACCAGGTTCGCCTGGATCAGCGCTCCGCGAAATCTTTCCCAACGCTTGCGCAGGCCATACCGCGAGATCATCAAAACGATCCCGTGCATCCAGCCGCCGTTTGTCAGCGTGGCCAGGACCAGAAAACACGTCTGAAACAGAGCAAAATAGCCGTAGTCCTGCTCACCGATCTGGCGCACCAGAAGGCCATGCATGACAACGACGGCAAGCCCCCCGGCAACCTTGAATGCGGCCAGCCGGATGGCAGTTCGCATCTCAAATCCTCTCGTCTAGGTTGGGCCAGCGATTGCACGCCGGCAAATCGACCGGCCCGCGGATGGTCAAGACGACCTGGGAAGGGCCGCCTTCTATCCGAAGCCATCGGATGCGTCGACCCCGATGCAGCTTCCGCGGCCCGCCAGAATCTTCTTTTTCAGATTGTCATGCCGATCCGTCAAACGCTAATAACGCTTGATGTATGACAGACACCTATCCCGAAGAAGCTTACTGGCGGGGGCGCTGGCGGTTCCGTTCCTGCGCGGCGCTGCGGTCGCTGGCGAGAACCTCGGCGCCATCATTGTCGGGTGCGGCAATCGCGGCGCGCAACTCGCAACGATGATGGCGGCGATGAGCGAGCCGCCGGCGCCGGTTGCGTTCATCGACACGGTCGTCGGGAAAGCGGCAGCCTTGCGTGACAGGATTTCGCCTTCCGCACCGGTCTATGCAAGCCTCGATGCGGCGTTTGACGCGGGCGTCTCCGCCCAGACGGCGATTGTCGCTACCTGGAACAGCGAACATTTGCCTGTCATCGAGCCACTCCTTGCCAAGGGCTACCATGTCTTCTGCGAAAAGCCGATGACGGAGAGCCTCAGCGAAGCCAGGCGCATGGTCGAACTGGACCGAAAGTATGGCGGAAGAATCCATATCGGGCTCGAGTTTCGCTACGCCCCGCTCTATCGACGAGTGAAAGAGATCATCGACAGCGGGCGGATAGGCGACGTGAAGTACATGGCGGCGGCCGAGTTGCGCGGCGACTGGTTCCGCTATTTTCCGGACGACGATGCGCGTGAGAACCAGACGAACTGGCGGTATTTTGAGAAAACGTGTGGCAACTCGATCCTCGAAAAACTGTGCCACGACTTCGACATCCTGACCTATGTCGGCGGCAAGACCCCGTCACGGGTCATCGCAAGCGGGGGCAAGGCAGTCTATACCAACCGGGAAACGGACGATCACGCGTCGATCATCCTGGAATACTCCGACGGAGCGGTAATGGATTGCTCGTTTTCGCTGTTTTCATCCGCCCCGCGCGACGAAACGATCATCATGGGAAGCCGCGGAACTCTGGCGTTCCGCCGTGTCGGGCAGGAGATTTCGGTCTGGAACAGCCTCAAACCCAAAGGCAAGCCGGACGAGTTGATCTCGCTTGCCGTGAGCAAGCGCGACGTCGACAATCATTCCGGAACGATGGAAAGCCTGGTCGCGTTCTTTTCCGGTGTGCGTGACAGGGGGGCGATTTACCCCTCGCCCGAACAGGCCTGGATGACGACGGCCATCTGCTGCGCCGCGCATCATTCGGCTCGCAACCAGTCTGCACCGGTTGATCTCAGAGTTGAGCCCTATGTGATCTAATTTCGACCAGTATCTGTGATCTCCCCAACGCCAAACGCCCTTGATGGAGCGTTCGAGCCATGCCGGAGCCGAATGCCGATGTCCGGCCGGCCCCACTGAGCGGAGTCTGGATTGCGAACCCGTCTGATACTGGCGACACCGGCTCCGCTTGGACTCGTGGCATCCCTGCAAGCACTCGGCAGTCCGACATATATGCGGCAGCCTGTGACACTGCCATGGCGTATCTCTGATCGAGAACACGGAGTCGGTCGCAGTCCTACGGCAATCTGCGCGCAATTCTGCGGCAATGTGCGTGCGCCATCCCGCGAGATTTCCGCAAACTGTGCAATCCGCACCAACTGGCGCACGATCAGAGGAAGCAATTCGTGAATCACAACCTCCTTCTCAATGGTAGTGAATCAATTCAAAATTGGGCCCGGCACGTCCTGATTTCAGGCCGGGAAACGTGTATCTATTGTCGATGCAACGCTGGCTCCCAAGCCTGACAGTTTCCGAGAGAAATCGTTGGCAGACCAAGTGACAGAAATCGTGATCGAAAGGAAGAATAAGAGTCGGCTTGAAAAGCCGCATAGTTTTGTCCTAGGCGCCCTTTTCAAGATATTCGTCGCAATAGGAACGTGGTATTTTTCTGTTGCCCTTCTGGAAGCATATGAATTCGGAGATCAAGCTATATATCGCCGACTCTATGACCAACTTATCGGCGTAAAGATAGAAGATATCGGATACTATCAAGAATCCATTACAACAAGCGCCGACCCTGCATTCGGCCTACTGATGTGGCTTGGTTCAAATTTTACTACATTAAGTCATACATATTTTATTTCTATATTTAACGTTCTTTTTGTTGTTTTGATAGTTGAATACCTAATAAGAAACCGAGCAACGCTTTCAATATCCCTCTTCTTGACCAACTATTACCTAATCGTGCTTTTGACCGGGGCGGAACGGTTGAAATTCGCGTATATGGCAGCGATCGCCGCCGCTCTGACGGCAGGACGAATTCGATCGCTGATTTATCTGGCGATTTCTACCGCCTTCCACATCCAGATGCTCATCCTATACGGCGCGTTTGCAACCGGGTGGCTGACAGCAGGAATGGGGGGCCTGGCGCGCAATGCGGAAGGCCAAGCAATTCGTAGATACTGGTTCGTATTCCTCTTGGCTGCAGCAGGAGCTGCTGCGATCATTTTCCGCTATGGTTCGCTAGTGGCATTCAAGATAAGCGCCTACTATGCAAATCTCGATCCCGCAGAAACCTTTGATCTTGTTCTTGTACTAATTGTCGGTTTGGTGGCTCTAAGGTCCAAGGCGCGCTTTTTCGTCGAGATCGTTTTTTTGATGGCCGTCGCTATGGTGGTGGGAGACGAGCGGGTCTCGATGATCGGAATCACACTTCTGGCCTACAATGCCATCGAGCAGCGGAGGACGATGCATCCAGCCATAATTCTGATTCTTGGTTATTTCTCCTACAAATCAATAGCGTTTGTTCAACGCATATTTGATGTCGGAACTGGTTTTGGGACATAGGAAAACTGTTGGCGAAAATTTGGCGTTATGCGGCATTTTCGGCGCTGGCATCGGCGATGCTTGTGACAATCGGAGTTGGGGCACGCTACCAATACTCTGAAACAGTCGTTTGCGAGCCTGAAGGGACAGGGACGGCTCTGCAGATTTTTGCAGCCTTTGCCGGTTTCTATGTGACCAAAGACTGCGTTTTTGCAGAAATGAATGAAGGTGAAGCGCCATTCAAGCTCTTCGAAAATGAATCCGGCACACCCATTGGCAAGTTTGAAAGCCGCATCAGTGTAAATCGGCAACATATCAGGGTATTTGGGCCGGGGCAGATTTTTACGGATTTGATGCCGGTGGACCTCGACGCCGACTATGTCATGGAAATTCGCGTCTCGGCCCCCAGGGTTAGCCCAACCATTGGAGAGGACCCAATCGGACCAGGATCGACCAAGTTCTTGGCCGGAATAGTGACGATTGATAAGGACGGAAATGTATTGACGTCGTCGCCAGGTCGACATCGCTACGGCTTGGGACTTCAGACTCTGGTCGCAAGCAACGGCCAGTGGCGGCTTTTTCGGTCAACGTTCTCAGGCGTTGGCAACGACAATTCTCAACAGTTCAGACCAGCAACCGCCTTCATTCGCGGTGTGATTTTCGCCAATTTTGAGAGCGCGGAAAGTGCAATAATGGATATTGATTACATACGCATCTGGAAAAAGAGATAGTGCCCGCCGGGAATTGAAGGCTCCGCATCGATGGCCATCCTTCTGCGAGGATCAACCATCTCCGCCGCGATCATGCTGTACTCATTTGCGATTGCGTTCGGGCATATCTTGCTTCTTTTGCGTGGAAAACGCGATGCTATGCGGACAGGAACCACCGCAAGGTCGCGTCCAGTCCGGCCTTGAGCGGCGTTCGCGCCTGCCAGCCCAACATTTTGCGGGCCTTCGATGTGTCCGAGAAATTTCGCATCACATCTCCCGCCCTGCGTTCAGAATTGACGATTTCCGGCGCCTGCAAACCGGCAGAAATAAATGCTTGCGTCAGCGCCAGCGCCAGTTCGTTGACGGTCGTTTCCTTAGCTGTAGCGATCTGAAAAATCTCACCCGCGACACCATCCCGGGTGGCCGCGGCAAGCACCGCGTCGACCAAATCATCGATAAAAATGAAATCGCGTGTCTGCCCTCCGTCTCCGTAGATTTCCCATCTCTCACCTGTCATGGCCGCCTTGATGAACTTGGCGACCACGCTGGCCTTGTGCGTCGACAGCGGCCCGTAGACATTGCCGAAGCGCAGCGCGACGGTTTCCACACCAAAGCAGCGCCAATACGCGGAGCAATATCCTTCGCCGGCAAGCTTGGATGCGCCATAGGGCGACGCGGGCCTGGGCGCCATTTCCTCGTGGATCGGCGGTGGATTGTCACCGACCGGCGCACCCGAAGATGCAAATACGAAGCGCTTGACGCCCGCGTGACGGGCTGCTTCGAGGGCATTCAACGTGCCCATGACGTTGACACGGCAATCCATGTGCGGATCGGCTACGGACGGCGCGACACCGGTATTGGCCGCAAGATGCACAATGCAGTCGGCGCCGGTCGCGCCTTGCGCCAACCGATCCGCGTCGAGAATGTCACCCATGATGACAGCTACGCGCCCGACGGCTTCGTGAGAAACGCCTGATGCGTACAAGGCCGAGAACAGGTCAACATCAGAACTGGTTGAGAAATTGTCGAAGACAACGATTTCGTTGTCGGGGTCTTTCAACAGCCGAATGCAAAGGTTGCGGCCAATGAACCCGCAGCCGCCCGTTACCAGATATTTCACGATACTTCCTTGCCCCTATGCTTGCCTGCCAAGCCGCGATATAATGTTTCGTGCTTTTGGGCGATACTGGACGTATCGAATATCTCGACAGCGACAGATCGACCGTTGCGCGACATTCGGCCGTGCAGTTCATCGTCGGTCAGAATCCTGATCGACGCCTCGGCCATCGCATCCGGGTCCTGACGCGGGACGACAGCACCGCATTCCTGATCCGGGCGCTGAAGCATTTCGCGTACTCCGCCGACTTGGTACGCTACCACCGGGACCCCGCAGGACATGGCTTCCAAGACGGCGATCGGACAGGCCTCGGACGCAGAGGTCAGGAGCAGGAGATCAAACTCCCGGATCAGCGCCGCCGGCTCGGCAACAAAGCCACGAATATCCAGTTTGTCGCGCATCCCGAGATCGTCGGCCAGTTTCATCACACCGTCGTAGTAATCCTTGTGATTGTCGAGATAACTGCCGATGATCACGCCCTGGACCGGCGCCGCAAGTCTGTCCGAAATATCTTTCAGCACTCGCACGAATTGATCGTGTCCCTTGCCATGATTCCAGTTTGCGACAATTCCCACCTTGATCGTCGATCCTTGCTCACTCCCTGTATCCGGCGTGAATTTTGATGTATCGACGGGCGCAAACAGGACCTCGAACTGATCATCGGCCAAGCCGTGATGGCGCCCGACAGCAGAAGCGGCGGCGACCATCAAATCAGCGATGCGATATGCAATTCCCCCCATGATACGCGCCAGGCGCGGTGGCAGACCCGTGTCGTTCAAGTGCCACATCACCGGAATTCCCGCCCACTTCGCCGCCAGCGCCGGTGCGACCAGATAGATTCCGTTTACATGGACAACATCAGGTTTGCGTTGGGCAAACAGTCGGCCGAAGCGGCGAACATCGCCGGGAAATGAGGCAAACCAGTTCGTCAGTTCGCCGAGCTTTCTTGGATTCGGAATCTTCGCCTGCTGCAATTGTTCAGTTGCAACGCCACCGTCGGCAAATTGCTGGACTGCATTGCCGCCGGTGGCCGGCACAACCGCCGTGGTCTCGACCGCCTCCCGCTGCAGAAGCTGGCCGACAGTGAGCACTCGCCTTTGCGGTCCCCCAAAGCGTGCGTCATGCAGACAATTCAGAACCGTGATTGGAGATTTTTCGTCGATCGCCATGCGCACCAACCAATACGTCTGGCCTTGATTGTCAGGACGTCACATCCCGGTCAACCCGGCAACTGCGGATAAACATGCGACCTGCAGTCGAGGTTGCGTGGCTCGTTGGAAATATCTGCGAATTTATCACATTCGAGAGAACTCGACGAGCGCGCCGGCGGGGCAATACGCTGCGCGTCCCAGCCCTGCCGGAGGGCCTATCTTCCACAAGGCGTCGGCCAACAAGGCACACGACAAAAGGAAGCCCGGATGCAGAGATTGTCGACACAACGGAGGGCAATTCGAAAACGATCAACTGCCTGTTTGACGGCTTGTCACCTGCGGCGCCGACGTCCTTGTTGTCCGGTTGCTTGTTTGTTGACTAGTGCAGCGCTATTCACCATAGACATGCCAATTCAAATCAAACTCGGTATTGGCGCCTAGGATGAGTATCTTTTCCGGACAATCAGTTCTTGTGACCGGCTCCTGCGGGACCGTCGGCAGTGAACTGGTGCGACAGTTGCTTGCGATGCCTGACGGCCCGAAAGAGGTCATTGGCCTCGACAACAATGAAAGCGAACTGTTTTTCCAGGACCAACGGTATCTGTCGGATGGCCGCGCCCACTTCTTTCTGTGCGATCTTCGCGACCATGAGTCGCTCAACCGGCTCACGCGCGGCATTGACGTCATATTTCATGCCGCAGCGCTCAAGCACGTCATCATGTGCGAGCGATCGCCGATGGACGCCGTCAATACGAATATCCTGGGCGTCCAAAATATTGTCTCCGCGGCCGAAGCAAACGGGGTCAAGAGAGTTATCTTCACGTCGTCAGACAAGGCGGTTAACCCGACTAATGTGATGGGCACATCGAAGCTGATGGGCGAACGCCTCATTACGGCCGCCAACTCGCGGTTACGCGATTCCCGCACCGTTTTTGCATCGACCCGCTTCGGCAATGTTCTCGGCTCGTCGGGATCGGTCCTGCCAATCTTCCGGCGCCAGATCGAAGCCGGTGGGCCGGTCACCCTCACCGACAGGAACATGACCCGCTTTGTCATGAGCGTCGAGCAATCGGTCGAACTGGTGCTTTCGACAGCTGGCCTCGCGCGCGGCGGCGAAGTTTTCATCACAAAGATGGAGATACTCCGGATCGCCGATCTGGCGGAGGCCATGGTCGAAATGCTGGCGGCTGACTATGGCCACCGGCCCGAAGACATCAAGATCGTCGAGATCGGCCCGAAGCCCGGTGAAAAACTCTATGAGGAACTGATGAGTGACGAAGAGTGCCGCCGCACTGTCGAGCTCGACCGGTTCTTCGTTGTCAAACCCGCGTTCTCGGGGGTTTTCTCCCAGATCGACTACAGTTATGGAGACATGGCTGAGAAGCCGGTCGACGCGCCATACGTATCGTCGACACGGCCGGCGATGAACAAGGAAGAAATCAAACACTTCCTCAAGACCGTCGCCGCCTTTGATTTGGATGCAAAGCGTCCACCCTCCCCCGCGTCTCGCTACTGGCCTGGCGACAAAGAAGAGTACAAGAAATGAAGATATTGGTGCTTGGTGGCGACGGCTACCTCGGCTGGCCGACGGCCATGGATCTTGCTGACCGCGGTCATGAAGTCGCGGTCGTCGATAACTATTTGCGGCGTGACCTGGCCCGCAACGAAGACGTTTCGCCCCTTTTCACGCTCCCAAATCTGGTTGAGCGTTGCAGGATCTGGAACGAGATTTCCCCTCAGCAGATCACGCCTTTTGTCGGCGATCTGCGCGATTGGACGTTTGTCCAGCAGGTGTTTACGTCGTTCACGCCCGACGCGGTCATTCACTATGCTGAGCAGCCGTCCGCCCCTTATTCGATGTTGCGCCGGCAGGCAGCGTCGCTAACCTTGTCCAACAACCTCGAGGTGACGGCCAATGTCATCTTCGCGGTGCGCGAATTTGCGCCCGACGCGCATATCGTGAAACTCGGCACGATGGGCGAGTATGGCACACCGAACATCGACATCGAAGAAGGCTGGTTGAACGTCGAACACAAGGGCCGTTCAGACAAGTTCCTGTTCCCCCGGCAAGCCGGGAGCCTCTACCACACCACCAAGATCATGGACACTGACCTGCTCTGGTTCTACACGCGCATGTGGGGGCTTGCGGTGACCGATCTCATGCAGGGGCCTGTCTACGGTATCTACACTGATCAGTCGGAACGCGATGAACGTTTGCTGCCGCATTTCGCCTACGACGAGTTGTTCGGAACGGTGCTCAACCGCTTCACCGTGCAGGCCGTCGCCGGCTATCCGCTGACAGTCTATGGCAAGGGCGGGCAAACTCGCGGCTATCTGAACATTCGAGATACGCTGCAATGCGTGCGCCTGTCGCTCGAGAACCCCTCGAAGAAGGGCGAACTGCGGATTTTCAACCAGTTCGTCGAGACATTCTCCGTCAACGACCTGGCCGAACGCGTTCAGGCTGCAGGCAAGGAAATGGGGCTTTCGGTTGAGATCAAGTCGATTGCAAACCCGCGGATCGAGCGCGAGGAGCACTACTACAATCCTGCTCATACCGGCCTCATTGACCTTGGCCTCAAGCCCCATCCGCTGACAACCGAAGTCCTGACCCAGATCATGGAGAAAATCACGCGCCACAAGGACGCGATTGATGTTCACAAGATTTTCCGTGGGACAAAGTGGGCCTGATCGGCCCGGCTCCCGCCTTGTCGGCCCGCTGCAATGCCGGGCAGCGTCAGCCGCCGACAGATAGAGATTTTCACATCCGAGATTGAATCAGGCCCTGAAAATCTCTTGAAACCGGGTAACCTCATAGTGGCGAAATGCATCTTCAGGTAGCTGAATTCCGCCGAAGCTTTCTTTTTTCGACCTGGCCTCTATGCGATATTGACGTGGCTTACGCCCTGTCAGGGGCGTTGTTAAGCTCGACCCCTTGCCAGCGGTTCGAGAGCTTTGCGGTGCCGAGGATCAGCCTGACCACGCGCTGCGACGTATTCTCGATCTGATAGTCCTGCGGAATTGGCGGAAACCTGCCAGCCCTGAAATCGCTCACCGCCAGGTTGACCGAGTCAATGATCGTCTGTTGGTCAAGCCCGGTCAGGATGATCGAACCTGTGTCCATCGCCTCGGGCCGTTCCAGCGCGTTGCGGATCGTCACCGCTGGGAACCCGAGCATCGACGATTCCTCGCTGATGGTCCCGGAGTCGGAAATTGCGCAAAGGGCTTCCATCTGCAGCTTGTTGTAGTCGTGGAAGCCGAAAGGCTTGAGGAAACGCAGATTGTCGCTCGCGGAAATGCCGAACGCCTCCATCCGCTTGCGCGTGCGCGGGTGGGTCGAGACGACGACCGGCGCCGACAGGATCTGCGACAGCGCCTCGAGCGCGTCGATGATCGACGTCAGCGCGGCGCGGTTGTCGACATTTTCCTCGCGATGGAAGGACGCGATCAGGAATTTTTTCGGCTCCAGTCCAAGCCGTGCGAGAATGTCGCTCTTGTCGATCCTACCGCGATAGGCATTCAGAACTTCGTGCATCGGCGACCCGGTCACATAGATGCGACGGTGCGGAAGCCCTTCCGCCAGCAGATGCCGACGGGCATGTTCGGTGTAGCACAGGTTGAAGTCAGACACGTGGTCAACCAGTCGCCGGTTCAATTCCTCGGGCACGTTGAAGTCGAAGCAGCGATTGCCCGCCTCCATGTGATAGACGGGAACCTTGTTCTTGCGCGCGGCAACGGCTGCGACGCATGAATTGGTGTCTCCCAGCAAAAGGACCGCGTCGGGCTTTTCCTGCCGTATCGCCCTGTCGCTGGCGATGATGACGTTTCCGATCGTCTCCGAGGCGGTTTCGCCGGCGGCCTCGAGGAAATGATCAGGCTTTCGCAGGTCCAGATCGTTGAAGAAAATGCCATTAAGTTCGTAGTCGTAATTCTGGCCGGTATGAACGATCACCTGGTCGACGACGTCGTCCAGCGCGTGAATTACCTTGGACAGACGGATCCATTCCGGTCGCGTCCCGGCGATGGTCATTACTTTCAGTCTGGCCTTTGGCATATCCGGTCCTGCTCAGTTTGCCGCGCGCGGCGCCGCGGAGCGTAACATTGACGGTTTCAGAACCGGGTCGGCATAGGTGTCCGGCGCGGATGGGTCGAAAAGATCGTGGGTCCAGAACAGGGTCAGCAATGGCTTGCTGCCGGTATTCTCGATCGAATGCGTGTGCAGGGTCGGCATATCGACTGCAGCGGGCTCGTCACCATTGACCTTGTATTCCCAGACGCCTGCGCCAAGAACCTTGCGAATGCGGATCACTGCCTCGCCGGACACCACCAGGAAACGCTCGACCTTCGCCAGATGGAAGTGGTCGCCTCGCGTCACCCCGGGTTCGGTCCAGGACATGAAGGTCTGGCCGCCTCCCCCGCCCTTGACGGCTTCGAACAAAACGCCGCGGGCGTCCCTGTTGAGCTTGAGCGGGCGCGGGAAACCGTCCGGATAAAGGGCGGCGCGATAGGAATTGAACAAGGTCAGGTCGAAATCGTCGCTCAGGTCGGGAAATATACCAGCCAGATACGAGCCGTGGAACATCCTGAGCCTGTCCAGCAAATCCTGCACCGCAGTCGGCCTTGCTTCAGGTTCGATCGTGCCGGATTGTCTCGCAATGGCCGCGTCGATGGCGATTTGGGCAGCGCGCCCCGCATGCAGCAGTTTGACCTGTGCGCCGGGATTGACCGTCGGTTCCTCGCCGACGATCAACTGCTGGCACAGGGTCGCCGTCACATTGTTGTAGAACGAACGCGCGCACTCCCCGAAAATATGCGGCAAGATCAGATCGGAAAATCCGCCCTTGTTGGCCTCGAGCAAGCTGGCCGCGTTGCGCTTGGATCGACCGTAAGGCGTGTCGCCGCGCGAATGGGTCGAATTAGCATAGACGATGTGGGCGTTGGCGCCGGAAACTTCGACCGCCGCCGCAAGTTTGCGGGAAATGGCTGGATTTGCATCTTCCATTTCCTCGTCGGGGCGCCGGTTGACCCCGGCGAAATGCAGCACCGCATCACAACCGCGCAGGGCTTGCGCCAGTTGCGACACATCGTCGAATTCGCGCCGTCCTAGCAGGACCATTTCATACGGTACCGACTGGCCGCGAAAGCGCGCAGCGCAATTCGCAGCATGGAGGCGGGCGGCGGCGTGCCAGCCCAGCAGTCCATCTGCGCCCGTTACGGCAATCTTCATCTGCGATCAAACTCCACTGGAAGCCCCGAAAGCTATGCCGCAGACGGGTTCCAGGATTGCAGTTCCGCGGCGACTTCCGGCAATGAAAGCAGCAATTCCTTCACCTCGGCAACCGTCATGCGCCTGGTGTTGTGCGAATGATAATCCGCCAGTTCGCTTGCCTGTTCGTGCCCTTCGCTGAAATAGGCTCCGTAGTTGAGATCGCGATTGTCCATCGTAATGCGATAATATTCGCCAAGGTCCTCGCTTGACGCGAGTTCCTGAGCCGTCGCCAGCGTTTCGTACAGCTTTTCACCATGACGCCAGCCAATGACATCGACAGGATGATCCTGACGGCCGAACAACTCCTTCAGCGCGGTCACCAGATCGGCAATCGTCGACGCAGGCGCCTTCTTGATGAAAAGGTCGCCCTGACGCGCATTTGAAAATGCGAAATCGACCAGGCTGACCGAGTCGCGCAGCGGCATCAGGAAGCGGGTCATCTGCGGCGCGGTCACGGTGACCGGCTTGCCGGATTTGATCTGCCGGATAAACAGCGGGATCACCGAGCCGCGAGAATACATGACGTTGCCATAGCGGACGCTGGAAATTGTCGTCTTCGCCTTGGGGCCGATCTCCCGGGCGGCGGCCTGGGCGACCTTTTCCATCATCGCCTTGGAGATTCCCATGGCGTTGATCGGGAACACGGCCTTGTCAGTCGACAGGCAGACAAGGCTGCGCACCTGCGTCGAGATCGCGGTCCTAACGACATTTTCAGAACCGAGCACATTGGTGCGCACCGCCTCGATCGGGAAAAATTCGCAGGACGGGACCTGTTTCAGCGCCGCGGCGTGAAAAACCGCATCGGCGCCGCGCATCGCGCGCTCGACGCTCTCCCGGTCCCGGATGTCGCCGACAAAAAACCGGACACGGCTGTCGCGAATGTCATTGCGCAGCGCATCCTGCTTTTCCTCGTCGCGGCTAAGCACTCTTATTTCAGCGCAATCCGATTGCAGCAGGTTCCGCAGCATTGTCTTGCCAAAAGAACCGGTTCCGCCGGTTATCAGCACAGTATCAGTCGTCACGGATTTGTCCTTCCGCAAGCAATCGCCACTTGAGATATTTGAGTTTTGCGGGCAGCGTCCAGGTCAACCGGCGGTTGCGCGCCGATTTCTCACCACTGGTTCGACAAGCGCGTACACGATCGCGGACAAAAAGCCAATCAAACCGAAAATCGCCAGCACCAGCAATGCTCCTAACGGACCAATTGATCCTACAGTTTCCGGCGTCGTCAGTTCCGAATAGAGCACCCCGGCCCTGTCGAGCGAACGGTCGCGAGCGAGCACAAGCAGATCCTGATAGCTCTTGGTCAACGTAGCAAGTTCCGTCACGGCCTGTTCACGCAGCCCCGCCGGCGCCACGACGCCCTGATCTGGAGCGACCCAGGCAAGCGTCTGCCGCAAACCGGAAATCCGCTCGACCAGTTCCTGTCGGTCGTTCAGCAGCTTTTGCACGTAACCGGCAAAGGAGGCGCGCTCGGCAAGCCCGACGATCTGCCCAAGCGATGTCTCACTGATCTCGATACGATCGCCAGTCAACGGAGGGGATCCATTGGTGCCTGAACTCGTCGTGCCGTCAGGGCTTTTCTGAAGCCGCGCGATATCATCGATCGAACGATCCAGGCCGGAGACGCGGCGCTCGAAATCTGCAATCTGGAGTTCGAGATCACGCATGTATGCGCGTGACATGGCGTCGTTTCCGGTAACGCCATTCACAAACAGAAGATTGAAATAGACGGTCCGGAACCGGCTCAACTGTTCGTTCAGATCCTCCGCGGAAATGCCGCCCGAGGTGACCAGAGAAGCCAACCGGTTGTCCGTGCCGATGATTTCCAATCCTCGCTTGATCGTGTTCAGCCGCGTACTGGCGACGAGCAGACTGGAGGTCGTATCCAGATTTTCTTCCGACAAGGTTATTCCGGCGGACGTCAACTTGGTGTCGGTCAGGATGCGGTATTGCTTGGTGTAAATCTCTTTCCAGACCTGCGGGACCGCGACAGCGATGGCCGCGCCAACATTCTGGCCGACGCCCAGGCCTCGATAATCAACATCGATGCGCAGGCCGCGTCGCGTCGTGTTCGCTAGCTCCGCCTGATATGCCTGGTTCAAGGCGTCGATGTCGGCCTGCGTCAGATTTCTCGCCGAAAGCCTGTCTCGATATTTCTGCGACACGCCGGCCGAAGCCGGATTGTCGTAACCGATGGCGATGTTCTCCCGAAGGTCGTTGCTCTTCAGCCTGAAGTCCTCACCCAATTTCTGTATGATGGCCGAACCAACAAGATCCTCGGGAGAGAAACGCGTCCCGTTCGGATATGACCCGTCCGAGATGCTTTGCAGTGACACGTAGTAGACAATCGAACCGCCGCCGCGCCAATACATCGTCGCAACGACCGCCGTCCCGATCATTAGAGCAAGCGCCGTCGCCGCTACTATGACGCCACGCTTGCGCCAGAGCCTGCGAACAACCGCTCCAACGGAAATCTCCTGACCTTCAAGATCGTCAATCTGCTCGGCGCCCAACGATTCTCCGCCTCTGTCTTGTTTCGTCATCATGCAGTTGACCCGATTCGATCTGTATTCGCCAAGCCGTTGCAACGGATTTGAGGCGGATTGACGGCTGGATCTGAAGCATTGCGTCGTAGCGCGGCCGCCATTTAGCAAACATAGATACGCCTGTCATAGCTTTACTGTGACAGCGTCCCGATTTTGCCGGTGGCAGCTCTACGCTCGAATTCGACATGTCGATGGCCCCCTTCATCCTGTTCACTCGGATCTGGACCCGTGAGCCTCGCAAGCGCATTCAATGCAACCACCACCATGCAAAAATAAGATACTTTGATATCGTGATAAAAACCGATCGCGGTCGCAGAGAATAGCGCGGTGAAGAGGGCGAACGAAATGCCCATGGTTTTCCAAGGCGCCGGCGCGCGCCACGTAACAATGACCGGCGCGACCAAAACCATCAAAAAGGCCAGCAGTCCAATGACGCCTGACGACACAAGTTCGGTCAAATAGGCGTTATGCAGGTGCGTAAAGCGCAGGTAGGCATCGTCTGCCGACTGCTCATTGGCGACCGCCATCATGTTCTGGCGTCCATATCCGAACAGGGGGGATTTCATGGCCGCCTGCCACCCGACCTGCGCCATGTGCTTGCGCATCTCCAGGCTCTGGTCGCCGTCGTCGCTGTGCGAGTCGCTGTAAATCATGTCGACCAGGGCGGCCGAGCGTTGCGCCAATCCCGCGAAAATCGGCGTGTCATCGACCGTCTCGTAGACGATCGCAATGGAGCAGAACGCGAGATATGTCACGATCACCCATTGACGCCAGTTCAATCGGCCAAGGCGCGGCAGCAAAGTCAGGAAAACCAATCCGGCGGTCAATACAAAGTAGACGATAGCGGCGCGGCCGCCGGCCATAGCCAGGCTGATCGCACTACCAGCCAGTCCCGCGGCATAGACCGGCCAGAACCTGCTTTTGCCGAGCACCAGCAAGACGAAGCAGAACAGGCCGGTGGAAGCTGACAGATAGGCCAGGATCTGCGGATTGCCGACAAAGGCTTCGGCTCGGGCTGACGTTCTCGCGCCCAGAAGCGCGGCTGCGCCGACAAGGACGCCGCCCAGGCCGATGCCAAGAGGAATCCAGTCGCGCCAATAGGGTCTGGCTGAAAATCGCAAGACCGGCAAAAGCGGCAGCATGACGATGAAGCCGACATTGCCCTCCATTTCCCAAAGGCCGGCGGACCGGTTGTCGTGCACTTGCGTAGACAGGAGCGACAGGCCGAAATATGCGACAAAAATGCTCGCAACGGCAATCTCGGTTCCGGTCAGCTTTCCAAGACGCCGCCAATCGAACGCCAGAAACACCAATGCGACGATCGCCATTCCGATCGAAACGACAGTCAACGCCGAACCAAATGTCGGCATCAGGCAAAGCGTCGCGCTCGTGAAGATGGCCCACCGCCAGGACACGCTGGCGTCAGAACGATGTATTTTCGTCCAGAAGAAGCGGGAAAGGATATGCATAAGGGCAAATGACCGGTAAAGTTGCAGCTTGTTCGGTCCCGCCCCTCATCGAACCCGACACGCTCCGTCCTACCCGATCCGGCTTGCCGGTCAAAGTATCTTCCGATATTAATCTTACGATCTGGGTCCTCTTGGAAAAATATATTGTATGCAATGGGAGTTCTGGCGCTCCCGGACTCCGGAAACTGAGATGCCGTCGAGAATCGAGTTTCGGCTCCATTGTCACGAGTAGCCGGGTGGTTGGTCACAATGAATAAGCGCGTCGTGTCCCTCAAGCGTCTCGTCGGCGGAGTCCACGATCTGGCGGTGGCCGTCGGCGTGTTTCTCCTCACCTACATTCTCGTTCTCGATGTACCGCGCACTCTCGCCATTCCCGATTTGGGTCTGAGAGTCGGTTTTTTTGCCCTCGCGGCCACGGTCATCTTTGCGGCATTTCGCTTGAACAGCGGCGCTTGGCGCTACGCGTCGCTGTATGACCTGACCGCCATCGTCAAGGCGAGCGTCACGCTTGTCTGCGTCTACGCTGCTGCAAGTTTCCTGCTGAATCGCGGGATGTCGATGCCCCGGTCCGTCCCACCGATCATGGCGGTGTTCCTGATATTTTTCCTGAGCGCGCCGCGCATGGCGTTCCGCATTTTTCGCGACGGGCAACTCGGCCCTATTTACAAGCGGCGGCGCAAGGCGAGCGTCAAGGACCGGTCGGTCCTCCTCTACGGCCTGACCAACCAGGCGGAAACCTTCCTGCGCGCATTGCAGCGCACGCCCGAGTCGCGCGTTCGCGTCGCGGCTATTCTCGACGATCAAGACGCCAACCAGAAGCTCCGCGTGCACGGCGCAAAGGTCATCGGCAAATTGTCCGACCTGAAGGCGATTACGGAACGGCGCAGTCAAGCCGGGCTTCCGATCGACGAACTTGTCGTCGCTCATGAAGGGCTTGCACCCGAACGCCTGTCGCAGATCGTCGAAGCCGCGACCGAAGCCGGCATCGCCGTGAGCGCGCTCCCGAGCATGACCGAACTGCATGAATTCGCCGGTGAGCAGGCGCTTGAACCGAAGCCGATCAAGCTTGCCGACCTGCTTGGCCGGCCCGAAATCCAGATCGATGCGCTCGAGGTCTCGCGTCTGATCAGCGGCAAGAAAGTGCTGATCACCGGCGCCGGCGGCTCGATCGGGTCGGAGCTTGTCCGCCAGGTTTGCGGTTTTGCGCCGCGGCTTTTGTATCTCACCGATATTTCGGAGCATTTTCTCTATACGATCGACATGGAAGTGCGCGAGGCATTTCCGGACCTTCACGTTGAATCGCATGTCGCCGACGTGCGCGACGCCGTGCGCATTTCGACCCTGTTCGAGCGCTGCCGGCCCGACATCGTGTTTCACGCCGCTGCGCTGAAGCAAGTGCCAATGGTCGAGAGCAATGCGGTCGAGGCGATCAAGACGAATGTGCTGGGCACCCAGAACGCTGCCGACGCGGCGCTGGCGAACAAGGCGCGCGCCTTTGTCATGATCTCGACGGACAAGGCGGTCAATCCGACCAACATCATGGGAGCGACGAAGCGTGCGGCGGAAGCCTATTGCCAGATGCTCGACCTGAAATCCGAGCACACGCGTTTCAAGACGGTTCGTTTCGGCAATGTCATCGGCTCCAACGGGTCGGTCGTGCCAAGATTCAAGGAGCAGATCGCGCGCGGCGGACCGGTAACGGTCACCCATCCGGAGATTGTTCGATTTTTCATGACCATTCCGGAAGCGGTTCGTCTGGTCCTCCAGGCCTCCGGCCACGGTCTGCGCGGCGGGTCCGAACGGGGCCGCATCCTGGTGCTCGACATGGGCCAGCCGGTCAAGATCGCCGACCTCGCCAGCAAGATGATCCAGCTTGCGGGCTTCCGCCCCGGCATCGACATCAAGATCGAATATACCGGCCTGCGGCCGGGCGAGAAGCTGTACGAGGAATTGTTCGACGAATCGGAAATCGTTTCGCCGCCGACGAACCACGGTTATTCGATCGCGACGCCGCGCGTAACGAACGACAAGCTGCTGCAAAAGACAATCGCGGAACTGAAGGCGGCGGCACTCGCCTATGACGAGGAGACGGCGATCAAGCTGCTGCTGCACATCGTGCCGGAATATTCAGGCACGCTCCGGGAGACTGTCGCCGGCGACAAGGCGCATCCCGGGGCGGATGTCACGACGTTCAAGCGGCCGTTGGGCGACAAGAACTGACGGCCGGCAGCCTTGTCAGTCGTCTGACCACTCAGCCAGAGCCGCGATCACGCCCTGCAGGTCGGCAAGCCGGCGGATCACGGTTTCGGCGCCCGCTTCAGTCAGTGCGTCGGCATGACCGGGCCATGAATGGGCCGCGCCGGTAAAGCCGATCACGCGCATGCCCGCGGCGCGCGCACCGTTCACGCCATGCACCGAATCCTCGATGACGAAGGTTTTCGGCGGCTCGGCCTGCATCGCTTTCGCCGCGTGCAGATAGATGTCGGGCGTTGGCTTGGGACGAACGTTCGGCGTGTCGATCGCTGAAAAAATATCGCCGCCAAACAGCGGCAGGATGCCGGTCTTGGTCAGCATGATCTCGAGCCTGGCCTTGCTCGAGTTCGAGCACACGCACCGTTTGTAGGGCGTCAGCGCCACCGCCTCGCGGGCGCCGTCGATCGCCTTAACCTCGCGCGCCAGCCGCTTGTCGAGCATCCTCTGCTCATCGTCGATCAGCGACGCCTGCAGCGGGATCGACGCCTCCTTCTCGATCTCCAGCAGGATATTGCGGAAGGTCAAGCCCGCATAGCGTTCGGACAATTCCTCCGGCTCGATCGGAAATCCGGCCTTGGTGATCAGTTCGGCGTCGACACGGGCGGCGATTATCTCCGAATCAACGAGCACACCGTCGCAATCGAAAATGACAAGGTCTGGGGCTGGCATCGGCGGCTCTCGATCTGATTGGGAACGGGCGCAGCCGATAACCGATCGGCGGCCCGAGCGCAAACCGGACCGGCGCTTCATTAAATGTTTACGCGATCGGGTAACCATAACAGCGCGTAAATGTATCCAGTATCGCGAGTATCCAGATGTCCGCAGTTCGTCTCCTCGACGACCTTTCCGAAGCGCCGCAGCGCGCCGAATGGCTCAACACCATCCTCAAGGGGGACTGCGTCGCGGCGCTCGAAAAGCTGCCCGAGAAGTCGGTCGACGTGATATTCGCCGATCCGCCCTACAATCTGCAGCTCGACGGCGATCTGCACCGGCCCGACCAGTCGAAGGTCAAGGCGGTGGACGATCACTGGGACCAGTTCGAGACGTTCGAGGCCTATGACGCCTTCACCCGCGCCTGGCTGCTGGCGGCGCGCCGCGTGCTCAAGCCCAACGGCACCATCTGGGTGATCGGCTCCTACCACAACATCTTCCGCGTCGGCTCAAAGCTGCAGGATCTCGGCTTCTGGATCCTCAACGACGTCATCTGGCGCAAGACCAATCCGATGCCGAATTTCCGCGGCCGCCGCTTCCAGAACGCGCATGAAACGATGATCTGGGCCTCGCGCGACCAGTCCGCCAAGGGCTATACCTTCAACTACGACGCCATGAAGGCGGCGAATGACGATCTGCAGATGCGCAGCGACTGGCTGTTTCCGATCTGCTCGGGCGGCGAACGGCTGAAGGACGGCAACGGCGACAAGGTTCACCCGACGCAAAAGCCCGAGGCGCTTTTGGCGCGCGTCATCCTGTCGTCGTCGAAACCCGGCGACGTCATCCTCGATCCCTTCTTCGGCTCGGGCACCACCGGGGCGGTGGCCAAGCGCCTTGGCCGCAATTTTGTCGGCATCGAACGCGAGCAGGACTATATCGACGCCGCCACCCGCCGCATCGCGGCGGTCGAGCCGCTGGCCGACGCCGACACGATGGTGATGGGCGGCAAGCGCGCCGAGCCGCGCGTCGCCTTCGGCTCGCTGATCGAAGCCGGCCTGATCGCGCCCGGCGCCCGGGTCAGCGACGCCAAGCGCCGCTGGACCGCTTCGGTGCGCGCCGACGGCACCTTGTCGCTCGGCCGTGACGCCGGTTCCATCCATCGCCTTGGCGCAATGGTTCAGGGGCTCGAGGCCTGCAATGGCTGGACCTTCTGGCATGTCGAGGACGCGGGAAAGCTGACGCCGATCGACGCGCTGCGCCGGGTCATCCGCGACCGGCTGGCCGGCGTCGGGGCCTAGAGCGCATTGCCGCTGGGGTAGTTTGATGACAAACTACCCCGATGAAACGTCTTGCCTGCGCAATCCTGCTGTTCGGCTCGTTGGCGACCCAGGCGCGAGCCCAGGCCGACGACGCCCTGTTCAGGGCGATGTCGATGATGGCGACGGGCAGCGGCATGGCCGAGGCGCTGCCGCCAACGATCCAGGACGGCAACTATTTCGACATCCTGGCCTTCGGAGTCGGCGCTTCCGGCAATGTGCTGTCGCCCGGGCCGGGCGGCTGTTCGATCATCCAGACCTCGGTGACGCAGGATCGCGGCAAGTTCGCGCAGGTCGCGGTACAGACATTCGACTTCGCCCGGATCACCGGCGTGCGTTATCTGGGGCCAGACGACGATTTCGCCACCGCGCCGTCGCGCCTGTCGGACGACCCCAAGGCGGACACGATCTCGCTCGACGGAACATCGTGGCAATGCCAGCGCGTCGTTCACATCGATCCGGCGAAACCCCAGTTTGCGCAGTTCTGCGAAAATGGCTGGACGATTCCGCTGATCGGCGATGACGACCGGCGCGCGGCGCGCGAGGCGATCGAACTCATCCGCAGCCGCTGCGCTCCGCAATAGGCCGTCGAGCCTAAGCGATCCCGCGCGCGGCGAGATCAGCCTTGAGGCTTGCGGCCCCCTTGAACAGCACCGCCTGCCAGCCGGCGGCGATGGCGCCCGCGACATTGACGGGCGCATCGTCGATGAACAGGGTCGCCGCCGGATCGAGCCCGAACGTTGCGGCGTGACGGTCGTAGATCGCCCTGTCGGGCTTGATCAGCCCGACTTCGGCGGAAACCGTCACCCCGCGCGGCCGGTCGAGGAAATCCCAGCGACGGCGCGCCTCGGCGAATGTGTCGCCGGCAAAATTGGTCAGCATCGTCACGTCGCGCCCCTGCCCGATCAGGTCGAGCATGATCGCGACGGTATCGTCGTAGGAATGCGGCACCATTTCATGCCAAGTCCGGCGAAAAGCGCGGATATTGGCCTCTTCATCCGGAAATCGGGCGATCAGCAGGTCTTCCGCCTCCCGCCAGCTACGCCCCCGATCCTGCTCGATATTCCAATCGTGGGTGCAGACATTGTCGAAGAACCAGCGGCGGCGCGTATCGTCCGGAATCAGCCGGCGATAGGGAATGTTGGGATCGTAGTGGAGCAGCACCTTGCCGATGTCGAAGACGATGTGACGGATCTGGGTCATTTCTTGCTTTTCGCAGGTTTCGCCTGCCGTTTCGAGCCGCCCGGCAGCGCCGCCTCGATCGCCTTGCGCATCAGGTTCGGCAGCGCCTCGCCGGCAAGGTCCTTCGACCACCAGTTGCCCGGCGGCGGCGGCGCGTCGACATAGCCGCGATAGACTGTCAGCTCCAGTTCGAAATGGGTGAAGACGTGGCTGACCGCGCCAACCGGCTTCCAGAGCGCGCGAAACGGCGCGGCGTCCGCGCCGGTGGCGCCGTCGACGCGCGAGGTCCATCCGGTCGTCGGCACCTCGCTCATGCCCCCGAGCAGGCCCTTTTCCGGCCGCTTGCGCAACAGCACCGCGCCATCGCGGCGAAGCGCAACGAACGCGGCGCCCTTGCGGCGCGGCTTGTCCGCCCTGGGCGGCTTGACGGGAAATCGCTCCGGATCGCCGGCCTTGAGCGCCGCGCAGCCGGCGCGCAACGGACACAACACGCAGGCCGGCCGGCGCGGGGTGCAGATCGTCGCGCCCAGATCCATCATCGCCTGGGCAAAGTCGCCCGGCCTCGACGGGTCGATCCGTTCCGCAACGAACCGCCTGATGTCGGGCTTGGCCTCGGGCAACGGCATCGCAATGGCGGCGACCCGGGTCACCACCCGCTCAACATTGCCGTCGACGACGGGCGCGGCCTCGCCGAACGCGATCGAGGCGATCGCCGCCGCCGTGTAGGGCCCGACGCCGGGCAGTTTCCGCAATTCGGCTTCGGTGGAAGGAAAGACGCCTCCGTGGCTCTCGACCACCGCTTCGGCGCATTTTTTCAGATTGCGCGCCCGCGAATAGTAGCCGAGCCCCGCCCAGGCCTTCATCACGTCGTCGGCGTCGGCGCGGGCCAGCGAACCGACATCGGGCCATTTGTCGAGGAACGCGGCGAAATAGGGTTTGACCGCCTGAACCGTCGTCTGCTGCAGCATGATCTCGGACAGCCAGACGCGATAAGGATCGGGCCGGGCGCCTGCCCTCAACTGCGCCGGCGCCAGCCGCCACGGCAGCTCGCGGTGGTGGCGGTCGTACCAGTCGAGCAGCGCGGCGGCAAAATCCAGCGCGTCGCCTCGATTGGCATGTTGCGATGTCGCTCGATTGTCGGGCAAGGCTGGATTCGTCCGCGTCTTTGACAGGTCATAGCGCGCCGGGTGGAACTTGCAATCCCGCCGCAAAGGCGCGGCGCGGAGCGCCGCTCGAACGTATCATTTGGAAATAATGGCTGATTTGCCAGTGTGCGGAGCAGCGGTTATCACGGCGCGGACCAAATCACTTGCGAGCTTTTCCTGATGAATCTGCCGTTTATCGACCTTGCCGCCCAGCAGGCGCGCATTCGCGACTCGATCGATTCCGCCATCGCGGCGGTGCTCGACGAGGGCCAGTATGTCTCCGGCCGGCAGGTTGTCGAACTCGAAAAGCAGCTGGCGGCGTTTTGCGGCGCAAAGCACTGCCTGACATGCGCCAACGGCACCGATGCGATCCAGCTGGCGCTGATGGCGCTGGGCGTCGGCCAGGGCGATGCGGTGTTCGTGCCCTCCTTCACCTTTGCCGCGACCGCCGAAGTCGCACCGCTGGTGGGCGCGACCCCGGTGTTCGTCGATGTCCTGCCCGACACGTTCAACATGGACCCGCAGAGCCTGAAGCGCGCCATCGCCCATGCGGTTGATCTCGGTCTGCGGCCCGCCTGCGTCATCCCGGTCGACCTGTTCGGCCTGCCGGCGGATTTCGACGAACTGTCGGCGATCGCCCGCGACGCCGGGCTCAAAATCATCGACGACAGCGCCCAGGGATTTGGCGGCACCTACAAGGGCCAGATGACCGGTGTGCTGGCCGACATCACCACGACCTCCTTCTTTCCGGCAAAACCGCTCGGCTGCTATGGCGACGGCGGCGCGATCTTCACCGACAATGACGACTACGCGGCTCTGCTCAATTCGTATCGCGTCCACGGCCAGGGCGTGCACAAATACATCAACGAGCGGATCGGCCTGAACAGCCGTCTCGATACGATCCAGGCCGCCATCCTGCTGGAAAAGCTGAAGCTCTACCCCGGCGAGATCGAGGCGCGCCAGCGCATCGCGACGCGCTATTCCAATGCGCTCGGCAACAAGTTCGAAACACCCTACATGCCCGACGGACTGACCAGCATCTGGGCGCAATACACGCTGAAGACCCGGGACAAGGGGGAGCGTGACGCGCTGCAGGAGCGCGCCAGGAAGGCCGGCGTGCCGACCGTCGTCTATTATCCGATCCCGCTACACCGCCAGACCGCCTACAAGGACTTTCCCGCCGATCCCGCCGGACTGCCGGTCAGCGACGACCTGTCGAACCGGGTGGTGAGCCTGCCGATGCACCCCTATCTGTCCGCCGCCGACCAGGACCGCATCTGCGACGCGATTAGCGGCGGCTGATTGTTGCCAGCGCGGCCGCCCTTCTCTATATGGGCGGCTCTCCGGCGCGTTGGGGCGTCGCCAAGCGGTAAGGCATCGGTTTTTGGTACCGACATTCCCAGGTTCGAATCCTGGCGCCCCAGCCACATTCTCCCGGTCCGCAACACTCAAGATACCGGTCGCAAGTTCGGTCCTGGCGCCGGCTCGCCTGACCGGCCAAAACCCGCTGCCGATGTCCGGGCAGATCGCTTTGTAACAGCATTACTCTTGCCGGCGGCGGCAGTTTGCAGGCAAGCAGGGCCGGTTTCAATTTTGGCGAAAGCGATGCGGTGCAACGGCTGGAACTTGCAATACCTCCACTTGGCCTGACGGTCGCGCTGACCCTGGTCATTGGCGCGGTCGCGCGGCTTCTGCCCGGATTTTCGCTGCCGCTGCCGGCCGGCCTGTCCAGGATCGGCCCCGCCCTCGCCGTCCTCGGCATTGCCGTGTGCCTCGCCGGCGTCGTCGCGTTCAGGATGTCTGGAACCACGGTCGACCCCGTCCATCCGGACAGCGCAAGCCGGATCGTCGACAGCGGAATCTATCGCGTCAGCCGCAACCCGATGTATCTGGGGTTCCTGCTTTTCCTCCTCGGCGCGGCGCTATGGAGCGCCAACTGGATCGCGCTGACCGTCGCCTTGGCTTTCGTTCCCTACATGAACCGGTTCCAGATCGCGCCCGAAGAGCGCATATTGTCGGAGAAGTTCGGCGCCCCCTACCGGACCTACCTGACACGGGTGAGGCGATGGATCTGACGTCAGCATGAACCCCCGGCCGCCAAGATACGCCAGCCCGGTCGGCGATCTGGTCACCGCGCTGATCGACCCCGTGCTCAGGCGCAAGGCCGGGCTGTCGACGGCGCTGATCCAGTCCTGGGACGAGATCGTCGGCGCGCGGCTGAGCACACGCTGCCGGCCGGAACGAATCGCCTGGCCGCGCCGGACGGGCGACGACGACCCGTTCGAGCCGGCAACGCTGATCATCGCCTGCGAGGGGTCGGCGGCGCTGCACCTGCAACACGAGACCGGCGAGGTCATCGGCCGGATCAACAGCTTTCTCGGCTTCGCCGCCATCGGCCATATCCGCATCGTGCAGAAGCCGATGGTGAGCCTGTCGCCGCCGCGGCGCGAGCCGCCGAAACCGACGCAGGCGCAAAAGGACCGCGTCGCTGGCATCGTCCAGGCCGTCGACGACGGCGACCTGCGGGCGTCGCTCGAGCGTCTCGGCGGATCGATCGCAGCCAAACGGGCGGCCCGAAACGGTCCCGGCCAGCCGAAATAGCATGTTCGTGAACGGACCGGCGAAGAAACGATTAGGCGGCCGGCAAATATTGCCATAATTGGACGCATAACGCTCAGCAACGCGCCATCGCGCGACTGTTCCAGCCCGCGCGCAAGCGCGACCCGATAGTGCCCGCGCAACTGCGCGACCCGATAGAGAAGGTGCCTTATGATCAAGTCCATGCGTCGCCGAGACGTCGTCCTGTCGATGGGAGCGGTTTCTGCCGCCGCCTTGCTCGCCGCGTGCAGCCAGGAGGAGAAAAAGCCGGCCGCCGACGCCACGCCGGCGGCGCCTGCGACCCCCGCCACCGAGGCCGCTCCGGCGAAGCCGGCGGTTGCAGCGCCCGCGGCGCAGGGCAAGGTGGACGTCGCCAAGTTGATGGCCCCGGGCACCCTGCCCGACCAGGTGATGGGAAAGGCCGACGCCCCGGTGACGATCGTCGAATACGCCTCGCTGACCTGTTCGCACTGCCGCGACTTCCACGAGGCGTCGCTGCCGGAGATCAAGGCCAAATATATCGACACCGGCAAGGCCCGGCTGATCTTGCGCGAGTTCCCGTTCGATCCGCGTGCGGAAGCCGGTTTCATGCTCGCGCGCTGCTCGAAAGACCGCTATTTTCCGATGACCGACGTGCTGTTCAAGCAGCAGGATAGCTGGGCGCGGGCCGACGATGCGCAGGCTGCGCTGCTGCAGATCTCGAAATTGGCCGGTTTTACACAGGAGAGCTTCACCGCATGCTTGACGGACCAGAAACTTCTGGACGACATCAGGGCGGTGCGGGAACGAGGAAACAAGGAATTCGGCGTCGACGCCACGCCGACCTTCTTCATTAACGGCAACAAATATGCAGGCGCCCTGTCGGCCGCTGAAATGTCGGCCATCATTGACGGCATGCTCTGACGCCCAAGCGGGCGTCGGTTTTGCCGCGCCTGCCGCAAGCCGAAGCGGGGAGACCGCCTGATGCGCTTTTCCCGCCTGCGTCTGCTCGGCTTCAAATCCTTTGTCGAACCGTCCGAGTTCGTCATCGAAAGCGGCCTGACCGGCGTCGTCGGCCCCAACGGCTGCGGCAAGTCCAACCTTGTCGAGGCGCTTCGCTGGGTGATGGGCGAGAGCTCGTACAAGAACATGCGCGCGTCCGGCATGGACGACGTGATCTTTTCCGGCTCCGCCACCCGGCCGTCTCGCAACACGGCGGAAGTGACGCTGTTCCTCGACAATTCCGACCGCAGCGCGCCGGCGGCCTACAATGACGCCGACGAATTGCAGGTGTCGCGCCGCATCGAGCGCGAGGCCGGCTCCAACTACCGCATCAATGGCAAGGAAGCCCGCGCCAAGGACGTGCAACTGCTGTTCGCCGACCAGTCGACCGGCGCGCGCTCGCCGTCGATGGTGGGACAGGGCCGCATCGGCGAGCTGATCCAGTCAAAACCGCAGGCGCGCCGGGCGCTGCTGGAAGAAGCCGCCGGCATTTCCGGCCTGCATTCGCGCCGCCACGAGGCGGAGCTGAGGCTGCGCGCCGCCGAACAGAATCTCGAGCGGCTGGAAGACGTGGTCGGCGAACTGGAAAGCCAGATCGAGAGCCTGAAACGCCAGGCCCGCCAGGCGTCGCGCTTCAAGGCGCTGTCGGCCGACATCCGCCAGGCCGAGGCGATGCTGCTGCACCTGCGCTGGACGCTGGCCAAGGCCCAGGAGGCGGAAGCGCAGTCGGCGCTGTCGGCGGCGACCGTGCTGGTCGCCGAACGCGCCGCCGCCCAGATCGAGGCGGCGAAGAGCCAGGCGGTCGGCGCCCACCATCTGCCGGCGCTGCGCGAGGCCGAGGCCAAGGCGGCGGCCGCGCTGCAAAGGCTGACCATCGCGCGCGGACAGGTGGAGGAAGAGGCGGCGCGGCTGAGGGCGCGCCATTTCGAACTGGAAAAGCGTATCGCCCATCTCGACGCCGACATCGCCCGCGAGGAGCAGATGGTGCGCGACAATGCCGAGACGCTGAAACGCCTGGCCGACGAGGAGACGACGCTGCAGGGCGAAGACGAGGGATCGGCCGAGCGCGAACTTTCGGCCCGCGCATCTCACGAGGAAGCGGCCAACCGGCTTGCCCTGTCGGAAGGGGCGCTGTCGACACTGACCTCCGAACGGGCCGAGGCGGCGGCGCAGCGCACCCAGGCCGAACGCAATCTGCGCGACGGCGAGGAGCGCCGCCTGCGGCTGCAGCAGCAGATCGCCCAGGCCGACCGCGACCTCGCCGAGATCAACGCGAGACTGGCCGGCTTGCCAGACCCGGCGCAGAAGCGGCTGCTGGTGGACGCCGCGGCCGAACAGGTCGCCGAGGGCGAAAAGGCGACGCTTGCGGCCGAACGCGCCGGCGAGGCCGCGCGCGCCCGCGAAACCGCCAGCCGTCCCGCGCTCCAGGCGGCGCGCGCCGAATTGCAGCGCATCGAGACCGAGGCGCGGACGCTGGCGAAAATGCTCAACGCCCAGTCGGGCGGGCTGTTTCCCGCCGTGGTCGACCAGATCCGCGTCGACAAGGGCTACGAGACGGCGCTTGGCGCGGCGCTCGGCGACGATCTCGACGCCGCGCTCGACCGCGCCGCGCCGGTGCACTGGGCCGACACCGGCGCCCATGACGGCGACCCGGCGCTGCCCGGGAGCGTTCGTTCGCTCGCCGACGTGGCGCGCGCGCCGCAACAGCTCGCCCGCCGCCTGGCGCAGGTCGGCATCGTCGAGGCGGCCGACGGCCCCCGCCTGCAAAAGGACCTGAAGACCGGCCAGCGGCTGGTGACCCGCGACGGGGCGCTGTGGCGCTGGGACGGGCTGACGGCCAGCGCCGATGCGCCGACGGCGTCGGCGCTGCGTCTGGCGCAAAAAAACCGCCTCGCCGAACTCGAAACCGAAGCGCGCGACGCGACGGTGACGCTGCGCGCGGCGGAAGCCGCCC
>Ga0209793_1000620_pt1 | contig 35926 bp, 39 predicted proteins | sample EBPBio122009_DNA_FD_185863 | JGI IMG/M metagenome (GOLD analysis project Ga0209793, IMG submission 185863) | Wastewater treatment Type I Accumulibacter community from EBPR Bioreactor in Madison, WI, USA - Reactor 1_2/2/2009_ DNA (SPAdes) (version 2) | ecosystem: Engineered > Bioreactor > EBPR >... | reverse complement strand
GCTCAACTACATCAAGGGCACTGGCACCTCGATCCTGCTGATCGAGCACGACATGTCGGTGGTCATGCAGATTTCCGACCACGTGGTTGTGCTCGAATACGGCCGCAAGATTTCCGACGGCGATCCGGCGCATGTGAAGAGCGATCCGAAGGTCATCGCCGCCTATCTTGGCGTTGATGACGAGGAGATCAGCGACGTGCTGGTCGAGGTCGGCGACGGCCATGTCATAGAGCAACTCGACGGCACGCCCGATCCCGAACACGGGCCGTCGCCGTCATCGTCGATGATGGCGGGTCTGGTCATGGACACGATCGAACACCCTGACGAGGGCCTGGTTTCGGTCTCGGACGGCGCATACAAGGCGGACTGGATCAAGCCGTCGACCAAGCCCGCCGCGGCCAAACCCGCCGCCAGGAAGACGACCAAGCGCGCCGCCGCAAAGCCCGCGCCCAAGGCGGCGAAGCTGGTCGACGCGCCTGCCGCCAAACCGGCGGCGAAGGCCGGAGCCAAGCCGGCTCCTGGCGCCGCCAAACCCGTCGCAGCCGCCAAGCCGGACGATCTGACGCTGATCAAGGGCATCGGCCCGGTCAACGCGCGCAAGCTGCGCGATCACGGCGTGACGACGTTCGCCCAGATCGCGGCGTGGAAACGTGCCGACATCGTCAACGCTGAAAAATATCTCGAGTTCGACGGTCGCATCGACCGGGAGGACTGGAAGGGTCAGGCCAGGCAGCTTGCCACCGGCAAGGGCGCGGCCGCCAAGAAGGGAGGGCGCGGCTGATGCAGGCGCAACCGCTGCTCTCGGTCGAGGGCGTTGAAACCTATTACGGCAATATCCGCGCGCTGAGCGGCGTGACGCTGGAGGTCAATCGCGGCGAGATCGTCGCGCTGATCGGCGCCAACGGCGCCGGCAAGTCGACCCTGATGATGACGATCTTCGGCGCGCCGCGCGCCAAGGTTGGAAAGATCGTGTTCGACGGCGTCGACATCTCGGCGATGCCGAGCCACGAGATCGCCCGGCTGCGCATCGCCCAGTCGCCGGAAGGCCGTCGCATTTTCCCGCGCATGAGCGTGAACGAAAACCTGCAGATGGGCGCGAGCCTCGACAATCTGAAGTATTTCGACGAGGACGTCGAAAAGGTGTTCGCGCTTTTCCCGCGCCTCAAGGAACGCATCGCCCAGCGCGCCGGCACCTTGTCGGGCGGCGAGCAGCAGATGTTGTCGATCGGCCGCGCGCTGATGGCGCGGCCCAAGCTGCTGCTGCTCGACGAGCCGTCGCTCGGCCTTGCGCCACTGATCGTCAAGCAGATCTTCGAGGCCATCAAGCTGCTGAACAAGGAGGAGGGGCTGACCGTGTTCCTGGTCGAGCAGAACGCTTTCGGCGCGCTGCGGCTGGCGACGCGCGGCTATGTGATGGTCAACGGCAACATCACCATGTCCGGATCGGGCGCCGACCTGCTCGCCAATCCGGAGGTGCGCGCAGCCTATCTCGAAGGCGGCAGGCACTGACGGCGGACAGGGAGGAGATTTCGATGCACGGCATTCTCTACGAAGAGGCCAACGTTCTGCAGTTCGCCTTCGTCACCGTCATCCTTGGCGGCTGGGCGGCCTGGATGACCGGCAGGGCCTGCGCCCAGACCTGGCGGCCGATCTTGTCGCTGGTGGGCTTCCTGTTGCTGCTCGGCGTCGCCGTGCGGTTCATCCATCACGCGCTGTTCGATGGCACGATGTTCACGCTGCAATATTACGCCGTCGACACCATCATACTCTTGGCGCTCGGCTTTCTCGGCTACCGCTATACCCGGACCAAGCAAATGGTCACGCAATACAGCTGGCTCTATGAACAGACATCTCCTCTCGGCTGGAAGGAGAAGTAAAAGCCGGTCCCGCACGTTCACCATTGCGCCTGATTCATACGAATCGGCGTGACAAGTGCTGGAAAATCGGCAAAGTGCGCATTCTGCGATTATAGGTGGGCATCGCAAGAAGAAGCAGTTTCCACTGCCTGCCTTTGAATGATGGGAGCATCTCGATGAAGAAATCTCTGTTGTCCGCCGTTGCCATGACCGCGGTTCTCGCGTTCTCGGGCAGCGCCTGGGCGGACATCCTGATCGGCGTCGCCGGCCCGATCACCGGCCCGAACGCAGCGTTTGGCGCTCAGCTCCAGAAAGGCGCCGAGCAGGCCGCTGCCGACATCAATGCCGCTGGCGGCATCAATGGCGAGAAGATCAAGATCGTGATCGGCGACGACGTCTCCGATCCGACCCAGGGCGTTTCGGTTGCGAACAAGTTCGTCGCCGACGGCGTCAAGTTCGTGGTCGGCCACTTCAACTCGGGCGTCTCGATCCCGGCGTCGGAAGTCTATGCCGAAAACGGCATCATGGAGATCACGCCCGCCTCGACCAACCCGAAATACACCGAGCGCGGTCTGTGGAACACGTTCCGCACCTGCGGCCGTGACGACCAGCAGGGCAAGGTCGCCGGCGACTACATCGCCGCTCACTTCAAGGACGGCAAGGTCGCCATCATCCATGACAAGACGCCTTACGGCCAGGGCCTCGCCGACGAGACCAAGAAGGCTGCCAACGCCGCCGGCGTGACGGAAGTCATGTATGAAGGCATCAACATCGGCGACAAGGACTTCGCGGCCCTGATCGCCAAGATGAAGGAAGCCGGCGTGACGGTTGTCTACTACGGCGGCCTGCACACCGAAGCCGGCCTGATGATGCGCCAGCTGGCCGACCAGGGCCTGAAGGCGACCTTCATGTCGGGCGACGGCATCGTCTCGAACGAGCTCGCCTCGATCGCCGGCGACGCTGTCAACGGCACGCTGATGACGTTCGCTCCGGATCCGCGCAAGAACCCGGCCTCGGCCGACCTCGTCAAGAAGTTCCGCGACGGCGGCTTCGAGCCGGAAGCCTACACGCTGTATTCCTACGCTGCCGTGCAGGTGATCGCCGGCGCCGCCGCCAAGGCCGGCAACAACGACCCTCAGAAGGTCGCCGAAGCCACCAAGGCGCAGGGCCCGTTCGCGACCGCGATCGGCGAACTCAGCTTCGACGCCAAGGGCGACATCACCCGTCCGGACTACGTGATGTACACGTGGAAGAAGGGTGACGACGGCAAGTACACCTACATCGAAAACTAAGACCGGCTTTTCCGGTTCTGCGAACGCCCGGCGGGAGACCGCCGGGCGTTCTTGTTTGGCGCCGGCGCCGCATTCGACGGCGCTCTGCCATAAATGTTTGCACTGCACAAAAAACACGCTACACAGCCGGTATCCGACATTGTGACGCCTGAGGTTGCCGCGTGCCCATCAAGAAGATCCTCGTCGCAAACCGTTCAGAAATCGCAATCCGGGTGTTCCGGGCGGCCAACGAGCTCGGTATCAAAACCGTGGCGATCTGGGCCGAAGAGGACAAATATTCGCTGCACCGGTTCAAGGCCGACGAGAGCTACCAGGTCGGGCGCGGCCCGTGGCTCGCCAAGGATATGGGGCCGATCGAAGCCTATCTGTCGATCGAGGAGATCATCCGCGTCGCCAAACTGTCGGGCGCGGACGCCATCCACCCCGGCTACGGCCTGTTGTCGGAAAGCCCGGAATTCGCCGAGGCCTGCGCCGAAAACAACATAACCTTCATTGGCCCGAAGCCCGAGACGATGCGGCGGCTGGGCAACAAGGTCGCGGCGCGCAACCTCGCCATCGAGGTGGGGGTGCCGGTGATCCCGGCCACCGATCCGCTGCCCGACGATCCGGCCGAGATCAAAAGGCTCGCCGCCGAAATCGGATACCCGCTGATGCTGAAGGCGTCATGGGGCGGCGGCGGCCGAGGCATGCGCGCGATCCGCGCCGAGGCCGACCTGCTGCGCGAGGTGATGGAGGGCAAGCGCGAGGCCAAGGCGGCGTTCGGCAAGGACGAGGTCTATCTGGAAAAGCTGATCGAGCGCGCCCGCCATGTCGAGGTGCAGGTGCTCGGCGATACGCATGGCAATGCCGTGCATCTGTTCGAGCGCGACTGCTCGATCCAGCGCCGCAACCAGAAGGTCGTCGAGCGGGCTCCCGCGCCCTACCTCTCCACCGCGCTGCGCGAGGAACTGTGCGGCTATGCGCTGACGCTGGCGCGCGAAACCAGCTATGTCGGCGCCGGCACCGTCGAGTTCCTGCAGGACGCCGACAGCGGTAAATTCTATTTCATCGAGGTCAATCCGCGCATCCAGGTCGAGCACACCGTCACCGAACAGGTGACCGGCATCGACATCGTCAAGGCGCAGATCCACATCCTCGACGGTTTTGCCATCGGCGCGCCGGAATCGGGCGTTCCGGCGCAACAGGACATCCGGCTTAACGGCCACGCGCTGCAGTGCCGCATCACCACGGAAGACCCCGAGCAGAATTTCATCCCGGACTACGGCCGCATCACCGCCTATCGCGGCGCGACCGGCTTCGGCATCCGGCTCGATGGCGGCACCGCCTATTCGGGTGCGGTCATCACCCGCTTTTACGATCCGCTGCTGGAAAAGGTCACCGCCTGGGCGCCGAGCCCGGCCGAAGCCATCGCGCGGATGGACCGGGCGCTGCGCGAGTTCCGCATCCGCGGCGTCGCCACCAACCTGACCTTCCTTGAGGCGATCATCGGCCACCCGTCGTTCAAGAACAATTCCTACACCACCAAGTTCATCGACACGACGCCGGAGCTGTTCGCCCAGGTCAAGCGGCAGGATCGCGCGACCAAGCTCCTGAACTATCTCGCCGACGTCTCGGTCAACGGCCACCCGGAAGCGCGTGGCCGGCCGACGCCGAAAGCGGACGCGGCGGCGCCGGTGGTGCCGTGGTTCACCGGGAAGATCCCGGACGGAACCCGCCAGAAGCTCGACGAGCTCGGGCCGGAGGGTTTTGCCAAATGGATGCGGGCTCAACCGCAGGTGCTGATCACCGACACGACGATGCGCGACGGTCACCAGTCGCTACTGGCGACACGGATGCGCTCCTACGACATCGCCAGGATCGCCGGCACCTACGCGCGCGCCCTGCCGCAACTGCTGTCGCTGGAATGCTGGGGCGGAGCGACGTTCGACGTGTCGATGCGCTTCCTCACCGAAGATCCATGGGAGCGGCTGGACAAGGTGCGCAACGCCGCGCCGAACCTGCTGCTGCAAATGCTGCTGCGCGGCGCAAACGGCGTCGGCTACACCAACTATCCCGACAATGTCGTGCAGCATTTCGTCGCCCAGGCGGCGGCCGGCGGCGTCGACCTGTTCCGCGTCTTCGACTGCCTCAACTGGGTCGAGAACATGCGCGTCGCCATGGATGCGGTGGGGGCGCAGGGAAAACTGTGCGAAGCCGCGATGTGCTACACCGGCGACCTGCTCGATCCCGACCGGTCGAAATACGACCTGAAATATTATGTCGGCCTGGCCGGGGAGCTGGAGCGCGCGGGCGCCCACATCATCGCGGTCAAGGACATGGCCGGCCTGCTCAAGCCCAACGCGGCGCGAGCGCTGTTCAAGGCGCTGCGCGAGGCGACCGATCTGCCGCTGCATTTCCATACCCATGACACGTCGGGCCTGTCGGCGGCGACCGTGCTGGCGGCGGTCGACAGCGGCGTCGATGCGGTCGACGCGGCGATGGACGCGTTTTCCGGCGGCACCTCGCAGCCTTGTCTCGGCTCGATCGTCGAGGCGCTGCGCGGCTCGGAGCGCGATCCGGCGCTAGATCCGGAGTGGATCCGCCGCATCTCGTTCTACTGGGAAGCGGTGCGCAACCAGTATGCGGCGTTTGAGAGCGATCTGAAGGGGCCGGCGTCGGAAGTCTACCTGCATGAAATGCCGGGCGGCCAGTTCACCAATCTCAAGGAGCAGGCGCGCTCGCTGGGGCTGGAAACCCGCTGGCACGAGGTGGCGCGCACCTATCACGACGCCAACCTGATGTTCGGCGACATCGTCAAGGTGACGCCGTCGTCCAAGGTTGTCGGCGACATGGCGCTGATGATGGTCAGCCAGGATCTCACCGTCGCCGATGTCGAGAACCCGGCCAGGGACATCGCCTTCCCGGACTCGGTCGTGTCGATGCTGCGCGGCGATCTCGGCCAGCCGCCCGGCGGATGGCCGGAAGGTTTGCAGGCCAAGGCGCTGAAGGGCGAAAAGCCGTACGCGGTCAGGCCCGGCTCGCTGCTGAAGGCAGCCGACCTCGCCGCGGCGCGCAAGGAGGCGCAGACCAGGGTCGGCCGCAAGCTCTCCGAGTTCGAGTTCGCCTCCTACCTGATGTATCCGAAAGTGTTTGGCGACTTCGCCGCCGCGCTCGAGACCTATGGTCCGGTCACGGTGCTGCCGACGCCGACCTATTTCTACGGCATGAAGGCCGAGGACGAGGTGTTCGTCGACATCGAGAAGGGCAAGACGCTGGTGATCCGCTGCCTCGCCATCGGCGACGCCGACGACAAGGGCATGGTCACGGTGTTTTTCGAGCTGAACGGCCAGCCGCGGCGCATCAAGGTGCCCGACCGGGCGCATGGCGCGGCCGGCGGCAAGGCGCGGCGCAAGGCCGAGGCCGGCAACGAGGCGCATCTGGGCGCGCCGATGCCCGGCGTCATCTCGTCGGTCGCGGTGTCGGCGGGCCAGGCGGTGAAGGCCGGCGACATCCTGCTGTCGATCGAGGCGATGAAGATGGAGACCGCGCTGCACGCCGAGCGCGACGGGACCATCGCCGAGGTGCTGGTCGCCAAGGGCGAGCAGATCGACGCCAAGGATCTGCTGATCGTCTACGGCTGACCGGAGCGGCCGCATGAACGCGCTCGAGACCGCAATGGAGATTTTCGATCCGGGCTCCTGGTTCGGCGCGCTGACGCTCGCCGCCGTGATGGCGCTGATCGGTCTGGTGCTGTCGTCGGGGGTAAGGCGCATGTTGCGCGCCGTCTTGCAGCATGACCGCACCGATCATGTCGACCCGATCACACTGTCGTTCCTCAGTCATCTTGGCGTGCTGGCGCTGTGGATCCTGATCGTAACGCTCTACGCCCATGTCGTGCCGGCGCTCAACCGGCTGGGCTCGACTATGCTGGCGGGCGTCGGGCTGATGTCGATCATCATCGGTTTCGCGGCGCAGACGACGCTCGGCAATCTCGTCGCCGGCCTCAGCTTGGTCCTCTACAGACCATTCAGGCGCGGCGATCGGCTGCAGGTCGCGGCGCCGACACAGGCCGAGTTCGATGTCGGCACGGTCGAAGACATCACGCTCGGCTTCACCGTGCTGCGCGCCGACGACGGGCGCGAGATCATCATCGCCAACGGAACCATGGCGCAGCAAACCATCATCAAGTTGGTCCCCGCCCCCAAGCAGGGGTCGTGAGGAATGATCCCCTGGGTCGAACTCGACAGCGCCGCGACGCCGGACGGCCAGACGCTGCGGCTCAAACGGCGCGGGACCGAGTATTCCATCATGCTCGGAACCAACGAGCTGATGAACAGCCGGCTGTCAGGCTCGGAAGAAGCGCTTGCGCAACTGTCGATCGCGCGGCTGAAGGCGGCCGCGCCAAATATCCTGGTCGGCGGCCTCGGCATGGGGTTCACGCTGCGCGCCGCACTGGCGGCGCTGGGGCCAAACGCACAGGTCACCGTGGCGGAACTGATTCCGGCGGTCGTTGGCTGGGCGCGCGGGCCGATGGCGGAGGTCTTTGCCGGCTGCCTCGAGGATGCGCGCGTCACCGTGCGCGACGCCGATGTCGCCGCCCTGATCGGTCCGGCCGGGTCGATCTGGGACGCGATCCTGCTCGATGTCGACAACGGCCCGGACGGGCTGACTGTCGACACCAATGACGGGCTCTATTCGCTCGCCGGACTGCACAAGGCGCGCGAGGCGCTTCGGCCCGGCGGCGTGCTGGCGGTCTGGTCGTCGGGGCCGGATGCGGGGTTTTCGCGGCGGCTGGCGTCGGCGGGTTTTTCGGTCGAGCAGGTCAATACCCGCGCCCGCGGCAAGCGCGGCGCGCGCCATGTTGTCTGGCTGGCGACCAGAGTGAGATAACACTGGCCCAAACGCCGGCTGACGCTGTCCGGTTGAACGTTCCAGCCTAATCCCTCTACGAGGCCGGAATGCAGCATGTCGCCCGCACCCCGATCTCCGGCCGCGCCCGCCTCGTGGTCGCGGCGATGTTTTTCGCCAACGGCTTCATCCTCGGCGGCTGGGCGCCGCAGGTGCCGCTGTTCCTGACCCGGCTCGACATCAGCGAAACCACGCTTGGCCTGCTGCTTGCCGGCTTCGGGCTCGGGGCGCTGATCGCCATGCCGACGGCAGGCTGGTTCATCGCCCGTCACGGCTCGCGCGCCACGCTCCAGGTCGTGGCGATCGCCTGTGCGCCGGCGCTGCTGCTTGTCGTCGCCGCGCCAAATCTGGCTACGGCGGCTGTCGCCTTTGTCGCCTTCGGCGCGGTGTTCGGCGGCATGGACGTGTCGATGAACGCCAATGCGGTGGCGGTCGAGCGGCGGCTCGGGCGGGCGATCATGTCGTCGTCGCACGGCTTCTGGAGCCTCGGCGGTTTTGCCGGCGGCGCGACTGGCGGGTTCCTGATCAAAATCGCCGGGCCAATCGGCCACGCCGCAATCGTCAGCGCGATCGCGCTAATGCTGGTGCTGTCGGCGTTGCCGCGCCTGATCGACGAGGACCCGCCCGAACCGGAACGCAAGCCGGCGTCCGGCCTGCCGCGCGGCCTCACCATCTATCTGCTCGGCGTCGCCGCGCTGTTTGCGATGATCCCGGAAGGGGCGGTGGTCGACTGGGGCGCGCTGTTCCTCTCGACCGAACTTGGCGCGTCGCTGACGGTGGCCGGATTCGCTTATGCGGCGTTTGCGGGGACGATGGCGGCGATGCGGTTCGCCGGCGACGGCGTTCGCGATCGTTTCGGCGGCGTCACGACGTTGCGCTGGTCGGCGGTCGTCGCGTCGCTCGCCATGCTCGGCGCGGCGTTCGCTCCCAATGCGCCCGTCGCCATCGGCTGCTTCGCGCTGGCCGGCGTCGGCATTGCCAACATCGTGCCGGTGATCTTTTCGGCCGCCGGCAACCAGCCCGGCATGGCGGCTGGCGTCGGCATGAGCGTCGTCACCTCGATGGGTTATTCGGGCATTCTCGTCGCGCCGTCGGCGATGGGATATGTCGGCGAGCGGATCGGCTTTGCGCCGGTCTTCGCCGGCATGGGCGTCCTGCTGGCGGTGGTCGCCATGCTCGGCGGCTTTGCCCGGGCGGCGGATCGCAAACAGCCGGCCGGCGGCCGGTTGCGCGTACCAGAAGATTCTATCGACGCGAACCGGCGCGACCGATATTGAACCTAGCAGACTGCATCCGAAGGGAGGACTGGCATGCGATCGATAATTGTAGCGGCAACCCTTGCTGCGGCGACGCTGCCCGCGGCTTCCGCGGACGCAGAGAACGGAGCAAGGTTCTTCAATCGCTGCAAGGCGTGTCATGTCGCCGACGCGGCGACCAACAAGGTCGGCCCGAGCCTGTTCGGCGTCATGGGCCGCAAGGCCGGGTCGGTCGAAGGTTTTCAGTATTCCGCCGCGATGAAGGCCAAGGGCGCTGAAGGCCTGGTGTGGGACGCCGCCTCGCTCAAGAGTTATCTGATGGCTCCCCGGGAATTCATCCCGGGCAACAAGATGGCGTTTGGCGGCGTCCAGAACGAAACCGACGTCGACGATCTGATCGCCTGGTTCGAAAGCCTGCCGAAACCGTAAGGCCGGCAGGCCGACCTGGCCCGGCCGAAGCCGGACCGGCCGGCACGGTCAGAGGCCCTCGCGGCCCTCGGCGCCGATATAGGCGATGCGCAGCATGTTGGTCGCGCCGGGCGTTCCCAGCGGCACGCCGGCGGTGATGATCACCCGGTCGCCAAGATTGGCGAAACCCTCATCATGGGCGATACGGCAGGCGCGTGCGACCATGTCGTCGAGGTCTTTCGCGTCCTCGGTGACGACGCAATGCTGGCCCCACACCAGCGACAGGCGACGCGCCGTCGCCAACACGGGCGACAGGGCGATGATCGGAACCTGCGGCCGCTCGCGCGCGGTGCGCAGGCCGGTCGCGCCCGACGAGGTGTAGTTGACGATCGCCGACAGTTTCAGGGTCTCGCCGATCTGCCGCGACGCCGCCGAAATGGCGTCAGCGCCGGTCGGCTCAGGCTCGCTGCGCTGGGCGTTGATGATGCCGGGATAGAGCGGGTCGCGCTCGACCTTCTCTGCGATGCGGCTCATGGTCGCCACCGCCTCGATCGGATACTGGCCGGCGGCCGATTCGGCCGACAGCATGATCGCGTCCGCGCCTTCGAACACCGCGATCGACACGTCCGACACCTCGGCGCGGGTCGGCACCGGCGCGGAAATCATCGATTCGAGCATCTGGGTGGCGACGACGACCGGCTTGCCGGCGCGCCGGGCGGCGCGGGTGATCTGTTTCTGGATACCGGGAACGGCCTCGAGCGGCATCTCGACGCCGAGGTCGCCGCGCGCCACCATCAGCGCGTCGGACAGTTCGATGATCTCGGGCAGCCGGGCGACAGCCTGCGGCTTCTCGATCTTCGACATCAGCGCGGCGCGGCCGCGCGCGATCTTGCGCACCTCCGCGAGGTCTTCCGGCCGCTGGATGAAGGACAGCGCCACCCAGTCGACGCCGGTGGCGAGCACCGCGTCCAGGTCCTTGCGGTCCTTCTCGGTCAGCGCCCCGACCGGCAGTTCGGTGTCGGGCAGGCTGACGCCCTTTTTGTTGGAGATCGAGGTGCCGGACACGACGCGGGTGACGATCGACCTGCCGTCGGTCTTTTCGGCCAGCAACGCCAGCCGGCCATCGTCGATCAGCAAGCGGTCGCCGGGCTTCACCGCCGTCAGGATTTCGGGATGCGGCAGGTAGACACGGGTCGCGTCGCCCGGCGCGGGGTTGTCATCGAGGGTGAACGTGGCGCCTGGCGTCAGCTCCTCCTTGCCGTTGGCGAACAGGCCGACGCGCAGTTTCGGACCCTGCAGGTCGGCGAGGATGCCGATCGGGCGTCCGACCTTCTTCTCGACCGAGCGGATGCGTGCGACCAGCGTGCGCATCAGTTCGTGGTCGGTGTGGCTCATATTGATGCGGAACACGTCGGCGCCCGCTTCAAACAGTTTCTGGATCATCGCCTCGTCCGATGAAACCGGACCGAGGGTTGCGAGGATCTTGACCTTGCGGCTGCGTCTCATTGGGTTCCTTGCGGTGTCGGCGATACGGGCGGAACCGGCGGCGTCCGGCCGGCGTCCGGCGCGGGGGCGCCGTCGGTCAGTTCAACCATCCAGCTCGACTGCCCGCCCGTATCGTATTCCTGGAAACCGGCGCGCTGGAAGCCGCGACGAAGGCAGTCGCTGACGCCGGAGATTTTGAATTCCTTCTCGGCCACGCACATGTTGATGGGGCCGTCCCAGCGACCGCCGCGTTCGGCGTCTTCCGCGTAGAGGTAATAATAGCGCGAGGCAAGCGGTCCCTCGATCAGCGTCTTGCAGGTCGAGGCGTCGACATGCCACCAGCCCTCGGTGACCCAGCCGGCTGCGGCGCGATAGCCGATCGAAACGCCGACAAGGCTCTGCGTGGCGTTGCAGACGCGGAAATCGGCATGCGCCAGCGACGGCGCGGCCAGCCAGCCGCCAGCAGCGACCGCCGCAAACAGGGCGGTGGCGCGGATCGCCGCGGCGGCCTTGTCGACCAGCATCTTGAGGCCTTTCAACCCTGTCGTCATATGCGCTGTTTTGTGCAAACTGGCAGCCTGTGTCAACGCGCGCGGCGGCATCGCCTTGATGATCCCTGTGCAGATGGCTGTTGCCGCCCCGATCCTGTTGCGGTTAATGCCTTCAACGCCTCGTGGAACGCCAGCATGACCGCAGCCGCATTGTTTGAACCCTTCGAGATCGTCGACGGCGCCCGGGCCGGCAAAATGCTGATCGTCGCCGACCACGCCAAGCGCGACATGCCGGACGAATATGGCAGGCTTGGGCTGCCGCCGGCGGAATTCGACCGACACATCGCCTATGACATCGGCGTCGAAATGGTGACGCGCAGACTGTGCGAACTGACCGGCGCTCCGGCGGTGCTTGGCGGCTTTTCGCGGCTGCTGATCGACCCCAATCGCGGTGAGGACGACCCGACCCTGATTCGCCAGATCTATGACGGGGCGGTGGTGCCCGGCAACTATCCGATGTCGGAGGCCGAGCGCGAGCGGCGGCTGGACAGCTATTTCAGGCCCTACCACGACGCCGTCGGCGCGATGATGGCGTCGGTGGCCGAACGGTCCGGCTGCGCGCCCTTCATCGTCTCGGTGCATTCGTTCACGCCGTCGATGCAGGGCCGGCCGAGGCCCTGGCAGGTGGGTATCCTGTGGGACTCGGACGACCGTGCCGTGCGGCCGATGATCCGGATGCTGTCGGCCGACGCGGCGCTGACGGTCGGCGACAACGAGCCCTATGACGGCGCGCTGCGCGGCGACACGATGTTCCGCCACGCCATCGTCAACGGCTATGCCCATGTGCTGATCGAGATCCGGCAAGACCTGATCGGCGACCGGGCCGGCGCCGATGAATGGGCGGCGCGGCTGGCGCCGATGCTTGACGAGATCAACGCCGATCCCGATATCCATGTCGTCAGGCAATACGGTTCCCGCACAGGACCGGTTTGAGGAGGCGGACAATGGCCGAACTCACCCCGCAACAGCAGCGCGACTACGAAGCGGCGGCGTTTCGCCGGCTGCTGCAGCATCTGCGCGAGCGCAGCGACGTGCAGAACATCGACCTGATGAACCTGGCCGGCTTCTGCCGCAACTGCCTGTCCAACTGGTATCGCGACGCGGCCGGCGCCGACGGCGTCGACCTGTCGAAGGAGCAGTCGCGCGAGATCGTCTACGGCATGCCCTATGCCGAGTGGCAGGCGAGACACCAGACCGAGGCATCGGACGCGCAAAAGCAGGCTTTTGACCGGAACCGGCCCCGCGACCACTGACACTGTCGGCTTGACCGAACGGCCGCGCTGGGGCATCGCAGGCCCTGGTCTCGCATTGCGAGTCGCATCCATCAACGCTGCGGGAGCTCATCATGGCTGACAACGATTCACCTACCTCCGCCACCGTCGCCGCCGGCCAGCTCCGCGCGATCATCGAGCGCATCGAACGGCTGGAAGAGGACAAGCAGGCGATCGCCGACGACATCAAGGACGTCTACGCGGAAGCCAAGGGCACGGGTTTCGACACCAAGGCGATCCGCACCATCGTGCGGCTGCGCAAGAAGGACCAGGCCGAGCGCGAGGAAGAAGAAAGCGTGCTCGACCTCTACAAGGCTGCGCTCGGCATGGCCTGACGCTATTGCGGCGGAAACCGCGCCAGCAGGTCGCGCGTCAGCTGCGCGATCACGTCGGCGTTCCGTTCGGCGCGGGGCGCCGTCACCGCGAATTCGCCGCGCACACCCCCGGGACGTTGGCTGAGCACCACAATGCGGTCGGCGAGCTCGACGGCTTCGGCGATGTTGTGGGTGACCATCAGCGCGCAGGTCGGCCGGCTCTGCCACACCTTCATCAGCAGGCGGCGCATCCGCGCCGCGGTGGCGTCGTCCAGCGACACGAACGGTTCGTCCAGCACCAGCAGCGACGGCTCGACGGCGAAGGCGCGGGCGATCGCGACGCGCCGCGCCAGCCCGAGCGACAGTTCGTTCGGAAACATCGCCTCCATGCCGGCAAGGCCGAGATCGGCCAAGAGCGCCGCCACGTCCGCGCCGCCGTCGTCGCCGAGCGCCAGCCGGACATTGTCGCCGACGCTGCGCCAGGGCAGCAGCCGCGGCTCCTGGAACACCGCCGCCATGCGGCCGGGCGGGCGGGTCACGGCGCCTTGAAACTCGCCGTCAAGGCCAAGCACGATGCGCAGCGTCGTGGTCTTGCCGCAGCCGGACGGGCCGACCAGGCAAACGAATTCGGCGCTGTCGGCCTCGAACGCGACGCCGCGAACCGCCTCCAGCGCGCCGCCGTCGGCGGTGCGAAAAACCTTTCGGGCGATGTCGACCTTGAGGCGGGCGGCGTCAGACATTGGATTTGCGCCACCTCGTCGCCGTCCGCTCGTACGGTTGCACCAGCAGCGTCTCGACCGCCAGCATCACCACGACGAAGGCCAGCGACCAGGCGATGATGGCGCGTACGTCGAAGAACTGGAACGCGGTGTAGATCTGGAAGCCGACGCCGTTGGAGCGGCCGAGCAGTTCCACCACCAGCACGATCTTCCAGACCAGCGACACGCCGGACCGGCTGGCGGCGGCGAGATAGGGTTGCAGCTGCGGGATAACGACGTGGCGCAGCGTCTTGCAGCGGCCGAAGCGGAAGACGCGGGCCATTTCGGAATAGGCCGGGTCGAGCGCCCGCGCGCCCTCGCGCATCGTCACCACGACATTGGGGATCTTTGTGAAGGCGACGGCGCCGATGGCGGCGGCCTCCGACAGGCCGAACCAGATATAGGCGAGGACGATGACGACCAGCGCCGGCAGGTTGAGGAACAGCACCACCCACGGCCCGAACAGCCGGTCGGCTGCCGGGTTGACGCCGAGCGCCACGCCGACGACCGATCCGACCAGCATGGCGACGGCGAAGGAGACGACGACGCGCGCCAGGGTCGCGCCGAGGTCGAACCAGAGCTCGCCCGATGCGGCCAGCTGGCCGAGATAGGCGAAGACCGGGACGGGCCCGGGAAAGATGCGCGGGTCGGCGAACTGCGCGCCGGCATGCCAGGCGGCCAGCAGCAGGCCGATGGACGTGGCGAGATAGGCAAGCTCCCGCGATCCGCCGCGCTTGCTACTTGCCATCGGTCAGAACGGACCAGTAGGTCCCCGGCGGCAGCGCCGTCGCCTTGCCGACCAGCTTCTCGCCGCCAAGGCCGGCCAGCACCCGGAACAGGGTCTCGGCGTCGGCCTCTTCTTCCCTTGGCGTGCGTGCGGGAATGCCGTCACGATAGCGGTCGCGCAAAGTCTGCAGCGCCTTGCCCTCATCCTTGACGACGCCGTCGGCGTGCAGCCGGTCCCATTCGGCGTCGGACGATTTCAGCAGTTCCTTGGCGTCGCGTGACGCCGCGAGGAAGCCGAGCACCGCCTCGCGATGCCGGTTCGCCCAGCCTTCGTGGAAGACATAGCCCAGCGTCGACACCTGGCCCGCGGCGCCGAGCGCCGCCGCGGCGTCGTCGCCGCCGACCAGCTTGCGGAAACCATCGGCCTCGAGCCGGGCGTTGAAGTGCCAGAAGTTCAGCGCCGCGTCGAACTCGCCCTGCTTCAGCTTCTCGGCCAGCAGCGGCGGCGCGCCGTAGGACACCTCGTTGGCGGCGAGCAGGTCGAGGCCGGCCTGCTTCCTGGCCAGTCCCTGCAGCAGCAGCCAGCTCTTGTCGAGCGGGCCGCCGGCGACGGCGAGCTTGATTCCCTTGAGGTCGGCGATCGAGGTGATCGGCGAGGCCGCCTTCACCATGATGCCGCCGGTAGACGAGGAATAGGGCGCAAACGTCATGTCGTCGCCGTCGGCGCGCTGGCGCGCCACCTCGATCCAGTCGGTGACGATGATGTCGACATTACCGGAGCGGAAGGCGACGCCCGATGCGTCCTCGCCGGCGAACGGCGTCACCTGGACGGTCACGCCGCGCCTGGCGTCGAGCCTGTTCCTGAGGATGGTGTCGATCTCCCAGTTGACCGTGCCGAACTTGAGAACGCCGACCCGGATGGTCTCGGCGGCCTGCGCGGCGGCGGCCGCGCCGAGCGCCGCCGCCAACGCCAGTGCCATCAATCTTGCGCGCATGGTCGGTCTCCTCGCATCGGGGCGCGGTTGGGTCGCCGTCATCCCGGGCCCAAGACGCGCCGGGTCGACTTGGATTTTGGTCCGGATGCGGCTTGCCCCGCCTGGACCTATAGTCTGAACGGTGGCGGAGCGTCCAATGATGAAACGGGGGATTTTGGCCGCAGCCGGCCTGCTGCGCACCGCCGGCGCGCGCCTGCGGCGGCCGGGACCTGAACGGCGCGCGCCGACGCGGCCTGCGCCGGAGGCCGGCGGGCCGTGAAGAGGACGGGCGAAGCGGGCATTCAGGACGTGTCGGGGTAAGGCGCGCCGAGGCCGGGGAGATTGCGGGGGAACGCCGGTTTGTCGGCGCGGAAGAACGTGGCGATGCGGGCGGCGATGGTTTGCAAGGCCCGCTCGCGCTCGGCCGGGGCGAGCTGGTCGATCAGACAGACCAGGGTCTGCAGCGTGCGCGCCAGTTCGGCGAGCGCCTCGGCAAGTTGCATCAGATCGTCGACGGCGTCGGCCGAGCCTGAAAATTCGAGATCGGACAGATCGGCGTGAAGATCGAGGTCATAAGCGACGCCGGCGACGAGGTTTTTGGCGGGCGACAGAGCGAGCGCGAGGATCCAGCACACGGCGCGGCGAACGATGCGCGAGCGGTTGGTGGAGCGGCAGGCCAGTTGCGACAGTGAAAACAGCATGGCGACGATGCGCTGAAGCATCTGCATTTGCCGATCGTCGCCACCCTCCCTGTCCATGCGTGTCTCCGTGTTTGGTGGAGGGTATTGTCGGGGAACAATTTGGGGTGGGGATAGAAATTGCGATGATTTTTTGCAGGCCCTCCCGGGACGTCATTCCTGGGCTTGTCCCGGGAATCTGCTGCTTGTCAGTAACCCTTTGGACCGGCGCGTTTTTCGACCATCCTGACGGCAGACCCCCGGGACAAGCCCGAGGGTGACGGTGCGATCTTGATGGAACCGACCCCCCTCTGTCCTGCCGGACATCTCCCCCTCAAGGGGGGAGATCGGCTGTCATCGCGGCTTTCGCCAATCGCCGACGTTTCAGAACAGGCGGCGTCGTTCAAGCTGCCAATCTCCCCCTCCCTTTATTTGAGGGGGAGATGTCCGGCAGGACAGAGGGGGGTCGATGCAGAACCGGCTGGACGGCGATGTCGGAACCGACGCCGCCCAAATCCCGACCGTCGCGGCGCTGGATTCCGGGTTCCGCTGCGCGGCCCCTGAATGACGGCAAGGCCGAACGCTTCATCCAAACCTCGCTGCGCGAATGGATCTATGCCGAAGCCTATGCCTTGTCCTCGCAGCGAACCGCTGCCATGCCGGCCTGGCTATACGACTACAACACCCAAAGGCCTTACTCCGCGCTCGGCGGAAAACCGCCAATCTCAAAACTCACGGACAACGCCTGTGGAAATGACATCTACTGCATCGGTCCGAAAATCGGAATCGATTTTCGCAAGCACGATGCAGCAGATTCAAAGTGTTAGCGCGTCCTTTGCGCGTCCAATCGGACGCGCGGCGCTCTAGTCGAACTCGGCATAGGCGGACGCGACCGCCTCATAGGTCTGCCGGGTTGGATCGGGCTGGGTCAGCGCGATCACCTGGGCGGCGTCGGCGCGCGTCAGGTTGGCGACGAATGCGATCAGCTGCGCCTGGTCGTCGGCTTGCGCCGGCGCCTGCTCAGCCGGTGCGGGCCGGCTCTCGGCCGCGGCCGTCTGCCGGACCGGCGTCCAGTTCGAATTGCTGATCTGGCTGATCATTTCAGGCCCCGTCGCGGATCACAACGCCAGGCACGATACAGGACAGTTGTGACGATCGGCTTCCGGCGATCGTTACAATTTGACCGATCGCGACAGTTTTCGCCGCGCCGGTCCAGACCGTTTCATGGCTAGCTGGAAACACTCTGCCGGCGATGGTTCGGGCCAAGGTCGAGGGGTTTCGCGCAGGTCGGGCTGGCGGCCCGGCCCACCGATCAAACCCCGCTGCTGCGCAGTGGGAGAAGTTTGATCGGCAGGAAATATTTGTCTGTCGAATTGCGAATGGCAATTCGACGGGCAGGGTTTCCGTTTGGCGGACGGCCGGTTCGTCGAGCCGATTGGCCGATGAACCACATCGACCTGCCCGTCTCTCCTGCCGGATCGCCTCGCCAAACGAGAAACAGAGTGATTCCATCTAACCATGAAACGGTCTAAGGCCTATCCGACCCCGGATCCGCATCGATGTCGCCTGACCCGTCCGCCGAAACCCAGCCGCGTTTCATCGCCTTCAGCCATTCGGCGTTCGCGCGATATTGGGCGGCGCGGTTCCTCACCACCTTCGCCACCCAGATCGTCTCGGTCGCCGTCGGCTGGCAGATCTACGACCTGACGCGCGATCCGTTCGATCTCGGTCTGGTCGGCATCATCCAGTTTGCGCCGGCGCTGCTGCTGGTTCTGGTCACCGGCTCGGTGGCCGACCGGTTCGGGCGCAGGCTGATCATGGCGCTGGCCGCGACGATCGAGGGTCTGTGCGCGGCGACGCTGCTCTACCTGACCTGGCGCGGCCTGACCGGCGTGGGCGAAGTGTTCGCCGTGCTGTTCATGTTCGGCGTCGCCCGCGCCTTCTTCGGGCCGGCCTCGGCGTCGCTGGTCGCCAATCTGGTGCCGCCGGAACATTTCGCCAATGCGGTGGCCTGGAACTCGTCGGCCTGGCAGACGGCGACCATCGTCGGACCTGTCGCCGGCGGCCTGCTCTACGGCGTCTCGGCGCTGGCCGCCTATGGCGTCGCCACCGCCTTCATGGCGGCGGCGGCGCTGCTGGTGCTGTCGATCCCGAAACCGTCGCAGAAGTCGGAGACCGAGCGTGCGTCGATCCAGACGATCTTTGCCGGCTTCCGCTACATCTGGTCGGAAAAGATCGTGCTCGGCGCGATCTCGCTCGACCTATTCGCGGTGCTGCTGTCGGGCGCCGTGGCGCTGCTGCCGGTCTACGCCCGCGACATCCTCGACCTGGGGCCGTGGGGGCTCGGCCTGCTGCGCGCCGCGCCGGGCGTCGGCGCGATCGCGGTGGCGCTGTGGCTGACCAGCCACCCGATCCGCGACCATGCCGGCTTGGTCATGCTGTTCTTCGTCGCCATGTTCGGCGCGTTCACGGTCGTCTTCGGCGCGTCGACCGTTCCCTGGCTGTCGATCACGGCGCTGGCGCTGATGGGCGCGTTCGACATGGTGTCGGTCTATATCCGCGAAACGCTGATCCAGCTGTGGACGCCCGACCGGGTGCGTGGCCGGGTCAATGCGGTGAACATGGTGTTCGTCGGCGCGTCGAACGAACTGGGCGAATTCCGCGCCGGCACGATGGCGGCGCTGATCGGAACGGTCCCGGCGGTGGTGATCGGCGGCGTCGGCGCTGTCGGCGTGGCGGGCCTGTGGGCGTTCCTGTTCCCGGCGCTGCGAAAGGTGAGGCGGCTCAACGGACGGGTGTAGGGCGCCCGCTCGCAATCGCGGTCAGGCGGCGCTCTCAATCCTGATCTCCACATGCAACCCGGCCGCAGCGGCCATGTTGACCAGCCCGTCAAGGCTGAAGAGATCGATCTTACCTCGTTTCAGATCGGAAATCCGCGGCTGCGTGACGCCGAATATCGCGGCGGCCTTGGCTTGGCTTAATCCGGCTCGGGCGATGTGGTCCTGCAGTTCGCGCATCAGGGCCGCCCGCAATTTCAGGTTCTCGGCTTGTGCCGGGATGTCTTCAATGGCGTTCCACACACTGTCGAAACGGCTTTCACTCATAGCCCGAGCTCCCTCGCAAGTTCCCGATCGCGTTTGATGGCGATTTCCACATCAGGCCTCGATGTCCTTTGCGTCTTCTTCATGAAACAGTGCAGCACATAGATCGCATCGGAGAATTTGGCGACGTAGATGATCCGAAACGCTCCGGCGGCGTCTCTGATCCTGATTTCCTGCGCCCCGCTGCCGATCGAAGGCATCGCTTTCCAGTCGTCCGGTTGCCGGCCGTGCTGCAACTGGTCGATCTGATAGCCGGCCTGGCGCCGCGCCGTATCGGGGAAAGCGCGAAGATCGGCAAGCGCAGAGCCTCTGAATTCGACCGGCCTGGGCATTGCCCGAATATACAAGATTTTGTATGGAAATCAACCTCGTCGAACCGCGCCCGATACCGCCGGGACAAGGAAGGGGTCGACAAAACGCCTCCCCGGTTGTCCGGAGAGGCGCTGGCGTTTCAGAAATTGAGCTGCCTCAGGCCGCCTTGGCCTTGGGCTTGAGCAGGCCGCGCTCGATCATCAGCTCGGCGATCTGCACCGCGTTCAGCGCCGCGCCCTTGCGCAGATTGTCCGAGACGATCCACAGATTGAGGCCGTTCTCGACGGTGGCGTCCTCGCGGATGCGCGACACATAGGTGGCGTCTTCGCCCGCACTTTCGACCGGGGTGACGTAGCCGCCGTTCTCACGCTTGTCGACGACCAGCACGCCCGGCGCCTCGCGCAGGATGTCGCGCGCCTCGTCGGCGGTGATCTCGCGTTCGAACTCGAGATTGACCGCCTCGGAATGGCCGATGAACACCGGCACGCGCACGCAGGTTGCGGTCACCTTGATCTTGGGGTCGAGCATCTTCTTGGTCTCGGCGACCATCTTCCACTCTTCCTTGGTATAACCATCCTCCATAAATACGTCGATGTGCGGGATGACGTTGAAGGCGATGCGCTTGGTGAACTTCCTGGTTTCGACCGGATCGGCGACGAACACCGCCCGCGTCTGCGCGAACAGTTCGTCCATGCCTTCCTTGCCGGCGCCCGACACCGACTGATAGGTCGAGACGACGATGCGCTTGATCGTCGCCGCGTCATGCAGCGGCTTCAGCGCCACCAGCATCTGCGCGGTCGAGCAGTTCGGATTGGCGACGATGTTCTTGCGGGAGTAGCCGGCGATGGCGTCGGGGTTCACCTCCGGCACGACCAGCGGCACGTCGGCGTCGTAGCGCCAGGCGCTGGAATTGTCGATGACGACGCAGCCCTGCTTGCCGATCCTGGGCGACCATTCCTTCGACACCGAGCCGCCGGCCGACATCAGGCAGATGTCGGTGTCGGAGAAATCGTAATTGTCGAGCGCCTTCACCTTCAGCGTCTTGTCGCCATAGGACACTTCGGTGCCGGCCGAGCGGCGCGAGGCCAGCGGCACGACCTCGTCGGCGGGAAAGCCGCGTTCCTCGAGAATGTTCAGCATTTCCCGGCCCACATTGCCCGTGGCGCCGACGATCGCTACCTTGAAACCCATAATCTCATCTCCTGTCCCCTCCGCTCCTCGGTCGAACCCGCTTCCGTGCGGCTTCGTCCTGTCCGCCCCAGGGCCGGACCCGGAGGGGGATAAGCTGGCCAGGGGAACCTACACCGTGGTGGTGGTTTTTTTGGCCGTGGTTTTGGTGGAACGGGCGCGCATGCCGACGCTGCCGGCCGAAAGGCCGGCGAAGTCGACTGCCAGGAATGCGAGCAGCAGGCCGCGCATGGAAAGCTCCGTATCGGCGCGGCATATGACGGAGAACAGCCGATGAGTCAATGACGCCCTTTCGCCAAGGCGGAACGCCCCGGCTGCGTTCCGTCGAAAAAGTCGCAATTGCGCTTGTCTTGCCGGACGCGACGATGTTACACCGCCGGCTACCGACAGGGGTGCTCCGAAAAGCCGGAGCTGAGATGAAGGCGGCACGCCTTCGGACCCTCAAGCTGATCTGGGTAATGCCAGCGGAGCGAGGCGATAGATGTTTTCCGGCGCGCAGATTTCATTGTATCCGATGACCGACGATTTTGTCGGCGTCATCCTCAAGGCCATTGAGGCGCTCGACCCCTACCGGGACGATCTGCGCATCGAGACCGACGATCTGTCGACCCTGATCGTCGGGCCGCCGGACATCCTGTTCCCCGCGATGCGCGACCTTTTTGTCAGCGCCGCCAGGACCGGCCGCCACTGCGTGCTGTCCGCGGCCGTGTCGCGCGGATGCCCCGGCGAACCCGACGACCCGATCTGCAGGCCAGATCCGGCGACCCTCGATCAAAACCCCCTGCCCGAGCGGATCGCCGCAGCCCGCGACGCCGTCGCCGCGTCCCGCCCCACCGGACAGCTGGTCGCCGCCCAGTTCTCGCTCTATCCGCTTGGCGGCGGCCACCACATGGACGAGATCTGGGGTTGCATCGACTTCCTCAAACAGTCGGGCGTCTTCGACCGGTCGAAGAATTTCTGCACCAAGCTGCGTGGCGACGCCGGCCCGGTGTTTGCGACCCTGGCGGAAGCCTTTCTGCGCTTCGGCTCGTCCAACGGCCATGTCGCGCTCGACATGACCGTCTCGGCCAACAGCCCGTCGCCGGCGCGCTAGGCGCCCTTCTGCTCGCCCGATGCCGTCAACGGCGTATTCTCACAACAAGGAACCGACCCATGACGTCCCGCAACTGGACTTTGCGCGAACTGCTGATCGTCGCCGTGCTTGGCGCTGTGTTTGGCGTGCTCTACCTCGCCTGGGTGCAGGTCTGGCTGGTCGCGCAGGCGATTTTCGGCGCCATCACCATGGACGTGGTGATGGGCTTCTGGTTCATCGTCTCGATCATCGCCGCCGCGATGGTGCGCAAGCCGGGGGCGGCCCTGCTGTCGGAGCTGCTGGCGGCGGCCACCCAGGTCCTGCTCGGCAGTCCGGCGGGTCTCTTGCTGCTGGTCACCGGGCTGGTGCAGGGCGCCGGCGCCGAGGCGGTGTTCGCCGCCACGCGCTGGCGCAACTACAGCCTGCCGGTGCTGATGCTGGCCGGCGTCGGCGCGGCGGTGGCGTCCTACGCCTACACATGGATCCGCTTCGACTATGGCGCACTCGCCCCCGGCCTGCTGGTGGCGATGTTTGTGCTGCGCTGCGCCTCCGGCGCGCTGCTGGGCGGCCTTCTGGGCCATTCCATCACCGAGGCGCTCTACAGGACCGGCGTCCTCAATGGCCTGGGCATCGACCGTGACAAGCGTCTTGCCCCGGCCTGAACCGGCGGCCGAGTGGCGCGGCGTTTCCGTCGCCTACCCGCATCAGCGCCGCCCGGTCCTCGACGCCGTCGATCTGGCGCTCGGGCGCGGCGAAAGGCTGCTGCTGCTCGGCCCCTCCGGTTGCGGCAAGTCGACCCTGCTGGCGACGCTGACCGGTCTCGTCCCGATATCGGTCGAGGCCAGTGTCGAAGGCGACATCATGATCGACGCCGTCGATGTGACGACGCGCGGCGCGGCGGACTGGGCGAGCCATGTCGCCTTCCTGTTCCAGGATGCGGAGCAGACGCTGTGCGGCATGACGGTCGCCGACGAGATCGGCTTCGCGCTGGAAAACCGGGCGGCGCCGGAAGGTGAAATCCGACGCGCCATCGACGCGGCGATGTCGGCGCTCGACCTGCCGCCGGGCTGGCGCGGCCGGTGGACCGCGACGCTGTCGGGCGGCGAAAGGCAACTGGTGGCGATCGCCGCCGCGCAGGCGCAGGCCGCGCCGATGCTGGTCGCGGACGAGCCATCGGCCAATCTGGCGCCGGAGGCCGCGCAAAGGCTGAGGCGCGTGATCCGGCGCCATCGCGGTTCCGTGCTGCTGGTCGACCACCGGCTCGACCGACTGGTCGACCTGGTCGACCGGATCGTGCTGCTCGACCGGGACGGCAGGCTGGCGGCGAAGGGCGCGCCGCGCGATTTCTTTCGCACCCACGCCTCCAGCCTCGAAGCCAACGGCGTCTGGCGGCCGCTGGCGGCGCGCCTCGACGAGGAGCTTGCTCGAAACGGCGTCGCGCTGGCCAAGCCGCCGCTGACGCTGGACGAACTGCTGCGGCAATTGCCGGACATTCCCGCCAGCCGGCGCGCGACCGCACACGACATTCTCAACCGCTTTGCAAAGGCCCAGACCGCGCCGCCGCAGGACAACAGCGGCGACGTCCTGGTCGAGCTTCAAAACGCCGCCTGCGCGCCGCTGTTCGGCCCGGTCGTGCTGCCGGACGCATCCGTATCGGTCCGCGCCGGCGAGCTTGTCGCGATCCTTGGACGCAACGGCGCCGGCAAGTCGACCCTGGCGATGACGCTGGCCGGGCTGCTGCGGCCCAGGCGCGGCCGCCGGATTGGCGACCCGGCCGGCGTCAGCTTCCAGAACCCCGAAAACCAGTTCACCGGCGGCTCTGTCGCCGACGAACTGGCGCAGGCGACCGCATCCTGTCCCGGCGCGGCGCCGTCCTGCGAAGAGCTTCTGGCGCATTGGGGGCTGCAAGGGCTTGAACGCCGCCATCCGTTCGAACTGTCGCATGGCCAGAAGCGGCGGCTGGCGCTGGCGACCCTGACCGCGGGCGACCGCTGGCCATGGCTGGTGCTCGACGAACCGACGGCGGGGCTGGATTTCGCCAATACCGAAACCCTCGTCGGGCATATCCGCGCGCTGGCGGCGCACGGCGCGGCGATCGTCATCGTCACCCACGACGTCGATTTCGCCTTCAGGGTCTGCCACCGCGCCATCGTGGTTGATTCCGGTTCGATCGCCTTTGACGGGCCGATGCCGGCGCTGGCGCGCGACACCGATCTGCTGCGGCGGGCCGGCCTCGAAGAACCGTCGATCGGCCCGCTGCTCAGCTGGCTCGAGCTTGAACCGCAATGCTGAGCGCGTTTCATCCCTTGCCCAAGCTGGTCGTTTGCCTGGTCTGGCTGGCGGCGTCGATCGCGATGTTCGACGCCGGCTTCCAGCTTGCGGTGATCGCGACCGTCGCGCTGTTGCTGATCGTCGCCGAACGGCGGTCGCCGCTGCTGGTGATCGGCCTGATGATCCCGTTCGCGCTGTTCGGCTTCGGCTTCTTCACCACCAGCGTGCTGTTTCGCCAGGACAGCGACTTCGCCCTGCAGATGGCGCGCGAGACGCCGCTGCACGGCGAGGCCGTATCGGCCGGAACAGTGCTTTTCCTGCGCGCCATCGCCTGCGGCATGGTCTCGGCCGCCTTTGTGCTGACCACTGACCCGGCCGGGCTGCTCAAGGCGCTGATGGCGAACTGGCGGCTGCCGCCGCGCGTCGCCTTTGCGCTGTTTTCGGTGATGCAGCTGTTGCCCGATCTCGCGCGCGAGGCGCAGCAGGTCAGGCTCGCCAGGGCGATGAAGCGCGGCCGGCTGCCGCGCCGCCTGGTCGGGCCGGTGGAGATGTGGTCGCTGGTCATTCCGCTGCTTGCGTTTGCGATACGCCGCGCCGGCAGGGCGGCGATCGCGATGGAGGCGAAGGGCCTCAGGCCGTCGGGCCGGCGCACCATTGTCGGCGCGCCGCAATGGCGATCGGGCGACGCCGTGCGGGCCGGCGGCGCGCTGGCGCTGCTGGCCAGCCTGATCGCCTTGACCCTGTGACCCGCCAACGGCCGACGCCGCCAGCGAGCGCGACAAATCGCCCATCCGCCAACAAAGCCGCGCCGGCGCTCTGTCCCCGCCGCAATCGTGTCCCATCTTGGCGCCCAAGACAGGCGGTGCGCTTTTGGAGGCAGGCATGAAATCGGCCACGGTGTTTTCGATAGCGACGGCCGTCGGCTTGTCGATCTTCTCCGTCATCGCCGGGTTCGCACATCATGACCGGGCCATCGGCGAGGTCCATATCGATGACGCGCAGGCGCTTGGCGGTCTCGCCGCCGCGCCCGCCGCCGGGCGCGTCACCGTTGGCGACACGCCGGACGCTCCCGGTCCGGGCGCATCGCCCGCCCGTACCAACTGAGCCGCCCGGCGCTTGCCTTGGCCGACGCTTCGTCGCAGGTTGCGCCCCGATCAAAGCATGAGGCGCGCGTGAAAATCCTGGTCATCAATTGCGGCAGTTCCAGCCTGAAGCTTGGCGTCTTCGACGTCGCCGGCCAATCGCTCGAACTGCTGAAGGCGACGTTCGACAGGTTCGACGGCCGTGGATGCAGCTGGAAGATCGCCGCCGGCGGCGAGACGACCCAGGGCGTTGCGCCCTATGGCGACATCGACGCCGCGATCGCGGCGCTGCCGGAACTGTTGGCCGAGCGCGGCCTGGCCGATTTCGACGCGGTCGGCCACCGGGTGGTGCATGGCGGCGAAAAGTTCCGCGCCACGACCCTGCTCGACGACGCCGTGCTGGCCGAGATCGAGACGCTGACGCCGCTGGCGCCGCTACACATTCCCGCCAATCTCGACGCCATCCGCGCCGCCCGCAAGACCTGGCCCGGCGCGCCGCAGGTCGCCGTCTTCGACACCGCGTTCCACCAGACCAATCCGGCGCGCGCCACCACCTATGCCGTGCCGGCCGAATGGCGCAAGGCCGGGCTGCGGCGCTTCGGCTTTCACGGCACCTCGCACAAATATGTCGCCGGCCGCATCGCCGAGGAGATCGGCCAGCCGGTGACCGCGCTCAAGATCGTTTCGCTGCATCTGGGCAACGGCGCGTCGGCCTGCGCCGTCAGTCTCGGCCGCAGCATGGACAGTTCGATGGGGCTGACCCCGCTCGAGGGTCTGGTGATGGGCACCCGTTCCGGCGACGTCGACCCCGGCCTGTTCGGTTTCCTGTCGCGCCAGCTCGGCCTGACGATCGACGCGATCGAGAACAGGCTCAACAATGACAGCGGGCTGCAGGGCCTGACCGGCGCCTCCGACATGCGCGACATCGAAGCGCGCGCCGCGGCCGGCGACGCCGACGCCCAGCTGGCGATCAATGTCTACGCCTATCGCGCCCGCAAATATCTCGGCGCCTATGCCGCCGCGATGGGCGGGCTCGACGCAGTCGTCTTCACCGGCGGCATCGGCGAAAACTCGCCGTCGATGCGGCGGCGCATCTGCGACGGTCTCGACTTCATGGGGCTGGCGCTCGACCTCGACCTGAACCAGTCGGTCGACCTTGCCAATCGCGCCGCGCCGCAGATCCAGGCCTATGGCTCGAAGGTGCGCGTGTTTGTCACCGAGACCGCCGAGGCGCTGATGATCGCCCGCGAGACGGCCGAGCTTGTCGGCAAGACGGCGAGGCCGCCGCGCGCCATTCCGGTCGCCGTGTCGGCGCGCCATGTGCATCTGTCGCGCCAGTCCTGCGATGCGCTGTTCGGCGAAGGCTATGAACTGAAGCCGGCGAGGCCGCTGCGCCAGCCCGGCCAGTGGGCGGCCGAGGAACGCGTTGCGCTGGAGGGGCCGAAGGGCCGGATCGAGCGCGTCGCCATCCTTGGCCCCTTACGCAAGCGCACCCAGATCGAGGTGTCGCGCACCGATTCCTTTACGCTCGGCATCGACGCGCCGGTGCGCGAATCTGGCAGTCTCGACGGCACGCCCAAGGTGCGCATCATCGGCCCCAATGGACCGATGGACACCGACGGGCTGATCATCGCCGCCCGCCACATCCACACCAACCCCGCCGATGCGGCGCGGCTGGGCCTCGAGGACGGCGAGATGGTCGACGTCCATATCGGCGATCCCGAGCGCGGGCTGGTGTTCGGGCGCACGCTGATCCGCGTCGGCCCAAATTCATTCACCGAGATGCACATCGACACCGACGAGGCCAACGCCGCCGACATCCGCGCCGACGTCGACGGCGACATCGTCGCCGAGGATCAGGAGACGGCGCATATCGGCGGGTAACCTGTCGGGTCGTCTATTTGAACAGCATCAGGCTGACCGCCATCATCGCCATGCCGGAGACGATGCCGTAGACGGTTTCGTGCCCGTGCGCGTAGCGCCTCGCGGCGGGCAGCAGCTCGTCGAGCGCCAGAAACACCATCGCTCCGGCCAGAATGCCAAACACCGCGCCGAAGACATTGGCCGACAGGAACGGCGCCAGGATGAGATAGCCGATGACGGCGCCGACCGGCTCGGCGAGGCCGGATGCGACCGTCGCCCAGATCGCTTTTGCCTTGGACTGCGTCGCGTAATACACCGGCACCGCGATCGACACGCCTTCCGGGATGTTGTGGATGGCGATGGCCAGCGCCAGCGCCAGGCCGACGCTCGGGTCTTCCAGCGTCGCGAAGAACGTCGCCAGGCCCTCCGGCAGATTGTGGCCGGTGATCGCCAGCGCCGCCATCAGCCCGACCCGCTTCAGCGCCTTTTCGTGATGGTGATGGACCATGGTGACATTGGCCACCGGCCTGTCGGGATCATCGGCGATCTTCTCCACCGCCTCGCTGTCGATCGAGGCGTGCGGATTGGCGACCAGCCTGTCGATCAGCACCAGCAGCCCGACGCCGACGAAGAACCACAGCGTCGCATAGGCGTAGGCTGTCTTGTCGTCATGGACCTCACCAAAGGCGAGATGCGACTTGACGAAGATCTCGACCAGCGAGACGTAGACCATGGCGCCGCCGGCGAACGCCAGGCCGAAGGCCAGCAGCCGCGTATTGGTGTGGCGCGCGAACACCACCAGCAACGCGCCGATGACCGTCGCGAGGCCGGCGCCGACCGTGATCGCGAGCGCGACAAGCGCGTTGGGCGTGAACAACTGCTCCATTCAGTCGGTCAGGTTGCGGACTGGTAGCCGGCGACGATCAGGTCGCCCATCTCGGCGGTCGAGACCTGTTTCATGCCCGTCGACATGATGTCGCCGGTGCGGTAGCCCGCGTCCAGCACCGCGGAGATCGCCTTTTCCAGCCGCTCGGCCTCGGCCACCATGTTGAACGAATAGCGCAGGCACATGGCAAACGACGCGATCATCGCGATCGGATTGGCGATGCCCTTGCCGGCGATGTCGGGGGCCGAGCCGTGCACCGGCTCGTAGAGCGCCTTGCGCGAGCCGGTCCTGGCGTCGGGCGCGCCCAGCGACGCCGACGGCAGCATGCCGAGCGACCCGGTCAGCATCGCCGCGACGTCCGACAGCATGTCGCCGAACAGGTTGTCGGTGACGATGACGTCGAACTGTTTTGGCCAGCGCACCAGCTGCATGCCGCCGGCGTCGGCCAGCATGTGCGACAGCTCGACATCCGGGTATTTCGCCTTGTGGGTGGCGGTCACCACTTCGTTCCACAACACGCCCGACTTCATCACATTGCGCTTTTCCATCGAGCACACCTTGTTGGAGCGGGTGCGGGCGAGTTCAAAGGCGACGCCGGCGATGCGCTCGATCTCGAACGTGTCGTAGACCTGGGTGTCGATGCCGCGCTTCTGGCCATTGCCGAGATCGATGATTTCCTTCGGCTCGCCGAAATAGACGCCGCCGGTCAGTTCGCGCACGATCAGGATGTCGAGGCCCTCGACCACCTCCGGCTTGAGCGACGACGACGAGGCCAGCGCCGGGTAGCAGATGGCGGGGCGAAGATTGGCGAACAGCTGCATGTCCTTGCGCAGGCGCAGCAGCCCGGCTTCCGGGCGCACCTCATAGGGCACATGGTCCCATTTCGGGCCGCCGACCGCGCCGAACAGCACCGCGTCGGCCGCCATGGCTTTCGCCATGTCGTCTTCCGAGATCGCCTTGCCGTGGGCGTCGTAGGCCGAGCCGCCGACCAGGCCTTCCTCGGTGACGAAGCCGCCGCCGTCGGCGTTCATCACGGCGATCAGCTTGCGCACCTCGGCCATCGCCTCCGGGCCGATGCCGTCGCCGGGGAGGAGGAGGAGTTTGCGCGTCGCCATGTCCGATATCCTGTGTTTTCGACTGCCCGTTCTCAAAGGCCAAGCGGGATCGAAGTCAAGGCAGCGGCGGCGCGAAGGCGGCGAAAGCTGCGCTTTTTGTCGGCGCGGCGGCGCTTTCGCCGGCAAACGCCGCAGCAGCCCGCCCTGGCGGGCGCATCGAGGCGCCGGCAAGATCGGCCGGTCCGCAGTCCGCTTTCGCGCCTACACGGCCCGTCGCATTGCGGTGACGTCGATCTCGATCTTCATCGCCGGGTCGATCAGCTGGCAGATGATCATCGTCGCCGCCGGACGGATGTCGCCGAAGGTTTCGCCCAGGATCGGAAAGACGGTGTCGACATCGGCACGGTCGGTGACGCAGTAGCGGCAGCGCACCACGTCGGCGAAGGAGAAGCCGGCCTCGGCCAGCGCCTTGCCGATCGTCGCCAGGCAATTGCGCGTCTGCGCCGCGACATCGCCGGGCATGGTCATCGTGGCGTAGTCGTAGCCGGTGGTGCCGGAAACGAAACACCAGTCGCCCTGCGCCACCGCGCGGCTATAGCCGGCGGTCTTCTCGAATGGCGATCCGGTCGAGATCAGCTGTCGCGTCATCATGCGCCCCGCAATTGGCCCGCCGGCGGCGGACGAGTGGCGAACAGTGGACTTCGATCCTATTTGGAGCAAGATGGAACCACAGGGCGAGAAGGAGATCCGCGCATGAGTGCTCGAACCGAAACCGCGATCCTTGCAGGCGGCTGCTTCTGGGGCGTCCAGCAACTCGTCAGGCGGCTGCCAGGCGTCATCTCCACCCGCGTCGGCTATTCCGGCGGCGATGTGCCGAACGCCACCTACCGCAATCACGGCACGCATGCCGAGGCGATCGAGATCGTCTTCGACCCTGACAGGATCAGTTTTCGCGACCTGCTGGAATTCTTCTTCCAGATCCACGACCCGTCGACCAGGAACCGCCAGGGCAACGATGTCGGCATGAGCTATCGCTCGGCGATCTTCTACACCTCCGAAGAACAGCGCCTGACCGCGCTCGACACCATCGCCGACGTCGACGCTTCCGGCCTGTGGCCGGGCAAGGTGGTGACCGAACTGGCGCCGGCCGGCGATTTCTGGCAGGCCGAACCCGAGCATCAGGATTATCTGGAGCGCTACCCGAACGGCTACACCTGCCATTTCGTGCGGCCGAACTGGAAGCTGCCGCGCCGCGCCGCCTGAAATCCGCTACCGCGCCATCGCCTCGGTCTCGCGGCGCATGGCGAGCGCCGGCGTCTCGGCCAGCGGCTCGACGTCGGCGAATGTCACCACGCTGTCGCGCGCAACCGGCCGGACCAGCCTGACGCCGTGTGCGAGGCCGATCGGCAGCGCGCCCGCGGCGACGGACTCCGTTGCCGGCGCCAGCCTGCCCCACACGGTGAAGCCGCCTTCGCCGTCGAGCCTGTCGCCGGGCGCGAGATCGCGCTTGGCCATCGCCACCGCGTCGCCGCGAAACGCCCGCGCCTGGCCGGTCGGCTCGCCGCGCAACGCCGCCGACAGCACGGAGATGCCGAGTTCGAGCCCGATCAGATGGAACGGTTTGTACATCGCCGCGTAGCGGCCGGTCGAATCGACCGGCAGGCCGTATTGCCTGAAGCAGGCTGATGCGTAGTCGTTGGGGGCTTCCAGTACCACATAGACGCCCCACCGCAGATCGCGGAACACCGGGCGGCCGTCGCGTTCGAGCGACGAGACAACTTCCACCATGCCGGTTCCGTCGATCCGGCCGCCGACCGCGCGCGGCCGCAGCACATGCGCCAGGTCGTCGACCCCGCACGGCGGAAAGGCCAGTCCGCCCGGCGGCGCATCGAGTTCGCAGCCATTGGCGATCGCCGCCATCTCGATCGCCGATTTGGTGCCGTCGAGAAACGAGTTGAACATCTGGCTGTTCATGCCCGCCGCGCGCGCCGCATCCGCCGTCATGCCGTAGTGGCTCCACACCTCGTCGGGGGTCACATGGTGATAGGCCGGCAGATATTTTGTCCCCTTGCCGGCCGCCTGCACCGCAAAACCGGCGGCGCGGGCCCAGTCGACCATTTCGGAAACCAGCGCCGGCTGGTCGCCATAGGCCATCGAATAGACCGTGCCGGCGGCGCGCGCCCGCCTTGCCAGCGCCGGACCGGCCAGCACGTCGGCCTCGACATTGACCATGACGATATGTTTGCCGTTGTCGATGGCCGCAAGCGCGTGGACCACCCCCGCCAGCGGCGAGCCGGTGGCGTCGATGACGACATCGACGTCGTTTGACCGGCAAAGCTCGGCCGCATCCTCGACAAAGCGCGTGGCGGCGATGCGATCGGCGTCCCAGCCGACATTCTTGCACGCCGCGCGCGCCCGGTCGGGCGACAGGTCGGCGATCACCGTCACCGCCAGCCCGGGGGTCGACGGCGTCTGCGACAGGAACATCGAGCCGAACTTGCCGGCCCCGATCAGTCCGGCCCGAACCGGCCTGCCGTCGGCGGCGCGCGCCTGCAGTTTTGCAAACAGGTTCATCTCGCCTCCTCCCCTGACACAGCTTGCCGGGCCATGCCCGTCAGCCGCTCGCCGGCGACATTGACGATTTCAGTGGCAAGCCCGCGGACCGTCAGGTCCTTCAATCCGGACAGGTCGGGCGCATTGGCGGCCAGCGGCTTCAGTTCCGCCCTCAGCGCGGCGATGTCGGCTTGCGAGCATTGCCCGACCTTGGCCTCGATCGACTGGACCGCCGAGGTCAGTCGCCCGAGCCGTTCTGTCTGCTGCGACAGCATCGCGACCGTCGTGTTGCGCATGTCGGAGACCCGCCCGATCAGCACGATCAGGCCGACAACCAGTACGATCGCCAGGATCAGCGTCGCATTGACCATTGCCAGCAGAATGTCGCGAACCGTCTTCATCATGGCCTCCAAGCTTTCGGTGGAGCTCACAATGTCAGATCAATGCCGGTGCGTCGAACGCCGATCAATCTTTCCGTAGCGCCTTCGTCATCGTGTCGCGCACGTCGGCCGGCCAGGTCGCGGCGTCGGGCCAGGCCATCAGGCCGCCGGTCTCCGACTGCTTCGCCAGATAGAGCGCCCGCGACGCCGGGTCGATCGCCATGAACCCGTCCGACACGCCGCAAGCGTGCGGCACGCAGCCGGTCGACCAGTAGACGCCGGACGGCGACGTTTCGGGCTGGCCGCCGACTGACAGCGACTGGGCGAAGTCCGACAGTTTGTCGCCGAGCAGGGCGCTGGCCGCCTTGAAGACATCCTCGTTCCTGAACGCGTCGAGCATGTGGGCAAGCGATGCCGGATCGAGAGATGTCCAGCCTGAGCCGGGGTTGGGCGCGTAGCCGAGCCGGCCGGCAAGCCCGATGCGCTCCTCCGGAGACCATGACAGAACATCGGCCGTCTCGCCCGGCAGCAGATAAGGCACGAACACGATCCGGTCGCTGGAAACAGCCGGAGACGGCGCGCCGCAATCGTCGCCGACAAAGTCGCTCGTCACCTCGCCGCCATTGTTGAAAACGATCAGCGTGCCGGGCGCGCAGGCATTGCCGCCGTCGCCGATCGAGATCAGCGCGACCGGCTGGCCGCCGACATCGACGATCTGATCGAAAGAGACAAAATAATTGCCGCCGAGCAGCCTGCCGTCGAACGCGACCTCTTTCTGGCCGTCATCCTTCTCGGTGATGGTGATCTTGCCGCCTTCGAAATCATGGGTCTCGGGGCCGCCGTCCAGCGCAAGGGCGACGCCTCCAGCGGCAGCCAGCAGGACGCAAGCGGTGAAGGTACGGACAAAGCGGCGCATCGACGGCCTCCATCTCATTTCAGGCGCGTCGCCCGGCGCCTCTTGCCGAGACGAGCCGGATCAGTCGCCGGTCTGTCGAACGGTCATTCCGCCGCGCCCCGGGCGGAAACGGTCGCCGGCCCCGGTCACGCCCAGGGGCGGGCGGCGGCGTTCTGCTTCTCGAACGCGTCGATGGCCGACGCCTTTTCCATCGTCAGGCCGATGTCGTCGAGGCCGTTGAGCAGGCAGTGGCGGCGGAAGGCGTCGAGATCGAACTTGATGACGCCGCCGTCGGGGCCGCGGATTTCCTGTGCCTCGAGATCAACCGTCAGCGTGGCGTTCGAGCCGCGCGAGGCGTCGTCGAGCAGCTTGTCGAGGTCCTCGGGGCTGACGGTGATCGGCAGGATGCCGTTCTTGAAGCAGTTATTGTAGAAGATGTCGGCGAACGAGGTCGAGATGACGCAGCGGATGCCGAAGTCGAGCAGCGCCCAGGGCGCGTGCTCACGGCTCGAGCCGCAACCGAAATTATCGCCGGCGACGAGGATCTGCGCCTTGCGGTAGGCCGGCTTGTTGAGCACGAAATCGGGGTTTTCCGAGCCGTCCTCATTGAAGCGCATCTCGGCGAACAGGCCCTTCGACAGGCCGGTGCGCTTGATCGTCTTGAGATAGTCCTTCGGAATGATCATGTCTGTGTCGACATTGACGATCGGCAGGGGCGCGGCGACGCCGGTGAGTTTAGTGAACTTGTCCATTCCGAAACCTGTCAGATTGAATTTGACCGCTGCTTTACACAAGAATGGCGGGAAATCAAAGCACGCCCCCCGGGCTGGAGACCTTGCCTGTCGATGTCCGCGTTTGTCCTGCCGCCGCTGCTCGCGCCATTTCTCCTTGCTTCGTTCCTGATCGAACTAACGCCGGGACCCAACATGACCTATTTCGCGCTGGTTTCGGCGCGGAAGGGGCGCAGAACCGGCCTGGCGACGGTTGCCGGCGTCGCGCTCGGGCTGGCGATCATCGGCCTGGTCGCCGCCTATGGCGTCGCCGAGGTGATCCAGTCGTCGCCGGTCATCTACGAGGCGCTCAGATGGTGCGGCGTCGGCTTCCTGCTGTATCTGGCGTGGGAAGGCTGGACGGACGGGGGCGACGTCGCCGCAGCCGACAAGGACGGCGCTGACGGCAAGTATTTCCTGCGCGGGCTGGTGACCAATCTGCTCAACCCCAAGGCCGGCGTGTTCTACATTTCGGTGCTGCCGACCTTCATCGACCGGACGCGCCCCGCCGCGGGTCAGGCCGTGGCGCTGACGATTGCCTATGTCGGAGTCGCGACCGCCGTGCATCTGTCGATCGTCTTGCTGGCGGGCTCGCTGGCGCGGTTTCTGAAGGACCCGGGGCGCGAACAGGTCGCGCGCCGCTTCCTGTCGGCGATGCTGGCGCTGGTCGCGATCTGGTTCGCCTGGACGACCGCCCGCTAGGCCGATTCATCGCTAGACCGTTTCATGGCTAGATGACGTTCAACTCGCGATACGGCCGCCCCGCCGCAATCCGTTCATAGCCGAAGGCGGAGCAGTCGATTGTGCGGTAGCCGCCATGCACGATCAGTTCCGCCACCGCGCGGCCGACAGCCGGCGCCTGTTGCAGCCCGTGGCCGGAAAAGCCGTTGGCGAAGATAAAATTGCCAACCTCCGGGTGCCGGCCGACAATCGCGTTCTGGTCGAGCGTGTTGTAGTCGTAGTGGCCGGCCCAGGCGCGGGTCATCTTGATCGCCTCAAACGCAGGAATGCGCGTCGCCAGCACTGGCCAGATCGTCTCCTCGAACAGGTCCCAGCGCGGCTCGAAGTCGGCCGGATCGGCGGGGCCGTCGCCCTCGTCGGGTTCGGCGCCGCCGGTCAGATAGACCGAGCCCTCGGGGCGGACATAGACGCCGGACGGGTCGACCAGCAGCGGCATGTCGGCGAAGCGGTCGCGCGCCTCGAACACGAAGACGGTGCGCTTGCGCGGCTCGACCGGCAGCGCGATGCCGGCAAGGCAGGCGACTGCGCCGGCATTGGGGCCGGCGGCGTTGACGATCGTCCCGGCCTGGAGCACGGTTCCGTCGGCGAGCGTCACGCCGGTGACGGCGTCGCCGCTGCGCCCGATGGCGGCGGCCTCGCCGGAAATCATCTCGACCGCGCGGGTCTTCAGCGCCCGCCGCAGCAGCGCCAGCAGCGCGTGGGCGTCGAACCAGCCTTCGCCCGAACGGCCATAGGCGCCGCCGGCGACGCCGTCCGTCGACAGCCAACCAAACCGCCGTTCCAGCGCCGCGGCGTCTTCGAGCGCGATGTCGCCGCCCTCGGCGATCTGGGTCCGGTGATTGGCTTCAAGCACCGGCAGACCGTCGGCCGTCGCCAGGATCAGATAGCCGCCTTCGCGGAAGGAAATGTCGGCGTCGTCGCCGAACTCCTGCTTCAGCCGCCGGAACAGGCCGAGCGTATAGCGTGACAGGCGGATGTTCTCGGCGATCGAGAATTGCTGCCGGATCGACGCCATCGACAGCGTCGTCGCCGAATGCGCGAAGCTCGCGTCGCGCTCGATCAGCGCGATCGATCCGCCAAACCCCTGTTCGCGCAGCGCCCAGGCGACCGACGCGCCGACAACGGCGCCGCCGATGGTCGCAACGAGATAGGGATAGCCACCCGAGAGGATGGCGGCCTGCCGCTTCGCCATCTCGACCTCGTCCGGCACCTCATATTCGAACGAGGCGATGCCGTCCGCGACGTTCGGGCCGTAGATGGCGGTGATGGCGGGAATGTCGGCGGGGGTGGCGGGGCGGAGCG